>JAEEGL013768754.1_pt1 | contig 27313 bp, 15 predicted proteins | sample 9134231 | NCBI WGS metagenome assembly JAEEGL01 (sample SAMN16246548, study PRJNA631951) | gut metagenome | biome: gut microbiome; feature: rumen; material: fiber-attached | host: Bos | place: Iran: Karaj | collected 2018-10
AACACCCTTCTGTCGGATGATTCTTCCGGAGTACAGAAAAACCGTTTCTTCGGCCTTAATACCCAGCTCACGTCTGACTTCATCCCTCTTGCCTATAAGGTTGTAGTCAAACACATCCGTGTCTGTTCCGTTGTACAGAACCGTTGCATCAGCTTTCGGCGCACACTGAAGAACTCTTCTTTTTATGTATTCACTTACGCAGATAAATCTGACCCCGTATCCCGCCAGTTTGCGGCAGTACTTCGGAGAACGGTATATATCCACGTCATTGTGCATGTGAAAGAAAACCGGGCTGTCTTTGGCAATTCCCGACTCAATCAGCTTCACCGCCAGTGACATCTGATTTTCCACTATAATTGCATCATATCGGTATTTGCATACAGTTAAAACTTCCTTGACCTTTGCGATTACGGCTATATCAAAAAAGCGTTTGGCGCTGACCTCGCCCGGAAGTGTCCTGTAAATTTTGTCCGCTATCCGGTCTGCAAGTCCTGTCAATGCACTCTTCTTAACCTGATAAACCGTCGTATTGCGGTATTGAGGAGAGCCGATTTCACTGTCATATATAGAAAAAAGGTCGAACTTAACCCCTTCGACCTTTTCATTCTCCTCTGCAAGAAACGTAAGCAAAGACTCCACCGCTCCGCCTTTGACGGCGGGAACAGGCAATATGGCCGGTGATATGATTGCTATGTGCTTCATGCGTGGAGTCCTTTCTCGTTCATAAACGGTATCTTATATATCGGTTTAAGTAACAATTTTAAGACAAATTGGACCGCTACAGATATTATTATTGTAAGCAAAATCGCTGTCGGCGTAAACAGCCAGGCAGGCATCCTGTAGCATGACATATTCATGATTATAATTACTTTAAGATGTACCAGGTATGTCTCAAGCGTCAATGCCCCAAGAAAAAGGCTTATTTTATTACCGAAAGATATTCTGGTATTAATAATTAAAACCACTGTCAGGATTGAAGCTCCCAGTACTATCTTGAGGAGATAATCTCCCGCAAGGGGCTCTCTTTTGAACTTTAAATATGCCAGTCCCAGCACAACAGACACCGCCATAAATGCAAGAGCTTTTTGAATCCATTTACTCTTAGTCAAAGTCAGGAATTTTTCCCTGTATCTGTGAATTAAAATGCCCCAGGCAAAACCGTAGCATTCAGTCACCCATGTCGTTTCGGTTATAATACCCCGCTGTGATAAAAAATAAACAGTCAAGCTGAAAATTGCAACGCCGACACAACAAAGTATATCCGCTGCCACCCGACTCTTAAGTCGAATAATATGCGTGATCCAAAAGATAAAATAGCAGGCCAAAAGCCATCTGATCCAGCTCTCTATCACCAAAAATTCTTTTGCCTGAAGTTTCAGTCCAAAGCCAAGGCGCAGAACCAGAGCAAATATCAAAGTAACCAGCCAGCATGCCAGCACAAGTTTCGGCAGTTTCTTTCGCCAAAAAAATCTTATACCATCGGGGTTTTTATCATGTGAAAGTGACAATCCGTACCCGGAAGACATAAAGAAAAAAGTAATGCCGACATATCCGAAATGCAGTATCAATTCCTGAAGCGGATTTTGAAATCTGCTGTCCAAATGTGCCATAACAATAACAAAAATCCAGCTTGCCCGAAGAGTTTTCGTACTGTCAGCGTCAAAAAAATGTTCACCGTTATTATTGTACTTGGCCTTAAACAGAACCAGAAAAACCATAAAGGCAAGTATCAGCAGCGTTACGGCATAATCCATTTCAGTATTCTCCCAAACGACCGGTATCGTTATGTACCAGCCCTACAACAAGATTCATTCCTATCCGAAAACCTTTCCGGGTCTGGCAAATGTCAGATATTTAGCTTTCGTCTTGAAAGAAAGGTGCTTCGAAAAAATCATGTGCTTAACCATAGCCTTATACTCAGCACTCATTTCTTTCCTGTATTCATCGTGAAAACTGTCTTTATTGGTATAAATATAGTGGCAAATATATTTCTCACATATCGAAAGAAGTCTGTCTGACTGTGAGTCATCGGAATCCCGCCACCATTTTATCTGCTGCATCCATGATTCTGTTTTGGAACAAACCAGCTTATCACTAACGTTACTCATGATGCTGCCACTTCTTTTTCTGTAAAAATACAGAGGTTCCGGACTAATGGCAATCTTGGCGCATCTTGATACTACTCTGGGGAAAACCCAGCTGTCTTCATTGTTGTGTCCTACCGGAAATTCAATTCCGTCCCATATCTCTTTCTTGTAAATCTTACCCCAGACAACTATTGCACTTTGGAAAAAACGCTTTTCTTTGTCAGCGTAAGTATCATATACATAGTCTCTGTAATCATTGTATACCGTTAACTTGTCAACGGAAGAAAATTCTCTGAATCTGTCTTCGCCGGGAACATTCTCATATCTTCCGACTCCGGTCATATCTGCTCCGGTGATTTCCATGTTAGCGGTTAAAGTTTCGAAGTATTTTTCTTTAACCGAATCGTCTCCGTCAATAAAAGCTATGCACTCACCGGTTGCTGCCTTCATACCGGAATTTCTTGCGGCAGAAAGGCCTCCGTTGGTCTGATGTATAGCCTTAATTCTCTCATCTTTGGCGGCCCATTTGTCAACTATGGCAGCTGTCTCATCCGTTGAGCCGTCATCCACGAGTATTATCTCAAGATTATTGTAGCTTTGCTTAACCAAACTTTCTATGCACTCATCCGCGTATTCTTTTACGTTGTATAGTGCTACGATTACAGAAATCTTCATAAGGCTTTTATTCCTCCTCATATCCCGTACAATTTCCCGATTATCCTATATATGATAACACGAAAAAAAGAGAAAAGACAAATCATACAAAAGAGTTAGAATCTATTTCAGCGCTCTTTTCTACGCGCATTATGTATCTTCAAACATTACAATTAGTGTCTTTTGCTTGCAAAATTTCCTATATAATGATAAAAGTATAGGATAGTGTTTTTTACCAAAAGATATCAAAGATGTGTTTTGCCCTTGTGGAAAGGATGGATATAAATGAATAAAATTCTCGGTATTTTTAAAACATCGCTTAAAGTTGTTATTTACAATGTTTACCTATTCTTTTGCGGACTTTTTATTAAACTCTCTAAAGTTAAATATCTCCTTTTTCTGGCTCCCGGCCACGGAAACATAGGAGATCAGGCTATAGCGCTTTCAGAGCTGCAGTATCTTAAAGAATTAGGTATAAAGCCCTTTGAAGTAAAGACAAAAGCCTTTGACTATAGTGGTAGTTTTTTTCCAAAGATGATTCCTTCCGATGCTGTCATTTTGGTTCATGGAGGCGGTTTCCTCGGAACCTTGTGGAAGCACGAGGAACAAAGAGTCCGCAAAGTTTTTAAAAGCTTTCCTAATAATAAGATAGTCGTTTTCCCGCAGACCGTTACTTTTTCTGACAGTACCCAAGAAGACAAAGATTTTTTTGAAGAATCCAAACGCATATATTCCTATAACAAAAAAATGACCCTCTTTGTCAGAGAGGAAAACAGTTTTAACTTTATTAAAGACAAAATGCCCGACATTAATGTGAAGCTTGTTCCCGACATTGTAACTCGTTTCAAAGTTCTCAACATGAGTAGTTCACGCAGAAATGGAATAGTATTCTGTTTTAGGCACGATCACGAAAAGAGTCTCACCGATAGTCTCAAAGAAAAAGTCATAGATTCCGTAAAAGAAATCTATCCCGATGAGCTTACAACATTTACCGATACCGTTGTTAATCACAACATTGGTAAAAATTCACGTAAGGAAGTCGTTGGTGCCAAGTTGCAACAGTTCGGCCAATCCAAGCTTGTAATTACAGACCGGCTCCACGGCATGGTTATGGCTGCTATTACTGACACTCCTTGCATTGCATTCGGTAATTCCAATGGTAAAGTAAAAGGAGTTTATTCCTGGATAAAAAACAATGAATTCATCAAGTATGTAGATAATATAGATCAGTTCAAGGATGCACTTAATAATCTTAATTTAGATAAAAGATATGAGTACTTCATTGACGAAACATTATTTACTGAATTAAGTAACGCCATAACTAAGTAATGAGAAGTCCGAAAATTTGGAGATACTTGATTACAATGATAAAGGCTGAGCGGTGATTTTACTCACCCTCAGCCTTATATAATATGCTATGCAAAATATTTCTTTTCTTTTCTTACCCGATGATACATCTTCCTCATAAAGTAGAACATCTGGAATCTGCAATATCTCAAGACAAAATATCTGAACGCATCTATCTTTCTTCCTTTGCGCGAATCACTGAGTATACTTCGGAATTTGGGCTTTTTTAACTCCTCATTACAGAGCTTGTATCTTTCCTTTTTACCTAATCCGTTGGTAGTATCTTCCATGAACGCAGAAAGCCTTGAAACCCAGTCCATCAAATAAATCGAATCAATAACATACTCGTCATCCTTGGTAACACCGGGCTGCTTTAAAGCAAACTCCAGCAATCTGTCAAAGCTCTTGCAAACATGCTCAATAGCGCCATCATAATACGCAGCGGAAAGCGAATCATGTCCATGCTTAACATAGTGATATAGAGGTATATTAATAACCCCAATAAAACCCTTGGCCACATCGAGATAATCCAAATTAAAAAGCATATCCTCCGCTATATGAATCTTTCCATTAAATCTGACATTATTGTCCTTTATTACCGCCATGGAATAACATTTATTGGTAATAAAATTGAACAGCTTATTCCACGAAAGCATAGAAACATCATGGTTTTGAAGCAGATAGAACTGCCCTTCCTTGTATCCTCTTATGGGCTCAAGAACATGCTTCTCTCTGGGCACCAGTCTATCGTTACGATTCTCCCAGATCATCCCTGATAAAATGAAGGAAACAGAATCTCCCCACATATCAACAGCCTTAACATACTCTTCAAGTATTTTGGATTCAGGATAATCATCTGCATCAAAAAAAGTCACCAATTCTCCCGTCGCATTATCAAGGCCGGTATTACGCGCCTGCGAAACACCGCTATGAGCTATACTGATACACTTTAAACGAGAATCCGCTTCGGCAAATTTGTCACATATCTGAAGTGTCTTGTCAGTCGAACCGTCATCTACAACTATCAATTCAAAGTTGGTATAAGTCTGATCAAGGACGCTTTTCAGGCACTTTTTTATATATTTTTCCGAGTTATAAGTCGGTATAATTACCGACACTAATGGTTGCTTCATTGTTTTTCCCCGTAATCAAATTCACAACATTAAAACTGACTACCGCTTAACATACCTCCTATAAGGAAGAATGCAAAAGCACGCGTCTAGCACCAAAAATCCCTTATAATTCAAATTCCGATTTGTCAGGATACTTCTTTTCAAAAGCGTCAATAATTGCTTTTTTATTTGCCTCAAAGTCAATTTTCTCTGAATCGTCATTGAGACAAATATAATTATATTTTTCTTCTGCGATAGCTCTGACAATGTCATCTGTTTGTCGACCTATCTCAAAGAATTTGCCGTTTTTCTTGGAAGGATGGAATTTTCCTTCACAAAGCTGGTAGTATCTCATCAGATATTGAGTAATGTCATCCCAGCCTCTGAAATGGTTCGCAAATGTTCTCTCAAAAGCTTCAGGCTCACGTTTATACATTTCTTCAAAGGAGCTCTTAAGAAAATTATTAACTACGTGATAATCTTTAAATCCGGCAAAGTGCTTCCAGGGAGCGAGACACATATTCCTGATTAGGCCTTCTTTGTACTTAAGTGAGTACCACGCTTTTTTATTCTTGCCTATGACCTCACGTTTATTATAATACTTATTAATTATATCAACATTATTAAGAATTGTATGATAAAAAACATCATTTTCGCCCATAGGTATGACCATATCAAGGACTGCGTTATCGCAAGGAATACCGTTTACAAAAAAATCCTCCGGTTTAGCCGGCGCATTTAAGAAAATGTCATCGTTAAACAAAACAAAGTGCTCTGAAAGCTCGGACAAATTACGCACGTTTAACTCAATTACGCTGGAATTGAATGTCGGAAGGTATTTCTCATCAATATAATCCGAATGCTTTACAAATTTAAGCTTTGGATGGTTTAAATTTAAAAAGTCCGGCTTTTGCCCGCAAGTAATAAAATAAACGTTATTAACCCAAGGTGCGTACTTTTCTACCGCTCTAAACCAATACTTCAATGTCCCCCAATCTCGGTATCGATTAGAATCATTAACAATTTCTTTTCCGGTGAAGTCGCTGTACATTTTTTGCCACATGGGGTCTGTGCAGTCAACCCATGTCACAACAAAATCAATTTTCTCTCCACCATAATGCGCTTTTGACATATACTACCTATCCTCACTTTGTCACGGAGCAATGTATCGCTCGGTCTCTTCTTATCTTAATAAAAGGTTTTACTTAATCGGGAATGCCGCCTCTTAACAGGCCAGTACTCTCTCCATCCTCATAAATAATCACCTTTTATTCCATGTTATTTTATCAGATGACACGATTTATATGTTAATTTAATCGAAATTGTAAGAATCTATTATTCCTATTTTTCAACATTTTTATTTTTCCACACCATCATAGGCGAAGCAAAAGATAAATACTTGGCTTTGGTTTTAACAGATAAATACTTCGTAAAAATAATATGTCTGACCATAACACAATACACTTTTTTAAAATACGGTCTTCTTTCATTGGAGACATATTTCGCACTGGTATACATATAGTGACATAAATACTTCTCAGTCGCCGCCATGAGTCTTTCACGACCTGAGATATTGCTGTCTTTCCACCAATCACGGTTATGAATCCAGGCCTCCATTTTCTGCTCTACAACCGCTGATGATATGACTTTTGTAGTACTGCCTTCCCTTTGTCTGTAAAAGTACAAACAGTCCGGACAGACAACTATTTTTTTGCACTGAATAGCTATCTCAGGGAAAATCCAACAATCCTCCATAAGTCGCCCTTCAGGAAAACGTACCGTGTCGAAAAGTTCTCTCTTGTATAACTTAAGGCATGCTACTATCCCGCTTACAAACATTTTCTTGTCTTTGTCCAGATAGACATCTTCTGCATATTGTTCAAAACTGTCATACACCGTTATTTCTCGAACGGCAGGAATATATTTGTATTCATCGGTGCCTACAATATTGCAATATTGGCTGACTTGAGAATAGTCTGCGCCGTTTTCAACAAGCGCATTATACAACGTGGAAACATAATCGGGCTTTACCGCATCATCGCTGTCCACAAATCCTATGTACTCTCCGGCACTTTTTTCTATTCCAAGATTTCGAGCGGCGGACCTGCCTCTGTTTTCAGTATGAAAAACCTTTACCCTTGAATCCTGCTGTTCCCAAACATCAAGTTTTGCACCTGTTTGGTCCTTGGAGCCGTCATCAACAGCCACAATCTCTATATCCTTAAAATCCTGCCCGACCAAGCTTCCTATGCATTCGTCGATATACTCTTCGACATTATAGCAAGGAACGATGATTGAAACCATAAAAATGCTCCCTCCGCAGAATATTATACATAGAAAAAATAAAGTATTATATCACCAATTATATGACAGTTTGTATTAAAACAGAGAATATAGTAAAATTATCAATAACAGGAGGACGGTATGTTTTTGATTATTTTTTCTGTTCTGATAACTATATTAGGGCTAATAAGCATAAAAAGAAAGAGCTATTTATCTTTCTTTATTCCAATGATTCTTTTTTTACCTGACTACTATGGAATAGACATTTCTCACAACTTACCTCTCATTACAGTGTCACGCATTTTATTTGTGATTCTTTACTTGTATATTCTCTTTGTATACAGAAATAACTTCGTAAATACCATTAAGTCTCTCAAAATCTCTCTTCCCATGATATTGCTTAGTGGCTACTTTTTACTGCGTATTATCACAAATCTATACTACGTTCGTAAGTATGGAAGCGCTATAAATACTATTTTTTCCATCGTTTTCGAGGAACTGCTTTTTATCATTGCCATCCTGTCAATGCGCCTCACAAAAGAAAAAATAATCTCTGTAGTAAAAACCGTTGCATACTCATCCGGTGTAATATTCATTCTTGGACTTTATGAAAGCTATTCTTCCGTCAGAATCACTGATTCTTTATATACAGTCAACAGATATATGCTTAATGTTCGTTATGTTCGCTTAGGCCTTTTAAGGGCTACATCAACCTTGGGCCTTCCCGGTGTATATGGCAATTTATGCGTAATGCTTGTTCCTGCCATAGTGTTTATGTTCTATTATACATTGCAAAAACGCTATCTTATCATAGCTTCATTAAATATCATGGCTTGCATACACTCAGGAACACGTTCTTCCCTTATTTTCCTGATGGTCATTTATGCTATGTGCGTCATTCCATTTATTCTTAACGGAAAGGGAAAGAAATACTTCTCCGGGTTAGTCGTTGTTTGCATTTCTGTTCTTTCGGTTATTATTATATTATCTATAGCCAGCAAACACATGAGGTACTATTACACCACAACCGGAAAAGCTTTGCTTAATACTGTTGGATTCGATTTTGATCTTAATGCCGGTGCTCCCAAAGGTGTAGATGGTTTTGGGCCTAACTTAGACGGCAACATGTCTCGAATTGTCCAGCTTAGCGGTATAAAATATGCCGCTTCCGTTAATCCGCTGTTTGGTTTGGGATCAAAAGCGCAAATGAGGCGCGAGGTAAGTTACTACTATAAAGGACAATGGCGCTTTTTCAGCACTTATGATATCGGATACGTGCAAGTCTTTATGGATGAAGGTATTATAGGTTCTCTTGGGTTTATTTGCCTATTTGTCGCTTTATTCATCCTTGCATCATCTAAAAAGGCAGGAAAAGAACGGTCGTTTCTTTTGATTTCTCTCATTTCTTACTTGATGTGCATGTTGGGTACCGCAAACATCTACTATTGCCTATGGACTATTGCTTTTGTTATTATAGCGACTCATCGTTCCGGCGAAGAAATATAACTATCGTTATCTCTTTTCAATTATATCATGACATCTTTTTTTATCCAAACAATTGATTCCTTAACACCATATTTTATATAGCAAAAGGGTGAGCGTATTTCTACGCCCACCCTCTTTTTAGTCTCTACAGCAATATTCTGTCGATTACCTTAAGGTTCTTCAACTTCTTCGCTGCTTTCCTCCACAGGTTCTGTTACTTCAGGCTCTGTAACTTCAGCCCCTGCTTCTTCGGACTCTTCTGACTCAGATATTTCCTCGCTCTGAGTGCCTTCGTTTTCAGTTGCTTCCTCGGAAACCGCATCCTGATTCTCTACATCTTCTATTTCAGGTTCTTCTTTTTCGAGAATCATCTTGCCGTTTTCATCAAATTCATACCATCCCTTAGGCATAAGGTCGTTGGTCTTGGTTATGTATTTCTTACCTGTTGCAACAACACCTGCGCCATCAATGTAATAGTAGTCTTCTCCGAGCTTGATAAGATATAAACCATACTGTTTCTTGTTGTTGATATAGTAGCATAAGGTTCCGTCATCTTCTCTTATGAAGCCTTCCTTAGGCGCTACTATAATCATCTTACCGTTCTCATCAAATTCATACCATCCCTTAGGCATAAGGTCGTTGGTCTTAGAAATGTAAACTCTTCCTGTAGCAACAACACCTGCGCCATCGATGTAATAGTAGTCTTCTCCGAGCTTGATAAGATATAAACCGCGCTGCATCTTATCATTGATATAGTAGTGAAGTATACCGTCGTCTCCGCGTACAAATCCTTCCTTGGGTGCTACTATAATCATCTTTCCGTTCTCATCAAATTCATACCATCCCTTAGGCATAAGGTTGTTAGTCTTAGAAATGTAAACTCTTCCTGTAGCAACAACACCTGCACCGTCGATATAATAGTAATCCTCTCCGATCTGGATAAGATATAAGCCATGTTGCATCTTATCATTGATGTAGTAATGAAGTTTACCATCGTCTCCGCGTACAAATCCTTCCTTCGGTACGACTATAATCATCTTACCATTTTCATCGAACTTGTACTTTCCTGCGGGCATCAAGCCATTAGTCTTGCTGATGTACTTTTCTCCCGTAGCAACAACGCCTGCGCCATCAACATAGTAATAATCTTCACCAAGTTTGATAAGGTATAAGCCCTTCTGCATCTTGTTAAGAATGTAGTAACGTAATTTACCATTCTCAGTGATGATGCCATGCTTAATCTTTGTAAGATCAAGTCTACCATCCTCTAAGAAGTAGTACGTTCCCTTTGAAATCAGATTGTTGTGTTTAGTAACCTTATACGATCCGGTAACAAGGCGACCATCACTCTTTGCGTAATAATAATCACCTTCAAACTCAACAAATCCTACATGAGCCTTAAGACCTTCAACGTAGAACCATCTAACTCCCTTGGCATCCGTCTTGATCTCTCTCTGCTGTTCAAAAGTCATTACAGTGTCTTCAGTAAGCAATCCGTTAGAATCTTCAACAGCAACTGTCATAGTTCCGACAAACATATCTCTGGTTTCTTTATCAAAGAAATAGTACTTACCGTTTACAAGCTGTAAGCCGGTCTGTGCTTCGCCATCTACAGCATAATAAATATTGCCTTCATAGGTAGCCAAGCCATTGATGCACAGAAGACCATTATTGTCAAGGAAATAAGGTAAGTTATTAACTCTTATAGTTCCTTTACTGTAATCACCGCTTACAAAGTACATCTTGTAACCGGTCTCAACATCTGTAAGCCATCCGCTGTAAAGCTCTTCCTTGGCACTTGCGGTTGCACCACACTTGCCACAAGTCATAAGACCAGTTTCTCTATCGAAGAACTCCCACTCATGTCCGTTTGCACAAGAGCTTTCTTTCTCGTACTTATCAAGAATGTTGCCCTGGCTGTCAATTGTTGTAAATGTAAGTGTATCACTTGTAGCTGTTACTTTAATTGAAATTGCATCATAGTTCTGGTCGACACATCCAAAGTGGAATGCGGGATCATTGTATGCTGCGTAGTTAATGTTACGGCTCTTTTCACCAAGGTCACCACAAATGAAGTATACAATACCGTTTTCTTCGTCAACCTCGCCGGAGGTAAGAGGAAGTGTTCTTGCATATGAATGATCGTGACCTGAGAATACTGCATCTAAACCGGCTGCTTCTGCTGCTGCCGGGATTGCTGCATGGAATCTCTGGCTTCCGCCGTTGACATTTGTGTAGTAAGCAGGCTGATGAACTGATAAGAACTTCCACTGAGCCGTGCTTGCTTTTGCATCCTCAATGAGCCATTCACATGCTTCTTTGAGGTTAGCGCTGTAGTTGATAACTGCAACATATACGTTGCCGTACTCAACTGAATAGTAGTCCTGTTCTGCGGATGAAAGACCGTAAATTGCGCTTGCTGCAACACCATCTGCATCTCCGTAGTACTCGTGGTTACCTAAAGTGTGGATAACGTCTGCTTCACCAAATGCTTCGGTAAATGTTGCATCCATTTCTTCCCACATCTTGTAGTTACCGCCGTTGTCTACATAGTCACCGGTCTGGATACCGAAATCGGAACCTGCAACCTGTAAACCTAAATTCTTAAGCAACTGAATCTCTTCTGCATCAGCATTTCTGTTGCCATGCATCTGTGTATCACCAACTACGAAGAAAGAAACTTCTGCGTCTTTGGCTGTAGTCTTAAATGAAGAAACATCAGACCAGTTCATTCCGTCGCCTGCGCGATAGTAATAGGTCTTTCCGCCTTCAAGGCCCGTTAATGTAACTGTATTGATATAAGCAGCATCCTTGCTGGTTGCAAAAGCATGAAGCGTGCTGGTTCCGTTTACTGTAACTGCATTGCTCAAGTCACTGTTCTCAGAATACTCAACAATTGCTGCATTTTCGCTTGCTACCGCAGAAGCAAACCACGTAATTACCTGTTCGGTATCACCGTTTCTGCTTGCAGTATGCATAAGTCCTTCGGGCTTTCCTTCTTCATTTGCAACAGAAGCCATAACAGTAACTGTTGTTTCGAAGGAAACAAGGTCGCCCTTCTTGGCCATTACTTTAAATGTTGCGCCGGCGCCAAGTACCTGAGAAACATTTGTAATAATTTCGCCGTTAGCATCGGTTAAACCTATAAGGTTGCCGTTAACATATACTTCAACGCCTTCTTCGGGTTCGCCTGAAGGATCAACGACAGTAAGTAATGTATCCTGTCCGGATACTGCTATAGCAGCATTTATGGTGTAATATGCACTTAAGCTTAATACAACCTTCTGCTGGGCTGATGTAATTGATTTGCCGCTTGCTGTTACACAAGTTACCTTAGTAACCTGATATGTAAAGAAGTCGATAGCTGCGTCCAAATTAGTAGGAACATTGAATGATAAGGTTGCTACTGTTGCATCTGCAGGAGCTTCTCCTTCACCATTCCATGTAGCCTTGATTTCCATCTTTGCTTTCTTAAATCCGGTGGAAGAATAAACTGCTTCAACATTCCATCCTTCGGAAGCTGTTACTTCAGGCTCACCAAAATCTGAGTTGAGCTGAAGAACAGTCATTTCAAGTTCGGAAATACTTCCCTTAGTAACCAAAGAAAGCTGATAGTCACTGCCGAGAACAACTGTGTCAGCACCTTCAAGAACAGCTGTCTCAAGTGCCTCGCCCTCTGCTACGTTAACGTAAGAGGTAATGGTATTGGTGTTGCCAAATTTATCATAAATAGTTACAGAAATGCTATGAAGTCCGTTTGCAAGCTCAAGTCTTGTGGTTGCGGAATTCTCGTCACCGTCAGAACCTACTTCCTGTCCATCGATAGCAAATACTGTCTTGGTGGTATCGATTCCCGATGCGTTTTTACCGTTAACATCTGCAAATGTAGCAGTGATTTCTACGTTATTGGAATCAACGGTAACATCAGAGTTGTTAAATACGGATTCTCCGTTAACTGTAAGGCTCTTGAAATAAGGATTATCAAGGTCATCCAGGTTGGTTCCGTATACAAAACGGTAGTTATCAAAGTAGAAAGTACCGGAGTAACGTCCACCGCCTGCTGCAGGCTGATAGCTGAGCCAAATCAAGCCTTCACCATTTCTGATCATATAAGGATGTTCAGGAGAATAATAGCTTGCCAATCCTGACAAATCAGCATAGCAATATTTCCAACCAACCCAGTTAATCGTTGCGTTCTGAACTATGTTTCCGTTTTCATCTACATCGTCATGAACAAGTTTCAAATTCTTTGTAGAATATGACGCTCCGTTACATACAGCCACATCGGCATATAATGAATAACCGGCAAGGTTGTATGTTTCTGCATCAGCATATACCCATACGCCAACTTCTGTAGGCTGGCCTTCTACGAAGTAATCGCCACCGCAGTTTCTGATATAGTAGTTGGAGTTAGAGGATCCGTCATATGAAGCATAATCGTAATTAAGCTCCAAAGCATATTCGCCGAATCTAACCTGGCCACCGTTTGCGGCTGAAGTTGTGGTAACGTTTCCTGCACAGAACGTGGTAATGGAATTATTCGGCCACAAATAGAATGAATATCCGTTGGCTTTGAATATCTCTGCTGCGGGAACAGAAGTATCATAGTTACCTGTAAATCTGTAAGGTGCGGTAAGAGTAGCATATGTGGGAGGATCCACATTATTGTTTTTAACCGGTACTGTAAGCTCGCTGTAATCGCCATAGTAACCGGGTGTCACTCCTGCATCAACGTAAGTGTTCTTACCCCAGTGGAAGTGGGCTCCCTTAAGGGGACCGTTCTCATTGGGCTCAAAATCAAATGCAACTACAGGCATCTTACCGATTTCAACAACAATGCTTGCTGAAAGAACTGTTCCGTCTTTGCGGGTATAGTTTGCTGTAACGACTGCGTTCATGGATCCGTCTGATGTTCCTGCTACGAATGTGTTACCATCCATATGACCAAGATCCTTACCAGCGTCTTCAGGATTTAATGCTTCGATTGTCCAGTTGAAATCTCCGTTCTTGTAGAAAATATCTGCATTTTCAGAACGTACTACAAGTCCAAGAGTGCTGCTTTCGCCAAAATCAAGAGAAGCAGATGCTGATGAAAAATAAATATCATCAGGTTCAGATACTTTAATTGTGGTTTCTGCTACCTTGTTTTCTCCATAGAAAAGTTCAACAGTTGCTTCTCCCAATGTTCCGTTTGAAACAAATACACCTGTGTTCTCATCAATCGTTCCCATATCGGTTGATGAATCGGCCATGTTCCATTTAAGTCCGCTTGAAGGTAACTCAGCTGAACCACCGGCCTTATCAACACCCTTAGCAGAAAATGCCACTGCCGAGCCGGGCGTATAAGAATCTCCGCTGGGAGAAATAACAGCATGGTGGAATACTCCATCACTTAAGGAGTTTGCTACAAGCAAAAAGCCCGAAGAAATGTTTCTTTCGCTACCATCAGAAGGGTTATTTCTTATAGCATAGGTTTTTTCGCCTTCTCGTCTTGTTACTACAGTAGCGGATCCGCCACCGTCAAGATAGATTGCTTCTGTAACACCCTGTGCTACTAAGAAATCGGCCTGTTCATTTATTGTCATTCCGACAGATTTAGGATACTGACGTCCATCTGCCATGAAGAAAAATACACTTCCATCAGCCAAAAAGCCGACACTGTTTACCGGGAATAATTCGGAAGTACCGGCTACAACGTTCTTACCATTTTTAACAAGGTAAAAAGGACCACTGACAGCTTCCAAAACATCTGATTTATCTGTTCCGGCATCTCTTATTACGTAAGAGCCGTCTTTAAGAACTGCAAAATAAGGTTCGTCATTGTCCTTCTCAGGGTTAAGGCAATTTCCGTTAATGTAAAGAGAACCTCTGGGCTGACCGGTCTGCATGTTGAAATAGTCACCGTTTGTAGCAAAAATAACATTTTCACCGGTTGACTTTTCGTATGCCGCAATCTGGTGAGTGGTTCTGGTTAAGTCCCAGTCACCTACCTGCCACTTACTTTCTTTGGTCTCTTTATCGTAATTCTCAGGATCATAGTATCCTGCGTAAGTGGCTTTAAGCGAAACATCGGCACCGGGTTCAATTGTGGTCATGTAGCCCATAACCTGAGCCTTACCGGTCTGATCATTTAAAACCACATCAGTCTCGATTACGCCCGGAACCAAAGTATAACTCTTCTGCTTTACAACTTTTACAACATCGCCGTCGTAATGGTCTGTGTAGCCCGATATCTTTATGGCTGCAAAAGACTCAAGGGGATTGGCAATTACAGTTGTAAATGCAAGAAGTAATGCGAGAAAAGCGGAAGCTAATCTCTTTTGATATCCCATCTTCTTCATTTTTTCCTCCTATTTTTATAGTGATAAAATATATGTTTACCCAATTTTAGCCCACCAAATCAAACCCCTGATGTTCAATCATGGGCAAAAAAGGTCATATATTCACAAAAACGTTTTACTTAAACAACACATAATGTCATTTTGTAAATATGTGGGTATGATAAGAATTAGTTAGAAAATAAGAAAAATAAATCCTTCCGAGATTACCTTCCCCTTATTATATCCCATATTTTCATGACACCGCTATTCGGTATCCTCCCCTAATTTCAATACTATCCTTTATGAGATTGATAGTCAATAAGATTATTTAGAATGTTAACAATTAATTTTTTAATCGGCAAAACATATCGAAACTCTTTTTATAAGGGTGAAACCGCATATAGCGGTTTCACCCTTTATGACTATTTAAGAGTAAACGTAAATGTTTCGCTTACAGTTCGTCTGCCTTCCGAATCAGTAATTACGCAATATGCCTGCATACCGTTAATACTATCTGTCGCAGTTCTGCAATATGTACTGTCATAGCAACCGGTGTTATGAAAAATACCGTCTCCACCAATAGATGACGGAAGCATATAATACCACTTGTATGATACTTCCTCTGTGGAATCTACCTCTACGCTGAAATTAATCTTCTTTCCATATGCAACTGTTAATTCAGTTCCCAAAGGATAATTAATTGAAATATCAGCCTTCTGCTTTGACAATGTAGCTTTTCTGCCTACTGCCTTATTGCCGTTGCTGTCAGTAATAACGCAATATACCTGCATTCCATCAATTTGCTCAACATATGTGCGCACATATTCATTCGTATAAGAGCCGGCTTTATAGAATACTGTGTCTCCGGGTCTCTTGTAATACCAGCAATAGGAAAGATTCTCTCCTTCTGCTTCGATTCTGAAAGTACATCTGTCTCCAACTTTGCCGGCATAAATGTCTGCGGTATCATTTGTAATTACTATTTTAGAAATCTTTCTGGATAAAGTAGCTACTCGTCCAACAACGATATTGCCTGAAACATCCTTTACAACACAGTATGCCTGCATTCCGTCTATATTCTCTGTGTATGTTCTCACATATTCATTAGTGTACGAACCGGCTTTATAAAATACAGTATCTCCGGGTCTCTTATAATACCAGTTGTAAGTAAGTCCTTTACCCTCTGCCTCAATCTTGAAGATACACTTCTGGCCAACTTTAGTAGGAATTATATCCTCCGTATCTTTTGTTATGGTGATAGAAGTGATTTCCTTCTCTATTGTTACTGAAGCAGTATTTGTTACAACAGTTCTTCCGTATATATCTGTAATAACACAGTACACTTGCAAGCCATCATTCTGTGATGAAATATATCTTGAATACTGTGCTTCAGAAACATTTGCTTTAGTAAATGAGTTGGCTCCGGGATTCTTAAAATACCACATGTAAGAGAGTCCCTTACCGGAGGCCTCAACAGAAAACGTCACTCTTTGCTCAGCAGATTCCAATACAACATTTTCAGGGTTTCTAACAACTGTAAGCGGAACTGCATTTTTACTGTTCACGTAAACATAAGTACCCTTGTCGTTGCTGGCTCTTCTTCCCGAAACAACCGCTACTACGTCGTAATAATATGCCTTACCTGCTTCTGCCTTATAATCGACATAAGTTGTATCAGTAATGACACCCGTAAGTGGAACCCATGTTTCGGCTTCTTTCCTAAATACTCTGTATCCGTCTATTCCTTCTTCCGCTTTCCATGAAATAGTTACATTATCTTCTTCCACGGTCGCAGACTTAATCCATACGTGAGGAATGATATTATTGCTGTGATAATATTCATCCATCCAACTTAATCTGTTGGTAAGCCAGGTGGAAAGGAATTCAACATTCTCCTCATATGTTTCAAAAGGCGCCATTTCATTGGTTGAATATCTCTTTGTTATCTCCCAACCGGCTTCATTAAAGTTTCTTTTGAAAACATTGATATATTGTTCTATGTTCTTGTCGATAAATCCGCCTTCAGCAGAAATCCCTGCCAAATATCCCTTATATTGATCAAATGTTTCTATAGCCAATTTTTGGAACTCGCTATACTTAAACAAATAAGGATACCAGTTTCCATATAACGCTTTTGGTTTGTCATACCTCTTGTTGTCAGGGTTCTCTTCAGAACCGTTTCCGCTCGAAAGATCGAAATCCCATGCAGGGCCGGCATATAACTTGCCGCCTTTGTAATAAAAGTTCGTGGAACTAAAGTTAAAATCATTGTTCCTCATATATTCGTTTAATACAAAGAATTTTGCAAATGACTCAACATCAATTGCAGCCTCAACCTGAGAATAGTCACCACTGTCTATAGCAGCTGTAACCCTGTCAAGTACTTCCTTAACATTTTGATATTGCTCTTCAGTGGGTTCTTCAGGTTCTTTAAAAGAAAAACGCAAGCCGTTGGCATTTGTAATGTAAGTAGTACCTTCCTCAACTCTGCTCTTCTCGAGTTCAATCATGAACTCTCCATTTTTAACCTTTATGTCTACTCTGGTATCTCCTGCCTCTACTGCCTCTGTAAAAAGATAACAGCCTTTGAAAACGCCATCTATCCATAATTCTACAAAACAATTCTCCGAGGTATAAGCAAGATTCATCTCATGTGCGACCTCAAGAGCTACGCTGTTTCTCAACAAAGACGGGTCAAAACAGTTAGCAAGCAAACACCATTTTTTGGAATTACCCATTCCAAAAACATCATGTTTAGAGGAAAATTTAATATTATAAGGCTTCTTTTCTGCATGTGCCGTAGAATTACCTCTTACTTTAATCGTTCCGGCTTCAGCAATTATTGTTCCGTCAACATCAGCTATGACAATATCTGTATCAACGTACCCTTTCGATTTGGACAGAGTGTTACCTCTTCCGTTCGCAGTACTAATGTATACTTGAGGAACTTCAGTTACCTTATACTGAAGACTCGCAACTGCATCCTGAATATTGGCAGTTGCTGCCTCGATTTCTTCATTCGAAGCAGTTGTCAAATTAAGCTTTTTGGCAGCCGACAGTGCATTTTCAAGTACTGAAGCAGTATCGGGTGTGCAATATGTAAGATAATACTTAGGGTAGTTCTTCATCGCTTCTTTCAAAGCGGAAACAAGAACATCTCTTACTCCTTGAATATCAAGTTTGGTGACGTTTACCTTCACGGTAATATCACCCGTAATTTTGGTAAATCTATATGTATGGACATTTCCTTCTTCGGAAATAACTTTCAAATTTTTATAATTTCCGGAGCCTTCAGTAACCTCTATTCCATCAAAAGCATATCCCTCTTCAATAACAACCGAAAAGTTTACCTGACCGCTGCCAGTAGTATCTATTTCGCCGGTATCGGAATCGCGGGCTATGGCATAAGATGCATCCTCAGTTACTACAGCCTCAGCGAAATTCTGTCTGTCGTAGGCAACATAACTACCACCCTCGAAAGCAATAAAGGAAACAACAAATCCTTCTTCCTCATCATCCTCTGTTTCTTCTTCCGAAACCGCTCCATCATTGTCGGAAACATCTTCTGCTGCTTCTTCTGTAATATCAACTGCATCATTGTCGCTGATTCCGATTGAGTCTTCGGTCTCCTGAGTGTTCTCGCTCACATCTTCTTGTGCATCTTCTTCAGGCAATACTTCTGTATCATTGTCAGAAGTATCAACTTCAGTATAAATCTCATCTGCAGAGCCTGAATATCCTTCATTTTCAGCAGCATATGCCCTTATTTCCGGGCATAAATTAAGCACCAGCACAAAAGCAAGCACCATTCCAAAAAACTTCTTCATAAAATCCCTTTTTCCTTTCCTAAACTATTAGCCTTAGTTCAGTTTTGACTTAACCCTTTTATATCTCCCATGAGTCGGATTACCCATTTCGACTCGTGATTTATTTTATCTCAAAAATAAACAAAAATCCCTATTCTCTTCAAATTTGTTAGAATTTTACGCAAAAAAGATGCCTGCAAACCATATTGCAAGCATCTATTTTTCATAAATTAATTATGCTACAAACCTCTAGCCTTTAAGATAAAAATCCTTGTACCAAACCGCAAATCTTCTAAGCCCTTCTCTTAAACTTGTCTTAGGCCTAAAGCCAAAATCTTCCTCCAATGCCGAAACATCTGCGTAAGTAATCGGTACATCTCCGGGCTGCATAGGTACTAGTTCCTTATGTGCTTCGAAATCATAATCCTCACCAAGAACTCCCGCCGAAACCAGCTCTTCCTGAAGAATTTTGACAAAATCAAGAAGATTTTCAGGGTTACTGTTTCCTATGTTGTAAACACGATATGGCGGATTCGGCAAGCCATCTTCGCCTGTTGTCTTTTCGGGTGCGCACTGCATAACGCGTTTCACACCTTCCACTATATCATCTACATAGGTAAAATCTCTTTTACAATTACCGAAATTAAATATCTTTATTGTCTCGCCCTTAAGCAGCTTATTTGTAAACCCGAAATATGCCATATCAGGTCTTCCTGCAGGTCCGTATACGGTAAAAAATCTTAGTCCGGTAGACGGGATATTATACAGTTTTGAATAAGCATGCGCCATCAATTCATTTGACTTCTTGGTAGCAGCATACAGAGAAACCGGATTATCAACTTTGTCATCCGTTGAATACGGAATTTTTTTATTGGTACCGTAAACCGAGGAAGACGATGCATAAACCAAATGTCTGACTCCCTCATATCCTTCTTTCTTTAATGAGTATGAAGCACGGCACATTTCAAGAATGTTAAAAAATCCTATAAGGTTTGCTTCAATATAAGCATCAGGGTTTTCTATTGAGTATCTTACTCCGGCCTGAGCTGCGAGGTTAACCACAACATCATAATAATATTTATTAAGTCCTGCAAAAATAAAATCTTTGTCAGCCAGATTTCCTTTGCAAAACACCCACTTATTTCCCTTTGTGTCGTCTTGAATGAGTTTCTCTATCTCTTTCAGGCGATACTCTTTTATGGAAACATCGTAATAATCATTAACGCTGTCAAGACCAACTATTGTTGTATCGGAACAGGTTCTGATTATTTCCATAACAAGATTGCTTCCTATAAAGCCGGCTGCTCCTGTTATAAGAATTGTTTTTCCGTTAAGATCTATATTTTTTGCCCTCATAACATCCCTATGCCTTTCTATTTTCTTAAATATGTAGCAAACTCTGAATCGTTTGTTTCAACAGAATTTACCGAGTAAGTAATATATGTTTTTTCCAGCGAAAGGTTACATTCATTTCCCTCCGTTACAAGACGGTCCTGATTGTTCTGTCCTGAATCGCAAATCAAAACGGTCTGATTACCTGTTCCGCCGCTAAAATTTACTATATTGCCGGAAAACGATATATTCCTTGAAGAAACGAGGGAATCGTCCTGCTCGAATTTTACTCGTGCCACTTTTGCCTTAATCGACATGTCAAACTGGTTTCCATCTATAGTAATCTCACAATCGTGAGAAAGTTTGGCACCGTCCTTATTACTGAAAACATAGACTCCTGTGCCATCTTTATCCGGACCATTTATAGCATTTCCACATATCGAAACAGATTTTCCCGGATTGCCTACGGCAAAATACTGTCCAAAAGAAGTCGATGGATAAAGTTTATTCCCTTCAATGACAATAGGAACAGTTACATTGCTTATACGTATGGCTTTTCCTGTATTATATGAACTTATCGTTGTTCCGTTAACATTCAGTTCAGAATAAGTTCCACAGTTAACAATATTATCCTTAATTACCAATGATTTCGAAGTCGGGTTATCGCTCCTCATAGTATTGGTAATAACACTCATGCAGTTGTCAATAGATATAGTGTTGCCTGAAATCGTTGCAGGAGCATAACTTCTGATTGCACAGCCTGCACTGCCACTGATGGTATTGCCGATTATCGTATAATATGAATCACCCTCATGCGGCTTGGCACAAATGTAGCCTTCTCCAAGTCCGCAATTAGACATGTTATTATCTGATACAGTCAACTCGCGAACTTTTGTATATATACCTTCACGATCATCGCCATATCCCATTAAATTACTGAATACGTTATGATGTATTATTCCCTTATCACCTCTTACAGCGATAAAATTGGCATTAATAATATGTTCGTCTCCACTAAAATCATCCTTGGTAAATAGGTTTGAAAACGTATTATCTTCTATCAGTACTTTTTTGGCTTCACTGTTTATCGAGTTGGAAATGTCGCCTATAACCATAGCGCAAACATAACCTCTTAAGATGTCGTTTCCACCTATGTTAGCAAATGAATTCTTTGTGTATTTTGCGTCATCAATATTCAGACTGTGAAAAATGCCCGCTCTACGTATATTGGCAAAGGTACATCCGGTAATCTCGTCTGTTCCGAACGAACCATTCTTCTCTCTTGCAAAAGAAGCTACAGTTACATTCATAAAAGTACAATTCTGATACTTTATATTCTGCTTACCGGTTGGTGAAACAACCAAACAAACCGTTCCATCCTCAGGAGCTCTGGCAGTGTAACTTATTTTTTGGTTAACGCCTCCGTCAAAAGTAATGTTCGATATTGTTATTCCGTACTGGCTGTTTATACATCCATTTTTTACTATACATTCCGACTGACTTTCTCCTGATATAGTAACATGGGCGGTCGCATTTACAATCTCCCCGCCCATTTCATATATACCTTTAGGTATAGTTATTTCATCAAAACCTGAAGTCAGTGCCGTCTTAAACGCCCTAAAATCATCTGACTTACCATCTCCGTGAGCACCAAGTTGTTTAATGCTTATCTTTCCACTATGCTGAAGTTCAGCATACATTCCATTTGATACAGCAATAATTGTCCCCTGATTCTCGTTGACTTTTCCCCTTTTTATTACATACGAAGCTCCCCCACCGTCTTTTTGAGAATAGTAGCCAAGAGTTGTAACTTTTTGGCCCTCTTGAAAGGAACCGGTCTTAAGGTCTTCTACGCTTGGAACTAACGTTCCATCTTCTCCCGCTAAGGGCTCCATATTGTCAGGTTCAATAGGAATATATTTTTCACCTACCTGTTCAGGAGTTCTTTCTGTCAAATGCCCAATTACCGAATACTTTCCCAAAAATCCGTATGCACAATCCCAAACTACATCATATCCTGCGTTCCAATACTCAGACAAATCAGGGCCTGATGCAACAACATCACTTCCTTCAGATATAACTATATAACCATCTATCGGTTCGCTAATATAACCATTGCCTAACTTCTTGCATTTAGACCAGGATACTTTGCCTGAATCAAGATTGTTTCCTTCTCCAAGGTAGAAACTCGCATGGTAACCAATTCCGCCACTCAGCGGAACAGCTCCTTCATCAATATCAATTCCTCTTTCAACCCTATGTCGACTAAGGGCTATAACTCCAACCAAAAGTACCAGACCAATTGTCAATGCTATTATTATTTTATTCTTATTTCGCATCTCATTTAGTCCTCCTTTTTTCTGTTTTATACCCTATAATGCGCCATTTATTCCTTTTTGTGCGCCTTTTTCTCCCTCATCTTTTTAATGGCTCCCATTACCGTCTTCCTATTCAGAATAACATATAACAGGCAAATAATTGCTAAAAGAGCATATCTCAAAATATACGTCGAATATAAACTCATGAACACGGCCGCTATAACCGCTACCACAGCCATAGCAAGAAAAGCGAACCAATCATCATATATGTGTACTTTCAGCACAAGTCTTGTAATTAAGAAATGAACAACCAACAATACAAAATAGCAGAACATTGTCGTATAAGCAGCTGCAATAAAACCATACCTGGGAATAAAGATAAGGTTCAGCACTATGTTTAATCCTGCTGCGATTATCGTTCCAATAGAAATATATTGGGTTTTCTTTAAATGGAGCTCAATATGTACATATTGCTGATAAATGTACTGGCAAACTACTCCAACAGTAACAGGCGCTACCACCCAAATTCCTGATTGGTAATCCTTAGGACCCATAATCATCATCGCTTCCGGAGCAAGAGCAAGGCATCCTATTCCAAGCATGCAACCGAGCATAATAATAGGTTTAACATTCTTCCTGATTTGATCGTATTCTTCTTCAAAGAAAGCATCATGGAACCATGGCAACCACGCCGAATTAACCGATCCTGCTATTATGTTTATCAAATATGTATAAGAATATGCTATTCCATATATTCCCGTAAAACCTGTTCCGCAGAATTTAGTAATCATAATTCTGTCAGACTGTCCCAAAACATTTAGTGAAACAGAATGAAGAATCAGTGGCAAGGATATCTTTAATCCATACTTCCAATAAGTCAAATTAATTTTGGCATTTTTTCGCTTTATGGACACAATCCAAAAAGCGATTGAAAGCAACGCCATCGGAATAACATGTCCGAGAGCTTTTGCATAGTATCTTTCTTCTTTAAAAACAAGTAGCAAAAGAAAAGTCAACCCTACCGATCCGATAACGGAATACATCGATATCGCTATGTTTCCTTTATACTTGTACGAGTACCGCAATTTATCGGTCATAAACGAAAGGGACGGATGCAAAAGTAAATTAACCATAAGAATCAAGGTCATCGGTATATTTAATTCCAATGCCGCTGAAACCGGATTTAAAACCGGCAAACATACTATGCACAATGTCAATGTAGTCAAAAATGATAATACCTGCATTGATCCTACATATTCATCCAATTTGCCGGGAAAATCAAGCTTTGCACGTCCTATGCTGTAAGTAAGGTTAAGTGAGCAAAAAATAGCCAACAGCATGTACCACGAATTGTACGTATCAACTATACCTATCTGTTCCTTCGGAATTAAACGTGTAAAGATTGGTGTCGCTAATACTTGTATTGCCTTAACCGTAACTGATGAAACTGTATACCATAAACCAGCCTTAAGAGCCTTACCGCCCTTTTCTACTGATGCGCTATTTGCCATTAGACTACTTCCTTTTCACAATTAATCTCTGCTTCTTTTATTTCAACCATATCTTCTTTTTTAACGCTTTCTTCTCGTTTTCCAAAACATTCCAGCTGAACAAATTTGTAAACGATACCCCAAATTACCATCATATAAACATAGACATAGGATACTTGACCCCAGTCCAAAATAATCATTGATGCCAACATAATAGTTGCCGTTAAAAATGCATTACTTCTTTTAATTCTTCTAAAGCAATTAAATCCGTAAATTAAATTTCTCGAGAAGAAAAGAACACAACCGATAATGCCATAATCTGCTGCTATTTCAAGGTAGTTGTTATGTGCATAAATAGAAACTCCTCTGAAAACAAAGCTGTTTCGTACAGCAGCCCATCCATTACCTATTATCGGCGATTCTTTAAAAATCCTTATGGCATTTTCTTTAGCCACATTTCGAAACATTATACTGCTATCATAAACCGAATCATCAAGTACAGCCAAAAGTCTTTCACCAAAGGCCTCTCTGATATAAGGAATCTGATAAGCTATCGGTATAATAATGATTAAAGCAATAAAAATAGCTGCAAAGTACTTTATTGTCTTTGCCACACTTTTCTGCCCTACTATTATCAAAAGAATGCCTATTATATAAGCGAAAATAATCTTTCTCGAACCTGTAAGCAAAGACGAAACAAAGTTCAATAAAGAAAGCACCAGCCAATACTTCTTTTTACTTTCTTTAAACAAATAGATTAAAAGCATTGTTGAAAAGCACAGAACATATCCCGTTGTGTTTCTCTGCTGTCCTGTCCTTGAAGCATAAAGAAGCGTTCCGTAAGTGGAAATAGGAGAAGTAATCATTGCCCATACGGCAAATGCCGTTGCGCCCAGACAAAAAGCCTTAATCAACTTTAACACTTCATCCCTCGATATTACATACAAGTCCATTGCCAGCAAAATGCCAACTATTCTTAATGTCTGGTATGGTGTGTTGGATACGGCCGCTACAGAATCCGGTGTCCAAATTCTGGCAACGCACTCCCACGCATAAAAAAGGCCATACCACATTACCGCCGCATTAATAGGAAAGGATACAGTCTTGGTTTTGTGTCCTCTTAGCAATTTGTATCCAAACATAACTATGGCCATTATGTAACTAAATAATGCGGGCATCTGGTAATATACGTTACCAAACATATAAATTGCCGTAAAATAAGCAATCCACAGTAAATATGCAATTTGTGAAAGGTCCAATTTAAGTCTCTTAGCCTTCACAAAAACCTCCGTTGTTAAGATTTAAGAACTTCTTCCCAGCGATTGCAAATTTCTGCCGTGCTTAACTGTTCTTTAATCTTCTTAGACTCTTTTGAAAAGTTCTTGCCCAGTTCCTCACTATCTGCAACTTTAGAAAGCTTTTCACTGAGCGCTTTGTAATCATTGACAGGCACTAAATACCCGTTCACTCCGTCCCTAATCCATGCCCTTGCCCCACCAATCGGGCAATCTGTGCAAATTGTGGGAATTCCGATAGCCAATGCCTCTAACATGGAATTAGAAAGACCTTCAAAATCAGATGAAGATACATAAATAGCTGACTTCTTCATTCTGTCATGAATATCGGTCACATGACCGGGGAAATCTATATATTCACTTACACCAAGGTCAGAAGCGAGTTCCTTAAGCTCACCCATAAGACCACCTTCTCCGCAAATGATAAGTTTGTATTCTTCGTGATTCTTATGGAATTCTGCAAATGCTTTAATAAGCATGGGAAAATTCTTTTGCTTGGTAAGTCTTCCTGCCGCAATTATTTCCTTTTTGTGATTATCAGCATCCCATTCAGGAAGATTATCTTTGATAGGATTCGGAATTACTATTCCATGAGAAGATACGTTTTTACCAAAATAATTTTTGGCATCCTCTGTCTGGAAAACAACACAATCCGCATCGGCATACATTCTGTCAATCAGTCCACGCTTAGACTCTTTGATCTGATTAGGATCGTTTCTTAAACTGAAAATCTTCTTGATTCTCTTGCTCTTGTATGCAGCATATCCTTCATCATAGATAAATGAAATAAAAGCGTCTATCCGCTCCTTATTGAGAAATTTCCTCAACTTAAGCGTTCTTTTAATGTATCTTATCGCTTTATTGGGACCTGTACAGTCTCCATAAAGATAGTGAACGCGTTCGTCTATATAATATTCTCTTTTGTCGGAGTGAATGGCATAAAAAAACACTTCGTAGCCCTTTTCAACAAGACTGTTTGCTATTAGTGTGCATACCCTTTCAGACCCTCCTCCGGAAGCTCCGTGCGATAGAACAGCAATTCTCATAAATTCACCCATTACACTTTTTTAAAATAATTGTCGTAACAATAATCCTCTGCAGTAACATCAACGCCTTCTTTCGCAAGTCGGCGCTTAAACAAGTCTTTGGTATTTCCGATTACTTTTGCAGGACATCCCGCAACAATCGAAAAATCAGGAATATCCTTTGTAACAACACTGCCACTGGCAACTACAACATTTTTTCCGATATTAACACCATAAAGAATAATGCTTCTGGCGCCAAGAACCGTATTATCACCTATAGAAACAAAATCCTTCTTAATATGTATTCTTCCACCGGAATAAGTCGGATCATTATTCCACATTCTCTGAATCATATCATGCTCATAAATGCGGACATCTGCCGCTACAGTAACATTGTTTCCGATAGAAATGTACTCCGGAAAAGAAGGAATCCAATCAGGATGCCAATAGCCTCCTTCACCGAATGTTTTGAAGAGACCTGACTTTCTGATTAGATTAACCTTTTTATCATTTTTCCCTAAAAGCGAAAGAAATTTAAGGCGAATAGTTAACAGAGTTCTTTTATTCATCTACTAATCCCTCTTAAAGATATCTCTCGTATAAACCTTATCTCTCACATCATCAAGGCAACTGTCATATCTGTTGGCGATGATGCTGTTACTGATTTTTTTGAACTCTTCAAGGTTATTGACTACCTTGCTGCCAAAGAAAGTGGTACCGTCTTCAAGAGTGGGCTCATAAATAACTACGGTTGCACCC
>JAEEGL010769554.1_pt1 | contig 27312 bp, 24 predicted proteins | sample 9134231 | NCBI WGS metagenome assembly JAEEGL01 (sample SAMN16246548, study PRJNA631951) | gut metagenome | biome: gut microbiome; feature: rumen; material: fiber-attached | host: Bos | place: Iran: Karaj | collected 2018-10
GAAGAACGGTTATGACGGAGGCTTCTCGATGGAGCCCCACATGGCCGTCGTCGCCCATGACTCCTCCGTCACCTCCGAAGCCGACATCCGCTTCGCCAACTACGTAGAATACGGCCGCCGCTTCGAAAAGCTCCTCGCCGACTGCAAACGCGCTTGATTGCAGGCATCACTTGCCGGCCGCGACGATGCGCGGCCCTCCCCAGCGCCCTAAATGGGAGGGCCCGGCATCGTCCGGGCCGCAATCACGGAGGTTTTGCAAGAACCTCAAATATCAATGTGCCTAACCACTAATGCCTGGATATGCTCCGCTCCGAGCGAAAACTCAAGATTCTCTGCGTTGTGGCCGGTCTCCCTGCCGATGGAGGAGGTTTCTCTGAGGTAGTCCCCGCCCTTGCCGCCGCCCTTGCGCGCAACGGGGCCGAAGTGACGATTGCCACCCGTCGTGACGGTCCCCTGTCTGAGGCAACCGAAAAGGCCGCCAAAGAGGGTGTGCGCATCGTCGCTTTCCGCGCATCGTTTCCGCAACGCCTCTACTTCTCCTGGCAGATGCTCTTTGGCCTCGGGCGGCTCATCCGTGAGGCTGACGTTGTCTACCTTCACGGACACTGGACATTCCCAATCTGGTGGGCTGGCTGGCGCGCCCTCCGGTCACGCCGCATGCTCGTCATGCGTCCGGCCGGTAGCCTCAACCCCGTGCAGCTAGCCCATTCGGCCCGTCTAAAAAGGTTGGCTTCCCATTTCGACTTCCCCCTGCTCCGCCATGCCGACGCCGTGCATGTCACTTCAGAGGAGGAACGCGGCTGGACGCTTCAGGTTCCCGGCATGGAGAGCCGGGCGGACAGGACTTTCGTCGTCCGCCATGGCGTGACTGTGCCGGAACGCTGTCGGACTGGCGGAAGTGAAAGGCCTCCTGGCACATCGTCTGCTACACCTCGCACGCTCCTCTATCTGGGACGGCTCCATCCCATGAAGGGTCTTGATCTCTTGCTGGAGGCTTTGTGGATTCACAAGGGAATACGTGGATCAGGCGAGGCGGCCGAGACCTCGGGCATTAGAGATGCTCGCCTCATCCTCTGCGGTCCTGATGAAGAGGGTACTCGCGCCGCCCTTGAGAAGCAGGTGGCGGAACTCGATCTTGCGGATTCCGTTGTCTTTCACGAGCCGGTCCACGGTGACGCCAAGTGGCCCCTCATTGAATCGGCAGACTGCATTGTTCTCCCTTCGCGCAGCAGCGAAAACTTCGGACTCGTCATAGCCGAAGCGCTCGCCTACGGCAAGCCCGCCATCGCCACACAGGGCACCCCATGGCAGATCCTGGAAAACGCCCCGGGGGAAGGGCGTCTGGGCTGGTGGGTGGAAACCAGTTCAGCAGGTCTTGCCACGGCCATCGGCGCGGTCTGCGCCTGCTCGGACGAAGATCTGGACGACATGGGATGCCACGGAAGAATCTACGCCTGGCGCGAACTCTCCTGGGACAAGGCCGCCTCCAGCATCCTTCGTGAAATCGACGCGCGACGTCCCCACCATAGTATGCGCGACTTGGCCGACAAGCCAAAAAGCCTAGCGCCAACTGCCAGCGACAGGCTGTGACAAGAATGCCTGAAGAATCGTTAAAAACCAAAGTCGCCAAAGGATCCGCATGGATTTTGCTGGAGAAGTTGTCCGGGCAGACCGTCCGCTTCGTTGTCGGCATGGTTTTGGCCCGACTTCTTACGCCCAATGATTTTGGAACGGTGGCCTTGTATCTGGTGTTCTTCAATGTCACCAGTGTTTTGGTGGATGGCGGATTTGGGAGCGCATTGATTCAAAAGAAGGATGCCGATGACCTTGACTTCAACTCTGTGTTCTATTTGGTTTTATTCCTATCGGTACTGGCGTATGTTGCCATCTTTTTTGCAGCACCAGCGATTGCCAGTTTCTACAAGTTGCCGGAATTGACTTTCATTGTGCGCATTGCGGCTATCGCATTCTTCTTTCAGGCCATCAATTCTATCCAAAACGCTGAACTGACGAAAAAGATGCTCTTCCATCTCAGTTTCCGAATATCGCTTATCACGACCTTCGCCTCGGCGATAATAGGCGTAACGCTTGCGCTTCTAGGATATGGCGTCTGGGCCCTTGTCTGTGTATCGCTGACATATGGGTTTGTCGGGTTCATTGCCCGCTGGTTCATTATCGCGTGGCGGCCAAGACTGATGTTCAGCTTCGCACGACTTCGAAAGTTGTTCGCTTTTGGGTGGAAGATGGCGGCATCTACGCTTCTGGACTCCATTTTCCACAATCTCAACGGGTTGATCATAGGCAGGCTCTATTCTAAGGCGGATCTGGCATACGTGAACAAGGGTCAGGCGCTGCCAGAACTCGCCATGAACGAAGTGGATGCCACCCTCGGCCTAGTTTCGTTCCCTGCGCTCGTCCAGCTTCAAGACGACAAAGTACGCCTCCGTGAAGCCATGCGCCAAATGATGCGCTGTTCGACTTTCCTGGTTTTCCCGTTGATGGTGGGCGTAGCGGCCTGTGCGAAATCCGAACTGCGTCTCCTTTACGGCGCCCAGTGGCTGCCTGCGGCACCCTACATGATGCTCGCGTGCTTCTCCTTTGCGCTTACACCCTTCAACACAATCAACCTGCGGGGAATCATGGTCCTGGGACGGAGCGACATTTGTCTCATCCTTGAGTTGATAAAAAAAGGGCTTGCGCTGTTGGTGATCATTTGCGCCGCACGACTAGGCGTATTCACCTGGATGGCCATTTCAGCGTTTACCTTAGGACCGATTGGCGTTTTGATCAATGCATGGCCGAACAGGAAACTTCTGGGCTATTCGCTGGGCATGCAGTTGCGGGACGTATTGCCAACGGCTCTTGTCTGCGTAGCCGAAGCGGTTGTGGTGTTCGGAATCGATTTTGTCGCGGACCTTGTCGCCCCAAGGCTCGACATTGGAAATGCGGGACCGGCGTATCTCGTGTTTCTAGCGACAAAACTGCTTCTGCAATTCGTGTTTGGAGCAGGAACGTTCTTTGGGCTTGCATACTTGTTTCGGCTTCGTCCAATGGGTGAATACGTCAGGCTGGGGTCGGTGACACTTGGCGGATGTTTTTCGCGTATTGCCTGGAAGTTGGAAAAAAGATTCGCCCATCAGTTTATGCAGGATGAAAGGTGTTCACGGGTTGCATGTTCGCCCCCAAAAAAGCCTTCCTAATCAATCTCCTCCTCTTCCACAGTAGTCGATTGCTGCGGTGGGAGAAGAGGATAGGCCTCCTCCACCATCTCAGTCTGCCGTTCGACTTGACGATTCATGTCAATCACAAACCCCCCCACCACCATCATGATCCACTGGACACCGCCACCCCCCGCAGGCGAGAAGAAGGTCGCCTCAGCCAAGTTCGTCGAAAGGTAGACGGAAAAGAGTGTCAGTGTTGCTGTATAGCGACGGACATGGCAAGTCAAAAGGAAAGTTGCCAAAAAAAAAGTAAAAGCAATAGTGCCAAGCAACCCCGTCTCCCCTAACACCATAAGAGGTAATAGTCCCTTTTCGATGCTAGCCGAAAAGAGTGAAACAGCCCCAGCCTCATAACGGCTCTTTGTGGTAGAGTCGACCTGAAAACCCTTTCCCAGAAGCGTGTTCTGGTGAAAATCATGGAGGCATTCTGCTATCAACGCCTGTCGACTCCCCGTCACCGCCGTGCTCAGCTTCCGGGTATCCAACGTCAAATCTTCCGTTTTGCGTAGCCACTTGGAAACAATTCCGCTTCGAACTTCCCCGACAAAACCCGCGGCTATTAGTAGAAACACGAAAAGGAGCATGACAGACGAAAAGCGGGAACGTACCCTTGAGAGAATCCAGGCATGCGGAATGCAGTAGAACATGATGAAGATGACGGAAAAAGTCAAGACGAACAGAGCCAGCCTTGACCGCGTCATGTAGGCGATGAGGGGAATGGGCAAAAGCAAAGCGATGTGCATATGGCTGAATTTGCGTTCCACAATCACCATGTCGCAGAGAAGCCAGGCGAAGCAACAGGCGATCGTCGGCCCCAAAAACTGACTGTGTACCGTGATACCGGTGAAAAGCCCCGTCATTCCCTCCTGTTCGGCGAAGTAATCCTCAGCGTATTCCAAGCCAAATTCAATGATCTGGTCGCGGAGTGACGTGAAATATGCCACGGATGGAAATGGGAGTGTGCAAAGCGAACCGTAGACGAGCAGAAGGATAATTGCCAAAAATGTGCGCTTAATCTGTTGGAGTGCCTCTGGGCACTGATTGATATTTTTAGTTCCGATGTAAATGCCAGTGATAAAAATGAAGAAATTAAGTATTTTAAGATAGCTAATGACCGGGCAGTAGCCCTCAATTGACGACACCGCTGCCATCAAAAGAAAGGGATACACTGCGCCAAGTGGAATCTGGTTGCGGCCATCGCGGTTGTCACCGGTCAGAATCAAGGCGCAGGTCATTGCGAGAGTGGAAAGCCGTGAGATGACGGAGAAGTGCTGGTAGCGCGGCATGAGGACAGGATTGACCATGGGCAGAAAAGCAAGAAGTAGATAGACAACAAGCGTAGGTCCAGGCCGTTGCTTGAGGGCACTCAGAATGCCATAGAGGGCCAATCCCGCCACTGCCCAGTTCTTGGTCACGCGCGACAGGATTACCAGCCCGACAATCATGAGGGCGTAGCGAAAAACAGACCGGCACTGGGAGGTTTCGTCCGTCATCCCTCCCCTCCCGTTCCTTCATTCTGCCAGGCCATCTTAAGCGACCATGACGCTACCGCCACCTGAAAATCGAAAAGATTGTTCATACTTTCATGGTACAAGGTTTCCCCAAGTTTTTCAAGTGTATTATTCGATATTGCTTGACATATTACCATGGCATATGCTTAACTTATTAAAGTCTTTTATCTATCCACACCGACTTCAATGTTCCGCGATCCTGAAATCCGTGCAGTCTTCAAAGACGCCCTCATAATCTGTGGCGTTATTTTTTTGAGCACGTTGACGCGGAACTGGGCGATGCTTGGACTCGTCTCCTATGGCATCGCCGCGGCGGCGAAATTCAGACCCGGGGATGCCATTTGCTCCTATCTCCTCCTGACCTTTCTTCAAGTCATCAACCACATCATCATGCCGCGCTATCCCCATTTCGCGGTTATGACAAAGTTGGGATCCGCTTTGATGACATTCGCCTTAATATTGAGTGCCAGTACCAGGCGCGGGAAACATCGAATTCCCCTTGGCACTTTGTTCCTTTATTTGGTGGTGGCGTTTTTCACCTCTTTTTGGGGGTATTTCCCTCTCATCAGCCATTTGAAGATTCTGAATTTTGCCTTTTTTATCATTGGTATCTACCTCGGGACAAAGAACATCAACCAGAATCCAGAGGCGATTTCGCAAATCCGCCATTTCATGTTGGCACTCGTTCTTCTGCTGACCTATGGTTCGCTCATGACACTCCCCTTCCCCGCAGTGGCCTATTTCACCTCGGTTCACGATGTTCTTCGCGAATATGGACTGGCCCAAGCCAATGAAACCCTAGCCGAAGGTGTGCCATTATATCTTTTTTCGGGCATAACAAACCACAGCCAGTATCTGGGACCGACATCGGCCAGCCTCTTCGGCTGGCTTTTGTGCGATATGTGGCTGGTTAAGAAAAGACTCTCAAAGTTGCATTTGTACCTTCTGGCTCCAATCCCCCTCATCTGCTTCATGACCCGTTCCCGACTTGCGCTTTTCATTCTTTTGGCCTCACTGCTATTGACGACTCTACTTTGCCTGCCACGCGCAAAGGTCTCTCGTCGGACTAAAACGGCTTTCTGGGGATTGTTCATCTTTGGTTTTTTTGTACTGATAGCGGCCGCCACATTTTCAGAACTCAAAGACCGGTCCATTTCACGGTGGATCAGAAAAACCAATGACATAACTTCCGATGACCGATCCCTTGGTACTGCAATTACCAGTAGCCGACAGGGACTTATTGACATGAACCTGATTGATTTCAAACGAAATCCTTTGCTCGGTTCAGGTTTCCAAGTTGCCTCCTTTACACGCGACATGTACAATTCGGGTAGGGCAAGCCTCTTTTCGGCGACGATTGAAAAAGGGGTGCTTCCCCTCATGATTTTGGGAGAAACGGGCATCGTAGGGGCGTTGGCTTTCTCAATTTTCCTCATTACCTTTTATGGCATCTGCAAACGAAAACGCTATACTGCCACCGCAACCCTGCTTTCCATCTTTTTCCTCATGAATTTGGCCGAGGCTAATTTTTTTGCACCATCTGGCGGTGGTGGAACGCACTGGATCCTGCTGATCGTTGGTGGATTCATCATTGATATGCAACAGTACACCCCCGTTGCCTTCCCAATTTCTCCTGAACCTGAAACGCCCTTTGTCGATCAAGAAGACGATGGAAATCAGGAACTCTTACCCGATGAAGAGGTTCCACGCCCCCTTCCCAATCTCACGCAGGGGGAAGAATGCTGAAAGACCCTCTTTATAGGCTTTCCGCCCAACTCCTCTTGGCAATAGTGGCGGCCGCCCTCTTGTGCCGATTTACTTTAGGCTACGGAATTGGCGCAATAGGGGCTTTTGGCTTTTTCTATGCTCTCCGGGGAAAGGCGGGAGTTTCCTTGTTCATCTACCTTCTTATCCCATTCCTAACGATGGTCAATCCCATTCTTTTGCCACGACTTCCCTTTTTCTCCATGGGAACGAGAATCACGACTCTTTTCGTGGCAGTCGGGCTTGTTCTTGGAGGAGCCAAAAGGAAGGGTAATGAGCAACTACCCTTAGTGTATCTGTTTTATTTTCTTGTCATTGCCACGATTTCCTCGTTTCAGGGCTACTTTCCCCTCATCAGCTATTTCAAGATTCTTAACTTTACCGCTTTCATCGTCGGAATCTACATTGGGACCAAGAACATCAACCAAAAACCGGAAGACCTCTTTTTTGTCCGAGCGGGATTCCTTGCCTTCGGCCTTCTCTTGGTTTATGGTTCGCTGGCGACTTTGCCCTTCCCGTCGACAGCCTATTTCACCTCGGTCCGTGAATTCGTTATCGATGCCGGAATAGAGGCGGCGGATGAGATTCTAGCCGAGATGGAAGGCTCGGGACTTTTCACCGGGATTACCGCCCACAGTCAATTTCTTGGCCCTGCTCTTGCCTGCTTCGCCGGCTGGGTTGCCTGCGACATGCTCTTTGTGGAACGGAGAATGCGCGTTCTCCATCTTGCCCTTCTTCTCCCCATCCCCATCATGATCGCAATGACAAGGGCGCGCATCGGCATTCTAACTTTTGGAACAATCGTTGTATTTCTTGGCATTTATTGTCTTCCACGAATTCGAATTTCTGATCGTCTTCGCAGAAGAATTAAGACACTTCTGTTTGCCTTTGTCATCGTTCTTATAGCTATCCTTGTCGTAGCGGAAGCTAAAAACGGCACCGTTTCAAGATTGTTACGGAAAACCCACGATATGGACGAGGACAGACGCTCGCTTTTAGAAGCCCTTACAAATAGCCGCCAAGGTCTCATTGCCGCCTGTCTGCACGACTTCCACCAGAATCCGCTTTGGGGAACTGGATTCCAAGTCATAGAGAAACATATCGAGTTGTACCAACAGGGCAAGGTCACCCTTTTTTCCGCGCCAATCGAGAAAGGTCTTTTGCCATTGATGGTTCTCGGGGAAACGGGCATCATAGGATTCACGTTCTTTTCCCTCTTTGTGTTCATGTTCTATCACGATGTGACAGTCAAGCGATATGCCGCCACATCAACGTTGTTTTCCGCCTTTCTTGTCAGCAATCTTGCCGAAGCGAATTTTTTCTCACCCGGTGGCTCTGGCGGCGTCTTGTGGATGTTTACGGTCTGCGGCGGATTCCTCATTGACATGAGCCTCAAGGCTGCGAATGCGGAATTGCCCACCGATACGGTCAAAGGCGCAGCCCCGCTCAATCCGTACCGTCGCTCGCGAATCCCCCTAAGCTCAATCATCAAGCAGAAGTAGCCGTGTAGCGTTTTGCATAGTTTTCTCTCCACGCTCTACACGTTCTACACGGCTTTTATACTTCTCTCTGCTTCTCCGCGCCTCTGCGTTAATGCCCTCGCACCCGTTAGCCATCTAGCAACGCGCGCAATCGTTCAATCTGCTTTCCCCTATCAAAGAGCTGCACCGACAAACGCATGCAATTCTCTCCGAACACCTTTCCCTGCCCATTTCGTATCGATTCGGCCATCTTGCGATAGGCCTCTGCGATTTCCCGCACATTACCCGGCGTCGCCGTCCAGCCCAATCGTCCGCTTCTTTCGTACCCCTTCACGCCCGGCACGAACTCTCCCTCAATGAAACTCATTGTCGCTCCGGAAATAAAACCGAGTAGCGGTTTCCCTGTCTTGAGATAACTCTGAAACTTCCCAGGCAAAGTTAGCTGGTAGGCGTCTGTGAGTGAAATGATAAGAGCATCCGCTTGGGCATACCACTTTCGCATCTCCGAACGTGGCTGACGACCGCAGAATCGAATCTTGCCACCAGCCTGCGCTTCGTACTTCGCCTTTAGCGCATCCAACATCACGCCACCACCAACAAGCCATAGCTCGACATTCTCCAAGCCTGCCAGCAAGAAGCCTGCAATGTCATTCTCAAGGTTCTGGGGCACTCCCAAGTTCCCTGCAAACATGAAGACCAAAGGCCGTAACGGGTCAACCTTCAGCATCGGCTCCATAACTGCCGCCATGCTGGCATCGACGTCCCACTGCGGGATGAATTCAGCCTCTAGGCCGCAGATTTCCCGAATGCGGGCCACATATCCCGGACAACTCACCGCGATGCGATTACAGTGGCCATAGATGCACCTAACAAAGCAGTTCAGCAACCATTCTTTGAATATGCTAGGCTTGAAACCGTAGCCCCACACGGCATCTGGCCAAAGATCCTGTGTCCAAATAGCAACATGCCGCCGCCATACGAGGCGTATGGGAATTGCGGCCATGGCCATGGTCAAGGCTGCGGTATGGTAGATGAAGACTTTCTCATATCGGCGTCCATGCCTAACCGCCCACCACATTGTCCGCCATCCGAAGTGGACATAGTTGAGTATTTTCCGCTTGACGCTCCGATTATAGCCAAAGATCGTACTCACGCGATGAACGGCGACCTTTGGACCTTGGCCAACTCCAAGATCCTCTACCGTCGTCTGCAACCTTTTGTTTACATAGCCGTTATAAATGCGATCAAACGGATAGCTAGGCACCTGCGTGAGAACTTCAACCTCAAGTCCCTGCTTAATCCATTCTGCAACGAGATCGTTGACGAGGAAATCTTCAGGATAGAAGCGTTCGACAACTATGAGGACTTTAGACACGGTAATTTTACCTCGCGCTCTACCCGCTCTGCACGGCTATTCAATTCCGCCCATTCTACACGATCTACACGTTCTACACGGCTGAACAACATCTTCACACATCCTGCCTAAATGTATCCGGCGCATTGGGATCAAAAACCTCGTTCGCCCACATGAGCGTCACCATGTCGCACGTTCCGGTGTTCTCGATGTTGTGTGTGTACCCAGGCGGTATACGCACAACCTCCAGTTTCTCGCCGCTGACGCGGTACTCAATCACCTTGTCGTCGCCAACCATCTTGCGGAAACGAATGATCCCCTCGCCGCTCACCACGAGGAACTTCTCGTGCTTCGTATGGTGCCAGTGCTGCCCTTTGACGATGCCCGGCCTTGAAATGTTCACGCTTACCTGTCCCCGCTCGTCCGAATGGAGCGCCTCCGTGAAACTGCCACGGTTGTCACAGTGCATTGTCAGAGGGTAGCTGAATTGGTCCTCAGGAAGGGAACTGAGGTAGGTGGCGTAGAGTTTCTTCGTGAACCCGTCGCGCTGGTCCGGTACCATGAGCGTCTTCGGTTCGTCATGGAAGGACTGAATGAGGCTGACTATCTCGCCAAGAGTCTTGGTGTAGGAGGGCGCAACGGAAAGGATTTCATTTAGCCGTGTAGAACGTGTAGAAACATGTAGAATATTCCCTTCTCTACGATCTACATGTTCTTCACGGTCACTTTCCGCTCCCCCTTCTCCATGATCTACACGTTCTACACGGCTAATAAAACTCCGCACCACGTCATCCACATAGACAAGCGTCACTTCCGCTGCGGGGTCACGCACCTGGATTGGCAAATCTCGCGCGATGTTGTAGCACCAGGTCGCCACGGCGCTGTTGTAGTTCGGGCGACACCACTTGCCAAAGACGTTGGCCAGGCGGTAAATGAAGACGGGAGTACCCGTCTTCTCTCCGTAGGCGCGGACGGCATCCTCCGAGGCCCGCTTACTAAGGCCGTACGGGTTGTCCAGCGCGGCCTGGATGCTGGAGCTGAGCAGCACTGGCGGCGGATTGGGACGAGCCGCCAACTTCTCCAGAATGTCTTCGGTAAAAACCGTGTTTCCCTGCTTGAACTCCGCAGGGTCCTTCGGGCGATTCACACCGGCAAGATGCATGACGAAGTCGCACTCGGCGACATAGCCGTCGAGTTTCGCTTCGTCACCGAGGTCGTATGGCAGAACCTCAATATCAGGCATCTGACGCAATGTCAGGCAGAGGTTCTTACCGATAAAGCCATGGGCTCCTGTCACTAGTATTTTCATGGTTGTTCAGCCGTGTAGAACGTGTAGAGCGTGTAGAAAAAAGAGAGTGGGGAAAGTTAAGCGACAACTGTGCGACGCTCGAACTTGAACGAGCCGAAATTAATGAGCAGACCGATTGGTCTTCTCGCAATGTTCAGGTAATTGAGGACTTGAGCCAGATGTTCGGGAGCAAGTGTTTTTACTGCCTTGAGTTCAACTATCAAGCAATCATTCACAAACAAATCTACTATATAATCACCTACACAGAATCCATCTGAGTCATACACCGGTAAAGGTTTTTGCCGTTCGACACTATATCCGGCAATTTCAAGTCTATGCGCTAAGGCATTCTCATAGACCTTTTCAAGCAGGCCATTTCCAAAATACTCATGCACCCTATAGGCAATCTGTCCAACTTTACTTGCAATATCTCTTAACTCTCCACGCTCTACACGGCTATTCATACCCATCCCTTCTACACGATCTCCACGTTCTACACGGCTATTCATACCCGCCCTCCTTCTACACGATCTCCACGTTCTACACGGCTATTCATTCCAAACCTTTCGCTTGACATAGTCCGTGTAACTGATAATGATCCGCACGACTTTCTCGCTTACGTCGGGCATGGTGTAGTCCGCAACCGGACGGCAGGGTTGGGCGACATCCAGCTGCGCCAGCGCCTGCAGGATGCGTTCCCTGTTCTGTCCGACCATCATCACCGCTGCCTCTTCCATCGCCTCCGGCCGCTCATGCGCCTCGCGCAGGTTCAGCGCGCGGAATCCTAGTATCGACGACTCCTCGCTGATCGTCCCCGAATCGCTCAGCACGGCCTTCGCGTTCAACTGCAATGCGAGATACTCCGTCAACCCCATCGGCTTCATGAGCTTGACGCGTTTGTCAAAGACAACACCCCTCTGCTCGATCATCTTGCGCGTTCTGGGATGCGTCGAGACAATAACCGGCAGTTTGTACGATGCCGCAATTTCATTCAGACATTTCACGAGATTCAAGAAATGACGTTCTTCGGCGATGTTCTCCTCCCGATGCGAACTGACGACGAAGTACCTCCCCTTCTTCACCCCGATTTTCTTCAGCACGGTGGCGGCATTCGCATTCACCTTTGGCATCTGGCGCGATAGCACCTCAAACATCGGGGAGCCTGTCTTGATCACCATGTCGGGCGGCAGTCCCTCGCGTAGCAGATACTCGCGGGCAATGTCCGAATAGCAGAGGTTGATATCGCTGATGTGGTCGACGATCTTGCGGTTCGACTCCTCTGGGACACGCTGGTCGAAGCACCGGTTTCCGGCCTCCATGTGAAAGATGGGAATGTGACGTTTTTTGGCGGCAATGGCGCAGAGGCAGCTGTTCGTATCTCCAAGGACAAGGAAGGCGTTGGGTGACTCCTTCTCGAGCACGGGATCGATTGCCTCAAGAATCTTGCCGGCGGTAACGGTCGCATTGCCGCCGGCGGCGTTAAGGAAATAGTCGGGGCGGCGGAGACCCAAATCTTCAAAGAAAACCTCGTTCAGCTCGTAGTCATAGTTCTGGCCGGTATGGACGAGGACATGCTCAATGGCGGGACTTGCGTCCAGCTTATTCAACACGCACGACAGCCGGATTATCTCCGGCCGGGTGCCAACTACGGTCATTACTTTGAGTTTCTTCATATTACACACCGAATTCCTCATGGATCATCGGCAGCTTCAGCAGCAGCTTCTTCATGCCCGCGACATCCAACCTCTCCGTATTCTCGGAGTTGTAATCCTCAATTACCGCAGGGATCTCCTTTCCCTCAACAAAGTACTTGTCGTAGTTGAGGTCGCGCGCATCCGCAGGTATACGGAAGTACTGCCCCAAATCAATCGCCTTCGCCATGTCCTCGCGTGTGACAAGGGTCTCAAAAAGCTTCTCCCCATGTCGCGTACCAATCACTTTGACATCAGGAAGGTTCGCAAAGCGTCCGCCTTCCCGTGCGAGTTCCAAGATGGCCCTGGCAAGGGTTCCAATCGTGGCGGCGGGCGCCTTCTGAACGAAGAGGTCGCCGTTCTCTCCATGCTGCCAGGCGAAGCAAACCAGGTCGACGGCGTCCTCAAGTGTCATCATGTACCGCGTCATGTTGGGATCGGTCACGGTCAGGGGTTTGCCAGCCTTGATCTGCTCAATGAAAAGCGGAATCACGCTTCCCCGGCTCGCCATCACATTGCCATAGCGCGTGCAGCAGATTGTTGTCGCAGCCCCCTTCCCCAGCGCACGTCCTTTGGCCACGGCGACCTTCTCCATCAAGGCTTTAGACATCCCCATGGCATTGATGGGATAGGCCGCCTTGTCCGTCGAAAGGACAACGACGTTGCGGACGCCATTAGCCACCGCGCTCTCGATGACATTGTTCGTGCCTATGATGTTCGTATAGACTGCCTGAATGGGAAAAAACTCGCAACTTGGCACCTGCTTGAGCGCCGCTGCAGCAAAAACATAGTCCACGCCCCGCATTGCGCCATCCACGCTCGCGCGGTCGCGGACATCGCCGATGTAGAACTTTACCTTCGGGTTCTGCAGTTCGTGGCGCATGTCATCCTGCTTCTTCTCGTCGCGCGAAAAGACGCGGATTTCACGGAAGTCATTTATGAAGCGGTTCAGAACGGCATGGCCGAAGCTTCCCGTGCCGCCGGTAATCAAAAGCACCTTGTCGTCAAACATTTTGTCCTCCACCTAAACAGGCACAACTATTTTACCACAACAGCGGCAGATTGCTTCAAATCGCGGTAAATCATGTCGTTTACATGGATTGTCCACATCTGCATGCAGGCAAACCGGAAACCGGCCATTCCATCAAGGAACCCGCATCGGTAAACAAAAATGTACAAAAAGTAAGCAAGAGAGCGGAACGGGATGTGATAGGACATACGCTTCAACCATTGCCTGCGCCTCATCTTAGCATCGCCACCGAAAGACATCCCCTCCCCTTTTTCCTGTTCAAGGCGAAGTTGGGCCTCCCTGCATGCATAGTCAATGTGCTTTGCATACCACTGACTCAACCCCTTCGAGAAATTGTAATGAAGATAGGGTTCCTTAAGATAGCCTATGCCACGCTTGGCCTCTCCCTCCTTCTGCCCGTGTCCGAATGGGACAAAGCGGATCTCACCGATCTTGTGGAAGCGCATCTGGTAGACGGGAAAACAGGTCGAATGCTTCAGCCACTTCCCCCACATGATATTCTTGTATGAGCAATAGTAGGCACTTTTCGCATCCAGTTCAACCATCTTCTCGCATTCGGCCCGGAGTTCCGGCGTAAACCGCTCATCGGCATCAAGATCAAACACCCAAGGATACTTGAAATCCGCATGGTCGATTGCGAAGTTTCTCTGGTCACCAAAATTGTCGAATCGACGCGAAAGAACTTTGCATCCCCTCTCCTTGGCGATTTCCAACGTCCTGTCGGTTGACCCGGAATCGAGAATCCAGATATCATCACACCAGGAGATGCTGTCAAGGCACGAAGGAAGATTTCCTTCCTCGTTGAATGACAATATAAGAATGGAAAACATATCTTATCCTTATGGGAGGCCTGCTACATGAATCTCCGTACGAACCCGATACGCCGCGACAAGGATGTCACAACCCACCTTCGGCACAAATCAATTGTTGTGCAGAGCAGAAATATGACTATCGCACAAATCAAAAACGCAGCCACAATGGGAAGATGCGGAATTCTTGACAACAAAACTTGCGGAACAGGCTTGAAGAACGTCTCCATGAAATTCCAATGAAGCATGTAAACAGATATCATCGAAGGAGCTATATGGCAACACAGACGCACAAATCTACACTCCTGGGGCAATTTCAAAACGCTAAAGCAGGCGACCAGAAAGATGCCCGTCAACACTGTAAGCGGGTTCCTGTAGTTCCAGCTGTTAATTCCCAATCTGTTCCATTCGGATACGCCATACTTGCGACAAAGCGCATCAATCACTATTACCGCAGTCAACCCAGCAAGAAAACAGAATGCAAACCGTCGGAACAATCGGCTATCGCGCATGGCCCGCTCCAACCCCAGCATCATCAAAAGGCGAACAACAACATATATGAATATCACGGTTCTAGGAGAATGACTTTGCCATGGAATCCACAAAATCGAAAGATACGATCCGGCGACAACGACAAGCAGAACAAGGGCGGTCCAATGCTTTTTCATGCACGCAAGACCATCCAGGGCAGGATTCAGGACGAGTGTCAAAAGCATCAGCTTGATATAGGCACCAAGATACCAGTATCGGAAACACTCATATCTAAACGGGATGTCCTTCAGTTCCAGTCCTAATCTGGTAGCAAAAAAAGGACCGCACCACATTTGCCCAGCCTGATATACGAACCAGTGAAGCGTGCCGCAAAACAGTATAAGGCAACCCAACCTGAACAGCTTGCGCAATGTGCAACGAACGCCAAACCAACCGGATATAGCTGTAAATCCATCTACCGACGGGTGGGTAAGACAATCCCATACGATATACGACGAATAGGCAACAACCCCACCATACTTGCAGACGGCAAACGTGTGCTGCAGCACCACGCCGAACATCAGCAGACACCGAAGCACATCCAAGGACGCATTACGCGCCGTGGATGACCTATGCCTATCCAATGAGGGCGAATCGCCCCTATTCTTGTCAGGGTCTCTTCTCAACCAGAATCTTTTCATACGCCGTCACCACCCTGTCAACGACAGCATCCCAAGTGTATTTCTCCTCAACCAACCTTCGCCCACGCATCCCCATTTCGTAACGTTCTGCATCGGGAAGCGACATCGCCTCGCTCAATGCCTTTACAAGCGGCTCAACGCCGATGTCAATCCACCAACCACACTTTAATTCCGGCTTAACCGTTTGAAGCTTATGGTCGGTGTATCCCTCCAACTCGTACCATGGCGTACCCTTGGTCGTTATCACGGGGAGGCCGGCCCATAGAGCCTCGGCAACGACAATGCCAAAGTTTTCGCTATAGGTTGGAAGGACAAACAGGTCTGCCCGTGAATATGCCTTCCACTTATCATCATCGTTCAAGGCACCTGTAAAAATGAACTGTTTCTCAATCCCCAGCTCACTCACTCGAGCCTTTACTTTGGTCTCATACTCTCTCTCCAAATCTCCGCTTAGTGTATACACCAACTCGCAAACCCAGTTGTTTAGCGGTGTGGAACCTGTAGCGAATGAAGAAAGGTTCGCCCAAGCTTCAACCAGTTCCAGCACACCCTTCTTCGGATGCATTCTGCTTACAAACAGGGCCCTTCTCTGTCTGTCAACTTCCACATTTGATCTTCGAACTTCAAAATGGGCTGGCACATTTACCCCGTTAGGGCTGACAATCACCGGATTGGCAAAGCCAAGTTTTTTGAATTGCTCTCCTTCTCCTTCCGCGGTGGCATGGAGCGCCGCCGCCAGTCTAAGATCGCGATCTTGATACAATAGGCGCGCGAGCTTCTTTTTAAGCCACTTATGCCGAAGGCTCCAAGGTTCCAACATCCCCCTGGGGGCGATTATATACGGTATATTCCTCTTTCTGCACACGACAGCGCATTTATGAATGGGATAGCTCCAAATTCCCTGCAGGTGCACTATCTGGGGATTGACACTTGCGACCGCATCTTCAAACGACCCTCCGTTTATGAAATGGTCAACCCCCTCGAGCCAAGGCTGTTCTCCCGTCCGTATTGTCATGAGCCATGCCTCAACACCGGCCCTGTTCAACCCGGCAACGATTCCCTGCGCTGACCGACTAGGTCCGCCGTGTGCTCGGGAAATGCCCATTATCACATGGAGAACACGCATGGCGCAAAAACTCCTATAGCCTGGGGGTTCTCCCCAGACGTTTCTTTATCCATCCAATGCACTTTCCGCAAAACTTGGGTCCTACGGTAAACAGCGCGATTACATAAATGTAGAAATAGATTGAACACCCCAATCCAGCTTTTTTCAAGAGATATGCGCATTTCAACATTTCAAATCGGCTTTTCCTCTGAACCCACTCAAGTATGGGGTATGAATACTTTGCCACATCCTTCTGGACGAGCGGTGTGGAATTAAACTTGTACTTTTCGTCCAGAAATCGCGAGATCTTCAAGAAGGAACCGACAAAATTCAATTGACTCTCGGCCGATATCTTTCCGGGAACATACAGTCCTTTTTCCTTTTCGCTGCTACCAAACCAAGAGGTTTCCTGATTTGGATACGCATGGGTCAATGGAACGTCGAAATAAGCGCTTGGGTGATTAACGCATATCTCGCCGAGTATGTAGGCCTGATAGAGAAGCGATCCATCAAAGCGGTCTGTCATTGAATCCCGGGCCCACTCTCTTTTATAGGTAAAACCCGAAATAAAAACGCATTTCCTGAACAATGCCACGTATGATTCCATTCCGGGCTCGAAAAACGTTGTCTCTGGAAAGTATTTCATCAACTCGCCATCGATGCTGGTTCTTGAACTACGCAGAATGAAGCCTATCTCTCTATGTCCGCGAAGGAAGTCCAGCAACTTGTCAAGCGCTCCCGGCATGAACCCGTCGTCATCGCCCATGTACATGTTGTACTCGCCGTCCGCCTGAATAATAAAATCACGGACATTCCAATCAAAACCCTTGTTGACATCGTTCTCGATGTACTTGACCTCATAAGGCGAGTCTTTTTTGAATTCATCGACAACTTGCCTAACCTCAAGTCGCTTAGGCGCCTTGTCTTCACAAATGACGATCTGGATGTCCCGGGATTTGGTATCAATTGTTTGCAATAGCCGCAACAGCTGTCGTGGTCTATTGTAACTCGGTATGCAAATCGAAAGAAACGGCTTCGCCATGATCACTCCTTGATTAAACCCTTGTAGATGCCCAGTAACTGTGTTGCGCATAGTTTTTCCATGTCGAAATGATTCATAACTATGCCTTTTCCCACACTAACCATGTCTGCCCGCGCTTTAGGATCGTCAATTATCCGTACAAGAGCATCCGCGACTTTCTCGGAATTCCGTTCTGGCAACAGCAAGGCACTGGTCTTAGTTGAAAGCGCCAACACCTCTCTTGTTCCTCCTTCCGGCAGAACGCCAACAACGGGAACGCCGATGTAAAAAGCCTCGAGCAACGTTGTGGGAAGCTGCTCATGCTTGGATGTCATAAGGAATACATCCATTTTTGCAATAAGCTCTCTTGCATCCTGCCGGGAACCAAACCACTTGACACAACAAGAGTCTTCACCGCAGCTCGTTTTTGCCCAGGCACCATCCGCACCAACTCCCCAGAACTCAATATCGGATCTCTTGGTCAAGACGCGTTTGGCTATCTTGCAAAACAGGGGCCAATCCTTCTGGTCCGCATTTCTCCCAACCATGCCAACGACTTTCTTCGGCCGACAGTTGTCATGTTTTGCTTCGGGCAGGCCCTCAAGTTTCAATGCATTGAAGAACACCTCGCCCTTTGCATCGGGATTTACGGACTTGAACTCATCCCAAGTTGCCATGGAGACAGGCAGATAATAGTCCGTCTTTCTCTGCAGAAGCTTTTGGAGAATCCCCTTCACCTTCCATACTATGCTTCTTCGCCTTGCCTTCCATTCCTCCCCGGAAACTGTTGTGCCATGAATTGATTTTACCACTGGCACCCTCGGATAGAATCGCAAAACGACACTTACCAGAAACGGCATTGAATGTGCATGAACAATGTCCGGTCTGAACTCCCGCATCAACTGGATGAACCTCGGCACAATCCTAAGGTCATGTCCGTTTCTGCCCCCGAGCACATATACGTTCTGCCCTTGCGCAAGCATCGCATCGGTGGCTTCCCCTGGCGAAGTCGCACAGACACAGTACACAATTTCCTTGGGCAACGACTTCACAAGCGTCATTACATGACGCTCTCGTCCACCCATTATGCCGGCATTGATCAAGTACAGTACGCGCATCGGGATTCCTCGCTTCTGTCCCGTATGGGTTCTTTGCGATTCATCTTTTCCCTACGACTAAGTATAAGTATAGCAAATGTTTCCCCTTGCAAGCACAACAATTGATGCTAAAGAAGCGATTCGATCGCGGCGGCAAGAAGTAGGGGGCGCATGTTGTCTGGCGCGTGACGATAACCAATCAGGTAAAGCAGACGCCCGCCATAATCCGATTTCCACTTCCCATTGAAGTTTTCCGCCCCACACGGCTCCCATGCCGGCGCACCATCTGTCGTGATCACCCGCTTCCCTCGCTCAAGTGCTTCAGCCACCACAAGGCCCAAGTTCTCGCTGAGCGTCGGCAACACCAACACATCGCACCACTTCCAAACGAGCTCCTTCTCCTCGCCGAAAACAGAAGACTCAATCCTAAGGCATACTCGCGGAGGCGCACTGGAATTGATTGCGTTTACTGCAGCTTCAAGGTAACGCAGTCCCTTCAACGGGTGTCGTCGCCCAAGATAGAGCAATCGCAGTCGCCCATCTTCCTCCCCCGCCTTTCTCTCTACACGTTCTACACGCTCTACACGGCCACCTCTCTCCCCCTCTACACGTTCTACACGCTCTACACGGCCAACTCTCTCCCCCTCTACACGCTCTACACATTCTACACGGCCACCTTCTCCCCCCACCCCACTCTCTACATACTCTACACGGCTCAAATTAAAAAACCTCCTGATGTCCGTCATCTCGACCTTCCGCACGCGCGGCTCGTAGGCACGAATCCACTCCGCCTCGGCTGGACATGTGGCCACCACCACCTCCGCCCGCCGCAGGCAAAAACGCTCAATCGGCCCGGCCAACCGCTTCTTCCATCCGTGATAGCGCAGTCGTACCGGATCGTAGCATCCCGCCGACATCCAATGGACACGCCTTCCCCACAAGGCCGCCCACCAGAGGCATGGCTTCCAGGCGCAATGGATCCACACTTCGTCGGCGCCGCGCAACTCCCTGATGCCAGCCCAAGTTCTGCATGCGATTACATGGCCATCGCCCTCCTGTTCGCCCGCTACCATGCGCGCGACATTGGCAGCGCCATTGCTTTTCTCCCACCCAGCACAGATGTGGAGGATCGTCACAGCTTCACCCTCCAGCACATGCCAACAACCTCTACATTGTCTTTGCCGAAGACCTCGTCGACGGCGCGAGTGACGCCAAAGCGGGGATTGGGATTGCCGTAGTCATGTCCGCAAATGCTTTTGATTCCCCGCAGTTTTGCCCATTCGCACTCGTCCTTCACGTCCTCGTAGCGGTGGCTGGCGTCGAAGAAGACCATGTCAATGCGGCACGTCACCCGATCGCGCCAGTCCTCACTGGAACAGTTAATTAGCTCCACCTTGGAACCACGCAGAATCAGCCGCGTGAAGGCCTCGTGCACCTTTGGTGGAAGGCCGAAGGGATTCCAGCTGAAGTTATCCACCGCGATGACATGTCCGCCGACGATCTGCCAGTCCAACTCTCGCGCCGTCAGACCGAAGAGCGTTCCTACTTCGACGACTGTCATGCCGATGTCTTCCGTGGCCCAATCGCAGACCGCTCGTATCTCCTCCTCGGTCAATCCGCCAAGTGCCTCCAGCGCACCGTTCCTCTCATCATAAAGGTAACTAAGTGTCGAAAAGGCCGTCTTCGCCTCGTGCCAGTGCTTCATCAAGGTCCAGATTCTTCTGAGCATATACTCACCTCATCAGTTCCTCGCAGATGTTCAAAACGCGAGCCGCCCACGCCTCGCAGGAGTATGGCTTCGCCAGCTCCCGCCCCAACTCCCCATCCACACACTCCTTCATTCCTCCACTCTCTTCACGCTCTACACGGTTAACGTCCTCCCCCCTCTCTTCACGCTCTACACGTTCTACACGGCTAACTTCATCCTCCCCCTCTTCACGCTCTACACGTTCTACACGGCTAACTTCATCCTCCCCCTCTTCACGCTCTACACGTTCTACACGGCTAACTCTTCCCATCGCCTCCGCGAGCTCATCTACACTCCCGGCCTTCACAACGATGCCATTCCCCTTCACTACCTCGTGACGCGCCCCGCAAACATCTGTGCAGATAATTGGCAATCCCGCCGCCGCCGCCTCCACCAGCACCACGCCCCACGGCTCGTGTCGGCTCGCCAGCACAAAACAGTCCGCACTGGCATAGACCGCCCCAAGTTCGTCCGGTGAAACGCCGTTCACGATTCTCAGCGGCCACTTGCCACCACGTGCCTGATAGCGCGCATGCGCCGCGCGCAGGATGTCCAACCCCTTCTCCGGGGCTTCCCTTCCGACATAGAGAAATCCGTTGCAACCCCCACGCTCACCAAAACGTCGGAGATTGGTCGAAAACAAGCCTGTGTAAATTCTGCTATATTCAAAGCCAAGCCATCGAGCATACTGCGCGGCCGTTTTCCCCGGCACGAACGCCGCGTCAAATCGATGCAGATATCGCCACAAGACAAAACGCGCGGCGATTTTACGCAAGCGCCACTCCCAAGGCATGTCGAAACAGCAAACCTTTCGCGTCTGCGCCCCCCACACCCGATGCGCCGCATCGCGGCAAAGCGTGTTGTGCCAACCTACTGTAAATACGACATCCGGCATCCAATCTTCAGGCGGCAACTGATTACTCCAATCAAGTCCGTGCATCACGTCATCCGGCTTGAAACGCCCGCCTCCAAGCGACCCTGCCGTGTCGACCGACACCTTCAATTCCACATCCGGCACCTTAGCCAGCTCCCGCCAGCAGTCGCCCATGTAGCCGGTCAATCCGCTCCATGCGAAGAGAATCTTCATCTACGGAGGACCTCCGCATTGATCCGATGAACTAGAGAACGCACATCAGAATTCCTCGTCAACCGACTTTACCAAGGGAACGATTAGCTTGGCGTGCGTGTGTCGTTTTTCAAGCGGAGGCAATGTCATGTAGTCACCATAAACCGCACGAAGGTACTGGTCGGGATTCTTAGGCGCCGGGAACTCAAAACCCTCAAACATCACATGCGATACGGGGAAGGGATAATCCGGCAAAATCTTCACGCCGCCCCATAAACACAGGGGTTCGCCAGTCCATTTGCCCGTGATGGAGCTATTCAAGTAATCAAGCGGGTAGAGGAGTGTCAGGCATAGCAACTTCCAAAACCATTTCTTAAGCAAATTAATAAAAGTCAATCTTCCAACTGGCAGTGATTTCAGTTTCGCATGCCGTATCACTTTTTTCAACCGCTCGTAAAAAGTCGCACTTTTATAGCGCCGGAGAGGGAAAATGTCAATGAAAATGCCACTCGGCATTCTTCCAAGGTCAAACTTGACGGTTTCGTCCAAATAGTAAGACTTCTTGTCAACAAGTTTTCCAAAACCGCATTGCGTATCAGCACCGAAATAAAGGCCGATGTCTTCCGGCAACTCGCGTTTTGCAATTGCAGTAAAGCGCTTCCAGTCTTCCAACGGCATGTGGACATCAATGTCGTCATCCCAAGGGATAAAACCCTTGTGCCTCACCGCGCCTAGCAGTGTCCCGTAAGCAAGGCAATAGGAAATGTCATGTGTCTTGCATATCCGGTCTAATATGCGCAGCATGCGCAATTCAACTTTTTTGGCGCAATCCAGCGGCGTCTTGCCCAAGATTCGATCATCCGCGATGTCTGAAAAGTCAACCGCCATATCACTTTACCCGATGGTAGACATTCCTCTTCAGCCAGTCAGGTGCGTAGCAAACCAACCACGCCACCGGGTGAACTGGCAGCACGCGACAGATGCCAATGGTAAAGCGCCTCCATGAGGTGAGCGGATGGTAACTCGACGCCTCCTTGAGAGAAGCGAACCAGTATCTCCACACACGTGGACGCTCCGCACGGGGCAAATGATCCACAAGATATCGCGGCGAAACCTCCATCCATTTCGTCATCAGCAAGCGTACAAGGGATGGTTCCAACTCCTTCCCACTTTCCTTTAGTGTCTTCAGCACATCGCGCGTCGCGTCTAGATAACCCATGCACTGACTTGTCGTCATTTTGATGTGGGTGATAGACCCGTCACGGTCTCTAAATCCTAGCACAACATGGTTCAGCTCCGCAATGGAATTAACACGTGCCATGCATTTTGCAAAGTACGGTCTCTCTTCACACCAACTCTCGCCGACAAAACGAATATCGCCAAATCGCGACCTCTTGTAAAAGTTACATTGGAAATGCCTCGTAAAATACTTGGTCTGAACCAGGCGGCTCGCATCCGAGAGGGAAATGGCATCGTCGTTGTCCTGCCATGGACACGGATTGCCATCGCAAAACCTCACCATCCGTCCCCACACCATCTCGACTTCAGGATAATTCTCAATTACGCCGGCAACTGCCGACAAGGTTCCCGGTCCCATCAAGTCATCGCTGTCCAGATAATAAATCCACTCTCCTTCCGCCACCTTCAAGGCCGTGTTGCGTGCCGCGCTAAGCCCGCCATTGGGCTGATGAATGACCTTGATGCGCGAATCGCGCCCCGCATATTCTTCAAGAATCGCGCCCGTTCCGTCAGGCGATCCGTCATCCACGCATACGGCTTCCCAGGCTTCATTATCCTGGGAAATGACTGAATCGAGGCATTCGCGGATGTACTTCTCGACCTTGTAACAGGGAACGATTATGGAGAACTTCATGCTATCTTCATCTCCTAAACCATGGTTCGCAAATAGTCCGCGATGCGATCCGAGCAACGGACATGCCACAGGTTGAGCTCCTCTATGGCCGCCTTGCGCTTTTCCCTGTTTGGATCGCGAAAATCCTCAACAACCTCCTTTAAAATGTGCTCAAACTCCTTAAGGTTTTTAGCTTTGTAGAAACTGTCGGAAAGACGCAGGCACGGTTCCGCAAGCCTATACTCCGCATCCTTGCGCAACAAATGGATGAGCGGCCGATTTACGGCGGAATATTCCATGAGAAACGAAGAGCAGTCAGTTATCAGCGCCCGGGAACGCATGAAGAGTTCCGGATACTCGCCTGTGTAGCATGCAACCCCAACCCTCTCCCATGCCGCATAGTAGTTGTCAACCTTTTCTTTCGGCCATTTCGCAACGAGTTCAAGCATTCTACGGAGATTGGGATGCGGCTTGAAGCACCAGTTTATCTCCGGATGGCGCATGGCGTACTCAAGCATGAACTCCCCGTTTTCGAGAAATGTGGAATAACGCTCGGCAACCTTCAAAATCGAAAAATGCGGAGCATATATCACCAGGTCGTCACGATTGAACTTTTCACCAGTATCCGCAAACAAATCAAGCATTGGATGCCCAAGGCCGACAAACTCACCTGCAAGGGGAAAGCCATGGCTCTTTTTGAGAAAATAGGCACACCAGTATTTGTTGGTCGTAAAATACCGATACAGCAGCGTGTGGAAACGGCGTTGGGCATCCAGGTACGCAGCGTCATGGCATACAACGTAATATGGGATGTAGCATGTCAAGGCGAATTCCGAAACCACATTTGGCTGCTGGCAATCGGGCATGTCCCAGGGCATCGTGTAAAAGACTATGTCCGGCGAAAAAGCGTCAAGACCGATTCCCGAATCTTTCTCAAACGAATAGGCCTCGACATACTTCAACCCCTTTGCGACGCAGAAGGCGCGATTATTCTCAAATCTCCTTTTGAACTCCTCGGTTGGCAAACTGCAGTCCACGTCCATTCTTGTCAAAGCGACCGCCACATTAAAATCTGATGAGGCATCCAACACTTCGTACAATGACTGGCACTTCCATCTTGCGGAAGATTCTGGGAACAGGAAGAGAACATTAACTGGTTGTCCTGTGCCATGTTTTTGTTTCACACGCGCAAGAACTCGCGAGTAATTATCCCGAGTGCGGCGAATGACGTGCCGATTTTTCCACCAGTTAGACCAATGCAGGATCCTTCCGTAGAAAAATCGCAGTCCAGGTAGCCATCGTCCTATAGCCGACTTAATTCTGGCAAGAGCTGACATATTCTCCGCGGACCTCACTTCGCCCATGTGCACTTTTCAGTGCTCAACAGCGCCTTGAAGATGTCGATGTCGTCCATGGTCGTCAACTTCAGGTTCTTTTCCGAACCTTTGGAGAAATAGACCGTTTCGCCAAGCATCTGGAAGAGGTGGCACGTGGCAAGGGGGGATGGCAAACCTCGCTTCACGACCTCATCATGCGCCCAGAGCAGTTTCTCAAGATGAAAGGTCTGAGGGGTCTGAGTACGCCACACCTTGGAACGGTCAAGGAATTCCGTGGATTCAGTCGGGACATCACTTTTAAAGGCGACTTCGACACAGGGAACGACTGTCGTCGCATTGCCCTTCTCGCGAAATATCGTGAGATTGTCGGCGATGATCTTGTCGTCAACCATTGGACGCGTCCCGTCATGTATCATAACCGCCGTATCTGGCGGGCAGATTCTGGCAATTTCCACAATCCCGTTGTGGATTGAATCGTGTCCCGTTTCCCCACCGCCGACGACGCTCTTCAGCTTTGTTATTTCAAACTGGCTGGCGTATGCCTCGACAAAGGAAATCCAGCCGGGAAGTGTGACAACCACGATTCCATCTATCTGGGGATTGTTTTGAAATCGTTCCATCGTATAGACAATAACGGGCTTGTCCTGTATGTGCAGGAACTGCTTGGGGATTTTCTGCCCCATTCTGGCACCGACGCCGCCGGCGATTAAAAGCGCGCAAATCATGCTTCTCGTCCTGTCCTTTTTCTGTCGGCCGTAGATTCACTCCAATGCCTTGAAAGACTTCAAGTCAACGGACTGCCACTTGCCGCAACTAGCCTCTTTAATTGTAGCACAGTTTGCCGGAATCCCGCATCATAACCAATTTTACCGCGCCACCCAAGGGCTTCAAGCCTGGAAGGGTCGAGGCACGAGTTGTCCATTGGGTTGAATGCGACCTGTTCCGCAGCAGACGACTCCGCCATCCGCAGTTCCACGCCTCCCGCGTCCGCCATGACTTCGGCCATCTGACGGATGGAACACACGCCCTCCCGGTTCGCGATGTTGTACGCTTCCCCAGCCGTCCCCTTCTCGGCGACCGCCATAATCGCGCTCGCGCAATCGTCCGCATGCGTGTAGCTGCGGAGCGACGTCCCGGCGCTCTTCAGCACAATAGGTTCGCCACGTGCCGCAGCCCAGGCGAAAGCCGAGGAAACGCGCCGGTCCTTCGGCGAAGCCGTCGGCCCGTAGATATGCCCGGGACGGACGATTGACACATCCACGCCATACTCCTTCGCGTAGCAGGCGCAAAGGGTCTCGGCCGCCCGCTTCCCCATCGGATAACTCGAACGGACTGAAAGCAAATCGACGAATCCGTAATCATCTTCCCGGAAGCCCGTTGCGCGCGGCGCAGCCTTGCCATAGACTTCGCTGGAGCTCACGTAAACGACTTTCCGCGCCTTCACGCGCCTCGCATATTCCAGCAGTTCGCGAACGCCGAATACATTGGCCCAGATTGTTTCAACAGGCTCGCCCACGAACAGTTCCGGTGATGCTGGACTCGCGCAGTGAATGATGACTTCTGCCGCAAAATCGAACTCAACCGGTTTGAGCGCATCGTAGGGAACGCAAATCAAGCCATTTCCGAACCTTCGCGCCAAAGCTTTGACATCTCGCCCCGCGGCATAGACTTCAAACGAACCACCACTTTTTTGCCCTCTTGCCTTTAGAAGCGCCACGAGAGCCGAACCTATCAGTCCCGTTGCACCTGTAATCAATACTTTCGGCAAGGCAAGCATCATTGGCACTTTCTATCGAATCTTCTTCACGGAACATCCGTCAATCCGCATTTCGTCCGTAATCGTCCATACATTCGCCATAAAAGCTCAACTGTGCCGAAACGCAGTCTCATCATCGGGGTCATACATTGACGTTTTCGCCAATCCCGTACGTAATGATAGCGAAGTTTGCGTGAAAACGTCTTTCCGTCAAGTTCGTCGTAAAGCCACCTCGCGTTTTCACGCAGAAAATCGTCAAGGTCTTTCAACGCCCCCGCCTGAAGCAGCGGGCTGCGCTCCACAAGATACACGGTATAGGCCCGCCCCGCGCGGTAGCGTAGATGGTTGCGGAAAAAGGAATCCGTGGTGGCGTCCAAATCGCCTTTGATTCCGTTGTACTGCTCAATCATGCGCTTGAGCATCTCCATTTGAATATGGTAGGTCCGATAGTACTCCACGGCGTTGCAGGTGTTTCCGGGCCTGCTTACGTAGTAGTGGTACACGACCTTGTCGAAGACCGCAAACCGCCGCACCGTCGCCATTGGCAAATTGATCCAGATCTTGTCCGTATGGGTTATGCCTTCGGGCTGGCTGTAGCCTATTGACCGCAGATTGTCCGTTCGGTAGGCGACGGCGAACATTTCAAACCTATGCCCGTTCCTGAATTGGATATCCGCAACCGTGCTGTTGGGGGAATTCAGATAGGAAAAGGATATCCTGTTGGCATTGCCACCGCTTTCATCGCCCTCTTCCCAATCGCTCAAAATCAAGTCGGGCACATTCCCGCCCATGGCACACTGCTGATTGACGAAGGCGAGGTATTCCCCGAATGCTTCTGTTACATACCAGTCATCCGCATCCAGGACCTTGACGAAAATCCCTTTTGCCACAGGCAACGCCGCATTGATGCAGCTTCCGTAATGGCCGTTTTTCTTGTCAATCACGCGAAAAACGCCCGGGTACTCAGCCTCAAAACCATGGGCGATTTCGCTGGTCCGATCTTTCGACCC
>JAEEGL011239512.1_pt1 | contig 27312 bp, 23 predicted proteins | sample 9134231 | NCBI WGS metagenome assembly JAEEGL01 (sample SAMN16246548, study PRJNA631951) | gut metagenome | biome: gut microbiome; feature: rumen; material: fiber-attached | host: Bos | place: Iran: Karaj | collected 2018-10
CAGTCCTTATACTCGTTTTAAAACCGTCCAACTTTATGGGTTCACTTCAAAATGGACGCCTCTATTCTTTAAACTGTAAAACTTATCAGCCGAACAGTGTAAGAAGGATACCTGCTGCGATAGCGGATCCGATAACACCTGCAACATTCGGTCCCATGGCATGCATGAGAAGGAAGTTGGAAGGATTCTCTTCCTGACCGACCTTGGAAGCAACACGGGCTGCCATAGGTACAGCGGAAACACCTGCAGCTCCGATAAGAGGGTTGATCTTACCCTTGCTTAAGAAGTACATGATGATACCGATGACAAGACCGCCGATTGTTGCAAATGCAAATGCGGCAAGTCCCAGACCGATGATAAGGAGTGTATCGATCTTAAGGAAGTTAGTTCCTACAGCTGTACCTCCGACTGCAACACCGAGCATGATAGTTACTGTGTTGCACATAGCATTCTGAGCTGTATCTGAAAGTCTGTCTGTAACCCCGGACTCTTTGAAGATGTTACCTAACATAAGGCATCCGAGCAAAGGTGCAACTGAAGGAAGTATGAGAATACAAACTACAGTTACGATTACAGGGAAGCAAACCTTCTCAAGCTTCGATACAGGTCTTGTCTGATCCATCTTTACCTGACGCATCTTCTTTGTCGTAAGATGTTTCATGAAGAAAGGCTGGATCATCGGGATCAAAGCCATGTATGAATATGCTGCGATAGCGATAGCACCGAGAAGCTCAGGTGCAAGCTTACTTGTAAGGTAGATAGCAGTAGGGCCGTCAGCACCGCCGATGATACCGATGGAAGCTGCACCCTCAGGTGAGAAACCCAAAAGAATAGCTGCTACGAAAGCAAACGAAATACCGAACTGAGCACCTGCGCCCATAAAGAAGCTTGAAGGTCTTGAGATCAGCGGACCAAAGTCTGTCATGGCACCAACTGCCATAAATATGAGACACGGGAAAATATCAAGCTTAACTCCTATATAAAGGAAGTCAAACAGACCGGGCTCTATATGCTTGCCCGCCTCATCAATGAAACCGCCGCCAATCGCAGCCCAGTTGATCTCGCCGTTGAACCACTCGGGATGGAAGATTCCACCACCCGGCCAGGGGAGATTGGTAAGGAGCATTCCGAAAGCGATAGGAAGAAGGAGCAAAGGCTCGAACTGCTTCCTGATAGCAAGATACAGGAGAACGAACGCAAGAACAAGCATAATGGCGTTCTTCCATCCGTCTCCGACGAAGAACTGGGCTATGCCCGAGTTATTCCATAAATCCAATAAAACTTCAATCATTGTACCGCCTCCGAGATCATGAAATGGTCAACAGATGTGAACCGGTATCAACTGATGAACCCTTACTTGTAAGAACCTGGGCAATTGTACCTGCGCAGGGAGCATAAATCTCGTTTTCCATCTTCATAGCTTCGAGGATTACGAGCAGATCGCCCTCCTTAACTGTCTGTCCGACTGCAACCTTTACATCAAGGATAGTACCGGGCATAGGAGCATCTACAGGTGTAGTGCCGGCCTGAACGGCAGCTGCGGCAGGAGCCGGAGCGGGGGCAGGTGCAGCTGCGGGTGCTGCAGCAGGAGCAGCAGCAACGGGAGCCGGAGCGGCCTCAACTGCAGTCGTTCTAAGAAGATTAGCCTTACCCTTCTCAACTTCGACTTCATATACTTTGTCGTTAATAGTTACTTTATATATCATCTTAAATTACCTCTCCTTAATTCTCGTCAACGAGCTTGATCGACTTAAAAATGAGCTCAGAAAGCGGGATTCCTGTGTTATCGGAAACGATAGCCATGATCATGGCAGCCGTCTTCTCATCACAGCCTTTAAGCTTCAATGAACCGGAAGAGAACTCCTCGCCGGGGTCCTCAACTGAAGGCTCAGCCTTAACAGGTGCAGCCGCAGGAGCCGCTGCTTCCGCCTTCTTTGAAGAACCGGATATTCCCGCGATCGCCTTACCTGCAAGAGAGATAAGAACATACATAAGGAACAGAACACCAAATACTACGAGCATAACGATACCTGCGCTCATGAACATCTGGCCCGGATCCATCTGGGGCTTTAAGAACGTGAATGTCTCACCGGAATCAGAGGCAAAGCGGATAATGTTATCCATCATTAGTCCTCCTTCTTCTCGATCGTGTAGTTGACTGTGTTGGACTCCTTCTCTTCACGGGCTGCGAAGAACTTCTCCGCTACCTGAGGGAAGGAAATGTAGGAGAGGACATCCTCATCTGATCTTGCTTTGTCACCTAACTCAGCCTTAGTCTTCTCGAAAGCAGGCTCGAGTGTATCTGCGAATCTGCAAGTGATGATCTCGTCTTCCTTCCAGCACTTGGAAACAAGCTCCTGATTTACCTCACCGGGTGCACGGCCGTACTCACCACGCAGGTAAGCCTTAGTGTCCTTGGTGATCTGCTTGTATTTACCGAACAGGACGTTATTAACTGCCTGAGTACCGACAAGCTGTGACATAGGTGTAACAAGCGGAGGATAACCCAAATCCTTACGAACATTAGGGATTTCAGCAAGTGCAGCCTCGAACTTGTCTGCTGCCTTCATGTCGGTCATCTGCTTCAACATGTTGGAGAACATACCGCCCGGCAGCTGATACTCGAGGATATCTGTACGGATACCCATCGACTTGGGATTAAGAGTGCCTTCTTTAATAAATCTGTCTTTGATAGGAGCGAAATGATCAGCAATCTTCTTGAGCTTGTCAGAATCAAGATCTGTCTCATATCCGAGCTGCTCAAGAGCATACTTCATAGTCTCTGTAGCGGGCTGTGATGTTCCGCCGGCCATAGGTGAGATAGCTGTGTCGATACCATCGAGACCTGCCTCGATAGCCTTCAGATATGTCATGGGGCCAAGACCTGTTGTGTGGTGTGTATGTAAATAAACCGGAACCTTAACGGAAGCCTTCAAAGCCTTTACGAGGTCATAAGCTTCCTGGGGACCGCAGATGCCTGCCATATCCTTGATACAGATGGAGTTAACACCCATCTTCTCGAGTTCCTTACCCATCTCGGCATACTTCTCAACTGTATGTACGGGAGATGTTGTGTAGCAGATACATCCCTGAGCGTGCTTGCCGCACTTCAAAGTCTCGTCTACTGCAACCTCGATATTTCTGAAATCATTCAAAGCATCGAAGATTCTGAAGATGTCCATACCGTTCTCGGCGGACTTTCTTACGAAGAGTCTTACGACGTCATCGGGATAATGCTTATATCCGAGGATATTCTGTCCTCTCAAAAGCATCTGCAAAGGTGTCTTCTTGCAAATAGCCTTTATCTTGCGAAGTCTCTCCCACGGATCTTCATCAAGGAAACGCAGGCAGGAATCGAATGTGGCTCCTCCCCAACACTCAATCGAGTGGTACCCTGCATTATCCATCGTCTCGAGGATGTCTTCAAAGTCTGAGAACGGCATACGCGTAGCGATAAGCGATTGCTGTGCATCACGAATCGCCGTCTCTGTAAACTGAACTTTCATTGCTGTCACGCTCCTTTAAAAAATTTCGCCATTAAACCCCTCTATTATAAAGCCAGACAGCGAACATTTAAAGGAGAATGTTTTAAGATCCTGAAGATTTTTGCAGTTCCTCGATAAGGTCGTTGACAGTTATTGCATCCACGGTATCTCCGGCATCAGTATCGTCAAAATAAACCATAAGGGGAGCGCACGTCTCCTTCTCACAGACAACCTTGCACTTGCGCTCATTACGCTTGGGGGAACCTGCCGTATATTCTTTAAGATCCTGAACAATAAGACTTACCGCCGCCTTAAGCGACTCATCCCCGGATTCCTCAAAGACTTCCAAAGCCGTGAAACACAGTTTCTTGCAATCCTCGACCGTAAGTTCCTGAAGCTTCTCGAGAAGAAGGGGCTTATCGTAGAAGTAATCAATGACAGGGCACACCTCACCGCCATATGCCTCACACATAACGGGGGACTTCTGCCTTACTATGAATACCGTGTCAGTATCATCGATGTAGCCGCTCTCAAGATCATCATAAAGATCGTCGAGCATATCTTCATAATCAATAACAGGATATACCTGTGCCATAATAACCTCCGGTTAACGCGTCAAGGTCAGCCCTTAGGCTCGACCTTAACTGCGCATACTTTATATTCAGGAATTCTCGCGAATTCATCGAGGGACGCGATCGTTAAACGGTTAACAGGCGAATCCGGGAAATGGAAAGGCATCCATGTCTCACCAGCCGATACCTTGCGTCCTACTCTTGCAGTAGCTTCGATAGAACCGCGGCGGCTCGTTACCTTAACCTTGTCACCGTTCTTAACGCCCAAAGCATCTGCATCTTTATAGTTCATCTCGATGAAGCCTTCGCCTTCCTTAAGCTTAAGGCCTTCCGTGCGCATCGTCATCGCACCTGCGTTGTAGTGATAGAGGATTCGCCCCGTCGTAAGAATGAGAGGATAATCGTCATCAGGAAGCTCGGTAGAGGGCACGTATTTCGCAGGGTAGAACAAAGCCTTGCCTCTGACAGGTCCGTTAGCATGCATTATGGGCGTGCCCTGATGAGTCTTGCTTGTGCAAGGCCACTGCAGTGTCTCGCCTGAATCAAGACGCGCATGGGAAATACCTGCGAAAGAAGGGGTTACAGATGCAATCTCGTCCATGATCTGTGCACTCGTTAAGTGCGGCTGCTTGTAGCCCATGGCATTCATGAGGTCGATGATGATATCGGTATCAAGACGCGCATCACCGGGTGCATCAACAGCATGTCTGATTCTCTGGACACGTCTTTCAGTATTCGAGAATGTGCCTTCCTTCTCCGCGTAGCTTGTGGCGGGCAAGATTACATCCGCATACTCTGCCGTCTTGGTCATGAACAGATCCTGGACAACAAGGAAATCGAGACTTCTCAAAGCAAGGTCGATATGAGAGCTGTCAGGATCAGTTACGATGGGATCCTCACCGCAGATATAAAGACCTTTTATCTTGCCTTCGATAGCTGCCGGGAAAACCTCAGTAGCTTTAAGACCGGGATTCGGGTTAAGCTTTACGCCCCACGCCTTCTCGAATTTCTCGCGGACCTCGGGATTATCGACCTTCTGGTAACCGGGATAATCGGTAGGCATAGCGCCCATATCGCAGGCACCCTGTACATTATTCTGTCCTCTCAGAGGATTTACTCCGCATCCGCTTCTTCCAAGCTTGCCGACGAGCAAAGCCATATCGGACATACACATAACGCCCTCGGTTCCGGTTGAGTGCTCGGTAACACCGAGACAGTAAATGATAGGAGCCTTATTGGCCGTAGCATACATACGTGCCGCCTCACGGATAAGGTCAGGATCGACATGACAGATTTCTCCGACCTTCTCGGGAGTGTAGTCCTTAACAAGCTCAGCCTGAGCCTCATACTGTTCGGTATATTTCTCTATGAATCCGGGATCGGTAAGACCTTCGCTGATGATCACATTCATTATTCCGTTCGCGAAAGCAACATTGGTTCCGGGACGAAGCTTGATGTGAATATCCGCATACTTTGAAAGGCCGATATCTCTCGGGTCAACAACTATAAGTCTTGTCTTTCCGGATTCGACCGCCTGTCTTATCTGCATACCTACAACAGGATGTGCTTCCTCGGGATTGGATCCCACGAGCATGATGACATCAACATCGTGCGTGATGTCATAGATGGGGTTCGTCATTGCTCCGGAGCCCAAGGTCCTCGCAAGACCTGCAACGGAAGCCGAGTGGCATACACGTGCGCAGTTATCGGTATTATTCGTGCCGAAGCACGTTCTTACCATCTTCTGGACCATATAGATATCTTCATTTGCCGATCTCGAACAAGCAAAACCCGCGAGAGACTCAGAGCCGTGCTCTTTCTTTATCTCCATGAAGCGCTTTGCTGTATATTCGATAGCCTCCTGCCAGGAAACCTCATTGAGCTTTCCTGTTGCTCTGTCCCTGATAAGGGGAGTCGTAAGTCTGTCGTCAGACCCTACGAAGTCGGTGCTTCCATATCTTCCCTTTACACAGAGCAAGCCGTGATTTGACGGGCCGTCAGCGGGCTTAACATTAACGATCTTATTACCTTTTACTATGAGGTAATACTGACAGCCTGTAGCGCAGTGCGGGCAGGTCGTAAGGACTTTCCTTACTTCCCACTCGCGGTAGTGTCTTGTCCTTTTTGATACGAGTGCGCCGGTGGGGCAGGCGGATGCGCAGACACCGCATGACTCACATGTTGTTTCCTTCCAGTTCTCGCCGAACGGAACCTTAACGACATGGAACATACCGTTTCTTCCGCTCTGCAAAGTCTTGTTTACTGAACTTTTATTGCAGGCGCTTATACATGTCTGGCAGTGAATACACTTGCTCGGATCGTAACTTATAAACGGATTCTCGTCATAGACGGGAAGTTTCTTCTTCGACTCGATCATCGAGCGTGATCCCTTGTACCGGGTTCCTGTAACCTCGTACTCATTGCATAAAGCCTGCAGCTTGCATATTCCGTTACCGGGGCAGCTCATGCAGTCGAGATTGTGATTTGACAGCAACAGCTCGAGCATCCTCTTTCTGTATCTTATGATGCGGTCGCTCGTTGTGTGGACCACCATTCCGTCCTTAGCCGCACTTCTGCAGGCAGCAAGAAGGTCTTTCTCACCTTCAACCTCGACCACGCACATTCTGCATGAGCCGATACCGTTTATGCCTTTGAAGTAGCAAAGTGTCGGGATGGTAACGCCGATGTTTTTCGCTGCGTCAAGTATAGTTGTATTCTCTTCGACAGTAACAGGTCTGCCGTCTATCGTGATGTTTATCATGTTCCGGAACCTCCTACCATAGAGCCGCAGCCGTAATAGTCGCACCTCAAGCATCTTCCTGATTCACGGCACGCCTCCTCATAAGTCATGGGAAGTTCAACATGGTCGAAGTTGCTCTTGCGCTCGAACGGATCCTTCTCCTCGATCTCAGCTCTTCCCGTGGGAATGCATTGATTGCGTTCTGCAGCAGGGGCGGACACATCGCACGCAACCTTGTGGTGATAACCCAGGTACTCGTCAATGTTATAAGCTGCAACCTGTCCTGCCGCGATGGCATTGATAGCTGTTGAAGGTCCTGTAACACAGTCGCCGCCCGAGAACACACCCGGTGTGTCCTTAACCATGCAGGTTACATCCGCATCAATAAGACGGCTTCTTACTGTAGGAAGACCTGCCTCCTCGAATACCGCAACATCACTTCTTTGACCTACACCTAGGATAAGAAGGTCGCACTTAAATCTGTAAGGGTAGTTCGCGGAGTGCTCCGTAGTGACAAGACCGAACTCATCAAGAGGTCCCACGATCTCAGGCTGGAGCCAGACGGCACTTACACGGCCTCTCTCCTCCATATCCTCCTCGATATGAAGGAAGCTTAAAAGTGTTCTGAAGTGAACTCCTTCCTGCATAGCTGCTATGATCTCGCTCTCAAGCGCGGTCATGTCGTCCCTTTTACGCGTGAAAACATGAACTGCCTCAGCCTTAAGGCGGACAGCGGTTCTTGCAGCATCCATCGCAACGTTACCGCCTCCGATGATTACGACACGCTTTCCTTCAAGATCCATATCCTTGCCGCCTGCAACTTCCTGGAGGAAGTCGGCTGCCGGAATGACACCTCTGAGGTTAACGTTATCTATCGGCATACGGTTACCGATCTGGGCGCCGAGTCCCAGGAAGACAGCGTCGTTACCGGAACGGATCTCATCGAAAGTAATATCCCTGCCGATCTTCGTGTTGCAGTGAACTTCAATATCTCCCGCCTTCAAGATGGACTTTATATCCTCATCAAGTTTTTCCTTTGGCAGTCTGTACTCGGGGATACCGTAGCGCAGCATTCCTCCAAGCTTCTCATGCTCTTCATATACTGTGACCTTATGTCCCATCAACGCAAGGAACCACGCAGCCGTAAGGCCTGACGGGCCGCCGCCTACGACAGCAACCTTCTTTCCCGTTGAGACATTCTTCTCGGGAACAGGAACATCAATTGCGGAAACATTATCCACCGCATACTTCTTGAGTCCTCTTATGTTGATGGCATCATCTATTATCTTTCTTCTGCACTTATTCTCACAGGGGTGTTCGCAGACCATGGCGCATGCCGTGGGGAATGGATTCTTGTCGCGGATAAGAGCGACTGCCTCAGCGTATCTGCCTTCCTTGATCAAAGCGATGTAACCGGGAACATTAACATGTGCGGGACAAAGAGTGACACAAGGAACTGTCTGCACAACATTGTTAACACAAGAGTGATTATTGATGTGACTTTCATACTCATCCGGGAACTCACGCATACTGTCGAGAATAAGCTCGGCAGCCACCACGCCGACGGCGCAGTCCGCGGTCTGAGCGATCATGGTGCACATTTCCTTAAGTTCTTCGAGGGTGTCGTTTGTACCTTCGCCGATAATAATCGTTCTAAGAAGTCTCTCGGCTTCGATAAGTCCGTCTCTGCAAGGAACGCATTTACCACAGGACTGATTGATAGACATGTGGAACAGTGAATGGTACATCTCAAGCGGGCACATTCCGGGCGGATAAGCACTCATTCTCGACCTGAATCGGTACAGAACCTTATCCATTCTCTGGTTCATGTTGCCTCTGCCGGCAAGTTGCTTCATACAAGTGATCCCCCAATGATTTTTTGTACTCTTATGATTTTACAATAGATTTTATACTGTTTCCGTTAATCTTCTGTAGATTTCTGTGGCATTATTGAGGTCAACGCCCGACGTTTCTTTGCATAATGTCGGAATATCTGTAGCGATCAGCAACGGCTCATTAGACACCGGTTCACTTGAAATTCCGTCTCTTACCACTTCAATCTTGGGAAGAGAAGAATCCTTAAGCCCTTCAACAATAATTACATCCGCTTCTTCGAAAAGCCCCGTCAGAGCCTCCACATCAGTCTTCCCTCCAATAACAGCATGACGCGTTCCTGAAAAGATGGCGGTCTTATATGCACCCGCTTCGATAAACCTTGATGTATCCGTGCCATCGCGGTCCATCGTAAACTCATGTCCGTCATGCTTTATGACGCCCACCTTAAAGCCGTCAGCTGTAAACAAAGGAATTAGCGATTCGATAAGCGTTGTCTTGCCGCTGTTTTTCACACCGCAGACAGAAATCACGCGCGGCATCAGAAGTTTTTTGTAGTCAGACGGATCGTTAACATTTCTGATCTCATACTTCATGGGGACATACTTCGTGCGCGACGACTCGAACACGCCTCTTATCTTATACTCGTGCTGACTTACAAGATCCTCTATCTCAGGGATCAAAGTCTTCCTGTAAAAAGCGAACAGCGGCTCGGCCTTACCGTCGGGAGAACCGTAAACAACTGCGTCGACATCACCTGACAGATATGAATAAAGAAGGTCGAATGCTTCCCTTCTGACATTCTGAATATCAACGGCGGAAACGAATACCCACTCGGTCTTTGATTCCATAAGCAGACGGCGTATCCCCTCGATCGGCCCCCTGTCATCAAACTCGTCCCTAACCGTGCGGACAGTATAAGTATTGCCGTCTTCCTTTGCCGCTGACAAAAGGACTTCTCCTGCGCCATAGGTTTCAAGCTCAGATACTTTTCGCGCGAGGAAAGACTTACCGCCAACTGTAAGTGAAAACTTGTCCTTACCCATCCTCGTGCTCTTGCCGCCGTTAACGATGCCGCCCGTGAAGACCTTGTTGTTGCTGCAGTAGTCAGACGGAGCATCCGACAGCAGCCTTACATTTACAATGCCGCCGTCCGTAAGCGTCCTGCCCGCCTCAAGATCGATGAGGCAGTTGCTGTTTGACATGTTCGATATGACGGAAGACATGTGCTTACCGGTGTTGATCCAAACCTGACCGTCTTTGTAGAAAGCCCGGAGGAAACGCCTGCCAGAATTAACCTTGCTGTACTCACCCACGAACCTCGCGAGCGTCGTATAAGGCTTATAGTTTCCGCCCAAAGCGCAGAAAGCTTCCCAGAAATAAATCTCAAAATTAACTATCGCCGCGTATGGATTACCCGAGAGGCAAAGCAGAAGCTTACCGTCAAGAACAGCAGCCATCGTCGGCGTGCCGGGCTTGATGTCAGCGCCGTGGAACAGCACCTTCGCACCCATATCGGAAAGGACCTCGGGCAACAGGTCTTTCTGGCCTACAGACACACCGCCGGTCGTTATTATTATGTCGTTCTGAGGAAGAAGTGCGCGGATCTTTGATATGATCTCATCTTTCTCATCTTCGCAGATGCCGCACGAGACAACATCCACACCCTTGTCCTTCATCAACGCGGACAGGTACTGAGTTATGTTCTGATATATCCTGCCGGGCATTAAAGGCGTACCCGGCTCCTGAAGCTCGGAACCTGTGGATAAAACTGACGCGCGTATTCTCCGTCTTACTTCAACTTCGCAAATCCCGACACCCGCAAGCACCGAGACATCGATAGGTCTGATCCTTAACCCGGGCGGCAGTATCACCTGCCCCTGCTTAACATCCTCGCCAATCCCGCAGTAATTGGTATGAGTCTTAACACCCTTAAGGACAGTTACCTCACCATCCTGAAGCGTTGTATCTTCCTGACGCACGACCGCATCAAACCCGCCGGGCACACGCGCACCTGTCATTATCCTGACGGCACTTCCCTCCACGTAACGAAAATCCTTATCGTCACCTGCGAACATAGTGCCCAACACCTTAAGTGTAACGGGAGTGTCTTTCACATCCTCCGCTTTCACGGCAAATCCGTCCATCGCAGACTTCGGAAAAGGCGGCAGGTTAACGGGGGCACACACCATGCCGGCATTCACGCGGCCGACGAGTCCTTCAAGCCCGACAACTTCGGTGTCTTTTACAGGTTTAAGTTCTGCCTTTATTCTCGAGATGCATTCTTCAACACTTATCACGGTTATACTCCCCGCTCTTGCCGCCGCTTTTGTGATCGAGCCTTACATCGGAAATCACCATCGTCCTGTCAACAGCCTTACACATATCGTAGATGGTAAGAAGCGCCGCGGAAACACCGGTAAGCGCCTCCATCTCGAAGCCGCTTTTATCTTCGCCTGTTACCTCGCATATCACTTTGATAAGACTGTTTTCCTCATCCTTCTCGAAAAGCACATTCACGCTTCCGATCCTCAAGGGGTGACAAAGCGGGATCAGCTCGTCCGTTCTCTTCGCCGCCATTATCCCGGCCACTTCAGCAAGTGCAAACAGATCACCTTTTTTCACCTTACCGTCATGGATCTTCGCATAGGTCTCAGAACTCATCCTGATCACACCGGATGCGACCGCCCTGCGGCAAGTTACCGCCTTCGGTGTTACATCTACCATTCTGGCATTACCGTTCTCATCAAAATGCGTAAGTTCCATGTGCTTCTCCTTAATGATTTCTTCTGATGCCGGAAACGCTGACTATCGATATCAGTGATATCGCGAACACCAATACAACATATATTCCTACGGTAGAAAAATCCTGATTACTCATGACCTGGGCTATTACCTGTGAAACTGTCGAGGTCTTTCCCGGGATATTGCCTGCGAGCATTGAAGTTGCTCCATACTCACCGAGTGCTCTTGCGAACGCGAGGATGACACCCGAGGCAAGCCCGTCAAATGCAACCGGGATCAGTATGTGTATGAGTATCTTAAACTCGCTCATGCCGAGCGTTCTTCCCATATCAAGCAGCTCTTTATCGACCTGTCTGAATGCCGCCTTTGCATTAAGATAGACAAGCGGCAACGCAACCATGAATGATGCAATAACACAGCCCGCCCAGGATTGAACGATCGATATATTGAACTGTTCGAACAGGAACTGGCCGACCGGTCTTCTTCTGCTGAATATAAGAAGCAGAAAGTATCCTGTTACAGTCGGCGGCAAAACCATCGGAAGGACAAGGAGAGCATCTATTATCTCCATACCCTTCCACTTCGTGTTATATAGCTTCCACGCGGCAAAGACACCGGCAATAAAACAGAGCACCGTCGCCACAAGCGCTGTCTTGAGCGATATCCACAAAGGGGAAAGGTCTGTCACGATCGCCGGCAAATACATCATATCTTTTACTCGAAGTAGTATATGGAGAATACATCCATGGCTTCATCAGACTGAAGATATGAGAAGAATTCATCTGCCATAACATTCTCGTCTTCTGTTGCTTCCGGATCAGTTATACGACCTGCAGGATAAATTATGTTGCCGGATATATCCTGCGGGATAGTCTCGAGTATGACGATACTGTCCTCGTATCCGTAAGTATCTGAGTAGTAGCATGTACCGGCGTCACAGGAACCTTCGGCAACTGCGGTGAGAGCCTTGCTTACATTGCTCTGCTCACTTACTTCAACACCCAAAGCCTCCATCAGATCAGCTGTTGTAATCGCCTCGATCCCACCCTCAGGCTCTTCGATCAAGCCGCTGTTAACAAGAGCCTGTCTGGTATATCTTCCTGCAGGCACTGTTGCATCACAGATAGCGATCGTATTGCCGTTAGAAAGAGTATCAAGTCCGGTTACTTCTGTTCCAAGTGTCACCGAACCTACAACAACAAGACTGTTTCTTAAAACCTCAACTACTGAAGATGAATCGACAAACCCTTCATCGGTTAACTGATTCATCTGCTTAGCGCCAGCTGAGAAGAAGATGTCACACCTCGCACCCTCTTCGATCTGCGTCATGAGAACACCTGAGCTGTCCGTGCTGACAATAATGTCGACCCCGGGATGAGCCGCCTCGAACGATGCTTCGAGCTGTTCCATCGGCCTGCTTAGAGATGCCGCTGCAAAGACATAAACTTCAGTAGTTTCCGCAGGCTTACTATCACATCCTGCAAGTGACATCAACATACATAAAGCAACAACTGCGCTTAATCCCCTTCTTATCATTAATTTCCCCCACACTCTTTATCAGTATCTCTCAATAAATTGATACCGTGGCTTATCTTCGGAAGAATAAACCCGAGATCCTCCCTTACGGCCTTCGGACTTCCCGGAAGATTGATAATAAGTGTGTTTCCTCTGATCCCCGCACTCTGTCTTGAAAGCAGAGCGTGATCTGTAAACTGCATCGAGTTCATGCGTATAGCCTCAGGTATTCCGGGTACCCTCTTCTGACAAACCTCATCCGTCGCTTCCGGCGTCACATCGCGACTGGCAAAGCCCGTTCCGCCGCTTGTGAATATAACATCCATCCCTCTTTTATCAGCAAGCCTTATCAGCTCTCTTTTTATGATCTCTTTCTCATCAGGGATAATGATCGTCTCTCTTACTTCGTAGCCGGATTGTTCAAGGATGCTTTTCGCGAGGGGGCCTGACTTGTCCTCGCGCTCACCCTTCGAGCCCTTGTCTGAAACCGTAATGACTGCCGCCTGATACGGCCTTTGGGGGTCGGGCTCATACGCGGTTATCTCATCACCGGGCTTAATGCTTCCGCCTTCTTTCACCTGCGCGAAAACGCCATACACAGGCATGATGCACTTGCCCGTCATCTTCTTTATGTTGCAGGATGTGTGGCACTCTTTTCCAAGCTGCGTTATCTCGAGAACTGCCCCGCCGATTTTTAATTCCGCACCTGCAGGAAGCTTACTCGGATCAAAGCCTTCGACAAGAATATTCTCACCGAAGGCACCGGGTTCAACCTTTGTTTTTGTATCTGCCTCAAATGAAGAAACCGCATCTGCACCAAGAAGGCTTACCTGTCTGTGCCAGTCGCCTGCATGCGCGTCACCTTCGACGCCGTAGTTCTCCTTAAGAGAAACTGAGGCCACGGTCGTCTTCACCGTCCCCCTTTTCTCACTTATGCAAACAGCTTTTATCCTGCCTGTTGCTATAATCTCCATCTTATCCTCCGATGTAATCCATGCCCCTCATCTCTGTCACGCTTTGGGGGTCGTTGAATGAGTGCTTCTCGGGTTTGGATCTTACGGCCTTTCCGATCAGCTTCATAAGCTCCTCTTCTCTTTTATGCCCCTCAAGACCGAGTGCATCCTTAAGATCGATAAAGTCGCCAAAGCAAAGGCACGGCTTTAATTTGCCGTCAGAGGTCACACGCAGTCTGTTGCACTCATCGCAGAAGCCCTCGCCCAAAGCGCTTATAAAACCAACCTTGATCTTAAGCCTCTCGAAAGTAAAGTAGCGCGCAGGGCCGTTACCCTTATCGTCCGTTTGGGATGCTTTCCCGAACTCATTCTCAAGAACCCTTATTATATCAATATTCAAAGTCCCCTTCATTTCTCTGGCTTTGCCGACGGGCATAAGCTCGATGAATCTCAGGTCGACACCCAATGAATCCGCAAAACTTGCAAGGGATACGGCATCGGTTTTACTACCGCGGTTAACGGCATTGATCCTTACTTTAATTCCGTTTCTAATACAAGCGCTGATGCCGTCAATGACCTTGCCTAACATGTCGCTTCCGGTTACCGACTGATACTCATCTTTATCACATGTATCGATGCTGACATTGATAAGATCGATGCCCGATTCTTTAAGTTCTCCACATCTTTTATCAAGAAGAACGCCGTTTGTTGTAAGCGTAACAGACTTAACGCCCGGCAGACTTTTAATGCCCTTAATTATCTGTGGAAGATCTTCCCTCACCAAAGGCTCGCCGCCTGTGAGTTTGAATTTGGTTATGCCCGTTTTCGACGCGGCGGAAGCTATGGCAAGGATGTCATCAGCCGGCAGTGTTTTTGTATCTGATACAGACTTGCCCGCGCTGCAGTAATCACAAGACAGATTGCACCTGTCCGTGACGGACAGTCTCATGTAGTCGATAACTCTGCCGTAGTTGTCTTTCACGGATGGCCCTTCCCGAAGCCGCAGTTGGGGTAGATGCATGTCGGACACTTAAGACAAAGTCCGCCCTCGCCTAATGCGTAGATCTCATCCGGCGTTACTCTCTGCCCTGCAAAGATCCTTGGTAAAACCAGGTCGAAAATGGTTCTTCCTGCAAACATAACGCATCCGGGCAAGCCCATGATCGCCGTCCCGTTATCCTTATATCCCAACATAAACATCGCGCCCGGGAGCACCGGTGCGCCGTAAGTTACAACCTCATCGCATTTGCTCTTTATCGCCGCGGGAGTAAGATCATCAGGGTCGACACTCATGCCGCCGGTAACACAGATGATATCGGCACCTCTTGCCGAAGCTTCATCAATCGCGCTGCATATTGATTCTGTCTTATCGTCGCTTATTGTCTTGAAAATTACGTCAGCTCCAAACTCACTAAGCTTGCCCTCGACCACGGGCGTGAATGTATCCTTGATCCTTCCGGTGAACACTTCACTTCCGGTCGCGATTATCGCGCACTTCTTATGCTCATATGGGATGAGGTCAAAGACCCGTTCAATTTTCTTTGCCTGCTCCATCTTTTCCTTGGAGATTATAAGTGGAATGACGCGCATGCCCGCGAGCACCTCGCCCGCCTTAACCGGGATGTTGCCATGTCTTGAAGCGACACTTATCTCTCCTAAGGAATTAAGTTTTATGAGGGCCTTGGAGTCAACTTTAAACAAACCGTCGCACGTTGCTTTAAGTTCGATCTTACCTTCGGACGGCTCGGAAGCGGTCATGTTGTTACCGATCGTGATATCTCTTAGAACGGCTGCCGCCTCATCCTCATGAAGCATATCCTCAGTCTTCTCGAGTATGTAGATATTTCTTTTGCCGACATCCAAAAGAACGGGTATGTCCTCTTCGCGGATGACATGCCCTTTCTTAAAAACCGGACCTTTCTCAAGGTCCTTAACTATGCGTGTTATATCATGTGCGAGTACATGCCCGACAGCCTGCTCGACCGGAATAACAGTCATCGTTAATTCACCCTTGCCTTCTTACTCCTGCGCCTGGACGGCGGTCATGGCAACGGTGTTGACAATATCCTCGACAGAGCAGCCGCGTGACAGATCGTTACAGGGCTTCTGAAGTCCCTGAAGGACTGCGAAGCAGTCTGCGCCTCCGATTCTCTGTGTGATCTTATAACCGATATTTCCCGCCTGAAGATCGGGGAAAACAAGAATGTTTGCTCTTCCTGCAACGGGGCTTCCGGGCGCCTTGCTCTGGCCTACTGAAGGAACGAGAGCCGCATCATACTGCATCTCACCGTCAAGGAGAAGATCAGGTGCAATCTCATGTGCGATCCTTACACCCTCCTGAACCTTGGATACAAGCTCGTGCTTGGCAGAACCCTTGGTCGAGAATGAGAGCATAGCTACTCGTGGCTCCTCGAAGCCGCACAATCTCTTTGCCGTATCAGCGGTAGCAACTGCGATATACGCGAGTTCCTCTGCCGTAGGATTAGGCATTACAACACAGTCTGCATAAACAAGAAGTCCGTCCTCGCCCAAGTCCTTGTTAGGGCAATCCATAAGGAATGAGGAAGATACTATCTTCATCTCGGGCTTGGTCTTTATTATCTGCAAGGCAGGACGCAGCATATCACCTGTAGTGTGAACGGCACCTGAAACGAGGCCGTCTGCATCGCCTGTCTTTACCATCATGATTCCAAAATACATAGGATCGGATACAAGCTTCTTCGCATCCTCTTCGGTAACGCCTTTTGCCTTGCGAAGCTCATAGAGAGTGTCTGCATAGGACGCAGCCTTTTCGCTTGTTTGGGGATCAACGATATCTATGCCTTCGATGCTGACACCAAGTTCATTGGCAACCGCGTTAACCTTGGAAGGCTCACCGATAAGAACAGGCTCTGCGATTCCTTCAGCCTTAAGGATGGAAGCCGCTTCAACGGTACGCACTTCATCGCCCTCAGGAAGAACTATCCTCTTCACGTCAGCTTTTGCCTTAGCCTTGATCTTCTCGATAAGATTGCTCATATTAATCCCCTCCGTTTAATTACAGATCGATTCCTTTAAACCCGTTCCAGACATTCTTTCCCGAGTAAGTCATAGGCTCCTTCTCGCCTCTTAACACCTCGAGCGTAGGAAGTGCCAGTGCCTCCTGCTCCATCTCACCGGGGTAAACGCTGATAGGTGCGATGAAGCCGCAGCGCTTTTCGATAGTGGCGCGGACATCGTCGAATCTTAAAAGTCCGCCCGTAAGCAGGATGCCGTCAACCTTACCGCACAGCACGGCACTCATCTCGCCTATCATCTTACAGATCTGATAGAGCATGGTATTCCAAACGAGCGTTGCCTTAAGGTCATCCTCTTCAACAAGTTCGTGGATGGTATCGGAATTTGCAGTGCCGAACAGGTCAACAAAACCGCCTGCACGCGAGCATCTCAAGCGAACCGCATCCGTACCGTTCTCATCAATATAGTCGAGAAGCGCAAGCACCGGAACCGAGCCGATTCTTGTAGGTGTGAAAGCACCCTCGCCGTCAGCACCCATGTTGCCGTCGACCATTCTGCCGTGATCGTGAGCACTTACCGTGATACCGCCGTCTATATGCGCAACGATAAAGTTATAGTCCTCATATTTGCCGCCAAGAGTCTTGGCATGATAAGCAGCGACCGCTTTCTGGTTAAGAACATGGGAGTGCGATACTCTGTAGACACCCTTGATACCTGTAAGTCTCGCGTAATCGCAGTACTCATCCACATTCGTGGGATTCAATGTATATGCAGGCTTGTTATACTCCTGCGCGAACTTCCATGCGATCATGACACCAAGCTTCGCAGGATGCTCCGAGCCGCCGACTGCTTCTACGGTATCATCATAAAGCTTCTGGTCTATCTTTGTGATTCCGCCGGGCTGTGTGCAGGCGCTGCCGCCTCTTCCGACGAAAGCATCGATATTAGCAGGGTCCTCGTTCTCCTCCTTAAGCATGTTGAGAATAACCTCATAGCGGAAAGGCATCTGGAGATTAACGTGGGGGAACTTCAAAAGTTCATCCGCGTCATGGAAAAGACTCTTCTCGAAAATGAGATTCTCGTCCTCGAAAAGACTAACCTTGGTTGATGTTGAACCCGGATTGATTACTAAGATCTTATACATAGTTGTGCCACCTTACTTATCTGAAATAGTAAACCAATGAAAGTACGTGGCAAACATACGCCGCAACAACAAGCAGATGCCACACCATGTGAGAAAACTTGAACTTCTTTCCTGAATAGAAGAACAAGCCGACAACATAACAGCAGACACCTGCTATAAGAAGCCAGAACGAACCTGTCGTCATATTATCGTGTAAAGTACCCAGAAGCGGAATACCGAGAATGCCCATGATGCCGTAGATCAAAACAGCAAATCTCGTTCCTATCTTGTTATCGGGATACATAAATATCATCAGGAACGTACCCAAAAGTGCAAGCGAGAGCTCGGCGATAAGAATACCCAGGCCCAAAGCCCCCTCCACAATAGAGAAGCACAAAGGAGTAAATACACCCAGGATAGCGTAATAGGTCATTATATGATCGAGCTTCGCGAATACTCTCTTATGAAGAGAACCCGGCTTTTGGAAGTGATAGATCGTTGTAAAAAGTGTTGCAAGGAAACCAAAGACAACAAATGCTGAGGTTCCGAAGCAATCAGAGAACTCATAGCCTTCGGGTGCATTGATGAAAGCATTAACGGAAGCAAAGGGTATCATGAACAAAAGGTAGATGGCCAAAACACCTGATGTAATGGAGTTTCCTACCTCTTCACCGAATGTCTCACGGGTCTTCTCGATTGTCCTCTTTACGCGTCTGGTCTGTCTCTGGAACCAGCTCATGTCGGAAAGACCAACCTCGAGGGGATCTTGGCCCTGCTTTGCAACCTTGCGGTCGCTCTCACTGGACATCATCTTTTCCCAATGCTTGTTATTCTTAGCCATTCTTATTCTCCGGATAATGAATTCGTAAGATTATATAACAGATTTTATAAGCGGTCTATCCTTACTCCGCAGGCGATTTTGAACGATTACTGCCCTCTTCACGGGGTGCTGCAGCTTTTTTCCCCGGAGCTGAGATGACTGTTCCCAATACTTCCGGCATGGTAGCTTTACGGACAGGCTTGGTGCTCAGGCTTCCTACGGTTCCGCTGCTCTCGATAGATGTTGTATCAAGTGCTTTCGCGGGGTCAAGCTGCTCAGCGATATAAGCGTTACGGTAATATCTGATAACACGAAGTGCTGCGTAAGACAGAAGCGATACCGGCATGATCCATCTCGGAAGAGCCTCAGGAAGACGGTTGCCGAGAGCAGGCACAAGTGCTGCGAAAGGAGCCTCTGCCACGCCGTAGATCGACTTAAGAAGGAAGGCCCATGCAACCGAGATTATGCTTGCATCCTCGCCCGCAAGTTTGTCTGCCATCTTAGGAAGAAACCAAACCGGGATTGAAGCGAGCACGCCGTAAGCTGCAAGGCCGGCACTTATCCAGAATCTTTTCTTATATGCGGCATAAACGGGGAGCACGATAAAGATAAGCAGAATGTACACCCAGCTTAAGACCGACTCGAGTATCCCGAATTCACGGGGAACAGGTTCTGCACCGTAAACAAAGTAAAGCGGCAGAAAGCATACATAGAAAAGTGATACACATATGCACAAAAGAAATACACATATGAAGTAGTCTCTTCTCATCCTCTGCCTCCAGTAAAAATAGTCAGCCGCTCATCACGGCCGACTATTATTGTAGCATTAAATATAAGATGATTCATCAAAGGGATCAGCTGAAGTCTCCTATCTCGTTGGTCTTGAACTTAACCTTCATTGTAAGAAGCTTAACTCCCGCGCCTCCGAAGTGGATCCTGAAGATGTTGTACCTCGAGAGCATCCTGAATACTGCAGGCTTGCTGCCCTCCTGACCTTCAAGGCCGTTCCACGTAATTACATGGAACGGAATACTCGTGATGTAGATGGTCATAGGAATCTGAGCGAGTGCGTTAAGATCGGAATAAGCCGTGAATTCCACATCGTACATACCTGGAGTTTCAGCCTCGATTCCGAATGTCCAGTCGGCACCCGTGGATGTATCCGTATCAACATCGATGACAGTCTCATCAGTCTCGTTTACCAGATAATACTTATCCACCTTGGTTACGATAGTATCCTCACCGAACGGGCAGTCGATATGCTTAACAGTGATCTCATTGTCCATGAGTCTTTCCATCGCCGGCGTATTCATCGCGAACTTAAGGATGTTCTTCGCATTCCTTTGCATCTCGGCTCTTGTTATCATGTCCGTTCTGTTGTTCGCGAGACACTCGGCAATATCACTCTCATCGAGGTCTTCATTCTCTACCTTCGAGCAAACCATGAACAGATCACACTGGGCTCTGGCCATAAACGAATGCTCAGTCAAAGCAGAGGAAACGTGCATGAAATCCGGAACCTTCGTGATAAATGCCCACCAGTCTGTCATTACGATACCTTCGTAACCCCACTGATTTCTTAAGATCTCAGTATTAAGCTCATAGTTCGAAGTACCGTAAGTTCCGTTTATCTTGTTATAGGAAGACATGATGCTTCTTGCACCGCCTTCCTTGACTGCGATCTCATATCCTCTCAAGTAGATCTCACGAAGTGCCTTCTCGGAAATAACAGAATCCATAAAGCGTCTCTTGGTCTCTCTGTTATTCGCGCAGAAGTGCTTGATTACGGCTGTTACGCCATGCTTCTCGAGAGCCTTGATCTGGGCAGCAGCCATTATTCCCGTGACAAGAGGATCTTCCGAGAAGTACTCGAAGTTTCTTCCGTTCAACGGATATCTGTGGATATTGATTCCGGGACCTAAGATGGCGTCCACCTGATTGGAGATCATCTCGATGCCGAAGCAGTCGAAGAGTTCCTCCACGATCTTCACATCAAAGGTTGAAGCGATACAGGTTCCGTTCGGCAGGGAGAAGCACTTCTTACCGCTGTCGATCCTCATTCCTGAAGGACCGTCAGAACAGCAGACAGAAGGGATTCCAAGATTTCTGTGCTGCTTCGAAAGTCCTGCGAAAGCACCTGCCGTTCCGGTAGTAACCTTCGGGCTTCCCATGCCTTCACCTCTGATGATAAGCGACAGGTCAGCATCATCAAGCTGGGCAACAAACTCATCGAGAGTATTCTTGCCGTTCTTAACATCAGCAAGCTTTATACCTCTGTCACCTGTCTGTGGTATCTCGGGCTCAAGGCTCAAAGCATAATCTTCAATATTCTCTTTCTGCCTTACGGGTACATCTTCCGTACCGTTATTTGTCATTCTCTTGAATGATTCGACAGGTCTTAAGGCGGGCTTGAGATTCTCGATGACAGCCGTGTCTTCGAAAGAAGTCTCGCCGGCCTTCTTAACATCAACAACATTCTCGCCTGCAAAGAAAGAGTAAGTTCCCTTCTCTATCATCCAGCCGGTACCCTTACCCAGTCTTCCGTCGTCGTCATAAGAAGCATAACGCCTAACGGGAGCTTCGATAGTAACGGTCTCACTCTGACCGGGCTTAAGAACTGATGTCTTTGCAAAACCGGTAAGAACTCTTGAAGCCTTGGTAAGAATTCCCGCGGGTGCATCGGCAAAGAGCATTATGGTCTTAGCTCCGTCGCGGTCACCTTCGTTTGTTACCCTGACCTTAACGGTTACATCACCGTTATTGCAGGTAAAACCCTCATTCTCGTAAGAAAACTTTGAATAGGAAAGGCCGAATCCGAACGGGTACTGAACCTTACCGGGAGCAAATGTGCTGAAGTATCTGTAACCTACGAAGATATCCTCCTCATAGATATCCTTCTCACCGTTGCCGGCACCGAAGTTCTTGCCTGAAGGATAGTCATTAAGATCAAATGCGATAGTGTCTGTAAGGCATCCGGAAGGATTAGCTTTACCCGTCACGAGATCACCTGCAGCAAGTCCGCCATACATTCCCGCCTGCCAAACATACATGACAGCTGACGGATCATACCTGGTTACCCACGACATATCGATGATATTACCGACATTAAGAAGAACTATGGTCTTATCAAAAGCCTTGCAAACTGTCCCGATGAGCTGTTCTTCACCGTCAGACAGATAGTAAGAACCCTTCTGTGCGGTATTATCACGGTCTTCACCGGCAGTTCTCGCGATAACGATAATTGCAACATCATCAGCTGAAGCGAAACGCGATGCAAGCGCATCATCAACAGGCATCTCTTCCTGCGACCACTTCTCATTACCCCAGCCGGAACCGGGATCTACGGGATTGGATTTCTCCCACTCCGTGTAAATATCAATAAGGTCCTGATCGAGCGCTACTCCCGCTTCCTTGAGGCCTTCTCTTATATCGTAAACATGACTTACATTGACCATGCCGCCGGAGCCGGTACCACTCTTGTAGTAATTGCCCTGCATCCTTCCGAAAAGCGCGACCTTCGCGTCTTTAGCCACAGGCAGAGCATTCTTATCATTCTTAAGTAAGACTGCACCGTCACAGGCAACGCGGACCGCAGCATCCTTATACTTCTTCCAATCGAGAGTTAATTCGGGCATAAGAAGACCTCCGAACTTTATTTAGCATGTTCATTTTACCTTACGGCAAGTTCGGATAATAGCAAAATAGTTGTTTTTTTTATGAATTTCCTTTTAATTCATAAATCTCAGGATTACAGGATGTGTAGCGTATTATCTCTTCCATCCTGGGCTTATCCATATAAGCCACAAGCGAGAAAGCCTTTCCGCTTCTTCCGGCACGTCCGGTCCTTCCGATCCTGTGAAGATAGAATTCATTCTCATTAGGTATATCGAGATTAAAGACGGCTTCAACATCATCGACATCGATTCCTCTTGCAACAACATCAGTTGCAACAAGAACATTGAACTTATTCTTGCGGAATCCGTCCATGACTCTGTTTCTTCCGCCCTGTCCTATGCTTCCGTGAAGGATGCCGCACAAGATTCCTGATGCCTCGAGCTTACGTAATACTTTCTCGGTCTGTGTTCGCGTGTTGCAAAAGACGATAGCTTTTCGGATATGCTCGGCATCGAGGACACTTACTATGGAAGAAACCTTATCCTTCTCGGGGACCTCGATAATATACTCGTCTATGTTGGGATGGTCCTCCGCCTTGGGCATAACGTCGATCTCGGCGGCGCCGTCCATGAACTGCCATGTTATATCGAGAATCTCCCTCGGCATGGTCGCGGAGAACAAAGCTATCTGCTTGTCCTTGGGTGTTAACGCCATTACTTTTCGAATGTCGTTGATGAAGCCCATCTTGAGCATCTCGTCAGCCTCGTCGAGAACGAGAGTGTAAATGCCGCTGATGTCGATCATTTTTCTTTGCACGAGGTCCAGAAGTCTTCCCGGAGTCGCGACCACGACCTGCGGCTTTCTTTTAAGTTTATTCTCCTGTGTCCTTATGTTCTGTCCGCCAATGACAGCACAGACATTAAAGTCCTTGATGAAGCGTGCGAGACCTTTGATCTCGGATGCTATCTGCAAAGCAAGTTCTCTTGTGGGGCATAAGATCAAGGCCTGAACAAAATCCACATTCATGTTGAGGTATTCAAGTATCGGAATCGAGAAAGCAAATGTCTTTCCTGTTCCTGTGGGAGCCTTTGCAATAAGGCACATATTATCCATAAGAAGCGGTATAGCCTTCTGCTGTACCGTAGTAGGTCTTTTTACCCCCATCTTTCTTAACGAGTCCATTATCTCGGGGGATAAATCCATGTCTTTAAAACTTATTTCTTCGTTCTCACTCATATAGTTTTTTCCTTTTCACCCGGCTATTATACAATATGCTTTCTTACGCGGTATACTTTATTAAAATATGTGTTTTGGAGATAAACTCATGGCAAAACGTGTTTTTCTTGTGGTTCTGGACAGTTTCGGATTAGGCGGTGCTCCCGATGAGAGCGCCTTTGGCGATGAGGGCAGCAATACGCTTGCAGCAGTGCTGTCCGATTCCGACGAAGCCTTCCCGGGGCTTTCCAAGATGGGTCTTTTTGACATAGACGGCCTTGATGATGAACGCATCATGAAGTGGAAAAAGGCGCAGAAGTCGATCCCTGCTCCCATCGGTTCTTACGGCAGGATAAGAGAATTGTCTTCAGGCAAAGATTCAACCATAGGACACTGGGAGATGGCGGGAGTATATTCTTCCACCCCCCTCCCCACCTACCCTAACGGGTTCCCGGAAGAGATACTTGAGAAGATAAGGTATGCATCGGGAAGAGGCATTGTCTGCAATAAGCCGTACAGCGGCACGGATGTCATAAGGGATTACGGCAAGCACCATATGGAGACGGGAGATCTCATCGTCTATACATCTGCAGATTCAGTTCTTCAGATCGCAGCTCACGAGGATATAGTTCCTCTTGATGAGCTTTATGAGATATGTGAGAAATGCCGCGCATTCATGACGGGAAAACACGGCGTTGGAAGAGTTATTGCAAGACCGTTCACAGGTTCTCCCGAGGAAGGCTTTACGAGGACACCGAACAGACACGATTATACGCTGCCCGCTCCTTCTGCAACCATGCTCGATATCCTTAAGGATGAAGGACTCGATGTTATCTCAATCGGCAAGATCAAAGACCTGTTCGCATCAAGGGGCCTTACCGAGATGACAGCGACATCTGATAACACGGACGGAATCCAGAGACTGCGCGATATGCTGAGTTGTGACTTCCACGGCCTTTGCTACGTGAACCTCGTTGACTTCGACATGAAGTACGGACACAGAAACGATATCCCCGGGTATGCGAACGCAATGCACGAATTCGATAATGCTTTAAGTGAGATAATACCTCTTATCGAGAAGGATGATCTTCTTATAATCACGGCAGATCACGGTTGCGACCCTTCGACTCCATCCACTGATCACTCGCGTGAGTGTGTTCCGGTTCTTATGTACGGGGACGGATATAACGTTCCCCATAATCTGGGAGAGATAGCAGGCTTCGGTTTTATCGCTTCAGTTGTTTATTCCGCTTTGCTTTCGCGGAATCTTCCGGGCAGCGTTAGGAGGATCCCTCACAGAAGTGTATCCACAAACATCTTCTCCTACGTTGACATGACTAACCTTAAGAAGACCGCCACGACGAAGGATATTACTGATCTCGTAGATACAGCGATCGGGAACCACGCAGCCTCCGTCTGTGTCCAGCCATGCTTCGTCCGCGATGCGGCCGTAAGGGCTGACGGCAGACTTAATATCTGTACCGTAATCGGCTTCCCTAACGGATATCAGACCACGGCGGTAAAGAAGTACGAGGCTCTCGATGCGATAGCAAACGGTGCTTCCGAGATAGATATGGTGATTAATATCAATTTCATTAAGTCCAGAAGATTCGAGGAAGCGGCAACAGAGATTGCAGTCTTAGCAGATGCCGTTCACGCCAAAGGCGCGATACTTAAAGTTATCATCGAGACCTGCGACCTTACCGACACCGAGAAGAAGATGCTCTGCAACATAGTGACCGTTCAAGGCGCTGACTTTATAAAGACATCCACGGGCTTTGGAAGCGCGGGTGCCACCATCGATGATGTCAAACTTATGCGCCACTATACAGGCGCCACCGTTGAAGTTAAGGCTGCAGGCGGTATCAGGACACAAGAAGATGCCAAGGCAATGCTTGAAGCGGGAGCTACCAGGATAGGTGCATCCAATTTAAGCTGATAATCCGGCTTTTGTAAAAATTTGTTCTATTTTGCACAAGAGTACCATTATCGGTACTTATGTACTGCTATACTCCATTTCAGAACAAACATTTGATTGCTCATTGTGAGTGGGAGTGTAGTTATTATGTCACCTTTAGATCTGTCTTTTATGTTTTTTATTGTTCTTATGGGATACAAGATCCTTAGAGATTCCATTGATTTTTGGAATGACATCGATCAGGAAGCTTATATCAGGATGGAAAGCCGTAAGCTTGCCGAAGCGCGTGCCAACAGGGCAAAAGCAAAGCCGGGAAATGTTACCCGCACATCCCGGCCTCAAGTTCGCGTCCCATACCGCGTCTGCCATGTTGACAGCAAAGAATCTGTTATTGTGCCGGCTCCTCATGTTCGTGAGAGGGCCGGCAGACAGATCGAGCGCGTTGCCTGAATCAGTAAGCTATCTGATCCTTTCCGTTTCTCTTTGCCTTATAGAGTTTTCTGTCTGCAGACGAGATCAGTTCCGACATATCCGTTCCGTCCTCATAGGTTGCGACTCCGACGGATATGGTAATCTTCTCGAATTTGCTCTCGCCGACAGGGATAGACTGTTCGGATACTTTTGTGCTTATAGTCTTGGCTACAGCTACAGCATCAGTCTTATCGCAGTCGGGAAGGATAATGACGAATTCGTCTCCGCCTGTTCTGAAACAGGAGTCTGTTTCTCTTACGCCGTGCAGCATCGATGTTGCCACGTGTTTGACGACATCATCACCATGAGTGGAACCATACTGATCATTAATATATTTAAGGTTATCAACATCGATGGCAATAACCGAGAAGGTTCCTCCACCGCGTCTCGAATAGAGGTTACAAACCCTCTCGAGCATCTCATAGAAGTATCTTCTGTTGTAAAGTCCGGTCATATCGTCAACACGGACAAGTCTTTGCACCTTCTCATAGGATCTCTCAAGTTCTTTCTCGAGTTTCTTGATTTCAGTAACATCCTTGGTGATTCCCCAGGTACCGATAATCTTGTGATCCTTATCGTAGAAAGGGTACTTGGAAGCGATGAGATAGCGGAGCTCATCATCGTTTCTTTCCCACTCTTCTTCTATGTTCAGCATCGGCTCACCGGACTCAATGATCTTAAGTTCGGTCTCTCTGGCTTTATCTGCAAATTCCTTAGGGAAATAGTCGTAGTCCGTCTTGCCTAGCATCTCCTCAGGAGACTTAGCCCCCAACTGATCTGCGTGCTGCTGGCTCGTCCATATAAATCTTGATTCAAGATCTTTGAAATAAATAGTATCCGCACAAAAATAACGTATCGTGTTAACAACGAGCGAATCAATCTCTTCCTGACTCATCTGCGGTTTATCCTTCTTAGCCATAAACCAACCCCCTCTGCCCTATATCAGACAATATATCAAAAAGATTTGTATATTTGATAATAGCACTTCACAGGGGAATTTACAATTGAAGGATTGTTATTCAATTTATATATCAGCATTTGAGATATGGCCTCATAGTAGCTGATTTAATCATCGGGTCTTTATCATCTGCCAGCAATTCCTCATTTCTTACTTTTTGAATTTGAGGGAAAACCTCGGTATGGGAGTAAACAGTTTGTGAACTATGGAGAGATTCACGGTGTACCAAATTCGTACCTAAATTGGTGGACAGTTTGGTGGACTTTTTTCAAAACTGTCCACACTTCTGTCCATATAAGGCCGCGGTGGACAATTTTGTGGACAATTATAAAAACTGTCCACGTTTCTGTCC
>JAEEGL013716019.1_pt1 | contig 27312 bp, 20 predicted proteins | sample 9134231 | NCBI WGS metagenome assembly JAEEGL01 (sample SAMN16246548, study PRJNA631951) | gut metagenome | biome: gut microbiome; feature: rumen; material: fiber-attached | host: Bos | place: Iran: Karaj | collected 2018-10
ACATATAGTCTTGATTTGTCAATTCCCAATCTTTCGATTGATTCTATGGCATCTTTAAAAACTCCAATATACTTGACTTATTTCCAAATAATTAGTTTATTCTAACTGAGAGTACAATAGAAAAAAATGAACTGGAGGAAAAAATGTCCGAGAACCAAAAGATGGTGGACGGCTACATGGAATTTTTGAAAGCCGGAAAAACCGAACGCGAATGTTGCGAGCAGATTATCAAAATGGCGGAGTCCAGGGGTTACAAAAATCTCTACGGGACCGACTCCCTCAAGCCAGGCGACAAAGTTTATGCAACAAAATGGGGAAAATCCGTCGCCCTTTTCAAGATTGGAAGCGACCCGCTGGAAAAGGGAATGAACATCCTGGGGGCGCACATCGATTCCCCTCGCCTTGATGTAAAACAGAATCCGCTCTACGAAAACGAGTCCATAGTCTACCTCAACACGCACTACTATGGAGGAATCAAAAAATACCAGTGGGTGACTCTTCCGCTCGCAATCCATGGCGTTGTCTGCCTGAAAGACGGAAGCAGTGTAAAAATCTGCGTAGGAGAAGATGCCTGCGACCCTGTGTTCTGCATTGCCGACATTCTTCCCCACCTTGCCCAGACACAGATGAAGGAAACGGCGTCCGACTTTATCCCCGGTGAAAGCCTTGACCTGATTCTTGGAAGTGGAAATCCATCCAGAAAATCCGACGACGACAAGTGCGATGAAAAATCTGATGAAAAATCCGACGAAAACAAGAGCAAAAAGGATGCCGCAAAGAAAAAGATACTCGCGCTCCTTAAAGAAAAATATGGAATAGAGGAGGACGACTTTGGTTCCGCGGAACTGGAGATTGTGCCCGCAGGTTCCCCAAGGTATCTGGGATTCGACCGCTCGATGATTCTTTCATACGGACAGGACGACCGCTCCTGCGCATACACATCGGCTGCCGCAATTTTTGACTCCCCCGATGGAATCCCAAAAAGGACCAGCTGCTGCCTCTGCGTTGACAAGGAGGAAATTGGATCCGTCGGTGCAACAGGAATGGCATCCCATTTCTTTGAAAACGTTGTTGCGGAACTTGTTTCCCGTGTTGGCGACTATTCCGACCTTTCCCTGCGCCGCTGCCTAAACAACAGCCTCATGCTCTCGTCCGATGTGAACGCCGCTTTCGACCCGCAGCATCCAGACCTGTACGACAAGGAGAACGCATCCTACCTTAATGGCGGAATTGTGTTCAACAAATACACAGGCTCCCGTGGAAAATCCGGTGCCTCCGATGCAAGCCCCGAGTTCATAGCGCTCCTCCGCAAAGTCCTGGAAGATGCCGGAGTCAAGTTCCAGATGGCGGAGCTTGGAAAAGTGGACCAGGGTGGTGGCGGAACCATAGCCTATCTTGCCGCAAAATACGGAACCGCTGTCCTTGATGCCGGAGTCTCGGTCCTGAGTATGCACGCGCCATGGGAAATCACCGCGGTCGAGGATATTGTGCAGGCATACAGAGCCTACAAAGCATTCCTCACGATAGAAAAAAATCCGCTGGACTGATGGCTACACCCGGTCATGCTTTGAACACTCGGTGCAACCAGTCACAAGCACATGTTTTTTCCCGTCGGTCTTGTTGAAAAGTCTTGCGGTAAGATAGCCGTCCTTCGCTGGAACCTTTTTACCGCAGACTGGACATTTCCTGACAAGCCCCGGCTCCGGCTGTGGATAGCAGTGTGGACAACCGCTGATTGTGCAGAGCTGGTCCGGGACATCCATGGGCCTGTACACCCTGCTGAAAAGGTCCTGCCCCTTCTGCAAAAAGCTACCGCACAGGGGGCATGTGACAAGCAGCTTCGAGTCCGTGGCCGTCTTGATAAGCTTCTTCTGTTTTTCCGTCCTGCTTGATTTTCCGCGCATTTTCGCAAGAAGCCACGCCAGTAAAATTATTATGGCAACAACCCCGATACCAAGAAATATTTCCTTCATATTATACAGAATCGGCTGGATGTGTTGATTTTTTTATTCGTGCGGACGACATCCGATTTTTTTTCCGGCAGACACAGCCCGGTCCTGCGCGCAAACATGTTGGACCGGCTTTCCGGGGTTACATTGCTACGCAAGCCGCAGGCGGCCCCCTACAATCCGGCGTAGTGAGCGAACGTCAGTTCCAACATTCTCGAAACACAGCCATTTCTCAAAAATTCAATCTAAACAATGCTCTGTTTTTTGCGTTTTAAAACTTGACATAATGCCATGCCCATATTAAAATGACATGGAGTCATCTTATATGACACTGTGTCATTTTTTTTTTTTTTTCTAGGAGTGAATGTCGCATGCCCAGGGTAACGAATGATTATTATGAAAAAAAGCGGGGCGAAATCATAGAGGCGGCGTACAGGGTCTGCACTAAAAAAACGATAGGCTCCGTTGACATGAAGGACATTATTGAGGAGACGGGATTTTCCCATGGCCTAATCTACCGGTACTACCGGGAGCTTGACGAGGTGCTTCTCGATTTGGTCTCTGAAATCAACAGGAAAAATAAAATCGACGGCAGGCTTGAGTCCGTTTTGGGCAACGCTGATTTTTTGGGCTGGAAAAAAATTGTCGCGGATGTTTTTAAAATGCTTTCCGACTACATGGGCGAGGTTGGTATTGACGTTCTTAAAATCTCTCTTTACAGCGACATGCTTGCGGTAAGCGATCCTGTGAGGGCCGCAAAAATTGCCGAGCGTCTTGGAAAAAGTGAGGACAATCCCCTGGGCTGCGTTGTTTTTGCGTTGGGAAAATATTTGAAAAAAGCGGCAAAGGAAAACGGATTAAAACCTTCCCGCACGGTGGATGAAATCATGCAGTTCGTGGTCGCCTCGTATCAGGGAATACAGACCGCCTATGTGCTTTCGGAGTGCTACGAATCGTCGCAGCTTAAAAATAAATACCGGCCCAAAAAAATGTTTGGCTGCCTTGCGGAATCTGTAATTGCAATGATGGAGGGAAAAAATGAGTGACTATTGGCGGGAGACTTTCAGCTATTTTGGACTTCTCAGAAAAACTGGTAAAGTGAAAAAGGTGTTTTCGCCGGAATATTTTTCATTTGGCGAAGACCGGGAATGCCGAAAAATGAAAGCACCGGAACCTGAATGGATTATCTCAATGCTCAGGGAATGGAACGGAGGAGAAAAATGAAAAACGGACGTATTGATTTGGGCGGCACGGAAATGTATTACGTGTCTTTTGGCAAGGGCAAAAAAAATCTTGTCGTACTGCCCGGACTTTCCGACGGACTTGCAACCGTAAAAGGAAAGGCATTTATACTTTCAAAGCCGTACAAAAAATTCCTGAAAGATTATACGGTCTATATGTTCAGCAGAAAAAACAAGATGCCGGATGGATATTCGATAAAAGACATGGCGGAAGACCAGGTCCGTGCCATGAAGCTGATAGGGATCGAAAAAACATGCGTGCTCGGTGTGTCTCAGGGCGGAATGATTTCCCAGTACATCGCAATAAATCATCCCGAGACCGTTGAAAAATTAATCCTGACCGTCACCGCACCCTATGCAAACGACATAGTTCAGAATGCCGTGAGCGGATGGATTGAAATGGCGGAAATGGGCGACCACAAATCTCTTATGATTGACACTGCAAAAAAAACTTACTCACAAGGCTATCTGAAAAAAAACATGAAGTTCATGCCGCTGCTTGCAAAATTCACGAAGCCCAAAAGCTACGAAAGATTTTTGAAAAACGCAAACGCAATCCTCGGATTTGACGCACGAAGCGAACTGCATAAAATAAAATGCCCTACGCTGATCATAGCCGGGGACGACGACAACACTGTTGGAAACGACGCACCCAATGAACTGCACGCTGCAATCTCCGGAAGCGAAACATTCATATACAAGGGTCTCGGTCACGGAGCCTATGACGAGGGCAAGGACTTTTATGACCGGGTACTTGAATTTTGCAATAGTAATTATTAATATAGCTTAAAATGCGAAACCAGATTGTTCAAAAGGAGTATTTATGAAAGTATTTTTGAAATTGGTTGGCGCGCTGGCTTTGACTTCGACATTGTTCTTCAGCTGTGCATCAACGAGCGGGCAGGTAAAAGATGGAAAGTACATCGGTCAGTATGATGAGACGATGACACCTGAAAATTCTTGCTTAGTTTTTTTTAGTTTTCCGGGAAACCAGATTTCTGAGTTTAAACAAATAAACACCAAAAAAGATATAGACACGCAAAGTTTTGAATATGGTTTATTAAACATTTATGACATGACTGTTTTCAAACCATGCAAGCCGGGTTCACGTTATATGCTCACAAAATTTCAAGGCTCATCAGGCTCCGGATGGTATCATAATTACTGGAACATGGAGTTGAAACCGTGCGAACAGTATCTGGTTATTGATGTTCCAGACGAGCCTGGCATTTACTGCTTTGACATAATTGACGGAGAATCTGTTGCATATTCTGCTAGCAACGGAAAAAAATTTGAAGTCAGTGAGCCTGACACGGGAAAGCATACAAAGACTATCTACAAAGCTGCGGACGGTGACTTCAAAAGACTTTACGGTAATACACCTTGGTATGACGCGTTCCTGGAGAAAAAAGAAGAAATAGTTGGTAAAAAGGAGTAGGAAATGAAAAAGAATATTTTATTGGTGCTTTCATTGATTTTTGTGACCTCGGTTTTTGCTGCCGGAAATAAAAAGATTTTATCACCGGGATTAAATGAAGTTGTGATTGTTGGAAAAGTAAACGTTCACATCAACGAGGATGATCTTGTCTTTTTTGCAAAATCATGGGGTGTTGAGGATTTTTCAAAACCAGACAGCTATGTCCTCTATGATGATTCATATACGGAAACCTACTACATGTTTGTCGGAAATATTTCAAAATCTACAAACGATGACTACCATGTTTTTGGTGCCGACGAATATTTTCTTTCAAAAAGAAAAATCAAAAAGAATGAAGTGACAGCGACATCCCCCGTCCTGTGGTGTTTCTATAGTGATGACGAATTCCAGATTTATCTTCCGCTCTTGTTCAAGACAACTGTTCCGAAAGGTGAAAAATATATTTACATTGGTGATTTTGATTTCTATCTGGACGGCTCAGATTTCCATCCATTAAAAATTGTTGTCTCCGATAATTTTGATTTGGCAAAAGAGTCGTTGGAGCGGACATACGGTACCAGCGTAAATCTTTGCAGAGTTGAAATTCAAAATCTTGATTAAGGAATAACTGTGAAAAAACTGTTTGTAGCGGCGATTGCTTTTTTTCTTGTTGCGCCAACATTTGCCCAAGTGAAAAAAAAAGTCGGTATTGTGCGTGAGAATCATTATCCAGCTTTTGATGATTTTCTTGATAATTTAAGTGCGTCCCTTAAAAGTCGGGGCTACAACACTTATTCCGATTATGTTGAAAATTATAAAAAAGGTGGATTCGGTTCAGGCTTTGTTTATGTCGCGGATGACGGAGAAAATTATGTCGTTACAAACAGGCATCTAATTTCTTGCGCCGAATCAGCTTCGATTGAATTTGAAAATGATGATGGAACTTTGACCCGCTTCGACAATCTTTCAATCCTCATCACTGACGATGATATTGATCTTGCGATTTTACGTTTTGAAAATAATGCGAGGCCTTTTACATCCGGTCTTGATTTTTATGACGGAAAACTTTACGACGGTCAGGATGTCGCTTCCGCAGGATTTCCGGGACTTGGAAATGACCCCGTCTGGCAGTTTGGAAAGGGAAGTGTGACAAATTGTGCCGCCAGAATAAAAGAGTTAATCGACCCGTCGATTTCGACCATAATCCAACACTCGGCCCAAGTTGATGCTGGAAACTCTGGTGGACCTCTTCTCGTGTCTTCAAAAAATTCTGCGCTTGGTTATGAGGTTGTCGGAATCAACACATGGAAAGCCGTCGGACGTGATGCAACAAATTTCGCAATCCCGGCAAAACTCGCTCTAAATCTAATTGAAAAATCAAAAATACCGGAAGATGAGGAGACTGTAAAAAATGGCCGCATGGAAAAATTAAAGGCCATCCTTTCCGATTCAACAAGCGACTACACTTCTGTCGTTAAATTTATTTCCAATGACCTTGCGATAAAAATTGGAGAGGATTATCTGGATGAAATTCTGAGGTACGGTTCTTCAAAAATCCGAAACCGTGTGGTAACTGAGTTTGCTTTTTCACCTGTAGAAGGTTTGAAGTATGCGGTCGCATATAATCTGTATGAGAAATTTTCTGCCGACAATGCGACAGATGAAAATCTCTCGAAAATCGAATGGGATAAAGAGCATGGCTTGTACCGCATTTCCTCTCTTGGCGATAAAGTAAAAAATTCAAAGCCCCAAAAAACAGCTTCGACCAAAAAGGACACAAACGGAAGTAACATATCCCTTGTTGAGTTTGAGGGACTTGAGTCTCCATATATTTTCTCTTTGCAGGCCGGAGCCATAATTCCTCTTGCCACTGATAATGAATCTGTTGAGTTGAACCCCGGTTTTGATTTTTCATTTGGAGTATTTCCTCTTGCAAACGGAATCATCGGAAGCTTCGTTGAATACACGACCGTTTCATTTAAGGAAGATATGTCACATGCTTTCGGACTCGGCGTATTGGTTAGACTTCCTCTCAATTTCAGTTTGTTCTGTCTTAGTCCAAACGTTGGTGCGGGATTTCAAATCGGTTTCTCAGAACCAACTCTGTTCCGCTTTTTCTTGGAGGCCGGAGTCGATGTCAGTTTTGATTTTGGAATCAGCCATATTCGTCCACTCCTTTCGGTGTGCTACCGCCAGACTTTCGACAAATTGACATTCCAGAATTCGTATCTTCCGGATGAATTAAAAACCTCCAACTTGGTGATAAGTCTGGGCCTAGGAATTGTGCTTGAATAAAAACAGACTTTTTTGCATAAGATAAAGCCGTTCGTTTGCCACATGAATTCTAAAAACTTTTTTGGAATTCATGTGGCTTTTTTTTAGTAGACTTTTTGAGAACCGGATAGCACACCCTTGATGCGATGTTTTTCATTGACGTATTCGGCATGGCAATCTATAAATGAATAAGATAGATTATCGGGGCGAGCCCGACAATGACGGTGTTCTTGCTAAAAACTCGACATTTGACCTATTAGATTTTTTCAAAAGCCGCGTGACAGTTTCTGAGTTTAACGGTTAAAACTTTAAAACTTGATTTCCGTGTTTTATCATGCCGCCTTGTTTTTTTCCGTGTACGCCTAGTAAAAAACGGAGCACTGGAATTCTTTTTACAATCTCGTATATCAAAAATGGTGCGGCAAATGAAATCAGTACAATCAACAGAAATTGGATTGCGACGGGAGCGGAAATCTTCAGAATAAAAAATCCTGCCACAACTAAAATCGGCATGTGGATTATGTAGACGCAGAATGAACTTTTGGAAAAATAATCGGTGAGCGAATTGTGGAAATCAAAATATTTCCGTCCCATTCCCAAAAGAGTTATTATCCCTGTCCATCCGTAAAGAATGTAGAGTATAGTACCATATCTGATTGTTGTGGACAAGATTTATTTGCCGGGGTTGTTGATTAAAACTCAAAACATTAGTATTCTGTACGTTATAGTTGGGGTTTTAAATGATTTATTATCTTGGACAATGGCTTTCTGAATTTTGGGGGCCGGCAAGACTTTTTCAGTCCTATGGTGTGTTGATTGTTGTCGCACTTTATTTGGGTTTTTTCTTTGTGTGGAAATTTCTTCCAAAGTTTTATAAATTTCTTCCCTCCGATCGCGGACGTGAATTCACTTTGACCGCAGAAGCTGCGAAAGGTAAACCGACTGGTTCTGGTGTTGTCTTTATCACCATGTTTGTGGTCCTCTGTCTCATTTTGATTCCGATGAATCTACAGCAGGGCGGGGTACTGGTTTTGACATGGCTTATGATGCTCACGGGCTACCTGGATGACCGCAGCCAGAAGGGGTGGGGCGAATACATAAAGGCGTTCCTTGATTTGATTTTGTCCGTCGCAGCTGCATGTCTTCTTGCGTACACAATCGGAAAGGATTCTCCTGATGGAAAGATTTATTTCTGGCTCCCGTTTGTAAAAAATCCGCTGGCCGTTCCTGTTTGGCTCTACATAGTGATTATGACAATCCTTCTCTGGGTCTCGGTCAACACAACCAACTGTACCGACGGTGTTGACGGACTTTCTTCATCACTCGTTCTGCTTTCGCTGATTGTTATGGGCGTAATACTCTACGCAATCCTTGGACATGTCGAGATAGCGAACTACCTGCGCATTCCGCATCTGGAAAAGGGTGCGTCCTGGGCTGTAATGACGTTCTGTCTTGTCGGTGTGTTGATGGGCTACCTATGGAGAAACGCATTTCCAAGCCAGGTTCTCATGGGCGATGCCGGTTCAAGGGCAATGGGATTCTACATGGGAATCTGCGTGATGATTACCGGAAACCCGGTCATATTCCTTGCAACGTCGTCAATCATTTTCATCAATGGTGGAATGGGACTTCTGAAGGTTGCCCTGAAACGCTTCCTGCACATCACGATTTTCAAGAACGTCCGTTTCCCGCTGCACGACCACATGCGCAAAAACCGCGGATGGTCCCCGACCCAGGTTCTGGTGAAGTTCATAATACTCCAGCTTCTGATTTCGGTTGCGGTTCTCGGACTCTTCCTCAAAATCAGATAAAAATCAAAAAAAATCCCCGGACCAGATTCGGTGTCTGCCGGACCGGTCCAGGGTTACTTTCTTATCCATTTTACGCTGTGTCCGGCAGGTTCGGTTTTTCAAATCCTGTCGGACTGCTCAAATTTTCCCTCTCACATCAGCGCCATGTAGGCAATCGTAAGCGCATCCTTTCCGATGTTTTCTATGGTTGCGTATTCGTTCGGCTGGTGGCATGTTTCGTCCAGCGTTGACCAGACCACGGCGTTGAATCCAAGATTGCGGAGTCCGGCTGCGACAGTTCCTCCACCTATTCCCACAAACTTCGCCTCGATTCCATGGACCGACTTTATTGCCTCGGCAAGTTCCCTTGCAACCGGCGCGTCTTTTGGTGTTGCCTTTGACTCTTCCGCCTGTGCCTCGGAGACTTCAATCTTTACGCCATATTTTTCTTCGACAGCCCTGACCCTTTTGGAAAGTTCCTCCCTGACCACGCTCAAAGGATAGTCCGGATTGATTCTGCAGTCCGCGCAAAAAACATCGTCACCCGGAATCATGTTGATGCCCTCGACGTTCTGAAGCTGCATGGTCGGCTGGAATGTGGACGTTGGCGGATCAAACAGCTCGTTGCGTCCGTTGAAAAAGTTTTCCATGTCGTTGACCCTTAGCGCAAGGTCGGCTGCCGCAAGTTTTGCGTTCCTTCCCAAATCCGGTCGTGAGCCGTGGGACTGTTTTCCGATTGTGTGGAACCTGAACCATGCGATATTTTTTTCGGCAATCTCGATTGTCTCTCCCTTTGGGTCCCCTCCATCCGGAATCAGTATGCGGTCCTCCTTTTTGAAAAGGTCCCTGTGTTTTTCCAGAAGAAAATTCATTCCGTATTTTGAGCCAACCTCTTCGTCTGCCATGAACAGCAGCTTGATTGTGTGCGCGGGTTTTATTCCAAGCTTGACAAAAGCCAGTGCCGCAAGAACACCGGAGCACAGGCCCTGCTGGTTGTCCTCAACACCGCGTCCGTAGATTTTTCCGTCCTTCTCCACGACAGTCCACGGATCGTTTTCCCAGAGCGAGATTTCGCCGACAGGCACAACGTCAAGATGCGCACAGCTCCAGAGCCTCCACTCATCCGAGTTTCCCGGGATTGTCGCCACAATATTTGGCCTTCTCTTTGATTCGACCCTTGAATCTTCCGCGTCATAGTTTTCAATCTGGGTGATTCCATTTTTCTTGAGCCAGTCAACCAGCGCGTCCGCTTTTTTTGCCTCGCCCTGTCCCCCGTTTTCAGGAGCAAGCGCCGGTATGCCGGTCAAAAGTTTTTCAAGCTCCACCATGTCGTGCGTGTGCGTCTCGATGTAGTTTCTTATCCGGTCGAAATCTTTTTTCATTTTTTGTTTCCTCCGTTGCTGCTTTTATATAAAAACAGTTTATTGTATTCGCTGTGAATTTAGCTATCTCCAATAATCTTTTTTGAATTGATGTCGCGAAGAAAAAAACTCGGTTTCGGAATTTGAAAATTGTCCGATGTCTATTTTGATTTTGATGTGTTCCAACGTGCAAATTAAGTCGGCAACCTGAAATAGTTTGTAGTCTACCGGACTGATTTTTCGGACTTCAACATTTGCAAACATGGTGTTAAACAATATGTTCAGAATCCGTTTTAGAGGCTTTTGCCCATTGTCATAATATATGATGATTTTATCAAAAGAGTGCCAGTAATTCATGCATCGCTCTAGCTGCGTTTTAATTTCTTTTGTGATTTTTGCTTCAAGAATATCTGAATTTAAATATTGATAATCCCCTTCGCGTCGAATGAGAGGCGCTGTGTGTATTGCGTGATGCGGGAAACCGAGCGTATTCAAACAATGTTCCAGACCATCTATTTCGGATTGAATTGAGTCGGATTGGTTATGGGCAATGACAGAAACGATGTAGTACGGGGAATGCGGTTCATAGTTGCCGAAATCTCCAGCTTCATCTATAAAACAGCTTAGAATCTTTTCTGCCAAAATAAATATTGCTCCTGCTCTTTTGTTGTAAAAAAAATGGCGCGGGATCCCCACGCCGTTTCGGTGGACCGAGATCTTTCGACCAGCCCTATGTCTAAAATATAATGTAGATTATTGTTTCAGTCAAGCTAACAATTTTGTTTCAGGTCAAAAAAAATCCCCCGGCGATGAACGTGAATCCATTTCCGGGGGATTGCTGAAAGGGTCTCCGTCTATTTTTTCAGGGACTTCTGTTCGGCGTAATATTTCTGATATGCCTTCCATGTGGAGCCAATCAGGGTGTCCACGTCGGAATACTTTGGTTCCCAGCCCAGAACTTTTTTTGCAAGCTCGCTGGTAGCCGTAAGCTGTGCAGGATCTCCCGCGCGGCGACCGACATATTCAGCCTTGATTTCCTTTCCCGTAATCCTGCGTGTTGCCTCGAGCATTTCGGTAACGGTGATTCCATTTCCCGTTCCAAGGTTGAGCGTGAGGCTTTCCTTCTTGGACGCAATGTATTCAAGCGCAAGTACGTGGGCAGAAGCAAGGTCCGTGACATGGATGTAGTCGCGAATGCAGGTTCCGTCACGTGTTGCGTAGTCGTTTCCGAAGATGTTGATTTTTTCCCTTGTCCCACAAGCGACCTCCATCATTACTGGAAGAAGGTTCGCCGGATTTTTTTCAAGGCCATAGAGAACACCTGTCGGATCGTATCCTGCCGCATTGAAGTAACGGAGGGAAGCAAAATGCAGACCCTTGAGCTTTTCGTACCACGCCATGAACTCCTCAATCTTCAGCTTGGTGAAGCCGTAGTAGTTCTCGGGATTCTTCGGGTGGTTTTCGTCAATCGGAAGATACTGTGGCTCCCCGAACACTGCCGCGCTTGATGAGAACACCATGTTGAGGCAGTTGTTTGCGACCGCCGCATTAAGGATGTTCATTGTTCCGCTGATGTTGTTGATTGAATATTTCTCAGGCTTAATCATTGACTCACCGGCCGCCTTGAATGCCGCCAGATCAACGAATGCGTCAAATCCACGTGCGAAAGCCGCATTGATTTCCTCCTCATGGAGAATGCTGCCCGCTATGAATTCGTTCTGCGGAAAAAGATTCTGGACAAGACCGCTCGAAAGGTTGTCGAACACCGTAACCTCGTGGCCTTTTTCCATAAGCTCCTTGACGACATGGCTTCCAATATAGCCCGCGCCGCCAATAACTAAAACTTTCATCGGCTCCTCCTATTTTATCTGGACCTTCTGCAGGTGCCAGATGTCGCGCACATAGTCCTCGATAGTTCTGTCGCTGGAGAACTTTCCGCTGTTTGCTATGTTTATCAAAGTCTTTTTTGCCCAGCCCTTCCTGTCTGCGTAGGCCTTTGCGACCTTTTCCTGTGCGGCAACATAGGCATCGAAATCAGCAAGAACATAGTAGATGTCCGGTCTCTGTCCCTCGACACCGAAAACAAGGGAGTCATGCAGCTCGCGGAAGAGGTGTCCCGTCTTGTCGTAGGTCTTTCCATCGACAAGCTGGTTTACAATTTCCGCAAGGTACGGATTTCTGTCAAGGTACTTCTGTGGATTGTAGCTGTGCTCCTCGTTGATTTTGATAATCTCGTCGGCTGTGAGACCGAAGATGAATGCGTTGTCCTTTCCTGCCGCCTCCACAATCTCGATGTTTGCTCCGTCAAGAGTTCCAAGGGTCAAGGCTCCGTTCATCATAAACTTCATGTTGGAAGTTCCGGATGCCTCGTAGCCTGCCGTTGAAATCTGCTCGGAAACATCGCTGGCCGGGATAATCTTTTCGGCAAGAGATACGCGGTAGTTTTCCACGAAGACGACGTTGAGCTTTCCACGCACACGTCTGTCGCTCACAATCTTTTCTGCAACCGTGTTGATCAGCTTGATGATTGACTTTGCGCGGCGGTATCCAGATGCGGCCTTTGCACCAAAAATGAACGTACGTGCCGGTGGATTGAAGTTCGGGTCCTCCACGATTCTGTTATAGAGATACATGATATGGAAGATGTTGAGGAGCTGTCTCTTGTACTCATGCAGACGCTTGACCTGGGTATCGAAAATCGTCTCGGAATCAATGAGAACGTTCTGTGTGTACTTGAGGTAGTCCGCAAGCTTGTTCTTGTTGTTCTGCTTGATTTTGATAAGCTCGTCCAGTGACTCTGCGTCGTCGGCAAATTTTTCAAGTCCCTTCAGCTTGGTCAGGTCGGTCTCCCATCCATGTCCAATTCTCTTGGTGATGAACTCTGCAAGCTCCGGATTTGAGCTGAGGAGCCAGCGTCTCTGTGTTACACCGTTTGTCTTGTTGTTGAACTTCTGCGGATAGAGGGTTGCCCAGTCCTTAAGCTCCTGTTCCTTGAGAAGCTTTGTGTGAAGCTCCGCAACACCGTTTACGCTGAAACATGCGTGGATTGCGAGCCATGCCATGTAGACCTTTCCGTCGTGGATGATTCCCATGTGGTTCTGCTTTGCGTAGTCGCCCGGGAATTTTTCGCGCACCTCGAACATGAAGCGGCGGTTGATTTCCTCGACAATCTGGTAGATTCTTGGAAGCAGGTTCTTGAATGTCTCGATTGGCCATTTCTCCAGAGCCTCGGCAAGAATTGTGTGGTTGGTGTATGCGAAAGTCTTTGTGACGACCTTCCAAGCCTCTTCCCAGCCCACGTTGTACTCGTCCATCATGATTCTCATAAGCTCGGGGATTGCGACAACCGGGTGGGTATCGTTCAGCTGGATTACATGGTAGTCGGCGAATTTGGAGAAATCTGTTCCCCTCTTGCGCACATACTCGTGGACCAAATCCTGCAGGGACGCCGATGTGAAGAAATACTGCTGGCGGAGTCTGAGTTCCTTTCCCATTGGACCGTTGTCGTTGGGGTAGAGGACGCGGCTGATGTTCTGGGCCTTGTTCTGGTTTTCAACAGCGCGGTTGTACTGCATGTCGTTGAAAAGCTGGAGGTCGAATCCGTTCGGGCTTGATGCCTGCCAGAGACGGAGAGTGTTTACTGTGTTGTTTTCAAATCCAACAATCGGCATGTCGTAAGGTGTGGCCGTGACTTCCTCCGCGTTCTCGATATAGAATCTGTCCTGTCCGTTCGGGGTCTTTCCGTACTTTATTTCACCACCGAATTTGACTGTGACGGCAAGGTCGCTTCTCTTTACTTCCCAAGGGTCGCGGTGCTTGAGCCAGTTGTCCGGGAACTCCACCTGCTCTCCGTCGATGATGTGCTGCTCGAACATTCCGTATTCGTAGCGGATTCCATATCCATGTCCGGGGTATTCAAGTGTGGCGAGCGAATCAAGGAAGCATGCCGCAAGACGACCGAGACCACCGTTTCCAAGTCCTGCATCCGGCTCCTCGTCCTCAACAAGATTGTAGTCCAGGTTCATGTCCTTCAGGACCTCTATTACCTTGTCCTTTATGCCGGCGTTGATGAGGTTGTTGCTCAATGCACGTCCCATCAGGAATTCCGCGCTCAGATAGTAGAGCTGCTTTGTTGATGAGGCATCATAAGTTCGGCGTGTGGCCATCCAGTTCGGGTTGATAATTTCAAGAGCAGATGCGCTGACCGCGTCAAAGAGGTCATGCTTGTTTGCCTGGGAAATGTCCTTTCCGTACATGCGGCGAAGACGGTCCTCAAGGTTCTGCTTGAATTTCTCTGCATCAAATTCCATAAAAAATCTCCTATTCAGTTGTTTTATCGCTAGGGAAACCCGTTGACTATTTTGCCATCAGCATAATCAATGAGTTTGCCGGAATAACATAATGATTCTGGGACGGAAGCTGCTCCGGTTTTCCTTCCGGAACAATGGCGTCATCGTCCTCTATGGATGTGTCTGCGACCCTGTACCATTTTTTGCTTTCGTCAAGGATTGTCGGCAGCGTCACCATAACGTCGGCACGGTCCGAATTTGCGGCAATGTAGAAGTCGTTGTCAGGTTTTCCGTCGTCGTTCAGGCAGTCCCTTCCGCTGAGCGTGAATGCCAGGAATCTTGAAAGCTTGTTCCAGTCCGGGTTGCTTCCGTCCGTGTCGTACCATTGGATGTCCATAACGCCGTCCCTGAAGCCACGGAAAAAGTTTTCCCTCCTGAACACCGAATGTTTTTTTCTAATCTCTATTGCGCGCTTTGTGAACGTGAGGATTCTGCGGTTTATCTTGAGTATGCCCCAGTCGAACCAGGAAATGTCGTTGTCCTGGCAGTAGGCGTTGTTGTTCCCCTGCTGTCCCCTTCTGAATTCGTCTCCACCGAGCATCATTGGTGTTCCCTGGGAAATCATCAGAGTGAGAATGTAGTTTCTCATCTGCTTGTTGCGCATCTTCTCTATGTGCGGATTGAGCGTGGGCCCCTCGTAGCCATGGTTGTAGCTCCAGTTGGAGTCTGTTCCGTCCCTGTTGTCCTCTCCGTTCTCCTCGTTGTGCTTTCCGTTGTAGCTCACAAGGTCGTTCATGGTGAATCCGTCGTGGCAGGTGACATAGTTGATTCCGACCCACGGTTTCCTGAATCCAAAAAGGTCGCTCGAGCCTGCAATCCTTGTCGCCGCCCCGGTGGAAACATGTTCATCGCCGCGCCAGAATTTTCGGATGTCGTCCCTGAATCGGTCGTTCCATTCGCCCCACCTTGTTCCGGGGAACTCACCCAGCTGGTAGGAACCACCGGCATCCCACGGCTCCGCAATCATCTTTGTCTTGTGCAGTATCGGGTCGTCAGTTATCGCCTCAACCAGCGGGGACACTTTCATAACCGTTCCGTCCTCTCGTCTGTTGAGAATGGAGGCAAGGTCGAATCTGAATCCGTCGATGTGGTAGTCCAGCACCCAATGGCGCAGGCAGTTTATTATATAGTTCAGGACGACAGGATGGTTTGTGTTTACCGTGTTTCCGCATCCCGAAAAGTTCATGTAGTATTCCTTGTGGTTGTAAACAAGGTCGTAGTAGATTGAGTTGTCGAATCCACGGAAGTTCAGCGTGACACCATGCTCGTTTCCTTCTGCCGTATGGTTGAAAACAACATCCAGAATCACTTCCAGCCCGGCCCTGTGCATTTCCTTGACCAGACGCTTGAATTCGTTGACGCATCCACCGGGACTCCTGTCTGCTGCGTAGCTTGCTTTCGGGGCGTAGAACGAGATTGTGCTGTAGCCCCAGTAGTTTTTCATGCGCTCGCCAGTGCGTGGATTTTCGTTCGTGTTTTCGTACTCGTCGAACTCATGTATTGGAAGAAGCTCCACCGATGTGATGCCCAGGTCCTTGAGGTATGGAATCTTCTGTATGAAACCGTCGTAGGTTCCCGGATTTGCCACGCAGGACTCTTTTCCGGCTGTGAATCCCTTTGTGTGCACCTCGTAGATTATGCAGCGCGACATTGGAAGATTCAGAGGCCTGTCACCCTCCCAGTCAAAATTGCTGTGGTCAACCACAACGCACTTCGGAAATGGGAAATCCTTTTTTGATTCGCAAAGCTCCAGGTCGGTCTTGTCCAGAACGGCCCTGTATGTCGGCGGAATGTTGTGGAACACCGATGTGTTTGTTATGGCATCCGCGCAGGGGTCGAAAAGGTACTGCTTGACGTTGAACCTGTGTCCCTCGCTTGGTTCAAAGGGTCCGTCCACTTGGTATATATACAGCGCACCCGCCTTGAGACCCGGAACAAAAACGTGCCAGATGTCGCCGGTCCTGTTTTTCTTTTCATCCAATTCTATGACAGCGTAAGGCTCCATGTCGTTCTGGTCCCTGAAGAGATCCAGAATAACCTTGGTTCCGTTTCTGCTGAATACGGCAAAGTTCACACCGTCCGGGCCAACAGTCGCTCCAAGAGGGTAGGGTTTGCCAATTAATGTCTGAAGATTGTCCATGAGTTGATATTGTATCAGACTTTTCCAGATTTTTCCATACTTTCATTGCCCACTCGACATGCTTCTTATTGGATAATTTTTACATAAATTGGAACTATAGTTAGATTTTGACAAAATTTGCCTCCGCCCATGCCGGGGATAAAATTTTCTTCATTTGTGGCCAAAAATCTCCGATAAACATGGGTATAGGACTTTTTTTGAAACGGATTCGTCTGAGGTCTGTTTTATCAATGAAAATCTGTTTTGCAAGGCCAAGGGGAAAATGAATGAGCTATAATTCTTATGGTGGTGGATACAATGCTTACCGCGAAATCGGTGTAAAGACTGCGAGCCAGGGAAAGCTGGTCGTGATGCTTTACGAGGGAGCCTGTTCACATTTGGAGGACGCAATAGCCATGATTCAGTCGGACGGAAAGATTCTTGCCGACAACATCGAGAGCTTTGGTGTGCACATCCAGAAAGTGCAGGACATAATCACCGAGCTTGAGGTCAGCCTTGACATGGAGAAGGGCGGTGAGATAGCCCAGAACCTGATGGCCCTCTACATATATATCAACAAGGAACTTTTGACTGCCGGAATCAAGCACCATAAGGAAAGGCTTGAATTTATCTTAAAACTTTTGAGTGATTTGAAGGATGCGTGGGCTGTTGCCGCAAATTCACAGGCAAACAACGCCGTAAAGATGCCGGGAGACACTCCGACCATCAGCATAACCGGCTGACATGGATGCGTCTTCAAAACTTTTTGGGAGGAAGTGGGGATGAACGAAATTTTGAGCCAGGAGGAACTGGCGGAAAGGGTCGCAATTGTAAAAAGATTCAGGGCGCTTCTTGAAAAACAGAGAAGCCGCTTCCAGGAATACCTCAGGATTCTGGAGATGCAGGAGGATGAGATTGGCGGACAGAACGCCGACGCACTTTTGGCGCACTCCGAGCTTGAAAACCAGATTGTCGAGGGAATAGACTCGCTCCAGAAGGTCATAGTCCCCATGAGGAAGCTCTACCTTGACGTTAAGTCCTCCGCATCCACCTACAGCCCGGCAGACATTGTTCCCATCGAGAAGCTGCAGTCAGACCTTGCGAACCTCCAGACCCAGGTTATAGCGCAGAACGAAAGAAACCGCGAGCTGATAAAGGTCCAGATGGGCGAGATTCGCGAACAGATTGTCACCCTGAAAAATCCCTACCGCTCCAGACAGTCAATCTATGCGGACGTGGATTCGGGAAACTTCATACAGGTCGAGGCCTAAGGAACCGCTGATTAATACACGAAGCATTAATCAGTTTCTTCCATAAAATAACCACATTCTGTACCTCAAATTTGCAAATTTTTTTGTGGACTAAAATGAAGTAATTCCATATATTTATAATAGAGGAATTTATGAGCGACAAAGACGATAAAAAAAATGACCGTGACCCTAACGATCCGTACAGCTTTTTCAAGCTATCAACCGACCAAGACGATGGAGACAAAAAGAAGGGGGGCGGACCCAAGAAGATAAATCCAATCCCGCTGCTTGCCGTGTTCGTCTTTATTGTGGCGACTCTCCTTATAATCAACCGGGCGCTGTCATCCTCACGTGGAGATGAGACGATAGACTTTTCCGATTTCCGCCAGATGATTGACCGGGGCGACATCGACACTGTTGTTGTAGGGGACACCTATTTTATTGGCTACAAGAGCAACGGACAGCCGGACTCATTGTCCACGGACGGGAACGCATTTCTGAAACTGTTTGGGATTGGCACCAGCGACAGGCTTGAGTACAAGACCGTTGGATTTTTGACCGAAGAGTTCATTACCTTTATGAACACAAAGGGAGTGACGTATTCGCGTGAGGTCAAGAGGAGCGGTGTTTTCCTGCAGATCCTTTTGAACTGCCTTCCATTGATTATACTTGTAGTGATTTATATAGTCATGTTCAAGAAGATGGGCGGTGGACTTGGTGGAATGGGCTCCGTATTTGGTGTAGGGGGCGGAAAATCCAAGGCCGTGAGCGAAGGAAAGGTCAAGACCCGTTTTGATGATGTTGCTGGAGAGGACGAGGCAAAGGAAGAGCTTGTCGAGGTTGTGGATTTCCTTAAGCAGCCAAAAAAATATACGGACATCGGTGGAAAGATTCCAAAGGGAGTCCTTCTTGTTGGACCGCCTGGAACCGGTAAGACCCTTCTTGCCCGTGCGGTTGCCGGTGAGGCCGGTGTTCCTTTTTTCAGAATTTCCGGTTCGGATTTTGTTGAAATGTTTGTCGGTGTCGGTGCATCCCGCGTTAGGGATTTGTTCCGCACAGCACGTGAGAAGGCTCCATGCATTATCTTTATTGACGAGCTGGACGCAATCGGTAAGAGCCGTGTGAACAATCTTGGTGGAAACGACGAGCGCGAGCAGACACTGAACCAGCTTCTTGTTGAGATGGACGGATTCGACAACGAAAAGGGACTCATAATTCTTGCCGCCACAAACCGTCCGGATGTTCTGGACCCAGCTCTTCTTCGTCCGGGTCGATTCGACAGGCAGGTTGTTGTTGACAAGCCGGATGTCAAGGGTCGTGAGGCGATTCTGAAAATCCATGCCAAGAATGTGAAGATTGACCAGTCCGTTGATTTCAGTGCGCTTGCTCTTGCCACAAGTGGTCTTGCCGGTGCGGATCTTGCGAACATTGTCAACGAGGCAGCCCTTCTTGCCGTAAGAAATGGAAGAAAACTTGTAATCTCCGAGGATTTTGACGAAGCCATAGAGAAGACCCAGATTGGTCTTCAGAAAAAGAGCCGTGTCGTCAAGGAAAAGGAGAGACATATCGTTGCATACCACGAGACGGGACATGCTCTTGTTGCCGCATTCACACCCGGAAGCGACCCGGTTCACAAGATTACTATAATCCCGCGTGGAATTGGGGCTTTGGGCTATACCATGCACCGCAGCGAGGATGAGTCCTTCCTTAAGAGCCGGAACGAGCTTGTCGGTGAGGTTGATGTCCTTCTTGGTGGACGTGCCGCCGAGCAGATTGTTTTTGGAGAAATCAGCACTGGAGCGTCCAACGATATTTCCCGTGCCACATCAATCTTCAAGAGCATGATTACGGACTACGGAATGAGCGACAAATTCCGCAACGTGACTTTGGGAAAATCCGGTCGCGGCTATGGATTTGGTGCGCAGGAGCCGGAGCTTGTGCGTGAGTTCTCCGAGGACACCCAGAAGTATATAGACGACGAGATTGCCCGCCTGATGGACGAACGCTATACGCATGTGCTTGATTTGCTTGGAAAACACAAGGAGCTTCTTGACTACATCGCAAAGCGTCTTCTTGAAAAGGAGACAGTCGAAGGCAAGGAGTTCGAGGAAATAATCAAGGCGGAAAGCCACTGCACAGAACTTGCTGCCGAGGCCGGAAAAAAAGCGGATGAGGAGCATTATATAAATGCCAGCGCCAGTACAAATTGAAATCCAACTTGACAGTTGTATTTCAATTTGCCTATGAGTTTTTGCTTGGTCGCGAGGCTCCCATTTTTTGCTTCGCAAAAAAACGCAAAAACTCAGACAGTGATGATAGTTTTTTAGTTTCACTATAACAACAATGGGGATTCTTGACTAAGAATCCCCAAACTTATTTTGCTTTTTTTATGTTGAATTAATTAAAATGGTGACGGGCTTCGGCGAATTTTTGGTTGAACTCTTTGGAATAGATTTTCTGTTCCTTTTCCCCGCCGTATTTTGCTATCAGATAGATTTTATCCTTGTCCGTACAGTTGTTGAACAGGTTTCCCATCTGAGAGGATGAAAGAACCGATGTGTAGCTTGCGCTGACACTTGAATCGTTGGCGGTCTCGGTGTACAGAAGGCTTATGTCTGAAAGTCCGTATCTTTTGCCGTTGCACTCAAGACAGAGGGAGAACTGCGTGTAGTCCTTTATTCCTTCCCCAAGATGCGCCGTGTAGTTTACGATTGTGTTGTTCACGAGGGAATGGTCCTTCGTTATGTAGTAGATGTCGAAATCTATTGATGCGACTGGATATTTCTGAAGCTTGAATTTAGTCTCGTGAATCAGGTTCATCTTTGCGATTTTGCGTCCCGGATAGAGGAGAGCCTCAAAGTCTTCGTTCTTCAGGACCAGTGTAAGCGGGTCAACCAGGTTTCCATTTTTGTACATTGTCAGATGAAGGTGCGCGCCCGTTGAGTAGCCGGTGGACCCCACCAGACCGATTTTTTCTCCCTGCTCAACCCTGTCGCCCTTTTCGGCTATAAGTTTGCTCATGTGCGCATACAGGGACTTGTAGTTTCCCTCATGCCTGATGATTATGTAGTTTCCATACTGGTTGTGCCACCCGGAGACTTCCACCACGCCGCTTTTTATTGCATAGACCGGTGTTCCTGGCCCCGCCGCCATGTCGATTCCGTTGTGGTTGCTTGGAACGCGGGAGATTGGGTCAATCCTTGGACCGAATTGGGATGTCAGATAGAATTTGGCCTCCTTCAGTGGATTTATGAACTCCTCCTGCATTGGCTCCTCTTTTTCTTTTCCTGCCGCCCCCAGTGTACCGAGCGACGCACAGCCAGTCAGTACAAAGGTTAATGTTACAGCCAGACAAAGAAAAAAGCGTTTCATGACACCCTCACAATTTTTTATCAAAATTTCAAATCTCAAATATCTCCAAAGTCCAATTTGTGGATAGAGATAACCCTTTTTATAACTTTAAGGCGATGTAGTCAAGACAGTTGTAGAGAAAATCTACGCTTATTTTCGGAATATTTTCACTTTAAAATTACTTCTTTATTATAGAAGAAAAATGTATAAAAAAAGGACCGGGAAAATCCATTTCTGGACATAACCCGGCCCAATTTAAGGTTAAGTTAATTTGCTTAGATTCTAAAAAGCAGATCCTCGTATGACGGGAACGGCTTGTAGTCTTCGCCAAGAAGTACCTCAATCTGGTCGGCTACGGCCCTTGTCTCCGCCATCGCTGGAATCACGACATTTGCGTAAGCCTTTGCCTCGCTCATATAGTCTGCCGCCTGCTTTGTCTCAAGGTGCTTTCTGTTAAGCTCCTCCGTCTTTTCGGCAAGCTCGTCCACAAGACCGTCCAGCTTTTTGAGCAGCTCCGTCTCCGCACCGCATTTTGCTCCAGGAACCACGGATTTAAGATTGGATACAGTCTTGCTCACGTCCCTCATGTACTTGAACGCAGCCGGGAGAATGTCCTTGTTCAGCATCTCCAGCATGGTCTGCACCTCTATGTTCAGAACCTGGCAGTATTTCTCCAGCTTGATTTCATAGTGGCTCTCGATTTCCTTCTTCGTGTAGATTCCAAGCTCCGTGAACAGTTTGATGTTCTTCGGATCCATGTAGTGCTCCATCGCCTCCGGAAGATTTTTGAGGTTCATAAGTCCACGTGACTCTGCTTCGCTGATCCAGCTTGGGTCGTATCCGTTTCCGTTGAAGATAATTCTCCAGTGTGCGTTTAGCTCCCTCTTTACGAGAACCTGAAGTGCCTCGTCAAAGTTTTTGGCCGGCTCCAGTTCGTCCGCAAATTTTTTGAGTGTGTACGCCACGATTCCGTCAAGCACCGTGTTTGGACCTGATATTGAAAGCGAAGAACCGACAGAGCGGAACTCAAAGCGGTTTCCTGTGAATGCGAAGGGGCTTGTCCTGTTGCGGTCGGTGGAATCCTTGGGGATTGGTGGAAGCACGTCAACGCCAAGGGTCATCTTTTTCTTGCTGATTTCATCGTAGTGGGTTCCGTTCTTGATTGACTCAAGGACAGCCTGGAGTTCCTCTCCCATGAAGATTGAGATGATTGCTGGCGGGGCCTCGTTTGCTCCAAGCCTGTGGTCGTTGCTCGCGGATGCCACCGAAATGCGCAGGAGGTCCTGGTATTCGTCAACAGCCTTCACGACTGCCGTTACAAAAAGTATGAACTGTGCGTTCTTTTCCGGAGTGTCGCCCGGGTTCAGAAGATTCTCACCCTCGTCCGTTGCCATTGACCAGTTGTTGTGTTTTCCGCTTCCGTTGAGTCCGGCGAAAGGTTTTTCATGGAGCAGGCACACAAGTCCGTGGCGGCGGGCAACCTTTTTCATAACTTCCATTGTGAGCTGGTTCTGGTCCGCCGCGATGTTTGTTGTCGAGAAGATTGGGGCCATCTCGTGCTGGGCCGGCGCAACCTCGTTGTGCTCAGTCTTCGCAAGGATTCCGTATTTCCAGAGAGTGTCGTTCAAATCCTCCATGTACTCGACAATCCTTGATTTGAGCGCGGCGAAATACTGGTCGTCCATCTCCTGTCCCTTTGCGGGTTTTGCGCCGAACAATGTGCGTCCGGTCAAGCGGAGGTCCTTTCTCTGGTTGTAAAGTTTTTCGTCAACAATAAAATATTCCTGCTCCGGTCCAACGGTTGTTGAAATTCTTTTTGCGGTGTTGTTTCCAAAGAGCCTGAGGATTCTCAATCCCTGTTTGTTGAGTGCCTCCATTGAGCGGAGGAGAGGGGTCTTTTTATCAAGAGCCTCGCCTGTGTATGAGCAGAATGCGGTAGGAATGCAGAGTGTATGCTCCTTCACAAACGGATAGACTGATGGGTCCCAGACTGTGTATCCGCGTGCCTCGAATGTAGCGCGTGTTCCACCGGATGGAAATGATGATGCGTCGGGTTCTCCCTTCACAAGCTCCTTTCCGCTGAACGTCATAAGGATTCCGCCATCGTCGGTTGGATTCAAAAATCCGTCGTGCTTTTCCGCTGTGATTCCCGTGAGCGGCTGGAACCAGTGTGCGTAGTGCGTGGCACCTTTTTCAATTGCCCATTCCTTCATTGCGTGTGCAACCTGGTTTGCAACGTCAAGGTCCAGCGGTACACCTTCATCCAAAGTTTTTTTAAGTGCCCTGAATGTTTCCTTTGGAAGACGGTCTTTCATGACGCGCTTGTTGAAGACATAGGAACCAAAGAGTTCCGGTACATTAGTTGGTGCCATCATAATTCTCCTTTTTCTTTGTTTAAAAACAGAAAGGCGATGTGAAATCCTGTCAGAAAACTTGATTTCACATCGCCATTGATGTTGATTCCAATATATCCACTTTTAACAAAACAAGTCAATAGGGATTGAAAATATTTTTTGCCATTGTTTTTTATTTTCCTCCAGGCGGAACAATTTCGTAGCCCGCAAGGAGTATGGTCTTTATAAGCGCGTGGATTTTTTCGTACACATAGTCGAACCGGCTGCCACGGATGTTTCCAACGTCAACCGAAATCACCATGCCGTCGTGCAGGTTTTCTGCGGTGAGTGAAATTATTTCGTCCGCGCCAAGGTATCTGCTTTTTTTGTCGGAGACTGAATCCTCAAATGACACCCTGTCATTTATTTCGTTCCAAGCGTCTATATACATATACCCGGTAGATCCACCCGCATCAATCATCATCTGGTTTGAACGGTAGTGCGGGGCATGCCACATTAGGTCGAGTTCCTTTCCTGTGGCCGCAAGAAATTCGTCCTCGTTTCTCGCAAGTCCACGGCGTATAAAGTCTGCGTCAATCTCGAAGTCTTTTGAAAGAAGGTCAGCCGCTGTGAAAAATCCGGACGCACATCTGCTTCCGCTTGCGACAATCTGGCATGTCTCCATGGGGTATCGCCTTATGAACTCTCCGTTTATAAAGAACGTGCCCCTTATCCCGAAATCCTCCAGCACGGAAAGAACCTGCGCAAGTCCTTCGTTTCCTTCTGTTGCGTCAAAAACTATTGACACTTTTCCGAGGCTTTTCTTTTCTTCCATGGTCTCGGGAATCAGCGGATATGTGAATGCAGGGGATGACAGGGAGCGAACAAAAACCGCGTCGTCAAAAAGATGGTTCGGACATTCTGCTGTGTACGCCCTGAATTTTCCGTTCGATGCGTATCCGGGTGAGTCCGGTGGATTTGACCTTCCTGCTGCGCTCCAGGAATTTTTTTCTTCGTCATACTGATACCGGGTATCGTCGCCTTCAATCCATGCGTTGATTTTTTCTCCATCCCATCTTGCGGCCTTCACCGATGAAAGATAGAGGACGGTCTTTTTCCACTTGCCGCCTTTTTCTGCGGACCACCTGAAAAGACTGTTTTCCCCGCCAGCGATTATCGTGTTGGAATCGAGCCACCTGAACGAAAGAATTTTTTCACCCTCAACTTTTGCGACCTGCTTCCATCCGTCTATCTTTCTTGTCTCAAGATTTTTTCCGCTTGTGAACGCGACCATCTTTCCGTCGGGGGAAAGCGACATGCTTCCAGGCTCGTCATAGCTTGCGACCAGCGAAAATGTTTTGTCCATCGAATAGAGCGACGCTGATTTTTTTCCCTTTGTGTAGCTCAGGTTTTCAATCCACAGAAGGGGAACGTCGGCGGAAGTCCACATCACGTCCATGCCGAGTATGGAACCTGAGAGTCCAATCAGGCTTTCCATTTTTCTTGCGGAGGCAAAACCAAAGTCCTTTGGAATGGAATAGAGAATCGCAATCTTTTTTCCGCTCGCGTACAGAAGATATTTTCCGTCCGGGCTTATCCAGAAACTGTCGTGGAATGTGTCAAAATTTGTTGAGAGACGTGCAACCGGTGTTCCGTTTCCAAGAACCGCATAGTAGAGTCCGCGTGTGAAAAGCTCCCCCTCGTCAATCCTGTAGAGAATGTCGCCCGAAGCATAGTAGAGTCTTTCGCCGACCCACTGGACGCACCCGAGGCTTCCTTCTCCAATCCTCCGCATTGATTGTGGCGGAAGAAGTTTTTTTACGGCCGCATCGCATGAGGCAAAATAGACTGTCCCGTTTTCTTCGTACAAAAAGAATTTTGAGTCGCCGGACCATTTCACAAGGACAGAATCGTTGGACGAAGACTTTCCCCGAATTTTAATCTGAACGCCGGTCGCTGTCTGGAGCAAAACAAGGGAGCCTTCCGAATCTTCCTGGCAAATCCATTTTCCGTCGGGGCTTTCCGCCTGTCTCACGCTGTCGTACCATCCTGCCGGAAAATCGTCGCTCCTGTAAATCCAGACCAGCTTTCCGCTGTCCATGCTGTATCTTGCGGTTCCGAATGCGTTCCTGAGCTGGACCACGTTTCCGGAGAGCAGTTCCATTTTTTCTGGTACGCATGTCAAAAGCGATGGACGGCCCTGCGCGGAATTTTTTTCAAGGTGGATTTCAAACAGGGAGGAGGAACTGGATGTTCCGGGAAAATCAAGCCGGGTGGAGTAGAGCAGGTTGTTTGAGCTGTCTATGTCGTGGACTGAAAACGATGTCGCGGAAAAAATCTGGCTTACCAGAGCGAAGGTAAGAATGGAAACAAGCGAAAGTCTTTTCATAAAAGTGGCCCTCCATAATTATAAAAAAACCCCCGGAAAAGACCGGAGGCGTGTGGTCAATGATGTTATGACCTATTTCAAAAGTGTGAGCGGATCCACGAGGGTTCCGTTCTTGTAGACTGTGAAATGCAGGTGCGGTCCAGTGGAATATCCTGTGGAACCGACCAGACCAATCTTCTGGCCCTGTGTTACCTTTTCTCCCTTTGTTGTGAGGATTTTGCTCATGTGCCCGTAGAGTGTCTGGTAGCCGTCCTTGTGCTTGATGATGACGTAGTTTCCATAAGAGTTGTGCCATCCGGCGACCTGTACCGTTCCGCTCATGGATGCGTAGATTGGTGTTCCCGTTGGACATGCCATGTCTATTCCAGTGTGGGAGCTCTTCTTTCCAGAAATCGGGTCGATTCTTGGACCGAATTTTGATGTGAGGTAATACTTTGCGTAAAGCGGCTTGGCAAATTTTTCGCCCTGGACTTTTTCAATCTCGGAAGCAGGCAGCCATCCACCTGGAACAAAAAGCTCCTGGCCTGGAGAGAGAGTCTCCGAGTCAAGGCTGTTCACGTCAAGCAGATTTGCCAGGGTGATTTTGTTGGAAGAATTTGAATATTTTTTTGCGATTCCACTAAGGGTGTCGCCGTTCTTTACTTTGTACAGGATTCCGTCCATGCTTGGAACTTTGAGCCTTGAAGGAATCTCGCTCACGTCCTTTATGTTGTTGCATGAAATCAGAGTGGAGATGTTCTGGAGTCCCTGGTTCTTCATAAACTGGGTGAGACCTGTTATGTTCTGAGCCTTGTTGTATCTGACCGTTGTCCAGGTCACGTTGAGCATGTCGATTTTTGGAAGAGGAATCGAGCCGTCCTCCGCGTAGAGATAGCCGAAAGCATCGAACTGGGGCGTGTTCTCCATGGCGAACGATGACAGGGAGTTGTCAAGAAATTCCAATGCCCAGTCGTTGTCCATGCAGACCTCTACAGGATTTGCGAAGCTCTCTTTGTATGCGTGCTCATCAACCTTCTGTTTTGGAAAATATATGCAGGCAAATGCGGCCGGTATAATCCACCCGAACTCTACAATGCGGAGAAGTGTCTTCAGGAAAAGAAATGCGGCTTCCTTCAGAGTCATAAGAAAATTCTTCATCCCATAGTTTCTTGGGACCGCGACTGCTGCCGATGCAAATCTTGGGCGGCTTGTTTCCCTGCGGAGTACATTTTTCCGTGTCGCGGATGACCTATAAGATTTTTTACCTGAATAATTTATTATTTCCATAGTACAAATATCGACATTCCATCTAGCCTATATTAGAATAAAATCAAACGAAAATGAAGAGCAAAATACGAATTTTTTTGGCAATTTTTTTGGGAATCGCCATAGGGATTGTGGTGAAAATCTTTGTGGCGGACATCATAATAATAGAAGGAAAATCCATGGAACCCAGATTCCACAGCGGACAGATCGCGCTGGTCAACCGGCTTGCCTATGGACTTAATCT
>JAEEGL010186226.1_pt1 | contig 27310 bp, 20 predicted proteins | sample 9134231 | NCBI WGS metagenome assembly JAEEGL01 (sample SAMN16246548, study PRJNA631951) | gut metagenome | biome: gut microbiome; feature: rumen; material: fiber-attached | host: Bos | place: Iran: Karaj | collected 2018-10
CCAACAATCATTATATTCATAATTAATCCTCCTTAACAATAGCCTTAAATGGACATACATTAGTACATAATCCACATCCATTACATTGACTTTGATCAATTACAATACTATCATTTTTAACACTTATTGCAGGACAACCTAACTTCATACATTGCTTACATTTCTTACAAGCATCAGTTACAACACAATGTCCTGTATACTTAACCTTCTTAAGAAGCGCACAAGGTCTTTGAGCAATAATTAAAGATACATCATCTCTAGCTACTTCTTCTTTAACTACAGCCTCAAAATTCTTAACATCAAAAGGATCCGCAACAACTATATGTTCTATTCCTATAGCTTCAGCTAATTTAATTAAATTAACTTGTTTAGTTTCTTCACCTCTAATAGTTTTACCTGTTGTAGGGTTATCTTGATGACCTGTCATACCTGTAATAGAGTTATCAAGAATAATAACTGTATTAGCACCCTTATTATAAACCATATCAATTAAACCAGTGATTCCTGAATGAATAAATGTAGAATCACCTATAACTGATACTAGCTTTTTATTGAATTCCTTACCTCTAGCCTTAGCCATACCTAAAGCAGCAGAAACACTAGCACCCATACATATTGTTGAATCAACAGCTTCAAGTGGTTTAACAGCACCAAGTGTATAACAACCAATATCTCCTGAAACAATTAATCCTAACTTCTTTAATACATAGAATGTTCCTCTATGAGGACAACCAGCACACATTACTGGAGGTCTAACTGGAATAGTCTCATCTATTACTGGGCATTCAACAGGATCTATATTTAATATAGCCTTTCTAATCATACTTGGAGTATATTCACCTAGCATAGTGAATACTTCTTTTCCAATTACATTAATTCCATTAACTTTACAATGTTCTTCAATAAATGGATCTAATTCCTCAATAACATATAACTTATCTAAACCCTTAGCAAAGTTCTTAATTAAATCTATAGGTAGCGGATAAACCATACCAAGTTTTAAATAATTAACTTTATTTCCTAAAGCTTCTTTAGCATAAACATATGAAATACCATTTGTAATTACACCAATTTTTGAATTGTTGTTTTCTACTTTATTTAATTTAGTAGCTTCAGCATACTTAACTAAATCTTTATATCTTTCTTCAACAATAACATGACGTTTAATTGCATTTGCTGGCATCATAACATTTTTAGCAATATTCTTTTCAAAAGGTTTTAATTCATAATTGATTCTATCATTTAATTCAACTAACCCTTGTGAATGGCTTACTCTTGTAGAAAGTCTAAGGATTACTGGTGTATCAAACTTTTCTGAAAGATTAAAAGCATCTTTCATAAATTCTTTACATTCAGCACTATCAGAAGGTTCAAGCATCATTACCTTACTAGCTTTAGCATAATGTCTTGAATCTTGTTCATTTTGACTTGAATGCATACCAGGATCATCCGCAACGCAGAATACTAAGCCTCCATTAACTCCTATATAGCTTACAGTAAATAATGGGTCTGCCATAACATTCATACCTACATGCTTCATACAGCTCATTGCTCTTGCACCAGCCATTGAAGCACCAATTGCTACTTCACTAGCAACCTTTTCATTAGGTGCCCATTCTGCATAAATTTCATCATATTTGATAATATTTTCTGTTATTTCTGTTGAAGGCGTACCAGGATAACTAGCGCATACAGTACAACCAGCTTCGTATGCACCACGAGCTACAGCCTCATTTCCAAGTAATAACTTTTTCATAAAAACACTCCCTTTACAACATTTTATATTATATCATAATTTATCTTATATTAAAATATATATTATTTTAAAATATCTACTCACGTAAACTATTTTCTATATTTTCGCTTTCAACTTGACTACCTAATTCTTCATTAATATTATTATTCTCTACTACAAGAGTACTATCAGTAGCTAATTCATTACTATCTTCCTTAAATATTTTGCTACAAAGTTTTCTAATTTTATTTTCTAAGAATGTAAAGAATTTTTTAACTCTACATAACTTAAATAATAAATATCTTACATAATCCATTAATGCAAAACAAATGAATAATAATATTGCAATACCTATTACAGCAAATGGGAAAACAAAGGGATTAATTCCACCTAATGTTTTAAATCTATTATCCATAAACTTATCCCAAAAATATGGAGAAACATGTATTACATATACACCAAAAGCAAGTGGTGTAAAAAACTTAATAACATGTTTTGGAACCTTATGAAATTTAAATTTCGCAAATAATAAAACTAACGCTATTGAATAAATATATACTGTAGGTGATGAATAATTAATTAAATCTTTAAAGAAATAAAATTCTAGTGGTTGATACTTCCATCCAAAAGTAACTAATACACATATAAAATATATTAGTAACAATTTCCACCATTTATATTTATCACTTACCTTAAACTTAGCCAAATAAGCACCAGTTAAATACATCATAGAAAGCCATAATGCACTATAACCATAATTTGTATCATATGCATCATTATTAAAGAATGTTGGAATCATTGTAAATATAAAGAATATAGAAAATATCATTAATCTACCTTCATTACGACTCATTTTACTTACTGCCATATTCATAAATGGGATAAAGAAAAACATACAGAAATAGGCTCTATAATACCATAATACGTAATAAGCAAAAGGCATTGATGCTTTCTTAAAATCATCTAATTTGACAAATTCAGGATATCTTAATTTATATACTGTGATAGTAACTAAAAGAATTAAAGTTACTTGTAAGTTTAAATATAAAATATTAGCATATTTATGCTTTGATTTATAACCTACATATCCTGAAATTATACCAAATATATTAGTTGCCCCATAACAAGCTATTTCTAAAAACCAAGCCATATAATTATTAAACTTAATATTGTTTCCATTATCTAAAACCCAACCATGACCAAGTATATGTAAAACAAGTACCATAATCATTGATACAATTCTTAAAAAATCAATTCCATAATTACGTTCTTGTTTTATGGAAATTACATTATCCATAATATCACCCCTAACAATTGTAATTATAACATAAAAAAAGTAATGTTTGAAACATTACTTCATATTAACTGCGTCATTAAACATTTCTATTAATGCGTCTATTGAATAATCGATATTATATTGATAAACTAAATCCTTATATTTTAAGGCTTCTTCTTTTCTTTCATCATCATGTTCTAGCCAATAATCTATCTTACTTGCTAAATCTTTTGGATCTTTTTGCTTAAATATTGATTTTTCATCATAAGCAAACTGACTTGTTGCACTATATTTACCTTTAGCAATAATAGGAAGTAATCCTGTTTGTACAGCTTCCATACAAGATAGGCCTTCTACTTCAATATAAGCTAAATGAATATATAAATCAGATCCTCTAGATAATTTTTGAAGTTCACCTAAAGGATAGAATCCAAATACAGGATTATACTTTATTACGCCCTTTTTCATCAATTTCTTAGCAAGTTTTTTAAGGCGTTTTTCTTGTGGCCCTCTACCACAGAAAATAAGTTGTATATCTTGATTATGCTTAGAATATTTCATAGCATTAAGTAGTGTCTTTAAATTCTTTTCTACACTATATCTACCAATAGTAATAACAGTATATTTAGCATCGCTTACTTTAGTTACTTCAGTATTGTTATCGTTAACTAAATCTTCTACAACTAACCCATTAGATATTACTCTAAGTTCAGCTTTAAATTTATTATCTTCTAAACGCTCTTTAACATTTTCTGTAGGACATTGAACTATCTTACATCTATCAAAGCAACTTTTCTTCCACCATCTCATAGTAATACTATTTAAGAAAGTTCCCTCTAGATGAACAGATGCGAATAAGTTTTCTGGATGTAAGTGATATGTAGCAGTACAAGGTTTATTCATTTTATTAGCTAATTTAGCAACACCCATTTGAATAACAAATGGTTCTTCTAAATGTATTAAATCAGCCCAGTTAATAGCATCAATAGCTATTCTTTTATTGCTTTTAGCAAATTGATAACCTTGCTTTTTAATAATAGGGTTAAAAATAGGGAACTTAAAATCATCTAGAATGTAATCAGGTTGTGGACCATTTGGATCTGGATTCTTTCCTGATAAAACTCTAACTTCAATTCCACGTTCTTTTAATTTCTTTACTGTTCTTCTAGCTGAAGCACTTAAACCATTACCTTTTGCATAGAAGTTATTAACAACAAATAAAACCTTCATGTTTTCACCCACAAACTATTAGTAATTAATATTTAATATTAATTCCCACTATTTCTATTTTATCAAAAAAATAAAATAAAACAATATAAAAAACTCCTAATGCTTGATTAGGAGTTAATTTTTACCTTTTCTACTGTAATAGTTATAACATCATCTAGATGAACTGTGAAATTACATTTTACATCTCCATCGTTAAAAGTTTTACAATATGCATAAAACTTAACTTCATTTTCCGTTTTTTCTAATCCCCTAAAACGAGATAAATCTTTATAGTATTGTATGATGTAATCTCTATACTTATTATCTATTACTGTTCTTTCATAAATGTATGCCATTCTTCTAGCATCTGCATGGTTTGATTCAGTTAATGCTAATTGAGGAAATGGAATGTTTACTGTAATATCAGGATCCCCAAAGCCATATTCTTCATGATATGCGCTATAACTTATAAAAGTTGATGATTCAGCATATAATCTACATGACTTACTACCATCAGGCGCTTGACCATTTTTTTCTATAACAAAGAATTCCCCATTTTTTAAAAAAATCATATATCTTTCATCTTCATGATAAAAGGTTCCATCGGTTTTATCTTTTAAATAATCATAATCTTCTTTTATTATAAAGAATGCTCCATCCGCATAACTAATTATATCAGTTCTACAAACACATTTTAAATGTAATGTGTCATTGCCTGTTAAACTTCTACTCATAATTTCTTTTTCGCTATATTTAGAACTATCATTTGTCGTTATTATTCTTGTGCTTTTAGTAGTTTTTTTATCTTTACAACTACATAATAAAGTTAAAGAAAATCCGCTTATAAAGACAAATAATAATTTAATCATCTTTTTCATTATTATCACTTCCTACGCATATTATATCATAAAAAAAAAAAAAAAACGGGAAGATTCCCGTTTTGTATTCTAGTAATTTTCTTTTCTAACTTCAAAATAGCTTTGTGGATGAGCACATACAGGACAAATTTGAGGAGCTTTCTTTCCAATAACTAAATGTCCACAATTTCTACATTCCCACATAGTTTCTTCTGATTTTTCAAATACTTTTTGCATTTCAATGTTGTTTAAAAGAGCTAAATATCTTTTTTCATGTTCTTTTTCAATAGCTCCAACCATTCTAAATTTAATAGCTAAAGTTTTAAATCCTTCTTCTTCAGCTTCTTTAGCCATTCTTTCATACATATCAGTCCACTCAAAGTTTTCACCACTAGCAGCAGCCTTTAAGTTTTCTACAGTTGTACCAATACCATTTAATTCTTTTAACCACATTTTAGCATGTTCTTTTTCGTTATTAGCAGTTGCTTCAAAAATAGCAGCAATTTGTTCATAACCTTCCTTTTTAGCAACACTTGCAAAATAAGTGTACTTGTTTCTTGCTTGTGATTCACCAGCAAATGCTTCTTTTAAATTCTTTTCTGTTTTACTTCCTTTTAATTCCATAATAATCCATCCTTTCTATACTTCTGCCCAATCTTTTAATCTTTCGTACAATGAATCAATTGTTAGAACATCTCTATTATATACTCTGTTTTCTTTCTTACCATCACTATGAGTATAAATAAATGGTCCATTCTTTTTACCATTTTCAAATGATCCTCTTTCAAAATCTCCATTTGTATAAAAGTAAGTGCCTACTCCATGACGGTTATTGTTTCTAAAGAATCCTTCATATCTTTCACCGTTAGCAAAATAATAAGTTCCTTTTCCACAACGTTCACCATCCATAATTTGACCAACATAGATATCACCATTTTTAAATGGGACAACTCTTTGATCTGGTTCTACTGTATTAACATTAAGTAGCTTTTTACCTACTAATTTTCCTAGTGGATTGTACTGACGGCTTTCAATTCTACCATCCTTATAATAATAGAATGCTTGACCTACAATAACATTTTTCATATATGCGCCTTCTTGTTTATCGCCTTTTCTTTCACCAGAGCCAAAATAATAAACTCCATTACCATCAATTAGATTTTCTCTAAATGACCCTTCATATATATCTCCATTAGCATAATAATAAGTACCAATACCATTAATCTTACCATTTCTAAAATCACCAACAAATAGACCAGATTTTGTTTTTAAAACAACTTGACCTATTCTTGCGGTATTTTTATTTAAAGCTCTTTTTTTAATAAGCTTACCATTTTCATAATAACGCTCTTCAATAACTCCATTTGTATCAAAATAATATGTTGGAGTATTAACCATTTGACGACCTTCATGCCAAGTAGCTTCTTCCCTTTGGCCTCCTGCATAATAGTAAGTACCTTTACCTTCTCTCATATCATTTAGCCACATACCATCATACTTTTCACCATTAGGATATTTACAAACACCCTTACCACTACGCTTACCAGCTTTAAATTCACCAATATATTCTTGCCCTGTAGTTAAAGTTATTTTACCCTTACCATCAAATAAACCTTTATCTATATCGCCTTCATATACTCCATTCGCAAAATTTCGCTTAGTTTTGCCACATATTAACTTTCCTTTTTCAAATGTACCTGCATTATAAGTGCCATCTTTAAATCTTTGTTCACATTCACCTGTTAGGAAATCTGCCTTCCAAGTTCCACTATAAACATCACCATCATTACTCTTATAAGTACCTTTACCTTCTCTTACTCTCTTACCATTTATAACTAAAGATTCACCAGTATAAATACCTTCTCTATACTTTATTTGTTTTAGAGCACTTTGTGATTTTGCCTTTTCTATTTTAAGTGCTTCCTCTTTTTTCTTTAGTTCAAGTTCTCTTTTCTTTAATTCTTCTTCTTTTTTTGCTAACTCATCATGAGCCTTTTGCTTAGAATATCTTTCATATTCATCATAATACTCATAAACAAGTGCTTTATTACCACATTTAGGGCATTGTAATTTAGCTGTTGATGTTTTAGCAATCTTAAGTTCAAAAAATGTTGTACATTTCAAGCATTTAGCATTTGCCATACATATCACTCCAAATTTTATTATATCACATTTTTTATTCTTTTAAATTTATAAATTTAATTATTTTTAAAATCTAGGCATTCCATGACCATAACAAATTATATCACTATCTTTAATAATAGATTCTAACTTTATTCTTTCATCTTTTGATAATTTTGAATCCATATTAACACTAGTCATTAAGTATGGAGCAAGTAAATTAAATTCTTTTTGTTCATCAGTATAACCTAATGGATTAACTAATATATCACCAGTAAAATATATATTATCAAGCTTAATAACTATTTCACCTTTTGAATGTCCACCATTACCATTAAATAGTTCAAAAGTTAAGCCAAAGAAATTAATTTCTCCTATTTTTGAGAATAATTCTTTTGATAAGTTATCTACTACTATTAAAGATGACATTTTTGGTGGAATATAGTTAGATAATATTTTACTAATTTTTACATATGGTTCATGGTTTAATATTTGCTCTCTAAAATTAGGCTTATTTTCATTTTCATATTTGAAATTTAGATAACTATCATTACTTACATATACTTTATCAAATAACTCAACCATACCACAGTGATCTATATCAGGATGTGTTATGATTAATTCTTTATGCATTTGTTCATAATTAGGCATTAGATAAGTTAATAATGTATTCATCTCTTTTATATAAGTTCTAAAACCTGAATCAATAAACATTAAATTGTTATCCTTTTTTACTATATAAATATTAGATCCACAAGCAGGTTCAATTGAAATTAATAAATAATTATCAAACTCTTTTTTTAGTATTCTTGGTTTAAAATTAAATCCTCTATTTTTATTTAACAAATCACCAAACTTCGCAATATAATTAAATGTCTTATGAGGATCAGAATTTTTCTCATCAAGTAATTGCATTACTAAATTTGAGTTTTCAATTAATTCATCTATATTACTCTTATTTAAATCAAGTTTACTTGCAAGTTCATTCGCAAATGAAATGTAAAAAACCGTATTATCTAGGCTTTTTTCAGTTTTATCATACTTTATAATTCTAACACTACAATATTCTCTAACCTTTTTTAAAAACATATCTACTTGATTTGGATATGTAATATATAGAGCCATCTTAAAATACTGATAATCTGTATTATTTTCTTGTGAAGAAATATATGAAATATTAAAATTAAATTCACTTATTAATTCTAATATCGGAACTAAACTATTAGGCTTATCTAATAATTTAAACTCCATTAATATTACATTTGATTTATCTTCTTTAAACAAAATATCATATTGTTTTAAAAGGCTATAAGCTAAATCTATTTTTTCTTTTTCACCCTCAACCTCAACAAACAAAATATTAGTATCAATAGAATTATTATAACTAACTCTAGTTATATTTAATCCTAAATCTGATATGATTTTTGCGGGTTTAAGAAAAGACCCTGGTTTATCAGGAATCTTTGTAATAAATGTTTTTTTCATATTATTTTACTAACTTCTTTATTTTACTATTCATTGCTTTAAAGTCACTGGCAATATTTCTGAATTCTTTTACTTTTAAGTTTTTAGAATCTAAATAATATTCAGCACATAATACATTTTCTTCGCTTATGTATAATTTTAAATAGAATGCTTCTAAATTTAAATCATTAGCTGTTTTATAAGCAAAATCTAGATCTTCTTCATCAAATTCTAATAACTCGCTATAAAATCTAACATATTTTCCTGCCTTATCAAACCCAATTTCACATGGGAACTCTAATGAAGGAATCTTATACATAAATGATAATGTTACACATTCTTCATCTTCAGCTCTTTCTACTTCGATTTTCTTTTTTGTTAAATAAGCTTCAATTTTTTCAAACATAATACCTCTCCTTTTTTTAAATAATATATGGTTCAATAGTGTCATATATAGTATCTAAATCAACATTTACTTGTTCAACAGCTTCAACTGGTAAATCATTACCAAATACATAATATTCAGCTGTTAAAATGTTTTCATCGCTTATATAGAACTTTAATAACACTGTATCTTGATTTAATAATTGGCAAACCAATATACCTTCATGTCTAGTATCTTTATTAAATTCAGCTATTTCTGAATAAAATCTTGTGATGTTTTGTTCCTCATCATACAAATATCCACAAGGTATTTTGGCATCATCATAGTCATACTCAAAAAATACACCATTATCTTCAATACTTGGATTAAGCTTTTCTTTCTTTAAATATTTTATAATATTTTCTAACATTATATCTCCTCCTTAACTAATTAAATTATAGCATATTTAAAAAATGCTTTTCAATATAATTTATTATATTAAAAAAGATTCTAACTTTCGCTAGAATCTAATTATTTTTAAATAATACCTTCAATGTCAGTATCACTTATTTTATCACTTGGTTCTATATTATTATCTAAATCATCCCAAGATATATCTTCATCAACAAATCCTTTTTCTTTTTGTTTCTTTAAAATTAGTTTTGCGATAAAGCTTGAAGCAAACATTAATACTAATAATAACCAACCAAAGATAATATTTAAAGCTACTGAATATCCTCCGTATAATCCTCCACCTCTAAATAAGTCAACTATATTCCAAATGAAGAATCCTACTAATAGTATAGGAGATATTACTTTAACACTTGCATTAAACCACCATGCAGGCATCTTAAACTTTTTAGTATTTTTATTAACTTCTTTTAATACTCTATTAGTCTTAAAGAACCATCCTATAGCTATTACTTCAAATATACCAACTAATATTAAATTAAATGCATTACAATAATGATCGACTGTATCTAATATATCAAGTCCAATACCTGTAGCAAATATTATGGATATTAATCCAGCAATTATACAAACTGATATTGTTGTTTTCTTTTTATTTAATTTAAATCTATCAGCAATAGATGTAGCAACACCTTCAACTATTGAGAATGCTGAATCTATTGCTAAAGTACATAAACAGAAATAGAAAATGAATGCAAATATCGCATTAATAATACCATTACTTGTTAAACTAACTATAGCTTGTGGATATACAATAAATGCCGTAGCTATGCCACTATCAGATATTTCAGCACCTTTACCTAAGCCATACATTGTACTAAACATTACAATACTAGCAAGTAGTGATGTTCCAGCATCAGAGAATGCTATAATCATTGTGTCTTTAGCAATATTTGTATCATCCTTTAAAAATGATCCATATACTATCATAATAACCATCATTATAGATAAACTATAAAATACTTGACCAATTGCATCAACCCATAAGTTAGGATTAGAAAAACTAGAAAAATCAGGAATGAACAAATGTTTCATACCTTCCATTGCACCGCTCATAGTTAATCCTTTAATAGCCATTATAACTAAACATATTACAGGTAAGAATACTGTATATTTTACGACCTTACCAACTGATTTAGCACCATTTCTAATACAATAATAAATTAGTCCCCAAGCAACAAATAAACATACTATTACTAGTGTAGACATATGGTTTATTCCACTACCTACACCTATTTCATTTGCCCAAATATTACTTGCCTTATTTGCAGCATCGCTCATTCCTGTAAACTGACCAAATTTAAAGCAACATATAGTCATTAAAATTACCCATGCAAATACAACTGCATAATATGTAACTATAAAAAATGCATTTGTAGTTCCACACCAACCAATAAATTCAAACTTTTTATTCATTGATTTTAATGCATTAGGTGCACCTCTATGTGCCTTTCTACCTATAGCTATTTCCATCATTAATAGAGGAATACCCATAATTAGCATCATTACTAAATATACAAGTAGGAATGCTCCACCACCATACTTTGCACAAAGTCCAGGAAATCTCCAAGCATTTCCAAGTCCAACAGCTGAACCAATTGCCGCAAGTATGAATGTGAACCTTGAGTTCCAACTACCTCTTTCCTTAGTCTCACTCATATTATTACCTCCAAACATTCTTTATTATACTACTTATTATATTTTTTTCAATGAAAAAAGCGCCTTAGCGCTTTATATAACTAATTAAATTTATATATTCATAGTTATTATTGTTATCACTTGATAATTCTCCTATTTTTACATTCTTGTTTAATCCGTGATAATCACTACCACCACTAATAATTAAATTATTCTTTTTTGCGGTTTTAATTAAGAATTCTTGTTCTTCACTATTATATAAGCTATATACACATTCTAAGCCTTTAAGTCCACATGCTTTAAATCTACTTACTCTATCTAAAAACTTTTCTCTATCAATTCTAACCTCTCCAATTCCACCAAGTGGATGAGCTAAGATTAATATTCCTTTTTCATTTTTTAATTTTTCTAATACATAAGTACTTTCTAACTTTTTTGTTTCTAGTTTGTGATATAAATATTTTTTTATTGCTACATTTACATTTTCAGCATACCCATCTTTTACTAAAATACTTGCTATATTAGGTTTTGTTGGATTGCTTAAACTATATAAATAAGTTAAATCATCATTCTTTAATTTTATATTAAAATCTTTTTCTAAATAATCTAATCTTTCTTTTAACCTCTTCATTCTTATCATATCTATATCATTTATTACTTCATCAAGTGCAGGATTATCTATATCATAATTATAAAATAATATATGAACAGAGTCTCCTAAATCCCTAGTAGATAGTTCTACACCAGTTATGTAATTAGGCTTATTCAAGCCATTATTCATAATATATCTAGCTGATTCAATAGAATCATGATCAGTTATAGAAAAATAATCTAGGTTATTAACTTTATTTAATATGGTAACAATATCATCTGTACCATCTGAAAAAAGAGAATGCATATGAAAATCTAGCATATATATCACCAACTATATTATACCACAAAAAAACTGTTGAAATATAAACAACAGTTTTTTTATATTATCTTTTTACAATTTTATGTTTTACCTTTGCTTCAGATATTACTTTATTTATTTTTATATAATCACTTTCACTAAAAGCATCTTTTCTAACAGGTAAGAAATTACGCTTAGCTATATATAATCTTAGTATAGTAGGACCTTCTACTATTTTATTTAAACTTTCATAAGTAAAAGTTGCCTTACTATTTGTAATAGGGCTAGTTGATTCAACATCTACTCTATTAATATGGAATGTATAATGAAAAATTATATTTCCACCAAAATTCTTTTCATATTGTTTTTTTATTGATTTAGGATATCCAAATTTAAAATATAATAACAAGCCTAAAATAATAACTAAGCATATTAATAATACAATTATATCTTGAACACTTTTACCATCAACTATAGAATAAATCATAAAACCTATTGTAAATAATACTGCACAAAAGCAAGTTATAAGATAAACAATTAATGATTTACCGCCTAATCTAAGCACTTTTACGGTTTCACTAGTTATTTCATCTATACTAAATTCTGAATCATTATATATATCCATAATTACCTCCAAAAATAAGCCACGACTAATCGTGGCTATAATACTATTCTAAAACTATATTACCATCTTCATCAAATGTTTCTTTATTTTCTATTTGTTCTTTTTTATTAGCTTTCATATATGTTATGAATAGATATATCCAATAAACAAATACGATTACACAGAAGATAAAGTAAATAACAATTAGTTTTTTACCTGATGCTTTATAATTAGAACCTATGAATAAGCATAATGCATTAAATATAATATTGAATAAAATTAAACCTTTTTTCTCTATTATAGTAGCTGTTAAACCACAAATAGCAAATGAACCTACACATAATATCAAGATGTGCTTTATGCTCTTAACTGTGTATAAATAATACATATTACATATTGCATATAAGAAGCAAACAAAGAATAACATTGGAATTATCTTTAATTTTCCTCTTAATAAATGTTGTATTACGCCTCTAAAATATACTTCTGCGGCTATTGCTACACATCCATAGTAGAATAATATAACAATCATTGATTTAATACCTAAATTTTTATTGAAAATAATAACAAATGGAATTAATGCAAAAATTAATGGAATATAGAAAGCTAATCCTTTCATTATTTTTGCATTTGGTTTATTAAATCCAATTTCAGAAAAATCAATTTTCTTACTACCTGTATATAATAGTGGTACTATTAAACTTAGTAGCATGAAGCATCCTTTAAAAATGTATGCTCTGTTTGCTGAAAGATCTAATGCCTTCGCTATTATTGCTCCTAACGCTAAGAAAAGTAGCATTATTAAGCCAAATAGAATAGACTTTAACATAGCCTTTAGCTTATCCATATGGCATACCCCCTTTTAAATATTAATTTACTATAAATTAATTATAGCACAAAAAAACTAATATTTTAATATATATTTCAAAAAAAAATAGAATAATTAATGAAAAAAGGCTAAATAAAGCCTTATAATATCTTTTCCATTGTAGTTTTTTCTATCTTCATTCCAACTGACTCATAGAACTTCTTTGCGCTATCGTTGCCTTCCCATACATTTAGTGTTACATTATAACAATTTATACTTTTTGCATAATCAATAATGTATTCATATATTTTTTTACCAATATGCTTACCTCTATTATTTTCATCAACACAAATATCATCAATATATATTGTTTTTAAAACATTTGGATGTATTAAGCTATTATCTATATTTATTTGGCAAAAACCATATCCTAATACTTCATTACCTTCCACATAAACAAATATAGGCTTATTATTATCTTTTATTATTTCTTTTAATTCATCCCTATTATATTTAGTCATTCCACTTTTAAATAAATCAGGTCTTATTTTTGCATGAACATTACAAACTTGTTTTAACAAATCTAAGATTGTATCTATATCTTTTTCTTCTGCTTTTCTTATTACATACATAATTATCACCATATATATTATAACAAAAAAACACTGAAATTAATCAGTGTTATTTAGCAAAATTACATATAGCACACATACCAGGACCAACATGTGCTCCAATAATAGGTGAAATCATAACAATTTTAATTTCTAAATCCTTATGAGTTTCTTCTATCTTTTCTTTAATATAATTAGCTGTATCTATACAATCAGCATGAGAAATATAAATTGTTTTAAATGCTGGATCATATTCATTATTAAACTTTTCAACTAAATAACTAGCAGCCTTTTTAACACCATGCTTTTTAGCAATAGTTTCTAGTTTTCCTTCACCATTTACAATAATAACTGGTTTTATATTTAAAGCTCCTGCGATAAATGCTGTAGAAGCTTTAATTCTACCACCACGTTTTAAGTAAGTTAAGTTTTCTACTAAGAAGCTTACTCTAGTTTTACTAGTCATTTCTTTAACTTTTTTTGCATTTTCTTCTATAGTTAAACCACTATTTTTATTATCAACTGCATATTTTGCTAAAACTGATACACCAGCTGTAGCACTTAAAGTATCAATTACTTCAATTTTAACATTAGGATATTTTTTATTTAATTCTTCCTTTGCTAGATTCATACTTGAATAAGTTTGTGATAAACCACTAGAAAGTGATAAATATAATATATCTACTCCTTCTTCACAATATGGAGAGAAAAATTCAACATACTTAAATGGAGTAATTTGACTAGTTGATGTAACTAGTCCATCTTTCATTGCTTTATAAAACTTTTTCATTACTTCATCTGATTCAACAAATGAACTAATTTTTGTTTCTTCTCCTATTTGATATTGCATAGGAACAAATCCTATATTATTTTCTTTTACATAATCTCCATCAATATCTGCGGATAAATCTATAAAAATCTTATAATCTGCCATTATTTCACCTCATTAATCTATATAAACCTTATTCATTTTATTACATAAAACTAATTAAATCAATAACCAATTTTACAATATTGTGTATTTTTACACATTTGTGTATAATATGTGTAGGAGGTATATTATGGATAAGAGAATAGAAAAGACAAAAAGCGCAATTAAAGATGCTTTATTATCACTTATATTAGAATATGATTTTAACAAAATAACAGTCAAAATGATCACAGAAAAAGCTAATATAGGTAGGAAAACTTTTTACCTACATTATACATGTATTGAAGATGTAATATTAGATTATCAAAATAGTTTAACAATCGGATTAGAAAAATCCTTAAGTCAAAACTTTAAAAATACAGAACAAGATATACACAATATTTTTATAGACTTAACCAATATGATAAAAGATAATTTAACTTTTTATAAGAGAATTGCTAAAAATGATACATACTACTTTATGCGTAATGTTTTTGAACAAATGTTAGAGGATACAATCAATAAAATATATCATAAACTATATCATACAGGTAGTACTAATGTAAGTTATTATTCAAGTTTTTATGCTGCTGGAATTGTAAGATTATATTTTGATTTTTTAAAAGAAAAAATAAATATATCACTTAATGAGGCACAAGATATAGCTACTCGTGCTTGTTTCTTATCACTAGATGATATACTAAGTAGAAAGCATTAATATTGTCTAAAATTTAGGGTTCTATGAACCCTTTTTATTTTTATAGTTAACAAATAGTTAATTTTATGATATAATCTTTGTGTTCGGAGGGATTATCTATGAAAAAGAAACAATTATTTAAAGGTCTTCTTTTAGTAAGTATTGCGGCATTAACATTTGTTGCATGCGGCAAAAAAACGACTAAAACAAATAAAACAACTAATAAAACTACAGGAAACAAAACACAAATTACTACAACTAATAAAACAACAAAAGCAAAAACTACTACAGAAGTTAAAGAAAAGGTATTATCTGCAAATAAATTCTATTTATCAAACGATGAAAAAATGATAATAAAAGCATTTGCAGATAACAATAAAGTAAGTGATTTACTTATTTATTCTACATATGGTGCTACAGCATATATTAAACCATTAATAGAGAATAATAAATTTAAGGCATTATCTATAGTTGATAATACTTCTTATTCTATTTACAACAAAGATTTATTCTATCTTAAAGGTTATAACGACTTCGTTCCTATTATGGATGTACTTATTACATCTATATATGATGGATATGTAGCGGTATCAAAACCTTTATATGTAAAAATGAGCGATGATTTAATTACAGTTAAATTCAACGATAAAACTTATTCCATTAATTTAGATGGTTCTATTAATGAAAAAGAATTTAACGAAATAACTAGTAGTTTTAATCCTACTAGTATCACTACATCATTAGATAATGATATTTTAAAAGTAAACAGTAATGGCGTTACTTCGACTTTATCTAAAGATAGTTGCAGTACAAAAACTAAATATAGTAGTGTAGATTTAAAGTTTAATAATGGTCAAATTGTAAAAATAGTTGATGCTGATAATCCAAACTATGATCGTACAATGACTATTACACTTAATGATGATTTATCAGTAGATACTGCAAAGAAAGAATTAGAATATCAAACATCATTACTAACATATACTTATAGTAGTGATTATAAAACTATAACTATTAAAGAAACTGAATTATATGACGATACTAATGCTACTATATTTGCTCCTAAAGGAAAAATGTCAGCAATGCCATTTGACTGCGTATACACTCTAGAATATGATAATTATTTTAGAATTGCATCTAGTAAGGAAAAAGTAAGCATAGAGGACATTGTATATTATGAAAGCGAATCTATATATACATATAATAATAAAGGATATCTTGCTACAGAAACATCTTCACAAAATTATGGCAACAATTATAAATATGTTTATGATTATAATAATGATGGTTATGTAACTAAAATAGACTATTATAATCTTAATAATGGAGATAATGTTGAATCAACAGACTATTATGAATATGATAACAACAATAGATTAATTAAGTATATTTTTAAATATGCTGTTGAAGATTTTGATAGACAAGTTTATGAAGCTATCTATGACAATAATACCGTAACTTATAAGATTGCTAATTATTATAGAAAAGATGTTATAGATAATGGATTTAAAGAATATAGAGAATTAGATAATAATGGTAGAGTAACTAATTCAACATATTATTCTAATGTAGAAAGCGATACTCCAAGTTATCAAAGTTTATATACTTATTCTAAAGAAAATGAATATGATGTAGTTGTTGAAATCTATAAAGAATATGATAGTGAAACAAATGCTTTAGTTAACGTTTCAAGAGATACAACAAAAACTAAAGGCAATAAAAAAATAGTTTTAGAAGATAAATTCATTAGTGAAATCAATGATTTCGTTCTTAGTGAAATAATAACTACTGAAATTAAAAATGGAGTTGAATGCGAAACCACTGATTATTATGATTATGATACTACTACTTATGAGCCATTCATTAAATCATCAGCATATTCTGAAGAATCAGATGAATATTATTTACATCAACAAATTCATTATTATAATGGTGTAGTTTCATCTGGTAGAAGGGAAGTTAATGGTAAAAATTATACTGAAGTCTACTTCTACAACACTACATTTAATGATTTTAGTATAGAATCTAAAGATGAAACATTAGACAATAATGTAACAAGAAAAACACAATATACTTATACTAATGATGTTTTAAGCACAAAAATAGAAACAACTAAAAAGTCTGTTAATAGTCAAGAACTTACTCTAAAAGAACTTAAAATTTCTTATACTGATGAAGGTAGTGAAAAAGTTAGAGTACTTGATGAATTTGAATATGATGATAAAAACAATGTTACAAACAAATTATATGAACGTTATGAATATGGCGAATTAAAGGAAAAGAGTACTTTAGAAAAAACATTTACTTCATCCAATAAAATTTCTACTAGTATAGAAAAGAAATATGATGCAAACGGACTATATTATACTCAAAATATTGAAAACACATATAATAGTGATGGTAAATGTATAAGAACATGTTGTGAAACCATTGAAACTGGAGAACCTTATTCAAAAGAATTACATGAATATGAATTTGATGGTTCTACTATGATATATGAGACAATGTCATATCGTGATGAGAATGACAATGTAATTTATAGCATAAAATATTTATGTTCTAACTATTCAATAACAATACTTGAAAAAGAATTAATAAATGGCGAATTAAAGGTAGTTTTTGAAACAATATTAAATGATTCTAATGAAATTGATTACACAATAAAATATGAATATAGTGATGAAACAGGAGCTTTAGTTGATACTATATCATACTATTATAGTGATGGTGAAAAAGCATCAAAAACAATACAATATTATGAAAATGGCAATGTCATCAAGAAAGAAGAATATGACAAGACTACGTGGGGAGAATTATTAACTAATGTTTATGAAATAATTGGTTCTTCTTCTACTTTATTTGAAGGCCAACTAAAAGTAACAGAAGAATATACATATAACTCAAATGGTAATATAATTTCAGAAAAACTTTATAATTATGTACAAGACTCTATTCAATGGGTTTTAACTACTAAATATGGAAATGCAATAACTAACATATATCAAGAAATTGATTTATATGATTCAGATTTAAATCTAGTTTACATTACAGAATATGGACATTATAGTAGTGCTGGAGATTGTTTAAAAACAGCTGAATATGAGATTATAGATGATAAAAAGGAACTAATTATTAGTTATGAATACTATGGTGAAACTAAAACTATAAAATGTGTTAAATTAAGTTCATTAAAATACGGATTAGGATTAGAATTCTTAATTGAAGTAACATATGATGAAGAAGGAAATATAACAAGTAATACTATTTATGTTAATGATTTAGATAACAATTTCTATTACACTTACCATATTAAAGATACATTATTAAACAATTCAAATGTATCCTCATTATATTCTTATTACAAAAATAATACATTAGATACTAATTGTACACTTGAAGAAGATACTACTACTGGTACTATGACTATTAATGGAATTATAAATAATGATTAAAATCATTAAAAAAGGCTTAATCTAATGATTAAGTTCTTTTTTTGTTAACAAAAAGTAAATTATATGTTATAATAAACTTAATATGGAGGAAAAAATATGAAAAAAACTAAAATATTTAAAGGTCTTCTTTTAGTAAGTATTGCGGCACTAACATTTGTAGCATGTGGCAAAAAAAATACTAAAATAACAAACAAGACTACAGGAAACAAAACACAAATAACTACAAACAATAATACAACTGACAAGAAAACAACACAAAAACAAATTACTACAGCTAAAAAAGAAATACAAGCAAGTAATAAATGCTACGTTTCAAACGAAGGAATAATAGTTAAAGCTGATGTAGAAGCCAAAAAGGGTTTAACAGATTTAAAAATTTGTTTTACACCAGGTAAATATATGATATGTAAAACAAATATAGCAGATGGAAAGTTTGTTAGTTCTTCTTTCTTCTCTAATGATAGTTTTACACCTGAAATGGTTAAAGTAGTAAAAAATAGTGATAAATTTACACCCGTTGCAATATTATCAGTAGATTTATTTGAAGGTTACACTGGAGCTGATTATAACATTACAGCAAACGTTAGTGATGATAAGATTACTATTTATTTTATGGGCACTTCTTATTCTATTGGTATTGATGGAACAATTTCAAATGAGTTTAGTGAAGTAACTAAGAATGGATCAGTAGTTACTGATAAATTATATAAATTTGAAAACAATATTTTAACAATAACTAACAAAGATAATGAAAACGATGTTTATCGAACATTAAAACTAGAAAAAGATACATTCCAAGATAATTGTGGTGAAGATGAATTCTGCACTAAATATAATAGTGATGGAACAATAACATCTTATTATTATGAAGATGATGAAGAGGAACCATCTATGCATTATGACAAAACTATTACTTTAGATAGTGAAGGTTACATAAAATCACTAGATTCAGGTAAAAAAGTAATAGATTATGTTTATAGTAGTGATAGAAAAACATTATCATATGAAGTGGTTCCATTTATGACAATTGCTCCACTTAAAGTAATCAAAAATTACAAAATAGAATTCAAATTTGATGATTATGGAAGACTACTTGAATCAAATCTATATATGGCAGAGGCTGATGACTATGCATTAACAAGTACTGAAAGCTATACTTACGATGCTAAAGGCAATTCATTAATCAAAGGCGATGGTTCTTTCAAGTATAGATATGAATATACTTATAATGAAAATGACTTAATTACTAGATCAAATACATTATTAATTGATGAAGATGATCATAGTAAATATAGTTGCATAAATTATTCACTTTATACATATGATAATATAGGCAGAGAAACTACTTATAAATACTATGAAATTAAAAATGGCGGTATTGAAATATTAAAGAAAGATTTAGAACTTGCTTATCAACGCGATAAAGTAACTCATAAAACATTCTTATTCTATGAAGATGATGGAAAATTTGATCCTTGGTATTCATCATATAAATCGGTCTATTTATATGATGATTTAGATAGACGTATACTAGAGGAACAATATAGAGCAAGACATGACAATTCTGAACTATATATGTGTTATCAACAATCTCATACTTTTGAAGAAAACGGAACACGAAAAATTACTACAGTAATCACAAAAGACTTACAAGAAGATAGTGCTTATGATACAATCACAAAGACAGTCTACACTACTGATACCAATTACAAGAAAGAAGATTATTATGATTTCAAAGATGGTAATTATGTTATTTCTTTATCAGAAACTGAAGAAATAATGTCTGATGGTACAAAAGTCAATACAACAATCAGTTATAATAATGGAGATTTACAAAGATCTTATGAAGAAACATTTAAGATAGTTGATGGCGAATCTGAAATAATTAAAACTTCAGAGGAAATATACTATGCATCTGGTAGTAGAACTAAAGTAAATGAATATTACTATGATACTGAAGCAATTGGAGAAATCGTTCCAACTAAACAACAAATGAAATATGAAAGTTTCTTATTTAATGAAAGTAATAAACTTATACACTATAGTATCCGCATCTACTATTACGTTGATAACAATAGATATGAAAAATCTACTGAAACAAGAGATTGGAATGAAAGTGTTAATGGATACATTGATAGATCTACAACTTATACTCATACACACTTTATTGGTGAAAAACAAATTGAGAAAGTAAAAATATTGAATAGTAGTTTCCAATTGCAAAAAGATATGATGTATGATTATTTATATGATGAAGATACTAATGAATATACTAGACAAGTTTCTATTTATAATTCTTATTTAGAAGAATACGAATTAGATTCTGTAGAATTATTTACAGGTGCTGATTATTCAAGTATTCATGATGAGGATTTCATAATGATTATTGAATTTGTACATACAGGTGGAACAGATAATTGGCTATGTAGAATGATCGAATACAAGTATAACGATCAAGGAAAAGTAGTAGAAACATTCACTACTGAATATGAAAAAACTGGTGCTGAATCAAACTACGTAAAATCAGTAATCACTTATGATACAGATGGAGTAACACAATTAAAAGAAACAGTTTATGCATCAAATACAACAAAGAATAATTTAGTAAAGACTGCTGAATATATTTTCATTGGTGATAATTCATATACAACATTCATAGGTCTAATTGATGAAAATAACTATTATGATAGTTTAGGATTAGGTACTATTAATAGTGATGGAAGATATGAAAAAGTAGTTCATCTAACATTTAATGCAAACACATATGTAATAGCTTCTGCTATACTTTATGAAAATGATTTATCTGATATAGAACATATTAAGAGTCAAAAATGGTTATTAAATAATGCTGAATTACAAGTTGAATTCACTGATGAAATAATTGATAGGTTATTTGATACAAGTAACTATGCAAAAGATGGAGATCCTGAATTTAGATATCGTCAATTATAATTAAATGCAATTAAAGGCTTAATCATGCGATTAAGTCTTTTTCTATTTTGTATTTTATATTAATTAAATAATATACAGTTGTATATTATATGTTAACAAAAGGTTAATAATATGTTATAATATTCTTGTTTGGAGGAGATAAAATGAAAAATAGTAAAATAATAAAGGGTCTTCTTTTAGTCAGCGTTGCGGCATTAGCTTTAGTTGCATGTGGTAAGAAAACTACAAAGAAAACTAATAAAACTACAAAAAATAATACAGTTATAACTACAAATAGCAAAACAAACAAAACTACAGAAAAGAAAGTTACAACAAAAAAGCAAACTACAACTAATGAGGTTTTAGAAGACACATACAATAAGTGTTTTATTACAGAAAATGATTATTTTATCAAAATAGATGTTGAAGATAATATTTTAACTAACGTAATCATTTCTTCTGGTTTTGGTTATTGTCTATATTTAAAACCGGTTGTTGAAAATAATAAGTATGTTGCACTTCAAGCAATTAATCCAACTAACGATGAACCAGGTCTAAATCCTTATTACACTCTAATTAAAAAAGGAGATAAAGGACAAGAGATAACATTATTAACTAAAAGCGCACTAAGTGCGTTTAATGACATTAATTTTACCTCAAGTAGTGTAGAATATCCATCAAATGTATGTGCAAAAATAAGTGATGAAAAAATCACATTATTAATGGATGAAGATATATATGAATTCAATATTGATGGTTCTATGGATAAATCTTTACAAGAAATTACAGCCTCTTCTACTAATATAAATGCTGATAAAATATCATATGAAAACGAGACATTAAAATTAGAAACCTTTGAATATGGAGATACAGAAATATGTCTTAAAAAGAATGAATTCAAATCTTCTATAATGGGATTTATTAGTCAAGAAATGAAAATAATAAATAATATAATTACAATAAATTATTATTATCCTGATGAAGATAAAAATCCTATAAACGTACTACAAGAGATATACAAACTTGATGATAATAAAAATGTTATAGAACATAGCATTTATGATAATGATACTGATAATACTTCTATTGAAACTTATACATACAATAGTAGTGAAAAAAGCGCACTTGTAGTCACAAATTATAAGGATAAAAACGGAAATATAATTTCTGGACTTGAAAGCAAACAAGACATTTATTTTGATGATTATGATAGAGTAATATCACGTAAAGTATTTTATGAAGATAATGGAAATAAGATTATATCATCTAGCGATGACTATACTCTTGATGATTTTGGTAGAAAAATAGTAAAAATAATAGATAATGAAAAATATATTTATGAATACGAAAATAATCGTATTAAAAAACTTACTTATCAAAAAGAAAAAGATAATAATTTTGTTACTCAAAGTTATTCAACTTATGAATATACAAATGGTAAAATGACAGAAGCAAAGTTCTACGAAATTGATAGCAATAATTCAACTGAAACGCTAACTAGAAGAGTATATAGAATATACGAAAATAGCGTTATAAAGGAATATGGCAATTTAGAATACGATTCCACAAATTATAAATCAAGAACTTTTAAAAAGATTTATTCTTATGATACCAATAATAAACTATCAAAATATCAATTATTTATGCCTACTGATGACAAAAGCGATTTATATAAGTATTTAGAAGAAAACTATACATATTCAACAGAAAACAATTATAACATAACAACAAAGGAAGAATTCCGTTATAACGAAGCTGGTGAAATTACAGCTAGAGGATTGGAAGTCACTAAAGAAAATGCTAATACTAAGATTTGGCAAGAATATCACTATAACGGAGAAAATTGGAATCTTAACATTGAAGAAACTACAGTTGATAAAGGTAATGGCATCTATGATAGAACAAAAATATACTTTAATGCTGATGGATCTAAGAATTATGGTGAAACAATAACTTATGATATTGGTGATAATCCAAAGTCTGTTTTAGATGAAATATGGATGTATGATACATTGCAAACTAAGGGCGTCTTCTTCTCTTATAAGGATAATGAACAAGTTATAAATAGTGAATCATTTTACGGAGAATATGGTTATACTTATAAAAAGATTCAATACAAATATAAAACCGATGGATCAATTAAACAAATAACTACTACTATTGTTGATCCAATAGATGATTATAGCAGTGCTAAAAAGATTAAAGAAATAGTTGAATATTATTATGATAGTGGAATCTATGAAGTATCTACTAGAGAATACTATGTAGCTGCTGAAAAAGAAAAGTCTGTAGAAATAATAAAATATGATTCAACTACATTAGAATTAATTGAAAGTAGTATAGTTAACTACTCAATTGATAACGACAATAATACTCATAAAAATAATGAAGAAGTCATTATAATTGATAAAGATAATCACACTAAAAAAACAATTGAATATACTTATAAAATCTATAGTGACAAAGTTGGTGATGTAGTAGATATAGAAACAATAACAATTCTAGACACAACAACTAATATTGAAGAATCAAGAAGATTTGCATATGTTTATTACAAAAACGATCCATATGGAAACGTAAAATATGTTACAGAGTTAAAATTTAATTCAAATATAGCTAAATGGCAACCCTATAGAGATTATGGATCGACAGAAAATTTAGATGACATTTGGGCAGAATACTTCTATGAAAATAACATACTTGTAAGAAAAGAAAACTATGATATAGGCGATGATTATGCAGAAATAATGACTGAACACTTTAATGCTAATGGAGAACTTATAAAAAGAGAATTGACTAACAAATCCTGCTATAGCGGAATATGGGAAGTTTACTATTCAATTGATACAAATTTATATGATGAATGGGACTATGATGATTTTATAAATATAGAACAATATTATTTAATTAATGATGAAAAGATAGTTTATTTCAAGAAAACAATTGATGATTATAATAATCCTCTTTACTATGTTGGTGGATATTATGATGAAACTGATGAAGAGATGGATTTTGTTGATGTAGTAATTTATAATGAAAATGGTGCAATAGTTAGTGTAACAAGATATCAAAACGATTATACAAATAATAAGCATAGCGTATACACACTAAAAAATGAAAAATATGCTTCATATAATGAAAATAATTATCAATATAACTTTGATAATTTAACTAATAATTTTGATGCAGTTGAAAACGAACAAAATTTAGATGGTATTATCTTAATTGAAAACGCACCACTTCAAAATAATTAAAAAAAAGCTAGATTATTCTAGCTTTTTTATTATTAAAAAAAGGCTTAATCAAGCGATTAAGTCTTTTTCTTCTTCTATAGTTTTATTAAATCTATTAAGCATTCTAATAGCGGCTATCGCATTAAATATTGTTAGTGTAAGAAAGCCCATAACTGAAAGTGTTTTTGCAAAGAATTTCCTTCTTGTTGCAATTAATAGAACTGTAAAAAGAACACTTATAAATATATATACTGCAGGAATAAGTAATATTGCTACAACTATTAGTGCATAAGCGAACACAAATAAGAATAAATAGAATGCTTCTGCTGCAGACATTTTAAGTGCTAAAGCATTGTATATACTTTTTTCATTAAAAATCAACAACAATAAATATAAAACAATTAAAATAACTCCTGTAATTATTCCAAGTATTAATAATAATACATCAGTTTTTCTTACATCTAGTAATTTTATTTGTTTTCTTTTTTGTTTTACTGGAATAACTATTTTATTTAAATCTACTATTTTAGAATCTTGATTATTTTCTTCATTTGCATTAATTATTACATTTTTCTCTTTTTCTAAATCAAATGATTCTTTAATTAATTCTTCGCTATATTGGTTAGAACTATCAACTCTTTTAACTTTAGTTTGAACCAAATATATAATTGATGCAACAAAAGCAAACAAATTACTAGATAATATAGATATAACAATAATAGCTATAGCTAAGCCCTTAAGTGGCTTATTTATTGTTAATATCATAATAATTAATATTAAATCAGCTATACATAAATACGTATTATGATAATAATCATTAAGAAAATCAAATCTATCACATATATTATGTAATTCTTCAAAAAAAGAATTATCAATTTTAATTAATAATAAAATAGAAAAAATAAATAAGATTATAGAGGAAATGATGCCTATAATATATAGATTTTTGCATACTTTACTCAATTCTATCCCCCCGTAATTATAATTTAAAAATAAGCAAATTTCTTTGCTTATTTTACAACTATATTAACAATTTTCTTTGGTACTACTATTACTTTAACAATAGTTAATCCATCAGTAAATGCTTTTACTTTATCGCTAGATAAAGCCTTATTTTTAATTGAATCTTCAGCTTCATCTAAAGATACTTCTATTTTATCTCTTAGTTTACCATTAACTTGAACCATCATAAATATTGTATCACTATGAAGTTTATTAGAGTCATATTTAGGCCATGATTCATAAGCAATTGTACTATTATGACCAAGGTATTCCCATAATTCTTCTCCTAAATGTGGAGCTATAGGACTTAACATTTTAACAAAGCCTTCAACCATAGCTTTACTTACCTTAGGTTGTTTAGTTGCTTCATTTAAGAAAATCATCATTTGACTAATTGCTGTATTGAAACATAAATTATCAAAGTCTTCTGATACTTTCTTTACTGTTTGGTTATATACTAAATCAAGGGATGGAGTATTTTCTTCTACAAATTCAATGTTTGAATTAATTCCCTTAACAAATCTATAAACTCTATCTAAGAAACGTCTAGCACCATCTAAACCTGCTTCACTCCATGGTTTTTCAGCCATAAGTGGTCCCATAAACATTTCATATAATCTTAGTGAGTCAGCACCATAATCTCTAACTACATCATCAGGATTAACTACGTTTCCTCTAGACTTACTCATCTTTTCACCATTAGATCCTAAAATCATACCTTGGTGAACTAGTTTTTTAAATGGTTCTTTTACTGGAACTAATCCTTTATCATATAAATAATTATTCCAGAATCTTGAATATAATAAATGTCCTACAGCATGTTCAGGTCCACCAACATATAAATCTACTGGAAGCCAGTGTTTTAATAATTCATAATTAGCAAATTCTTTATCATTATGTGCATCAATATATCTTAAGAAATACCATGAGCTTGCGGCAGATCCTGGCATAGTATTAGTTTCACGTTTTCCAATTTCACCAGTTTTCTTATTCTTATACATTTTCCACTCAGTAGCATTTTCTAGTGGTGCAGTA
>JAEEGL016030577.1_pt1 | contig 27310 bp, 21 predicted proteins | sample 9134231 | NCBI WGS metagenome assembly JAEEGL01 (sample SAMN16246548, study PRJNA631951) | gut metagenome | biome: gut microbiome; feature: rumen; material: fiber-attached | host: Bos | place: Iran: Karaj | collected 2018-10
AGGGAGTTTTCAGAACTATTAAGTTTGAGTTATGAGTTATGAGTTTTTGCTGCCGTGCATAATTCATAACTAAGAATTCATCATTTAAAAGCATTTTATCTCCTGTAACTCCTGAACTCCTGTAACTCCAAGAAGTTGAGGAACTTAAAAAGACCTTATCCACTTAGTCCTGCTTGATTGATTTTGGGGGCGGACTGCAGTCCGAACTGATTTTTTATTACGTCGGACTGCAGTCGGGAATGATTTTTCTTGCATCCGACTGCAGTCCAGACCGCATCCGACTGCAGTCCGAACCGCAAAACGACTGCAGTCGGATGCCGTCTGGACTGGCTGGATATGGCGTTTGGATTGCCGGCGAGCCGAAGAAAAATCGGCGGACGGCTTCACTTTTTATGGGGTAAAACTTGCAGGTTACGCCATTTTTTTTTAACTTTGCACTCAATCATCCGCAATAGTGCCTGAAACGAGGACCGATTTTTCATTCTACAAACCCAAATACCGTCACACCATGAGCATTGTAACCATTAAAGACCGACAATTCAAGACATCTATTCCCGAGGCGGAAATCCTGCGCCGCGTGAAAGCCGTGGCCGAGCGCATCAACCACGACATGGCCGGCAAGAACCCGCTGTTCCTTGCCGTGCTCAACGGAGCGTTCGTCTTCGCCGCCGACCTGATGCGCGAAATCACCATTCCCTGCGAAATTTCGTTCGTGAAACTGGCTTCCTACCAGGGCACCACCTCCACCGGCAAGATTACCGAAGTGATGGGCATCAACGAGGACCTCTCGGGGCGCGAAATCATCATCGTGGAGGACATTGTGGACACCGGCCTCACCATGAAGCGCATGATTGAGACGTTGGGGACGCGGAACCCCGCCAACGTTCACATCTGCTCACTGCTTCTGAAACCTGAAAAACTCAAAGTGGACCTCAACGTGGAATATGTGGCCATGGAAATTCCCAACGACTTCATCGTGGGCTACGGGCTCGACTACGACCAGCAGGGGCGCAACCTGCGCGACATATATACCGTTATCTGAACTTAATATTATAAGGAGTTTAGGAGTTTAGAAGTTTAGAAGTTTAGGAGTTTAGACGAAAGTCAAAAGCCTTGAAATGAGATTTCGGGTGAACAGACAGTGTTCGTCAACCCTAAAAATGAGCTTCCAACACTAACGTCTAAACTCCTCAACTCCCAAACTCCTCAAATTCAAAAAAATCGCATCACCCGAACAAACATACAGTTATGAAGAACATCGTTATTTTCGGTGCTCCCGGCTCGGGAAAGGGCACCCAGAGCGACCTGCTCATCAAGAAATACGGGCTTGGGCACATCTCCACCGGCGACGTGCTCAGGAGCGAAATCAAGGCCGGCACGGACCTGGGCCGCACCGCCGCCGACTACATCAACAAGGGGCAACTCATTCCCGACGAACTGATGGTGAGCATCCTGGCCGGCGTTTATGACGGCTTCGGCAAAGACCACCCGGGCGTCATCTTCGACGGCTTCCCCCGCACCATTCCGCAGGCCGAGGCACTCAAGCAGATGCTCGCCGACAGGGGGCACCGCATTGCCGCCATGATAGAGCTCGACGTGCCGGAGGACGAACTCATGGCACGCCTCATCAAGCGCGGACAGGAGAGCGGCAGAAGCGACGACAACGCCGACACCATCCGCAAGCGTCTCGACGTGTATCACTGCCAGACACAGCCCCTCATCAAGTGGTACCAGGACGAGGGCCTGCACCACCACATCAACGGCCTGGGAACGCTGGAGCGCATCTTCGCCGACATCTGCCAGGTGATCGACAACCTCTGAACTTCACCCCGCAGACGGCCTAAGGCCACCGCCACCGGCAGGGGAAAGGGCAAAGCTACCGCTGCCGGAGTATAAACGTGTGTGTAAAAACACAACAATCATTCATCATCCAGAAAAGACTCATGGAAAGCAATTTCGTTGACTATGTGAAAATCTACTGCCGCTCAGGAAAGGGCGGCAGGGGTTCCATGCACCTCAAGCACATCAAGTATAACCCCAACGGCGGACCCGACGGCGGCGACGGCGGAAAGGGCGGAAGCGTCATTCTAAGGGGAAACCACAACTACTGGACGCTGCTCCACCTGAAATACCAGCGGCACGTGAAGGCCGAGCACGGCGGAAACGGCGGGAAAGACAAGAAACACGGGGCCGACGGCAAGGATGCCTATATAGAGGTGCCCTGCGGAACGGTGGTCTATAATGCCGAAACGGGAAAGTACATCTGCGACGTCACACACGACGGGCAGGAGGTGGTGCTGCTGAAAGGAGGACGGGGCGGACTGGGAAACTTCCAGTTCCGTTCGGCCACCAACCAGGCTCCGCGGTATGCACAGCCCGGGGAACCCATGCTCGAAATGACCGTCATACTGGAGTTGAAGCTGCTGGCCGACGTGGGACTGGTGGGATTTCCCAATGCCGGAAAGAGCACATTGCTCAGCGCACTTTCGTCGGCACGGCCAAAAATTGCCAACTATCCCTTCACTACGCTGGAGCCCAGCCTCGGCATCGTGGCCTATCGCGACCAGAAATCGTTCGTCATGGCCGACATTCCCGGCATCATAGAAGGTGCCGCCGAGGGCAAGGGGCTGGGACTGAGGTTCCTACGCCACATAGAACGCAACTCGCTGCTGCTCTTCATGGTGCCCGGCGACACCGACGACATCAAGCGCGAATACGAAATCTTGCTCAACGAACTGCGCAAGTTCAACCCCGACATGCTGACAAAACACCGCGTGCTGGCCGTCACCAAGAGCGACCTGCTCGACACCGAACTTATTGAAATGCTGCGCGAAACAACGCCGAAGGACATTCCTGTGGTGTTCATTTCGGCAGTGGCCAACAACGGACTAAATGAGCTGAAGGACTTGTTGTGGCGAGAACTCAATAGCGAGAGCAACAAGTTGCAGGACATAACGGCCGAGGACACCCTCGTACACCGCGACAAGGACATGAGCCGCTTTGCACGCGAAATGGCGGCAGAGGGCGAAGACGACGTCATCTTCATCGACGAAGACGACATCGAAGAACTCGACGACTACGAGATAGAAGAAATAGAAGAGGAAGAAGACAACGGCGATGGCAGCAGGAAATGAGCTTGAACGGCTGCTGACATGGCAAATGGGCAACGGCGCATTAGCCTTTACTACCACACGGCAAGGGGGAGTGAGCACGGGCAACCACGCCTCGTTCAACATCAACAGCTATTGCGGCGACCTGCCACAAAGCGTGGAAACCAACCGGAAGGCGCTGTGCAAGGCCCTCGGAATAGACACCCGGCGACTGATAATGCCCCACCAGACACACGGCACGGAGGTGGCCGACATCGATGAGGACTTCCTGGCCCTTGACGAAAGCGGCCGGAGGGAAAGGCTCGAAGGGGTGGACGCACTGGCCACAGACATGAAAAAGGTGTGCATCGGAGTATCTACTGCCGATTGCACACCTATTATAATATATGACCCCGTGGGAAAGGTAGCCGCCGCCGTGCATGCCGGATGGCGGGGAACGGTGGGACGCATTGCGCAGAAAGCCGTGGAACACCTGCAAAAGCACTACGGCGCAAGGCCATGCGACATGACGGCCGTGGTGGGGCCGTGCATATCGGCCAGGCACTTCGAGGTGGGCGGCGAGGTGTTTGAAGCTTTCCAAAAGGCGGGATTCCCGATGGAAAGCATTGCCCACAGACAGGAGAAATGGCACATCGACCTGAAGGGTTGCAACGTTCTGCAACTCACGGAGGCCGGGGTGCCGAAGGAGAACATCACGGTGTCGGAACTTTGCACCTGGCGCGACAACGACCTGCTGTTCTCGGCCCGCAGGCAGGGAACCGCCTGCGGACGACTGTTCACAGGCATCATCATCACAGGATAACCTCCTTTGCAGCAACTGTGTTGCAGACGCCTTAATCCTTATGGCGGTTCTTGCGCTGCTGCGTGTATTTGGCCTTTTGCTTGGCCGAGTCGCTGCCGTGGGCTCCGGTGATGTAGGTTCTTTTCTTGGCCTTGGTCTTCACCTTGTTTTTCTCTGCCTTCTTCTGCCCTCCGCGGCCAAAGGAGATGCCGTTCTCAAGGATATAGTCGAAATCGTCCATAATCAATGATGGAAAAGGCGCACGCCGGTGAAGGCCATGGCAATGTCGTACTTGTCGCAGGTCATAATAACGTGGTCGTCGCGCACCGAGCCGCCGGCCTGTGCAATATACTGCACGCCGCTCTTATGGGCACGTTCCACATTGTCGCCAAAGGGGAAGAAAGCATCCGAGCCGAGGGCAACGCCGGTGTTGCGGGCCACCCAGGCTTTTTTCTCCTCGCGCGACAGGGGTTCGGGCTGGTGGGTGAAGAATTTTTGCCACTCACCGTCGCGCAACACGTCGTCGCTGTCGTCTGAGATATAGATGTCGATGGTATTGTCGCGGTCGGCACGGCGAATGCCCTCTACGAAGGGCAGGCCCATCACCTTGGGATGCTGGCGGAGCCACCAGATGTCGGCCTTCTGACCGGCCAGGCGGGTGCAGTGAATACGGCTCTGCTGGCCTGCGCCGATGCCGATGGCCTGGCCGTCTTTTACATAACACACGGAATTAGACTGCGTATATTTCAACGTGATGAGGGCAATGATCAGGTCGCGACGGGCCTCGGCAGTGAAGGTCTTGTTGCGGGTGGGAATGTTCTCAAACAAGGCGGGGGCGTCGAGGCGGATGTCGTTGCGGCCCTGTTCAAACGTGATGCCGAACACCTGTTTGCGCTCTACGGGCTGAGGCACATAGTCGGGGTCGATTTGAATGACATTATAAGTGCCCTTGCGCTTTTCGCGCAAAATCTCCAAAGCCTCTTCCGTATAGGCGGGGGCAATCACGCCGTCGCTCACCTCGCGTTTGAGCAGCAGGGCGGTGGCCTCGTCGCAAGTGTCGCTCAGCGCCACGAAGTCGCCGTAGGAGCTCATGCGGTCGGCACCGCGGGCACGGGCATAGGCACAGGCAATGGGAGAAAGTTCAACCGAGAGGTCATCGACGAAATAAATCTTTGAGAGCGTGTCACTCAAAGGCAATCCCACGGCGGCACCGGCAGGCGAAACGTGCTTAAACGAGGCGGCGGCAGGCAGGCCCGTGGCTGCCTTCAACTCTTTCACCAGCTGCCACGAATTGAGCGCGTCGAGGAAATTGATGTATCCCGGACGGCCGTTGAGCACCTCCAGGGGAAGGTCGCCCTGCTCCATGAAAATGCGCGAGGGCTTCTGGTTCGGATTGCATCCGTACTTCAATGATAATTCTTTCATACCTTTAAAAAACTAATACGCCTGCAAAGGTAGTCAAAACCGACGAATTACGGCAGGTTTTATGTATGATTTTTCAAAAAAGGACGCGGAAAACGAAAAAAAGGAAACAAAACCATGACTGGTACTAAGTGAACGTAAAACCAAATTGTTACGTCCGCGAGCCTACATGCACAACTCTCGAAAGAATGAAAATAAATGCAATTTCGGGGGCGAGTTGTTAAATAAATTTTGATTTCCGTATTAAATTATGTGAACGCGCACAAGAAAGTAAAATTATAACCAAAACACCTTAAACGTCTGTTTTCAAGCACTTAACGCAAGCCGGCCTACATGATTTCGGCCTTTGCCGGGTTTACAAAAAGATGTAAACCCGTTTTCGCACACGGAGGTTTTTTCGTACCTTTGCATTGCAATCAAGCCAATCGCATTCATTTTTAATATTTTTTTTTTTCGTATGAGTAAGAAATTATTCCTTTGCGCCGTTCTGTTTTTATTTACATCGAGCATCAACATGGATGCCCGCCACAAGAAAACCCGCAGAACAGTGCAGACGGAACAAAGATATAGAGAAATTGACAACTACGACTTCCTTTACACGGGCGAAGAATACGACTTTGAACAAAGCAGCCCGGTGATGGACAACGTTATTGACGAGGCTTTCACTCACATCGGTGCACGCTATGTTCACGGCGGCAAAGGTCCGTATGTGTTCGACTGCTCTGGCTTCACCAGCTATGTGTATAAGCAGATTGGGGTGAACATCAGCCCGTCGTCGAAGATGCAGTATGCCACCCAGACTCCCATCCACAACAGTGAGCTGCAACGCGGCGACCTCGTGTTTTTCCAGGGAAGAAGCGGCCGCGGAGGCGTAGGCCATGTGGGCATCGTGGTTGACGTGGACCACAACAACGGCACCTTCAACTTCATCCACGCCAGCACCAGCCGCGGTGTGCGCGTGAGCAATTCCACCGAATCTTATTACCGTTCAAGGTACATCGGCGCTCGCCGGGTGATGGAATAAAAACCTCTTCCCCACCCCATTTGCAATAAACTGACAAAACAGCCATAAAAACTAAGGCCCGGCATTCGGAAAATGCCGGGCCTTTTGTTTCTTTCCGTGAAAAGGGATACTTAGTCTTTCTTGATGGGGGTGCGCTTCTCTGCAATGCGGGCCTTCTTACCCGTGAGTTTGCGGAGATAATAGAGCTTGGCGCGGCGAACCTTACCAATCTTGTTCACCTCAATGCTCTCAATGTTGGGGCTCTCAATGGGGAAGATACGCTCCACACCCACGGTGCCCGACATCTTGCGAACAGTGAAACGCCTCTTGTCGCCATGACCGCAAATCTTGATGACCACGCCACGGTAGAGCTGGATGCGCTCCTTGTTTCCTTCCACGATCTTGTAAGCAACGGTGATGGTGTCGCCCGACTTGAACTCGGGGAATTTCTTACCGGTTGCAAATGCTTCTTCAGCAACTTTAATTAAATCCATTTTTACTTGAATGATTTGATTTTTAAGAGTTTCCGCGCAACATAGACAGGCAACTCGTCTTCCTTCCATCGGTTACGTCGAAAAAGCGGGTGCAAAGTTACACATTTTCTGCGATATAATCCACACTCTCAGCAACTTTTTTTGAGTTTTGAACAAAAAAAGCCTGAAATCTATAAAAAGATACGGGCCGACCGGCAGCACTTAGCCGCAGGTCAGCCCGTAGATTGCCAGCAGAAAGCTGTGGTGTGATTACTTTTCAGTATCGATGACCTTCCAGATGCAGGCTGCCAAAGCACCGCCCACGAAGGGCCCTACGATGAAGATCCAGAGGTTGGAAAGTGCCGTGCCGCCCTGGAAGAGTGCAGGACCGAAGGAACGTGCGGGGTTCACGCTGGTGCCCGTGTAGCGGATGCAGCACAGGTGTACCAACACCAGGCTCAGACCGATGGCCAGTCCGGCCAGCTTGCCAGTGGCGCCGTTGGCCTTGGCAGTGGCTCCCAGCACAACGAGCACAAACACGCATGTGAACACGATTTCAGCGAGCAGTCCTCCCATGGCTGGAATAGTGCCGGCACCATTCACCTGAAGGTCATTGGCTCCCGTGCCCACCAGTCCGCTCGAGGTTGTCAGCGCATAGAGGATGGCAGCACCCAGAATGCCGCCGATGAACTGGAAGAGCATGTACATGCCCGTGTCCTTGCCGCTGATGCGGCCGGTGAGGAAGCATCCCAAAGTGATGGCCGGATTGATGTGGCAACCGGAAATACCGCCAATGGTATAGGCCATGGCCACCACTGCAAGACCAAACGCGAAAGCAGTGCCCACCACCGTGGCGGCATTGCCATTGTCACAACCCAGGCTGACGGCGGCACCGCAGCCCATGAGTACGAGCACCATCGTGCCAAACATTTCTGCTAAATACTTTTTCATGACTTTTTTGTTTATGTTAATAATTTTAGAAACGCGATTGAAAAGATGTTGCAAATTTAAGAAATAATCTTGAATATCCAATTAATTTTGCTAAAAAAATTGTGTTTTCTGTTAAATTTTATTTCAACACGGCTTTTACTCTTGTTCTTCGTACCTAAGGTAACGGTAGGTGGCAAAGGCGTTGTCGGCCTCGCGGGCATTCCATGCGTATGCCCCGATGACCACTCCCGTGAAGCCGCCCGCCACTTCGGTGCTCATCAGACTGCAGTCCAAGGCGCCGAACCGCTGCCAGCGGTCATCAAGCAGTTGTTCCATATTGAGCATGTTCTGGAACTCAAAATAATAGTTGTCGGCATCGCTGCGCACGCGCATCACCACCGATTCGGGCGCAACGTCAAGTTTTTTCTCGGCCACCACATAGTCGATGCCCTTCAGCTTGCAACGGAGCACAAGGCTGTAACCCTGCAGGTCGCGACGGATGAAGAAGTCGAGGTGCCCGTCGTTGATTTGGTAAACCGACAAGCCGGCCTCGCTGCCGTAGGTCATGCCTTCTGAGAACTGCACGCAGGCGTCCATAGTGCATTTCACGCTTTCCTGCCGCCGCCCATAGAATGCCGGGCGGTCGTTATGCGTCAGGGTGCTGCTTCCGGCATAGAGTTTCAGCGAAGCCCATGACGCTCCGCACCATGCCGTGCCGTTCTGCACCTCCACTTTCCGCTTGGGGTTTTGCAAGTACACCCACTGAGGACCTGTCAGTTCCTCCACGGGCGTAAGACCCTCGCTGGTGACATCATCGTCAATAATGACGGGCAGTTTTGCCGTCATCAGCGTGTCGATGGGCAGCCCGCCGTTGACCACCGGCCATTGTCCCTTGGGCCACGACACCGGTGCCAGGCACGTTTCACGCCCCAGGTGGTGGTAGCTGCCGCCAAAGTTACGGTAGGCCAGGAACACAATCCACCAGGAACCGTCGCCGGCCTGCACGAAGTCGCCGTGCCCCGTGCCTTGAATTTGCATATACTGCCCCTTCACGTTGCAGTTGGTGAGAATGGGATTGGCGGGATTGCCCTCATAAGGGCCATAGATGTTGCGGCTGCGGGCAATGGTCAGGCCGTGGGCCAACTCGGTGCCGCCCTCTGAGATGAGCAGGTAGTACCAGCCGTCTTTCTTATAGATATGCGGACCTTCGGGATAGCGGCCGCCCGTGCCTTTCCACAAAGCGCGGCTCGGAGTGAGCTGCCGGCCCGTCTTGGGGTCTATCTCACAGAGCATGATGATGTTGTCGGGATTCGACATCATATAGCACTTGCCGTTCTCGAACCACAGAGAGGGGTCTATGCCGTCTTGTTTCAGCAATATCGGCTCGCTCCACGGGCCGCGCGGGTCCTTGGCGGTCACCATGAAGTTGCCGCCGTTGCCCACGTTGGTGGTTATCATGTACCAAGTGCCGTCGTGGTAACGGAGCGTGGGAGCGTAGATGCCTTGCCACGAAGTTGCGCCTTTCAACGACACCTGGCTCTCGCGGTCGAGCACATTGCCTATTTGTTCCCAGTGTATGAGGTCGAGGGAATGAAAAATGGGCACACCGGGGAAATACTGGAACGAGGAATTGACCAAATAGAAGTCATTGCCCACACGGCACACCGACGGGTCGGGATGATAGCCGGGGATGACGGGATTGCGGAACGTCTGTGCCGAGGCCATCACGACAACGACCAACATCACGGAGGTAAGGATGAGTTTTTTCATGACTGGAATGATGAAAAATGCGGACTGAAATTAATAAATTCTAATAGAAGGTATTTCTATTTTACAAACGCAAAAAAAGGAAAATAATTATATGTCATGCCACAAAAAATACACCATTTGAACTATTGTTCAATGCCAATAATCATCCAAGACAAACCAACTTGTTTGAATGAAAGAAGGCTAAGGCAACAAAACGTTAAAAAAACACTTTATTTGCCGGAGTTTTAGGAAAAAGCCGTAACTTTGCATCGCATTGACATATAAGATAAAAACGATGAAGATTTGGAGAAACATCCTCGTAATGGCTGTTGCCTTCGCCCTCGCCTCCTGTAGCAGCGACCCGCAATGGGCCGACGAGGAACTGCACCTGAAGAACCAGCAATTACAAGAGCAGTTTGCGCCACTGGTTGTGGGAACATGGCACATTGAAGTCACCAACGACAAGCAGCGCTTCTTCGAGCGGCTGACCTTCCTGCCCGACAAGACACTCAAGGGAATGCGGAAATGGCAGTTGCGACGGCTCGTCACCATCGGCGGCGTGGAGCAATACACCGACTGGGAAGACGTGACTGAGGAAAACGGCTCTTTCACCGGAAGATGGCAACTGAGCTGGGAACGCGAATATGATGGCGGCCCCGGGGCGAACAGGCTCAGCATAACGGCGGACTTCGACGACAAGCAGAGATCCTTCGTGGCTTACAGTCTTTACGCCCTCTTCCACTTTGCCGACGCCACCACCCTCAGCTTCAGCGGCGGTTACTATCAAAATAGCAACGGCGTGACGAACTTCACCCGCGGCGATGCCGAACCGAGTTTCTGAAACCATAGGGTTCGCAAAAAAAGAGGAAACAAAAAAAAGGAGTACCGCCGTACTCCCAATGAATTTTACCTTAAGTCTTATACTATGAAAAACATTGCAAATATAGATGTTTGTGGCGAAACTGGCCTTTCCCGTATGTAATTTCTCCGCAAACAGGTCGTTTTCTTGACATAAATCAAATTCCTTTTGGCTATTCTTGGAGTTTGGGGTGGCTCACCTTATCCTCCGGCTCTTTTGTCAAAAGTCCTTAACTCCGAACCGCCATTAACTTGCTCCTCAACCTTCTCACTCTTCGGGCAGCATCACAATGCCCTCTTGCTTCATGCCGTCCATCATGATTTTCATGGGGCGGGAGAAGCGCACATGTCGCACGAAGGCCGTTTCCTCCACGGCCTCCATGTCGTCGAGCACCTGCTTGTTGAACATGCCGTCGTTGGCAAAGGTGTCCACGGTGAAATAGCCCACCCCGAAGGATGTGAGGTTCTGGAAGAAATGCGTGCCCTGCGAAGGGTCCACATGATAGTTTTTCAGCCCCACCTCCACGATGACGCGCGCCGCCGAAATGTGGGGCCACTTCACGGGAATACCGAGCCAGTAGTCACTGCTCCCCCACCGTCCGGGTCCCACAAGGACGTAGTTGCTGCCGCCTTGTAGGAATTTCCTGTTGAGCATCTCAATTTCCTGGGCCACCTGGGGGTTGTTGGCGGCGGTGAAATCGTCGTCGGTCTTCACATAGACCACGTCCATGACGTCGTCAGAAATGCCATGGCCCAGCGAGTGGTGCGAGCGCAACAGGCATCGGTCGTCGGGAATGAGCGCCAGGTCTTGGTCGAGCACCTGCTTGGAGTCCACGATGGGCCGTATCTGAAGGAGGTAGAACTCGCCGGTGCGGTTGTCGTTGATGTTGCAGGCCAGCTCTATTTCCACTGGACGCTTCATGCCCTCGGCACCGTATTTCATGGCCATCTGAAGAAGCTTGGGCAGGGGGAACACGCCGTGCTGAAGCACTCCGCAAAGCGAAATGATTTTCCGCCCGCCTTCATAATACCCGTCGCGAATCACCTGGTCGGTGGGGTCGTAGGTGCTGCAGATATACCTCAGCGACCCGTCCTTGTCGGCCTCTCTCACGCGCAGGTTCTTGATGTTGAAACCGTCGTCAACCTTGAAGTCGCTGCCCACGTGCGTCATGTCGAGGGCGTAGAAGCGCGTTTGCGTTTCCTTCAATGCCAGGTCCACTTCGCTCATCTGCAATATCTTGTCGGGATGGTAGGGCGACACGCGCAATGTCTGCCCGCCGTCCACAATGTATTTTCCCAGTCCCAGCGCCAGACTTGCCACGCCCTCTTCGGCCGTTTCGCCCTCCAGGGGGTAATAGTTGAGCGAGCGGAGCACGCCGCTGATGTTGGGATAGTACTTGTCGCCGTATTGTTTTCCCACCACTTCCTGCAATATGACGGCCATTTTCTCCTGGTCGATGACGTTGCTCGTGGCGGTCATGTAAGCCTTTGAGTCGCGGTAATATACGCTGGCATAGACACTCTTGATGGCGGCGGCGAGCATCTGCAACATCTGGTATTTGTCGTCGAGGCACGGTATCATATAGGTGCTGTAGATGCCGGCGAAGGGCTGGTAGTGGCTGTCCTCGAGCAACGAGCTGCTCCTCACGGCAATGGGTGACTGGGTGGCCTCGAAGAAGGCAAAGAAGTCGGCAATGTATTTGTCGGGAAGCTGGGCACGCAGGAAATGGCGCAGGATGTCCTCGTCGGAGGCGTCGCTCAAGGCCACGGGGTAGAGGTTGTTGGAGTCCATGAACTCGTCGAATACGTCGGTACAGAGCACCACGGTTTTGGGAATGCTCACTTTCACGCCCTCCAGCTCGTTGAAGTCGGGATGCCGCTTGATGATGTTGTCGAGGAAGGCCAGTCCGCGCCCTTTTCCGCCCAGCGAGCCGTCGCCGATGCGTGCGAAGTGGCTGTAGGCGTCGAAGCGGTTGCGGTCGAAGAGCGCCACCACGCCGATGTTCTTCATGCGGCGGTATTGCACAATGGCGTCGAAAATGATTTTTCGGTGGGCATCCACGTCTTTCAGCTTGTGCCACGTCACCGTCTTGAGGAACGCCGACACGGGGAAGATGGCGCGGGCGGTGAGCCAGCGGCTCATGTGGTTGCGCGAGATGTGGTGGAGCATGCTGTCGTAGGGGATGTTGAAGATGTTGTCCTGCAGCTCCTTGAGGTTTCTCACGCGCATCACCTCCTCGTGGGTGGTGGGGTTGCGGAAGATGAAGTCGCCGAAGCCGAAGTGCTCGGCCAGGATGTTGCGCAGGTCGATGTTCATCTTCTTCGAATTCTTGTCCACATACCTGATGCCGATGCCCATGTCCTCGGCTTTCTGGCGGTTCATCACCTCGGCGCTCTGCATGATGAGCGGAATGTATTCGTCGCGCTGGCGGATGGCGCTGAGGAGCTTGAAGCCGGCCTCGGAATCCTTCACCACGGGTTGTCCGGGCTCGCTATGCATGGGGAAGCGGCAATCGCAAATCACGCCCAGCGTATTGTTGTGGTATTTGTCATAGAGCTGCCAGGCCTCGTCGTAGGTGCGTGCCAGCACCACCTTCGGCCTGCCCCTCATGCGCAGGGTGGCGCTATGGGGGTTCAGCGCCTCGGTGGCGAAGCGCTGGCTCTGCGCCAATATATAGCTGTAGAGGTTGGGCAGCACCGAGGAATAGTGCCTGATGCCGTCTTCCACCAATAGAATCATCTGCACGCCGGCCTCCTCGATGTCGTGGTCGAGGTTCATCTTGTCCTCAATGAGCTTGATGATGGAAAGGATGAGATTGGTGTTGCCCAGCCAGCAGAACACATAGTCGAAGATACTCATGTCTTCGTTTTCTATGCGGCGGGTGATGCCGTGGCTGAAGGGCGTGAGCACCACGCAGGGAATGTCGGGCATGTGGGCCTTCACGTCGCGTGCCACGTCGAAGGCGTCGTTGTCGGCGGTGCCGGGCATGCAAATCACCAGGTCGATGCTGGTCTCGCGCATCACGGCCTCGGCCTCCTGCACGGTGCTCACCTGTGTGAACGTTGGCGGATAGCGCAGGCCCAGGGCGGTGTATTCATTGAAAATCTTCTCGTCCACGCGGCCGTCGTCCTCCAGCATGAAGGCATCGTAGGGGTTGGCCACGATAAGCACGTTGAAGATGCGCCGCGTCATCAGGTTCACAAACGACACGTCCTTCAGGTAGAACTTGTTCCATTGTTGGGGAATGCTGTTTTCCATCTTCTCTCCTCTTGTGGTTCTGGTACTTTCACTTTATGACGGTGCAAAATTACAAAAAAAACTCGGTTTACAAGTCTGGAAAGCGAAGAAAATAGTAGGAGAGCCGATTATGTAGGAATCGACGCTATATAGGAGCCGACTTCATAGGAGTAACTTAAACATCAGCTGTTCCGACGCTTGGAAGCGTCGGCTCCTATAGGCCGCCTGAACAGGGGATTACGAATAATTACAATTCAGCAGAACGACACTATTGTAGGGACATACTTCATGTATGTCCGCCCGCCGCGGCATATTCAAATGGTTTCGGATGGTCTCGGGGAGGTCGGACATACATAAAGTATGTCCCTACAAGCGGATAAAATCCCCATTCTGCCGAATTTGCAATTTTTCTCAAGCCCCCGTTCTGCCGAATTTGCAATTCGGCAGTAGTGAATATCAGCATTTGTAATGCGAGACAATGATTTTCGGATTGCAAATCCTTGTATTCATGGCAGGCGAATTTCAAATTCGCCTGAACAGACTTTTTTTTGCGCCAAAATTTTCGCATCGACATGATGGCGCGGCCTTGATGGCCGCTTTTTTCCATCATGCCTATGCGAAAATTGATTTGTTATAGTTTTTTTCTTTCTTTTTTTGGAAGAACTAAAAAGCGAGGCGCAGCCCGAGGTAGTTGAGGCGGATAGAGGGCGTGCTGCTGCGGCGAAACGCCACACGGCAGACCCTGGCATTGTTGTTCCAGCTGCCCCCGCGTTCCACCCGGTTCGAGCCCGATGAAGGACCGACAGGGTCCGTCTGGGCTGAAGAGCTGTAACTGCCATACCAGTCCTGACACCACTCCCACACGTTGCCGCTCATGTCGTAAAGACCAAGCTCATTCGGGGATTTTGTGGCGACAGGATGGGGCTTGCTGCCGGAATTGGAAGTGTACCAAGCCACGTCACCAATCGTATTGCTGCCGGCATACTTGTTGCCCTGTGAGGAATTGCCGCCGCGGGCCGCAAACTCCCACTCGGCCTCCGTGGGCAGGCGGAACGACATGCCCGTCAGCTCGTTCAACGTCTGGATGAACGTCTGGCAGTCATTCCAGCTGACATTCTCCACCGGAAGTTGGCTGTCACCAGTGAAATAGGAAGGATTGCTGCCCATGACGGCCTGCCACAGGGCCTGCGTCACCTCCGTCTCACCAATCCAGTAGTCGGAAAGCGTCACGCTGTGGACTGGTTTCTCATCGTCATAAGCATCGCTCCCCTGCTCCTCGGTGGCACCCATCTGGAACGTGCCGCCGAAAACCTTCACCATCTTGAAACTGACGCCGTTGACGGTGTATTCTTTTGGTGGAGTAAGATGCAAATCCTCCTGCAACTGGCTGATCATGGCTTCCAGCCTCTCTATTTCAGACTTGTCGGCCTTGGTGGAAAGTTCGGACTTGTCGGCCTTGGTGGCAAGAGCAGCGATAATGTCTTCGATGGTGTTGCCGCTGATGGAGAGCGCATCGCCGTTGAAGGTAAGGTTTCTCACATCGTTGGCGCCCAGGGTGATTGTCGTGCCGTTGTTCAGCTCAATGACCATGTTGTAGTCATTGCTTTGTGCCCGTGCCGTCAGCACCGCCAGCGGCATGAGCAATAGTAGAAATAATTTCTTCATATTATAGTAATTTGGTTTATGTGTGCAAATATACAAAGGAAATGGAGAAAGAGCAATTATTTGGCGGAAAAATTTTCAAAATATTTACAGACAGGACATTTAGGGTAGGGACATACTTCATGTATGTCCGCCCGCCGCGGCATTATCAAATGGTTTCGGATGTTCCCGGGTGTTTTCGGACATACATAAAGTATGTCCCTACAGGAGCAATGGAAGCCGACGCCATAGAAGCATCTGCTCCTATAGCGGCATCCTTTATTGTCTAAACTCCTAACCGCAATCCACAAACGACACTTGCGATATTTGGATAAATATTCATTGCGAAAAAATGAAGATTTGTCAAGATTTTTCATGGCTTGTTTGGACAGGAGAGAAGTTTGACCGCAAATTTCAAGGAGAGATCTTGAAGATCGAGAGGAGAAATCTTGAAGATTTCCCATCGAAATTTGCGGTCAAACCTCGGCCGGTTTTAAACACACTGATTATCAATCAGTTAGAAAACTATCCAAAAATTTGCAAAATTGTCAAGATTTTTTACCATTTCCGTACCGCCACAATCCTCTATTTTTATGCAATTATAGAAGCCGACGATATAGGAGCCGAGATATAGGAGCCGAGATATAGGAGCCGACGCCTCCGAGCGTCGGGGTAACTAAATTATCGGCGGTTCCGACGCTTGGAAGCGTCGGCTCCTATAGGCGGGGTAACTTAAAAATCGGCGGTTTCTAAGCGGCGGAGTAACTAAAACATCGTCGGCTCCTATAGCGTCGGCTCCTTTGGAGTCGGAGTTCGCCTGAACAGGGGTTAGGAATAATTACAATCGGCAGAACAACACGATTGTAGGGACATACTTCATGTATGTCCGAAAACGCCCGAATATGCCGAGGCGGTCGGACTACATCATGGGAAAGAAAACCCGCGAAATACGCCATTTCAACCCAAAAGTGAAAAGCAAAGTGTTGAAAAATGCAAAAAACGAGGCAAACAGTTGGCTATGTCGCAAAAAAGTGCTTACTTTGCAAGCTATGAAAAAAAGTATCTTCATTCTGATTATTTTGGCATGCTACACCCTCAGTTCGCAGGCTTACGACCTGGAGGAGTGGAACGTTTATTATAACATCACCGGCCCCGGCGAGGTAGAAGTGACGCAGGGCGAAAAGGCTTACGAGGGCTTTGTCAACATTCCCGACTCGGTGGTGACCGCGGGAACGGTCTATCGCGTGACGGCCATCGGCGACCGCGCCTTCATGTTGTGCGACCGCCTCACGTCGCTTCGGTTGCCCACCAGCCTGAAGCGCATCGGCACGGCAGCCTTCGCCTCGTGCCGCCTGCTCAGTTTCCTGCGGTTGCCGGCAGGAACAACCGTCATCGGCGACGAAGCCTTCCTGGGGTGCTCGGGACTGGTGTCGGTGAACATTCCGGCGTCGGTCAAGGAAATCGGCACCGAAGCCTTCGCCCGTTGCACACGCATGGAGCGCATCAATGTTGACGAGAACAGCCAATGGTTTGCCATGGTTGACAACTGCCTCTACAATAAAGAAAAGACCACGCTGCTGGCCTATCCCAACGCCCACGGCTCACAATTCATGGTGCCGCAAGGCACGCGCGACATTGCGCCCCGCGCCTTCGAGGGTTGCACGGCCCTGCAATCGGTGACGCTGCCCCCGTCGGTGACCGCCATCGGCGACGCCGCCTTCTACGGATGCACCGCGCTCACCTCGGCCCAGTTGTCGCAAGGCCTGGTGACTATCGGCAAATGGGCCTTCGCCGAATGTGAGAACCTTCCCGCCATCCGCATTCCGGCCCAGACGGCCACCATCGGCGAAGATGCGTTCAGCTTCTGCAGCAACATGACGGCCATCTACGTTGACGAGGCCAACAGCCATTTCTGCTCGGAGGGCGGCGTGCTCCTCGACGCCCGGCAGACCACCGTGGTGTGCTTCCCCTGTGGCAAGGACGGCTCTTATAGGATTCCCTCCACGGTGACGGCCGTGAACAACCACGCCTTCTATGGCTGCACAAAACTCCAGACGCTCATCATTCCGGCCAGCGTGGCCGAACTGAAGGACAACCCCTTCGTGTTTTGCGACGCACTGACCGACATCGTGGTGGAAGATGCCAACGCCCAGTTCGCCTCCGTTGACGGCATTCTGTTCAACAAGGCGAAGGACGACATCGTGTTCTTCCCCAACGGCCGCGAGGGCAGCTATACCATTCCCGAAAACATCACCGAGGTGAAACGTGCACCGTTCATGATGAGCCATGCCCTGAGCGCACTCACCCTGCCCTCGTCGGCACGCACCATAGAGTCGCAGGCCTTCCTGGGGTGCTACGGCCTGACCGCCGTCAACATTCCCTACGGCCTGACACAGATTGGCGAGCAGGCTTTCGACGACTGCTCCAACCTTCGCGACATCATCTGCTGCGGTCTGCCGGTGCCCTCGGCACCCTTTGCCAGCGAGAGCTATGCCAACGCCACCCTCTACGTGCCGCGCGGGGCGGCGTCAACCTTCATGGGCAACGGGGAATGGGGACAGTTTGGAAACGTGCAGGAGTTCGGCATCTATATTCCCTATATGTCGGTGGCCAGCGGGGCCGACTTCTGGCTGCCGCTGATGAAAATGAACACGCTGCCGCTGAGCCGCGTGGAGGCCGACATCACCCTGCCCGCGGGCATCACTGTAAGGACGGGCGACGACGGCAACATCATGGTCAACCTGGGCGGAAACAGCGACACGCACACCGCCACCTGCCAGCATGTGGGGGGCCAGACCTACCGCCTCACCATTACGCCCAACGGCACGGAGCCGCTCGACGACGACCCCACCGTGTGCGTGGTGGCAATGACCTGTAGCAGCACGCTGCCGCTGGGTCCGGTGGAATTTGGCACCGACCACACCACCATCGACATTGCGCACACCGCCATCAAGGCCACCGCCGTGCAACAGGGCGCCACCTTCAGCATCAACATTGCCGACCCGCTGGGCATCACCCTTGCGGAAACCGACCGGCTGGCATGGCCTGCCGACATCTACAACCTGCAAGGCATCAGGGTGAAGGCAAATGCTTACAATCTGAAAGGACTGCCCGGCGGCATCTACCTTGTGAACGGGCACAAAGTGGTGGTGAAATAGCGAAAACACCTTTATTTTAAAAAAAACGTCAGCCAAGCGAAAATTTTCACTCTTTCGCTTGGCTGTTTCATAAAAAAGGCCTATTTTTGCCCTATCAAACTCGATACCATGTATGTTTAACTAAAATAACCGTTATGAACGTTGAAAAAATCATGTTCGCCCTGGAGCAGAAACATCCGGGCGAGGCTGAATTCTTACAAGCCGTAAGAGAAGTGCTCACCTCCATTGAGGAAGTGTACAACCAGCATCCCGAATTTGAAAAGGCAAAAATCATTGAGCGCATGGTGGAACCCGAGCGCATCATCACCTTCCGCGTGCCTTGGGTGAACGACAAAGGCGAGGTGCAGGTCAACATCGGCTACCGCGTGCAGTTCAACAGTGCCATCGGCCCGTACAAGGGCGGACTGCGCTTCCACCCCTCGGTGAACCTCTCCATCCTGAAGTTCCTCGGCTTTGAACAGACCTTCAAGAATGCCCTCACCACCCTGCCAATGGGCGGCGGCAAGGGCGGCTCCGACTTCGCACCCAGGGGAAAGAGCGACGCCGAAATCATGCGCTTCTGCCAGGCATTCATGACAGAACTCTACAAGGTCATTGGCCCCGACTGCGACGTGCCCGCCGGCGACATCGGCGTGGGAGGCCGCGAAATAGGATACCTCTTCGGCATGTACAAGAAACTCACGCACCAGTTCCAGGGCGTGCTCACCGGAAAAGGCATGGAATGGGGCGGCTCCATCCTGCGCCCCGAGGCCACCGGCTTCGGCGCACTCTACTTCGTCAACCAGATGCTTCAGACCCACGGCATCGACATTAAGGGCAAGACCATCGCCATCAGCGGATTCGGAAACGTGGCATGGGGCGCCGCAAAGAAAGCCACTGAGCTCGGCGCAAAAGTGGTGACCATCAGCGGACCCGACGGATACATCTACGACCCCGAGGGACTGGATGACGAGAAAATTGAATACATGCTGGAATTGCGCGCAAGCGGCAACGACGTATGCGCTCCCTACGCCGAGGAATTCCCCGGCTCGAAGTTCGTGGAAGGCAGGAAACCCTGGGAGGTCAAGGTGGACATCGCTCTGCCCTGCGCCACCCAGAACGAGCTCAACGGCGAAGATGCCGACATGCTGCTCAAGAACAAGACGCTCTGCGTGGCCGAGGTGTCGAACATGGGATGCACGGCAGAGGCCGTAGATAAATTTATTGCCGCAGGACAGCTCTTCGCACCGGGCAAAGCCGTCAACGCGGGCGGCGTGGCTACCAGCGGACTGGAAATGACGCAGAACTCCATGCGACTGGGATGGAGCGGAAAGGAAGTGGACGAGAAGTTGCACTACATCATGTCGAACATTCACGACCAGTGCGTGAAATACGGCAAGCAGGACGGCTACATCAACTATGTGAAGGGCGCCAACATCGCCGGATTCATGAAGGTGGCCAACGCCATGATGGCGCAGGGCATCGTGTAAACCTCAAGCCGACAGATATCATTAAAGGGGCATCCGCCAGCGCGGATGCCCCTTTTAATGATGTCTTTCAGACCAACGAGAGAGTGTTCTTAGCGGCTACGGCTTGTGGCCACCTCAAAGGTCTTTCCGCCCTGTACGGCGACGCCCGGCTGGGCCTGCACGCCCACTTCAAATTGCGCCGTGCCCTTCTTCAGGCTGCGGTCGCCAACCACGGTAGCGGTGTAGCGGATGCCGCTGCCCGGAGCGATGCTCTCCACCTCGATGGTGGGCGACACCAGGATGTGGCGGTTGCCGGTCAGTTCCGTAACGACGGGCTTCACATGATAGAGCGTCTGGCCCGATTTGTTCTTCAGGTCGAAGGCAATGCGGCTCACCTCACCGGCCGAAAGCGTCAGGTTGCCGTCATCGTCGAGATAGCGAACGTTCTCAATGACGAGAGCCGACGACGATGCGAAATTGGCCGATGCGCCCGGCACGCCGCCGATGTTCAGGTCGATGCGGTCGTCGCCGCCGTTGTTCGGGTCGAAAGCGCCGTCCTGATTGCCGTAGGAATAGTTGCCTTGGCCATAGCCCTGGTTGCCGCCCTGCTGCTGATAGCGCTGGTCGCTGCGCGCCCTGACGGCATCGTGGTAGCCCTCAATCTTACGCTGCTGGGCCTTGTCGGCGGCATTGCCAATGGCTCCGCCAACAGCGGCTCCGCCGGCCATGCCGACGATGTAGCCCCAGTCGCTGCCGCGCCCACCGCCGGTGATACCGCCGATGGCTGAACCCAACATGCCGCCAATGGAAGAACCTGTGTAGGCACCGGTGGCCATGTAAGAGCCGCAACTGCTCATCAGCAGTGCCGCACCAACTGCAAAAACCATCACTTTTTTCATCTTTTTGATCTCCTCTTTCCTTATTTGTTGAACGTTATTATCGGTTATTGGCGAGAGGCCTTGTAGCACACCGCCTCTTTCTTTACGGTGCAAAAATACGACAAAAACTTTATACGGCAAAGAGTTTTTCCCTAAATCAGATAGGAAAATCCCTATTAACGCACTGGGCGACACCGGCAAGCTAACGTCCGCCCACCATGATGCCATAGACCGCCGGCGCATATTTCCGAAACAGCCAGCCCACACCGACAAGCACGGCAGCCACCACAAACGGCGTGAACAGGTACGACAGGGCATGCGCCGGCCACCCTCCGCCAAGCATGTTGGCAAGGCCTTTCAACACGGTCTGAAGCAACGGCTCATGGTAAAGGTACAGGAAAAAGGTGAACGGACAGCACAGGCGAAGCACAGGACACGACGCAAGACGGAACCTGCGCGAGACCACCAGGTCATAGACGCACCAAAGCGCGCTGACGCCTAACGACACTTCGGCCACCCTGAGATAAGGCCACAGCACACTGCCATAGAACTGACGGAAAACGGCAAGCGTAAGAAAGGCTGCCACCAGCACATACACCCACCGGCGGGAAAGCTCCGACAGGCGATGCAGCAACAGGCTTCCGGCCACGAAGAAATAGAGGCCGAAAAGAAAACTGTACTGGGGAAAAAGCAAATAGAACGCCAGGGCAACGGCAATGCTCCAAAGCCCGGCCTTCTTGCGCACATACCACACGCAAGGCGACAATGCCACAATAATCAGCAGGTCGCGAAGAAACCACAGGTGATAGGCCCATGGCATGGCACGGCCGCTATCAACAAAGAGGCACATCAAGGTTTTCACGAAGTTCTGCTCGCGAAAAAGCCCCACATAGTCAACGCTGGAGGGAACGCCCGTCAGCAATTCCTTCAGAACGGGTTGCAAAGGATAGAGAACGGCGGCAATGACAAAGGGCACAAGCAGCGTGCGCACACGTTTCACCATCTTACGGAACACATCGCCCAACACATTGGCATTGCGGAAAAACAAATAGCCGGAAATGGTGAAGAACATGGGCACGGCACATGGACCGAACATGCCCGAAAGGCAGGCACGAACGGCAAAGGGAACCGACAAACCCGACAAGTAAACGTCGGAGGAACCGGCATGGATGTAGAACACCACAAGGATGGACAGAAACGAAACCACCCTGAGCTTTTCTGAGAAAAACGTGGTCATGGTTGGGCTGGGGTGCTTTATCTGTGCAAAAGTACGAAGTTTTTGCGAAACAACAGGCGAAATAAGGGAAAAACGAATATAATTGCCGTCAGATTTCGCCCAGTGTAATAAAAATATGTAACTTTGCAAACGAATTACATACACGACAAAGGAGAAAGATGAACACTATCGTCTGAACTCCTAAACTCCTAAACTCCTAAACTCCTAAAACCCCAAACAACCGAAAAAATAAAACGAAATGAAAAACTTCCGATTAACACTGGCCGCCGCCCTCATGCTGGCGGCGTTCACCAAGACGTCAGCCCAGTCGCTGGCAACCAATTACAAGGGAACGGGCAACAGCAACCCCATCAGCCCTTGCGTTTTCTGTGCCGACCCCACGGCACTGGTCTGCGACGGCCGCGTATATGTATATGGCACCAACGACCATCAGCAGTTCCTCCACAACAACAAACAGGGCTCCAACAACTACGGCAACATCCGCTCGCTGGTGGTCTTTTCGTCTGACGACATGGTGAACTGGACCTTCCACGGAACCATCGACGTGGGAAAGCTATGCACATCATGGGGATGGCGGTTTGCCGCATCGTGGGCACCATCGGTCACATGGAGGGAAACGGAAAACGGGCAACGCGAGTTCTTCCTCTACTTCGCCAATAGCGGAGGAAGCATCGGCGTGCTGACGGCTTCGGCACCTACGGGGCCGTGGACATCGCCCTTTTCGAAACCCTTCATCGATGACACCACGCCGGGAGTGAAACCCTGCAACTGGATTTTCGACCCGGGAGTGCTCATCGACGACCAGGGCACGGGATGGATTGCCTTCGGAGGCGGTGACCCCCAGCCCACGGGCTCGAAACTCATGCCGGGAAACTCGCGCATCGCAAAACTGAAACCGTCGATGATACAACTCGACGGAAGCGCCGTCAACCTGCCGGCACCCTACCTCTTTGAGGCCAGCGAGCTGAACATGATGAACGGGCGGTATGTCTATACCTACAACACGTCGTGGAGCGACCGCGACGACTGGAACAGTTACCCCGGACGCGGAGGAAATGCCGCGCCCTCCTCCTGCAGCATGTGCTACATGGTGACCGACACGCCGCTCAACCCCGATTCGTGGGAATATCGCGGAGAATATGTGCCAAACGAGGGAAACTTCGGAATGGGATGGGGCAACAACCACACGCACTTGCAGAAGTTCGGCAACGACTATTACCTCTTCTACCACTCCACGCTCTTGGAACAGAGCATGAACACAGGCGCCTCGGGCTTCCGCTCCATCGGCGTGGACAAGGCCACCGTCAACGAGGAAACGCAGACCATCAATAAAATGACGCTGACCAAAAGCGGTGTGTCACCCGTGGGGCACATGAACCCCTACACCCTGCAACAGGCCGAAACCATGGCCACCAGCGGAGGGGTGAGCTACGAAGACTTCTCAAACATCAATAAGCCGACAAGCATCAGTACCCTGGGCAACGACGCCTCGCAAAACCTCCAGCTAAATATGAAGGCCGGGGCATGGACCATGATGCGGAGCGTGGACTTCGGAAACAACGGCGCCAAAACCTTCACCCTGACGGCAAAGGGCAACGGAAGGTTGGAAATACGACTGAACAGCAAGGTGGCAACGCCGGCGGCAATAGTGGAGTTTTCGTCGGCCTCCATGGCCGAGCACACCGTCGAGCTCGACCCGGAACTGTTCAAAGGCTTGAAAAACGTGTTCTTCCTGTTCACATCGGCCGACAACGTCATGTTTGACGCATGGCAGTTCACCGAGTCGGGAACAAACGCCATAAAGGGCATTCCGGAAACGAAAGACGTAAGCCAGCGGAAACTCTTTACCACCGACGGGCGACGCCTCTCCAACGGCCATCATCGCGGCATGGTCATCGAACAGGTGACCGACGCGCAGGGAACGCGGCGCACATTCAAACGAGCCAACCGCAAATAACGAAAAATGGAGGGGCTGGCGCTTTCGTTGCCCCTCCATTTTTCAATAAAAGTATGTTGCCAAAACCAACACGATTACCAACAGACGCAACATCTGGTCGAAACTCCTTCCGGAACCTGTGTAGGGACATACTTTATGTATGTCCGAAAGCACCTGAAACCACCCGATAATGCTGAGGCGGACGGACATACATAAAGTATGTCCCTACACCCGTATTCTTTATTTGCGACAAACGCGACCTTGACTGACGCCCTTAATTGAAATAATCGTCGGAGGTCTTCACCGGTGCCGGCTTGTCAAAATAATCATCGGCAGTCTTTTTCTTTGTGACCGGCTTGCTGACAGTACCGCTCGTTGAAGGTGACGTTTTACTGCTGCTGCCCGTCGTGCCCGACGACTTCTGAGAGCCCGTCTTCGTTGAAGTCTTCGTCGTTGAAGGCGTTGAAGATGTTGACGGTGTTGACGGTGTTGAAGGCTTTGCCGATGTAGGTGTAATCTGCTTTATGCCGTCAAATCCTGGAGTAATGGCCGGATCAGCCGCGGTCGTATCGTCAACAGCAAGCGTATCGACTCCATCAGAAACGCCGGTGGTCTTTCCCCCACCGCCCAACAACACCGCGCCCACTATGATCGCAACAATCAAGGCCGCGGCAAGGCCCAGCAGGTAGTATCGTTGGTTGCCGCCACCAGTATTCCGACTGATAACGGTGGAACCGCCGGACCGCTCTTTGTGCTTTTCGACCGGTTGCACTTTATCATCATCAAGAATAAGCTCGTCGCCATCATAGATGCCGCGCTTCGTGATCTTGGAGTCATCTTCCTTCGGCTTCCCGACAACGGGCTCCTTCACCGTTTCCTTCAACTCCTTGAGAAACGCCTCAACGCTATGCGTGCGCATCTCTTTCAGCCGCTCCAAGCCATGTTGAAGGGCACTGACGGTGGACGCAGAGGCGTGGCCCTGAAGCCGCTCGGCAATGAGCGCACCCGAGATTTCGGTCGATTTCGGCGGATGCTCGCCCGTCAGCATGAAGAACAAGGTGGCGGCAAGGGCATAAACGTCGGCCTCGGGGGTGAACTCGGTGATGCCCACATACTGCTCTATCGGCGCATAGCCCTCACTGATGCCCATCACCTTGATGCTCGACGTGGGGCGCCCCTTTTTGTCGTAGTGCTTGGCAAGGCCGAAGTCGATGAGCACCGGACGCATGTCTTCGTTGAGCATGATGTTGTCGGGCTTCACGTCGAGGTGCGTCAGGCGGTTCTCGTGAAGAAAGCTCAGCGCATGGCCCACCTCGTAGGTAATCCGCAACGCCTCATCCTCGGGAAGGATGCCGCCGTCGTGGCCTCGCACATAGGCGCTCAGCTTCTGGCCGTCTATGAATTGCATGACGTAGTAGGCGGTGCCGTTGGCCTCAAACACCTCGTTCACCCGCACGATGTTGTCATGGTGGCGGCTCAGGGAGTTCAGCCGGCGCGCCTCGCCAAGGAAGGCCTCCAGGCTGTTCTTCACATCGGCAACGTTGTTCGGGTTCGAGATGATGACCGACGTGCCGCGCCGCTCGTTCATCGAGTGGATGTAGTGCTCCTTGATGCAAAACGATGCCTCGGTGGTGATGTTCTCCACCGTAATGCGCGACGTGGCCAGGTAGGTGATGCCAAAGCCGCCTTGGCCCAGCACCTTCTTAATCTTGTACTTGCGCTGATGGCTGGCAAGCATGGTGCCGGCAGGCAGCGCCTGAGAAATGTCCATGGCAGAAATGTTACTTTCCTAATAATACTCTTTTGCAAAAGTATTGAAAAAAAACGAAACGGCGCACGAAATTTGCAAAAACTTGCAAGCCCCCCTGCAATTTTCCGGTTTGAAAGGGAAAAAACCTAAAAGCCCCCCTCTAATCCCCCCAAAGGGGGGAGGAGGCCCACCCCCGACCCCTCCCGTAAGGAGGGGAGTGCGTCGGCCGCACATCTTCTCCCCCAAAGAGGAGTTTGTCGGCCGCACATCTTCCCCCCTTTGGGGGGATTAGAGAGGGGCCTCCGGGCCGCCGGGGGCTTCGGTTCTGCCTCTCCTCCCCCCTTTGGGGGGATTAGAGGGGGGCTCCCCAATCTGCCACTTTTCAAGGAGAGATTTGGCAAATCGAGAGGCAAAAAATGCCGTCAAAATCAGCCCAAAATAAAACCCGTTGATTATCAACCTGTTACAAAACCGCCAAAAAACCGCCCGTTTTGTCAAGATTTTTCAACAAAAATCGCACGAAAAAGAGGACCTTTACGCGGCGTTTGTCGTCGCCCGCCTTTTTAATTTTGGCGGGCTTCTGACAAACGCCGCGTAAAGGTCCTCTTTTTCTTTATTTTCTTTTTTTTACAAGGAAGAACGAACTAAAGAGCGAGGCGCAGCCCGTCGAAGTCGTCCCCGTAAGACGGGGTGCGGTCGCCACGGAAGGAAACGCGGCAGCCCCTCGCGCTGTGGATCCAGCTGCCACCGCGTATTACGCGGGTAGAGCCCGAAGACGGGCCGGTGGGGTTCGTCTGGGCGGAAGAACTATAAGCCCCTTTCCAGTCCTGACACCACTCATAAACGTTGCCGCTCATGTCATAAAGCCCCAACTCATTGGGCGACTTCGTGGCCACATCGTGGGTGGTGTCGCCACTGTTGCCATCATACCAAGCCACACTGCCCACGTTGCTGCTGCCGGCATACTGAGTGTAAACACTTCGGTTCCCGCCGCGCGCGGCAAACTCCCACTCGGCCTCCGTGGGCAGGCGGAATCGTGCACCCGTCTTTTGGTTCAGCTTCTTGATAAACTCCTGACAATCGTTCCAACTGACCATCTCAACCGGATGCTTGGCTCCTTTGAACCTTGAAGGGTTGCTGCCCATGACAGCCTGCCACAACTCCTGCGTCACCTCCGTCTCGCCAACCATATACGATGACAACGTGACCTGATGTGCCGGCTTTTCATCATCATCAGGGCCTTCCTGCTCGGATGTAGCACCCATGGTAAACGTGCCGCCGTCAACCTGCACCATGTTAAACGAAACGCCGTTCACGGTGTATGTCTTTTTCACTACAGAGCCGGATTTCTTCTTTCCCTCAATCTCATTGATAAGGTTGGCAATCTTATAGAACCCTGGGCAGGAGCGCAATTCATTATCATTCTGCGCACGCCGCAACCCTTTAAGGGCCGTCTCCGTATCGCCGCTATTGGCAAATTGCTGCGCCTTCTGGCATATCTCATCCACAAGGTGGCAATTGCCCTGCGCAAAGCCAAGCACGGGCAAAAGCGAAAATAAAATCAAAAAAACGTTCTTCTTCATCTTTGCTTAGTATTAGTAACACAAAATCATATGCAATCCAAGAGCGCAGCCCCAGCCGCCCCCTTTCCGCCTGCAAAAATACGAAAAAGGAACGGGATAAACAAAAAAAGCCGAA
>JAEEGL016394205.1_pt1 | contig 27310 bp, 27 predicted proteins | sample 9134231 | NCBI WGS metagenome assembly JAEEGL01 (sample SAMN16246548, study PRJNA631951) | gut metagenome | biome: gut microbiome; feature: rumen; material: fiber-attached | host: Bos | place: Iran: Karaj | collected 2018-10
ATCAACAACGATGTCCAAAAGGATGCGATGGCTTTGAAGGTGTCGCCAAATAATCCACCGGAAAACACAGAACAACTTGTCACATTGAGTGGACGTTGGCTGAAAGTGGAGGATATGGATCGTACATCTACGGATGTACCAAGTAATATCAGTTTTAATTTAATTCCAAAGGATGGGGGCGAAGATTTCACATTGGAAGTTCCTGACTTCCGGGGAGAATCCATCCGTCAAATAATCACTATGAATCAGCCCAAGGAGTTTGATGAGTGGTGTGAGCGTGCTGACACGATGCTCTATTTGATGAGCGATGTTGCTCCAGACCGCTTTGCTGACGATATTGTGACTGACGATGATGAGATGGAGGGAATAGAGACTAAAACAACGGACAAAGTACCAGAGTTTGACGTAAAACATATTTCGGCTGCAGCACAAAATATGCTGATATTACGTTATTTGGCATCAAAGAAAAGATATAAAAAGGTGGTGATCTGTCTTACTGCTTGGGATAATGTGATGAAGACCTTCGCTGATATCACACCTGAAGAATACGTCCGTGAAGAATCACCTGCTCTTTACAACTTGATTAAGTATTATTACCCAGAGGTCGTTTTCTTCGGTTTGAGTGCCCAGGGTGCAGAATATGAATACGAAGTAATAGATGGAGACGACGGTCAGAAGCAGAAGCGGGTCACAGAAGCCTGCAAAAAGCGACTGAGAGAAGCCACACGCAAGGGAGAACGCGCCTTTGTTGTGGTGAATAAAGATAAAAGTCCAGATATTACTTTGCCTATAGCAGAATTGCTAAGATAGTGACATGAAGATACAACAACTGTTACACGGCTACCAAGATGGCCATGGTCGTTTGGCAGGTTCTATCCAGAACCTTACACCAGGCGATTCAGCCCGCATATCGCAAATGAGTGATTGGTCGGGTTATCGTGACCCCTTGGAAAAGGACCATAGTTATATAACAGCCTATCCTCTTAAAGATAGTAGTTATTATATTGTGGCTAAGTCGTGGTATGCTTCAGAGATGGAACGTCCAGGATGTGTATGGACGCACTCTCTGCTGATTGATACTCTTTCGATTGATTCACAATTTGATTTTAGAGTGCTTGCAAAACTGTTCCAACGTCCCGTGAGGGGAGAGTATGGCCGGTATAACAAGTCAATAGAGATTAATCTGGAGGAAGATGTTGTAAAGACATGGGAAGGGATGAAGCCAGATGAAGTGTCTTTGATGTTTCTGCTGAATACAATTGTTGTAGGTGAGGAAACTTTCTATCTGAAAGTTGAACAGGAGTCGTGGTGGAACCAGCATATGTGTCTCACCTTCCTACAGTTCCTTCCGTTAGGAATGCTCAAACGTATAACACTAAGTAGTGGTGCCAGTAACCCGCGGAAAATGGAGAACCAGTTGTTTAGTATGCAGTTTGTAACGATGTCGGAAGGAATATCGCTTGTTAGTCCACCATGGGCAGAACGGCTGACCAGCAATGATTTCAATGCAGGTCTACAATTTATTGCCAAGGCAATGACTGAAGACGAAGAAGATGTATCAGCACTTATCAAGGTGTTTTCTTCAGATATACAATCTGATGGAAAGAAATATATTGGTACATGTCTACTGATGGCTATGCTCTATCAGGGAATAAAGAAAGAAACAGAAATTAGTTATCGGGACATATTGGGAACGCTCGTTACTTATTACCCAGATGTGAATGAAGGAGATTTAGTGAAAGTTAATTTCCTTGGACGTAAAATATCAGAGTTGTTTTGCTCATCAGAAGTTGACTATTTATATCAGATTGCAATTTTTGAAGACGGAGATAAACACTTCTCTGAGCGTCAATTGGCATTATGGAAGCGTGTTTCCGAAATAGCAGCATCCAATTCCGAGGCTTATTTACAAATGATAGAATCACTTGCAAAAGAGATCAATTTGAATGCTTATGGACGCGAAATTCTTACCGATTGTTTTGGAAATTTATCAGACGCTAATTTTTCTGAGGTTTCAGATTCATTGTGGGAGAAACTCCTGCCCTATTTGAAGGATAACAATGACTTTCTCTTTTCTGAAAGATGGCTGACGATGAAAGGGAGTCGTTTCAATGATGTGCTGTGGGTATTTCAGAAGATAGAAAATGATGGTTATCAATTTTGGCCACAATTGCTTGATGCCATAATGACAAACCATAGTTTTGTGGATAGTGTTTTTGTAGATACCCTTTATGGGAAAATTGAAAACTATACTCAACGTGTTCTGGATTTCCTGAATCTGCAGAATTCAGAGAAATGGCGCGGATATCTTTATATAAAAGCCTTCCATCAGACCAGAACTTTCGTTGATTGGTTGTCGAAACAAGAGTGGATATCAGATGCTGTAGAGACAATGACAGTGCTCTATGTAAATCCTGATGATGAATATGTAAGTCATTCTGATTCTGGAATCTGGCAATGGTTGATAAAGAAAGATGATGGGAAAAAGGATTTGAGTTATTATATTTTCCTCTTAATAATGGCATACCAATGGCAAGGTCAAGATGCCATTAATGGTTTTTATCATTGTTTTGACAAAGTTCACAAAGCATTAGGAGCAGTGGAAACAAGTGATAGAGTATGGCAGTATGTGTCAAGATATAGTGGTAAAGTCTATTTCTTTCAGGAATGGGATCGATGTCGGAAACTTAGGAACGGTGTTGTGGCACATGCCAAATCTATGGGATGGGGTAAGAGCATTTTAGAGAAATTTACACCTGACCAAAAATTGAATGAGACTTTGGCGGTAATATTTGATAGATAATTTAGCTTCACGTGTAAACTATCAATTTTTACGTCTTGTATATGAAGTGGGTAAATGATTCAAGGCAATTATGCAAGGAAGAACCGACGAACGAAGCAAGTACAGAATCAAACGTGTTTGAATTATGTCTTGCAAGAAGGAGGTGGAGAATATCTCAACCGATTATGAGAACATGTTGCCAATGACCATTGGCATTAAAAAACAATAAAGTTTTATTTAGTTTAGATGCGTCAGGTGGCAAAAACTATCTTAAAAGCTACGATTAAGCGAGAGCAGACTAATGCTTGTATTATCTCTGCCGAGCATGAGTAGTTTCGACTTTAGTCAATGGTGGTTTTCAAGCCTGAACGTCAAAATTGACAGTTTACGTTTCGACTTTAGTCAATGGTGAATTTCAAGCCTGGACGTCAAAATTGACAATTTACGTTTTAATATGAACGACAAATATATGAATTGTACATATTCCATATCCGATTGCTCAGTCATAGACGTACCTACGTTCACAGATGAACGGGGGGCTATCAGTGTGATGGACAAGGAACTACCGTTCCAAGTGAAGCGCATATTCTGGCTTCATCACATCCAAGAAGGGAAGGACCGGGGAGCACATGCTTTGCTGGATAGTTCGGAAATCATGGTGGCAGTTCATGGTTCCTTTATCGTTGAACTTGATGATACCGAAAACCTGACTAGCATACTTCTAGATGACCCTTCAAAGGGACTCATCATCAGACCGGGCATTTGGTTCAGAACGCATAGCTATAAAGAGGATGGCGTTTCGCTGATTATCGCAGAAGAAGAATATGCCCGCAATAAATACACCTACGATTACGAAGAGTACAAAAGACTACGTAGTAGCAAATAATATACAACATGATACATTCCTTACTTACAACAGAAAATCCGATCAATAGCACGGAGGAGTTGCGCGCTTGGATAGAACAACGCAATCGCGAAGTACAGGTTGATGTGCAACTGATTCCGTTCAAAGAAATGGATGGTTGGCATGTGGATGACGAAGGAAGCCTGCGTCATAACAGCGGACGATTCTTCTCCATTCAGGGCATCCATGTAGAGACCGACTATGGTACGAACCATGCTTGGGACCAGCCTATCATCAACCAGCCCGAAATAGGCTACCTCGGTATCTTAACCAAGGAAATCAATGGCACCCTCTACTTCCTGATGCAGGCTAAGATCGAACCGGGTAATGTGAATTGTGTGCAGATATCACCGACACTTCAGGCCACAAAGAGCAACTACACCCAAGTTCATAAAGGAAAGAAGCCTGCTTATCTGGATTACTTTGTCAATGTTAAGCCTGAGAATGTATTGCTTGACCAGCTTCAAAGCGAACAGGGTGCAAGATTCCTTCGCAAGCGCAACCGTAACATCATCATCAAGGTAGATGAAGAGGTCAAGGTGCTGCCCGATTTCCGTTGGATGACCCTTGGCCAGATAAAGTCCTTCATGCACCATGACAATATGGTGAATATGGATACTCGTACCGTGTTGTCCGGCATTGAGTATATCGACTATATCACCCCTCTCACCAACCTGTCCAACCTGTCTAAGTTTGGCCGTGACATGTTGAAGTCTGCCCGCACCCAGGAGGGTATCCATACCATGGGTCAGATACTCTCATGGTTGTCAGGCCTGAAGTCTCGCTATGACCTGTTCGTGAGTCCAAAGCCTATCGACAAACTGGACGGATGGCATAGGGCTGAAAACGAGATATCAAACGATGCCGGCAAGTATTTCCGCATCATTGGTGTACGTGTCAGCATCTCCAACCGTGAGGTCACCAGTTGGTGCCAACCCCTTGTGCAACCCCTGCAGCAAGGCCTTTGCGCCTTCATCGTGCGCAAGATAGGCGGTATTTACCATTTCCTCGTTCAGGCCAAGCTGGAGTGTGGCAATTACGATGTGATGGAGCTGGCTCCAACCGTGCAGTGTCTTACCGGCAATGTATATGCATCAGAAAAGAAACCACCGTTTGCCGACTATGTCCTGAACGCACTGCCCGAACAGATCCTCTACGATGTCATGCAGAGTGAGGAGGGCGGACGTTTCTTCCGTGAGCAGAACCGCAATATGATAGTCGAGGCGGGCAAAGACCTGCCGCAGGAATTGCCAGAACACTACACTTGGATGACACTCCATCAGATTAATCACTTCTTGAAGTTCAATAACTACCTGAACATTCAGGCTCGTAGTATTCTTTCTGCTATTAAATACGCAAAATGATGAAAAGAATTGGAATTATTTGCCCTTCAGAAATTGCCTTCCGTCGCTTCCTTCCTGCATTGAAAGAAGCCGGATGCTTCGAGTATGCTGGAGTGGCTATTGCCAGCAAGGAAGAGTTTGTAGGGGCAACAGACGAGATACTGGCAAAAGAGAGGGCTAAGGCTCAGTCGTTTGTCGAGAACTATGGCGGGAAAATATTCGAGGGCTACAACACCCTGATTCATTCCTCTGAGGTGGATGCCATCTACCTTCCTCTGCCCCCGGGCTTGCATTTCAAGTGGGCTATGGAAGCGGTCTCAGTCGGTAAACATATCCTTGTGGAGAAGCCCTGCACAACAACCCTGGACAATACCGAGAGCCTGCTTTCAGAGGCCGACCAAAAGGGGCTTGCTGCCCACGAAAACTACATGTTTGTTTTCCACGACCAGATTGAGGCCGTGAACGACATCATAAAGTCTGGCGAGATAGGCGATGTCCGCCTCTACCGCATAGCCTTTGGCTTCCCGTTGCGAGCCCAGAACGACTTCCGTTATAACAAAGCCCTTGGTGGTGGCGCCTTGCTCGACTGTGGCGGTTACACCATGAAATATGCATCATTGCTGCTTGGCCCGTCAGCCCAGTTGAAGTATGCCCAGAGCAATAATATCAGTGGTTTCAGCGTTGATATGTATGGGTCTGCAGCCTTGGCCAATGATGAGGGCGTAACTGCTCAACTCGCCTTTGGCATGGATCACAACTACAAATGCGAGGTAGAGGTGTGGGGCAGCAAAGGCACCCTTTACACCAACCGCATCCTTACTGCTCCCGCCGGCTTTACACCAGAGGTCATTATTCGCAAGGGTAATGAAGAAGAAAAGAGGAATCTTCCTGCAGATGATGCTTTCAAGAAATCTATTTTGCATTTCAGCAAGTGCATTGAGGATGCAGAAGTGAGAAAAGGAAACTACCAGACTTTGTTGCGCCAAGCAACTTTAGTCGAGGATTTTAAACAACTATCAGGCTTAAACATTTAAGCTATTAAGCAAATAAGCTAGTAAACTATATATTTAATATGAGAAAACCGATATATGTTACCATGCCTACGTTGGCACCCCTTGAGGAAGTCAACGATTTGATGAAAGGTATTTGGGAGAGTGGTATTATGACCCATAATGGACCGCTGGTACAACGTTTTGAAAAAGAAGTATGTGAGTATTTGAAGGTTCCTCAGATGGTAAGTTGCTGTAATGGTACGCTTGCGCTCCAGATGGCAGTCAAGGCACTTGGGGTGAAAGGCGAGATAATCACAACGCCATTTACTTTCATTGCTACTGTTAGCTCTATCATGTGGGAACATTGCACTCCAGTCTTTGTGGATATTGACCCAGAAACGCTGAACATTGACCCCAAGAAGATAGAAGAGCGTATTACCTGCCACACAGTGGCTATTATGCCAGTACATGTGTTTGGTAATAACTGCGATTTCGAGGCTATCGATGCTATTGCAAAGGCACACAATCTGCCTGTCATCTATGACGCTTGTCATTCTGTAGGTTCAACTTATAAGGGCGAAAGCGTTTTCAAACAAGGCACAATTTCTGTTACTAGCTTCCATGCTACTAAGATGCTGAATACAGCTGAAGGTGGTGGCGTGTTTACTATGGATAAGGATATAGACGAGAAGCTCCGTCGCATTCGTTTCTTTGGCTTTGAGAACCATGCAGATATCGTTCAAGACGGCTTCAATGGTAAGATGACTGAGGTACATGCTGCTGTAGGTATTGCGAACCTGCGTTATCTCGATGCAGCCCTTGCTGATAGGAAAGAGAAATATGCACGTTATAAGGAAATCCTGAGTCAGAATCCAGAGATTACCTTCCAGAAGATAACTACTGGATGCAACTACAGTTACTTCCCAGCCATCTTCAAAGATGAAGAGACTGCTTTGAAGGTCGTTGCAGCCTTGAACGCAGAGAACATCTTCCCTCGTAGGTACTTCTATCCTTCGGTGAATACCTTCACTAAGTTGGTACCTTATGTTTTTATGCCAAAGAGTGAGGATATTGCAAGCCGTATTCTATGCCTGCCTCTGTATAAGGATTTGAAGATTCAGGATGTGGAAGAAATTGCAGAATTAACATTGAAAGCAGCAAAGTAATATGAAGAAACTTCTTATTCTTGGTGGAGATTCTGCTTTAATTCCAATAATCAAAGCAGCAAAGTCAAAGGAAATTTATGTTATCACATGCGACTATCTCCCTAACAATATTGCTCATTCATATTCTGATGCTTATATAAATCATAGCACTACGGATAAAGAAGAGATATTGGTTGATGCACAGAAACTTGGAATTGACGGAATTCTCACTTTTACTGATTCTGGAGTCTATTCTGCCGCATACGTGGCTGAGAAGATGGGACTTCCATCCCCTGGGCCTCTTCCGTCAATTGAGATCCTTCAAAACAAAGATAAATTTAGAGAGTTTTTATTAAAGGAAGGACTTAATGTTCCGAAATTCAAAGAATTTTTTGATAAAGATTCTTATGAGAAAGAGGTATCTTCTTTTGAGTTTCCGATAATAGTAAAACCCATCGATTCTGCAGGTAGTAAGGGCGTAACAAAAGTGGAACGAGCAGAAGAAATTGATAGCGCATATGACAATGCCGTTAAGTTCTCAAATAGAAATGGTGTTATAGTCGAAGAATTCATAGAACCGGATGGACCACAGATACATGGTGATTGTTATGCTAAAAATGGCGAACTATCTTTTATTTGTTTGGGTGACCATCATTTTGATAGCTCGATAAATAACTTGGTGCCAATCTCAACAACATGGCCTTCTATACATCCAAAGGAACATATTGCGGCTGTAACGAATCAAATCTCAAAAGTAATAGAGCGGGTCGGATTTATACAAGGTGGTATTAATATTGAAGCCCGTATCAGTAAAAAGGATGGTAAAGCCTATTTAATTGATGTGGGAGCGAGAAATGGAGGCAATTTTACCCCTATAGTTATCTACTATGCATCTGGTTTCGATTTTGTTGATAGTGCCATTAATTATTCTTTGAACCTTCCAAGTCAAACTTATCCACTAAGTAATAATGGCTTTTATGCATATATGGTAATTCATGCAAAGAATGATGGATGTTTAGAGAATATAACTATAAGTGATGAGTTATCTTCGCATATCGTTGAAAGGTATGACTATTACAAATACGGAGATAAAGTACGTTCTTTCAGAGGTGCTAATGCTGCAATTGGAATTCTGATTGTAAAGTTTTCGTCGAAGGAAGAAATGTGGGAATTCGTGGAGAATATGGATTTACATATAGTTGTAAAAGTTAATTAAATCAAGAAAAATAAATAATATGGATTTGAAAACAATGTTCGATGGCATTGAGCTAATGGGTGATAATCTTAGAGATAAGGTAAAATTTATCGGTGAGGGTGTTTATTTGTATCCTCTATGCAAAATGATTCATCCAGCGACTGCCGAGTTAGATGACCATTGTAGAATATTTGACTATGCTTTTTTGGATGCGGGAAAATCGCTGAAAATAGGCAAATATAGTGCTATAACATGGCATTGTGTCATAGAAGGAGGTGCAGGAACATATATTGGTGACCGAGTATTCATAGGCCCGGGCACAAAAATATTGAACTCTACTTATGAACTTAATGGTTACTATGCAATAGAGAAAATATTAGATGAATGTCGCAAAACGCGCTATGCAGATATTACAATTCATGATGATGCATATATAGGAGCGAACTCTACAATACTGCCAGGTGTAACTATAGGAGAAGGTGCTGTCGTTGGTGCCAATTCTTTGGTCGACAGAAAGCTTAAGCCTTGGGGTATATACTTTGGTAGTCCTGTGAAATTGATAGGTATGCGAGAGAAGCCAACTGAGGAACGTAGAAAACTATTGGAAACAATGGATTGGTCAAATCATCTTTAATCATGAGTAAGAGAATATTAAAATCTGTTGATGATTTCCTGAATTTGTCTGGAGAGCTTCTGGGGACTTCTGAATGGTTGACAATCAATCAAGATGTTATTAACCATTTTGCAGATTCTACCTTTGACCACCAATGGATTCATGTTGATACTGAACGAGCTAAAACATATAGTCCATATCAAACAACAATAGCTCACGGTTATTTGACACTTTCGTTGATTCCACATTTCCTTGAAGAAATAATTGAGGTTGAGAATCTCAAGCAACTTGTCAACTATAGTGTTGACAAAATGGTTTTCCATTCTGTTGTGCCCGTCAATAGCCAACTGAGAATGAAAGCGACCCTGAAATCAGCTAAAGATTTGGGCAATATTTGTAAGGCATCAATTCTATGCTCTTTTGAAATAGAGGGGAAGGAAGAGCCGGTTTTAGATGGTACTATCGTTTTCCTATACTATTTCAAATAATTCAATTATTAACATTTTAAATATATTAAATTATGGACATTAACGAGTTTATTAAAGATTTCGCAGACCAGTTTGATGAGACTGAATTTGAAGAGTTCAAGCCCGAAACGGATTATCGCGAAGATTTGGACGAATGGAGCAGCCTTAATGGCCTTGCAATCCTGAATATGATTGACAAGAAGTATGGTGTAAAAATCACTGCTTCTGAAATCAAGGAGACCAAGACTATTGAAGATGTTTTCAATCTCGTAAAATCAAAGATGTAATGCAGAATCCTTTTTCATTAGAAGGAAAAACAATCCTTATTACAGGAGCATCATCAGGCATTGGCAAGGCTGTGGCACAGGAATGTGCCGCAGCAGGTGCCACCTGCATTATTACAGCAAGAAACGAAGAAAGGCTTACGGCAACATTAAGTTGTCTCGATGGTGAGGGACATCAGTATGTGCTGGCTGATTTAAGTAAAACGGACAGTATTGAAACTATCGTTGAGCAGTTGCCAAAGTTAGATGGGGTCGTTTCGTGTGCGGGTATTGTAGAGACCAAGATGCTGAAGTTCACAGAAGAAGATGATCTTCTGCGTTTGTTTAATACAAATGCTTTCTCTTCAATCAGGTTGATACGTACATTGGTTCAACAAAAGAAATTGAAGAAGGAGGCGTCAATAGTTATCATTTCCTCTATATCAGGAGTGAAGTGTGGATACCTTGGTGGTTCCATCTATGGAGCGACTAAAGGTGCCCTTGAGGGTTTCACTAAAGCAACAGCCTTGGAGCTGGCACCTCAGAAGATTAGAGTAAATACGATTACGCCAGGAATGGTGGAAACTTCGCTATTGAAAGATAGTGAGATAGATAGCGAGTTATTAGAAGCCGACAAACTGAAATATCCACTAAAACGCTATGGTAATCCTGAAGAAGTAGGATATAGTGCAGTTTATCTTTTGTCGGATGCAACGAAGTGGATGACTGGAACATCCCTGTTGATAGATGGAGGTTATACTCTTAATTAAGAAATAGAAAATGAAAGTATATATTAAGGCCATAGAATATTATTTGCCAGAGAAGGTACTGACCAATATGGAAATAGCTGAGCGTTTCCCAGAGTGGTCTGCAGAAAAAGTAGCCAATAAAGTTGGTATCACAGAGCGCCATATATCTGGTGACAATGAGACTGCTGCAGATATGGCATACCAAGCAGCAGAGAAGTTGTTTAATGCCAATGAAGGTGTTAGGGAACAGGTGGATTTCTTGCTGCTTTGTTCACAGAGTGTAGATTATAAATTGCCATCTTCTTCGTGTATATTACAGAATAAGTTGGGGTTGAAAACATCTTGTGGCGCTTTTGACTTTAATCTTGGCTGTTCTGGCTATGAGTATGGTCTTGCTGTTGCCAAAGGATTAATCCTTTCTGGTATTGCAAAGAATGTGTTGCTTTTGACTGCAGAAACCTATACAAAGTATATTCATCCTGAGGATAAAGGTAATATGACTATCTTTGGCGATGCTGCAACAGCATCTTTAATTTCCACTGAAGGATTTGCTGAAATAGGCGAGTTCGTGTTGGGAACTGATGGTTCCGGAGCAGAAGGTCTTATTGTTAAGACTAAAGGTGCAAGGATTCCCAACGTGACAGGGAACAAGGTTGAAGATGAAAACGGAAATGTTCAATGGGATGATCATCTGTTTATGGACGGTAAGGCCATTTTCGATTTTACATCAGAAGCCGTTCCTGCAATGACCGAAGAATTGCTGAAGAAAGAGGATCTTAAACAAGACGATATAGACCTGTGGGTATTCCATCAGGCTAATAAATATATGATTAACTACCTCCGTAAGTTGATGTGTATTGACAAGGATAAATTCTATGTCTTTATGGATAAGGTAGGTAATACTGTATCCTCGACTATACCCATAGCACTTGTGGAAGCGAAGAAAGAAGGCAGACTTCATGGAAATGTTCTTCTTGCAGGCTTTGGCGTAGGTTTAAGTTGGGGTGGTACAATTATTCATTGTTAAACAAAAAAGGAGTTATATTATGAAGAAAATATTAATATTAGGTGGTAATGGCGCTATTGGTAAGTATATGCTGGATTACTTCAATGAGCGCAAGGACGAGTATGGTCTTCAAGTTCTGATAGGAGATATTGAGGAAAGCGATTTTGTAAAACAGAATTCTGATTTTTATAGAATTGATGTCAGTAAGAAGGACGATTTCAACCAACTCCCCAAAGACATTTATGCCATTATTGATTTGGCAACCCACATGCCTGCAAGAATGGCTGGGTTTGATCCGCAGCATTATGTTGATACGAATATAAGTGGAACCCTGAATGTATTGGAATTCTGTAAGAACAACAAAGTGGATCGCCTTTTGTTTGCACAAACATTTGGTGATATTCTGATGAAAGCAGAAGAGAATCCAGAGCTGAAGGCTACAATGAGACCAGAGCAGGATTACACAGATATTAAGTCCGTTTATATCTCCTCTATGAATTGTGCTGTAGAGTTGATTAAATGCTATCATGGCTTGTTCTCTTTGAAAACCTTCTTCTTTAGACTGCCTACAATTTACTCTTGGAACTCAAAGCCATATTATGAGAATGGTATTGAAACCAAGAAGGCATGGCGTATTCTTATTGATCAAGCCACAAAGGGTGAGGATATTCATGTGTGGGGTGATCCCAACCGCCCAAAGGATATGGTATATGTGAAAGACCTCTGCCAAGAGTTCTATAAGGCTTGTTTCGTTGATCGAGACTATGGTTTTTATAATATTGGAACAGGCATAGGGACGACGTTGCTCGACCAGATTAAGGGAATGATAGAAGTGTTTGGAGAGGGAAAGAAGTCGAAAATTCTCTTCTCACCTGAAAAGCGCAATGCTCCTCAGTATATCATGAATATTGATGAAGCTAAAAAGGAACTTGGTTATGAACCCAAGTATTTGTATCTTGACATGCTTCGCGATATGAAGAAAGAAAGGGATTTGGGTAGATTCTAATAAAATACACATGATGACTTGAGGCCTTCTTCACGAGTAACATAATTGCAGAACAAAGCTTAAAAGATAACGCACAAACATGTAACATGCCCCCCTCTTGAATTTCCATCAAAGACCTTGCTCCTGTATTCCCTCAGGAAGAACGAATGGATAGATCTCTCGTTCCTGTCGGACGAGGAGTTTGATAAGGTACTTTAACGATGTCGTATCAGCGGATTTCCAACAGTTAGTGAATATACTTAATTAAAACTTTGGTTATAAAGCATTATGCAATACCACATATTTTCACCATACAGAGTGTGTCCGTTAGGGGCGCATGTCGATCATCAGCATGGACTGGTGACCGGTTTTGCCATCAACAAGGGTGTTGACCTTTGGTTTGATGTCCGTGAAGATAGTAAAGTGGTTCTTGATAGTTTGACGTTTACAGGTCATGTTGAGTTCGATATTGCCACACCTGCCTTGGTAAAACAGGGCGACTGGGGCGACTATGCCCGTGGTGCTAAGTTCGCCTTGCAGAAGCGATTCAAATTACAAAAGGGTATAACGGGTACTATCAAAGGATCTATCCCTGTAGGTGGTCTCAGCAGTAGTGCTGCTGTGCTGATTGCATACGTGATGGCATTCGCAAAAGCAAACGGTATGCAACTGGAGGCTTTCGAGGTGATGAAGATTGCGTCAGAGGCAGAACGTGAATATGTCGGTTAGAATAATGGCTTGCTTGACCAGGCTTGTATCGCTCTGGGCAAGAAGAATCAGCTTCTGTTCCTCGACTGTGACTCAAACGAATACCGCTTGATACCTTTTGGTGGGGTGGAGACGAACACGAATTTCTCGAATGACACGAATAAAAAGATTAGTGAGATTGGTGCGATTCGTGTTCAAAAAGAAAACTGCAATTTGTGTTCAAAGGAGAAAGAGTTGCCCTTCGAGATCGGCATATTCTTCAGTGGTCTAACCCGTAGTCTGATGAGCAGTGACTACAATCTCCGTGTGGCAGAGTGTAAGACCGCAGCATGGTTGGTAGAGGCGTATGAGAACATACCATTGCGCGAGCAGAACAAGACATTCCTCCGTGACGTTAGCGAAAATATGTTCAAGATACATCGTGACAAGATGCCACCTCGTTTTGCCAGACGGGCAGAACACTTCTTCAGTGAGTACAAACGAGTACGCGAAGGTATCACGGCTTGGGAAACAGGCAATTTGGATTGGTTTGGCAGTCTCTCCAAAGCCAGTTGTGAGAGCAGTATCCATAGTTACGAGTGTGGCTCTCCCGAACTCATTGCCATATACAATGCCATGCTTACCACTGATGGCATCTATGGTGGCCGCTTCTCCGGCGCAGGTTTTAAAGGCGCATGTATTGCACTGGTTGACCCAGCAAAGAAAGAGGGCATCGAAAAGGAAATAACCGAAAAGTACCTCTCTCAGTTCCCACAGTACAAAAATACCTTCCGTGTGTACTTTTGCAAGAGCGATGACGGAGCAAGATTTATATAACGAACACAATCTCACAAATCTCTCGAATGGGAGAAAAATTCGTGTAATTAGTGCTATTCGTGTTCAAAAAAGAAAAGAAGAAATATGAAATGTGTTGTAATAGCAGCTGGTTATGCCACTAGACTGGGCGAGTTGACTAAGAACTTCCCGAAGCCCTTGCTGAAGATAGGGGAGAATACTATTCTTGGACGTATGCTCGATGACATCGATAGGATTCCTGAGATTGATGAGCATATCATCATTACCAATCATAAGTTTGCACCAATCTTCAAGGAGTGGGCTAAAGCGAACACTGTAGAATACGAACACGAATCTCACAAATCTCACGAATATTCGTGCAATTCGAGCAATTCGTGTTCAGAAATAAAGAGTACTTCGTGTTCAAAATATAAGAAACCGATTATTGTGGTTGATGATGGCACAGAAACCAACGAAACGCGTCTTGGTGCAGTCTGTGATTTGCTTTATGCGATGGATAAACTAGACATTGATGACGATATGCTTGTTGTTGCCGCAGACAACTTGTTGTTCTTCTCATTTAGCGAATTTGTGGACTTTGCGAAGGCTAAGAATACTTCCTGCATCATGTGCCATGAACAGCCGTCAATCGAGAAGCTGCAACGTACAGGTGTAGTAGAGCTCGATGAGAACCATCGTGTGTTGGACATGGAAGAGAAACCTCAAGTCCCTAAGAGCCATTGGGCAGTGCCTCCTTTCTATATATATCTGAAGAAAGATCTCGACTTGGTTCGTCATTCTGTAGAGAACGGCTGTGGCAAGGATGCCCCAGGCAATCTCGCTCACTATATGGTAGAACACACCACCATGCACGCCTGGCCTATGTCTGCCGGACGCTTCGACATCGGTAGCCTTGATACGTATTATGAGGCTCAAAAACTATATGGAGACCCCTCCAACTCCCCTGCTTAGGGGAGAGATAGAGGGGAGGAATTATAAAATTGTCTCCCTAAGCAGGGAGATTTAGAGGGTCTTATGACAAAATTAGATTTAAATAATAAAACAATCCTTGTCACAGGTGCCGCTGGCTTCATTGGCAGCAACCTTGTGATGCGCCTGCTTCGTGATCTCCATGGTGCCACCATCGTAGGTATTGACAACATGAACGACTACTATGATGTGTCGCTCAAGGAGTACCGCTTGCGGGAAATAGCGAACACAAATCTCTCGAATGACACGAATAAAAAGATTAGTGAGATTAGTGCAATTCGTGTTCAAAAAGAAAACAGTCATCTGTGTTCGAATAATTGGATCTTCGTTCGTGGTGATATAGCCGACAAGACAACAATAGATTCCCTGTTTGCTGAATACAAACCTTCTGTGGTGGTCAATCTTGCTGCTCAAGCAGGCGTCTGCTATTCGATAGAGAATCCTGATGCTTATATCCAAAGCAACATGATTGGCTTCTATAATATCCTCGAAGCCTGTCGCCATCTTCCCCCTAAGCAGGGGGATCGAGGGGGTCTTGAACACCTCGTGTACGCCTCGAGTAGCTCCGTGTATGGCGGCAACAAGAAGGTACCTTTCTCTACCGATGATCGTGTAGATAATCCAGTCTCCCTTTATGCAGCCACCAAGAAGTCAAACGAGCTCTTCGCCCATTGCTACTCAAAGCTTTACGACATCCCGACCACAGGCCTACGCTTCTTTACCGTCTATGGTCCTGCCGGACGTCCCGATATGGCGTACTTTGGTTTTACTAACAAACTACTGAAAGGTGAGACGATAAAAATCTTCAACTATGGCAACTGCCGTCGTGACTTCACCTACGTTGATGATATCGTAGAAGGAATAGTAAGAGTAATGCAAGGGGCTCCGGAGCGCAAGAAGGGCGAGGATGGCCTACCCATTCCACCTTATGCTGTTTATAACATAGGTGGCGGACAGCCAGAGAATCTCCTCGACTTCGTGAACATTCTCCAGGAGGAATTGGTTCGTTCAGGGGTGCTGCCTACTGACTTCGACTTTGAGGCGCACAAGGAACTTGTGCCCATGCAGCCAGGAGATGTTCCTGTTACTTATGCAGATTCGTCTGCACTTGAAAGAGACTTTGGCTTCACTCCAAAGATTACGTTTAGAGATGGACTTAGACGCTTTGCAGAATGGTACAAAGAATATTACCATAAAAATGGTGGCTGCCGCTGACCCGGTTGTTGAAAAGCTGAAACAAGTAAAAACAGACGATAAGATATTTATAATTACATGTCAGAACAAAGTTTAAAAGATAAAACCGTAAAGGGAGTGGCTTGGAGTGGCATTGATAATATTGCCAGTTTTGCCGTGTCCTTTCTGGTGGGTATCATACTTGCCCGCTTGCTGTCGCCAGATGACTATGGTCTATTAGGCATTGTTGGTATTTTTACTACAGTATGTACAGCGATTGTGAACGGTGGTATGAGCAATGCGCTCATTCGGAAGAAAAATGCTACGGAAGATGACTATAATACAGTCTTTATTGCCAATTTAGGCATGAGTATATTGTTGTATGCTTTAATCTTTTTGTCGGCACCCTTCATCGCAGATTTCTTCGGACGTAGCGAATTAACGATGCTTACCAGAATTTCTACGCTCAGCTTGGTGGTAGGGTCGTTAGCTATGGTACAGCGAACTAGGCTGACAAAACGGATAGACTTCAAGACTCAAACCAAGATAACGTTGACTTCATCTATTACCAGCGGTGTTGTTGGTGTTACAATGGCATTACTAGGTTATGGTGTTTGGGCTTTGGTGGCGCAGGGGTTGACAGGCTCTGTTTTATGTGCTTGCTTACTATGGTATTTCAACAAATGGGTTCCCCAACTTCATTTCTCCCCTGAGAGTTTTAGAAACCTGTTTGGTTATGGGTGGAAGATGATGCTTAGTAACCTACTGGATACGATATGGAAAGAAATCTATCAAGTGGTGGTGGGTAAGTTCTATTCGCCAGCCACTCTGGGACAATACACCCGTGCAAGGGGTTTCTCTGCATTATTCTCCAGTAACCTTTCAGCCGTTGTTCAGCGAGTCACTTTTCCTGTCCTTTCTAATATTCAGGATGATAAAAGCCGATTGGTGTCCGCTTATCGTCGCATCATTCGTACCACGATGTTCGTGACAGCTATAGGTATGTTTTTCCTTGGTGCTATCAGCGAACCTTTGCTGTATTGCCTCATCGGACCTAAATGGCATGAGGCAGCCACTTATCTGCCGCTAATCTGTATTACAGGTTCTCTCTATCCCCTTCATTCAATTAACCTGAATTTGTTGCAGGTGCAGGGACGTAGCGACTTGTTCCTTGGTTTGGAGATAATAAAAAAGTTTATCGCGCTTGGTCCCCTCTATATTGGAGCATTTATAGGTATCATCCCTATGTTGTATTCCAGCATTATAGTGGGTATTATTTCCTATTTCCTTAATTCGCATTATAGTGGAAAGTTTATAGGTTATAATTCATGGATGCAAATTCGCGATGTGGCACCTTCGTTTGGTATAGCAATGATTGTAGCTGTTGCTGCCTACGTGTTAAAATACCTGCCAATCTCAAACTGGGTAATATTGCCCTTGCAACTTATTGCAGGATTAGTTGTATTTGTTGTGGTCTGTAAGATAACGGGCAATGAAGAGTTTGTTGAACTTAAGAATATGGTTTTGAAATATCTAAAGAAGAAATAATAACAATGGAAAATAATTTTCTTGTACGTGTAGATTGCATTACATACAACCATGCCCCTTATATCACTGATACAATGGATGGTTTCTGTATGCAGATAACCACTTTCCCTTTTGTTTGTACAATCATCGATGACGCCAGTACTGATGGAGAACCGGAGGTAATTAAAAAATATTTGAAAGAGCATTTCGACTTGGACGATAAGGATGTTGCTCGTTTCGAAGATACTGATGACTACCATTTGGTATTCGCCCGCCATAAGACCAATCATAATTGCTTTTTTGCTGTATTGTTCCTTAAATACAATCACTATAGCGTTAAAAAGCCTAAACGTGAATATATAAAAGAGTGGCGAGATGCAGAATATGTGGCTTTCTGTGAAGGTGATGACTATTGGATCCATCCTGACAAGTTGCAACTGCAAGTAAATTATTTGAAAGCTAATCCTGATTGTGGATTGGTCCATACGCATGTAAAAGAATTAGTTCAAAGTACACTTTCATTTAATAAGAAAATGGGGGGATTTGAAATTACAGATGAAGATATTTATTTTATCTATAATCCAATTCGCACACTAAGTGTATGTTGTAAGCAAGAATATATTACACGGTATAACCAAGAAATAGGAAAATATCATTCATGGCAAATGGGTGATTTCCAGCTTTGGCTTTACATATTGATGAATTCCAGAATTCATTTCATTCCAGAGGTTACCGGTGTTTATAGGATATTAGATGAATCTGCAGTACATAGCCGAGATATAAACAAAGTAGCATCATTCCTTTATAGTTCCTTGGATGCACATTTGTTTATGGCAAATTATTATCATAAAGGATACTTGTCTTATAAGATTAAAACAGAATATTTAGGACGTTTATTGGCGAGATACAATGAATATGGCGAAAGCCTTTCTTTTATCAAATGTCTTAAGAGATTTGGTCTAGCAGTGTTTCATCTTGGATATCTTAAAGCTTTCTTTAAAATGTATTTTCACGAATAATATTTTATGTTGCTTCATATTATATTCAAATCATTTGGAATAAATTATGCGTAAAGTTATAGGCATTATTATTGAATTGAGGAAATTAAGGCCAGAGGACATCAGCTGTATTATATATCTGCTCCTTGCATATATTCCGTCTGTTTTCTTGCGTCGTAGGTATAAGAACTTATGGTGCATAGTAGAAAGAATTGATAGCGCAGACGATAATGGCTGGCATTTCTATCAGTGGCTTAAGGCAAATCATCCTGAACAACCCGTGCGATTCTTGCTCGGAAAACATGCTGATAAGTTTGACAAGAATGACAGGAACATGGTGGCATGGGGGAGTTTTATGCACCATGTTGTATATCTGGCATCCGACATTCATATTAAGACCATCTTCATGACACCTCGCCCCAATGTTAGGGTATGCAGTTATTATGAACGTTTTTTTAAGAAAAATCCGAAGATTGTCTATTTGCGCCATGGTATATCGAAAGACGGAATGGAACACCATCGTTACGCTGTACAGAAAGTGCGCTTGTTTATCTGTGGTGCAAAGCCAGAATATGATTATATCAGCAAGTACAGCGACTATCCGGAAGGCTATGTAAAGTATACCGGTTTTGCACGCTATGATGATTTGCTGGATGGTTGTCGTGACAATCATTTCATACTTTTGATGCCAACCTGGCGTCGTTACCTGACGGATACCTCATCGTTTGAGCAAAACGAGAGCAATATCTTGCATTCTGATTATTTCAAGCATTATAACGACTTGGTGAAAAGCGAACAACTGCTTAAGTTCATTAAAGAACGTCATTACAAGCAGATTTTCTGCATACACCCTGAGTTTAATAAGTATAAGCATCTTTTCCAGCAATTAGATAGTTCGGTAGAGATTGTGGATAACACACAGGTGTCAATACATCAGTTGCTCATGGAGACAAGTATCCTGATAACAGACTATTCAAGTGTATTCTTTGATGTTGCGTATATGGAGAAACCTGTCATTTTCTATCATTTTGACTATGAGGAATTCCGTAGTAAGCATCTCTCAGAAAGTTATTTCAGTTATGAACGTGACGGAATGGGACCTGTGGTAAAGTCGCAGGATGAGTTGCTGCACGAGTTAGACGAAATGTACGACGGGCATTCTTTTGTAATGACAGATAAATATAAGGAAAGAACGCAAAGGTTTTTCCTTTATCGAGATAGAAATAATTGCGAAAGGATATATAATGAAATTATGAAATTGTAAGATTATGCGTCCATTACATATTATCATGCCCATGGCGGGTGAGGGTTCCCGCTTTTTGAAGGAGGGGTGGACAACCCCCAAACCCCTCATTGAACTGAAAGGTACGCCATTGTTCCAGCGGGCCATCAGTAGTGTTCTAATCGAAGGTGTACCGATGAAGTACAGCTTTATCGTGCGTCAGGAACATATTGACAAATACGGTATCGACAAGGGCATCAAGGCCTTGTTGCCTGAAGCCAATATCTTCTCTGTACTCAAAACTACCCGTGGAGCAGTCGAGACCTGCCTGATGGCAGAGTCTGCTATTGCCGATAAAGATGGTATTGTGGTGATGGATTGTGATCTTGAGTTTAGGAGCCGGCAATATACAGAAATCCTTCGTGAAGAGCTGTCGCTATCAGTTGATGAAGCGCATGGTGGAGCATTGGTCTCGTTCGAGAGCGATGATCCTCGTTACAGCTATGCTGCACTTGGTGAGGATGGATTTGTCACTCGTACGGCAGAGAAAGAAGTTATCAGTAATCATGCCCTTTGTGGTGCTTATTTCTTCAGCACGGGTAAGCGTTTCAAAGAGGTCGCTCATCAGCTTATGAATGAACCTGAGTTTAAGAAGCCGGAATATTACTTGTCGTTATTATATAATTACCTATTGGAAAGTGGCGAGAAAGTACGACTTGCCACCATGGAAGAGTATTACTCTTACGGGACTCCCGATGAATTAAAGCGATATTTATGATACGTGCGATTATAACAGATTTCGACGGAACACTGGTAGATACCTTTGAGGCGAACCTCAGGGCATATCAGAGGGCGTACCAGTCGGTAGGGTTGGATATTACGGCAGAGAAGTACAAGGAATGCTTCGGTTTTCGGTTTGAACGACTGATGACTGCAACGGGAGTCTTTGACGACCATACAGCAAACATCATTCGTGAGGCGAAGAAGGAGTGTTACCCGCAGTTCTTCTCTTATCTGAAACCCAATAAAGCTCTACTTGGGCTGATAGAAGGATTCAAGGATTTGGGAGGAAAGACAGCAGTCGCTTCAACAGCTCGTAGGGAGAACCTGATGAATGTGGTGAACTATCTCGGTATAGCCGACCATTTTGACCTGATTTATGCTGGTGCGGACGTGAAGGAAGGGAAACCCTCACCAGAGATATACCTCAAAGCGATGGATGCTCTTGGCGTTACTCCCGAAGAGACCCTTATCTTTGAGGATAGTCCAGTAGGACTGCAGGCGGCAGAGGCCAGTGGTGCAGCCTTTATGAAAGTTGAGCAAGAAATATAAAATGAAGTAAATTATCAAAAATGGATATTATATCAGTAATCGTTCCTGCATATAATGCGGAAAGGACAATTCAAAGATGTATAGAATCAATATTGAATTGTGATAAATCACAAAATGGGGAGGGTAAGTTGTTTGACATCCAGATTGTCGTTGTAAATGATGGTTCTAAAGACAAAACTAGTGATATTGTCGGTAAGATAGCCTTGGACCATAATGAAGTGATCCTGGTAAATCAGGAAAATATGGGACCTGCTGGAGCAAGAGAGACTGGATTGAAAAATGCCATTGGTGATTTTATTGCTTGTTGTGATTCCGATGACTGGGTAGAGCCAAATTGGTTGCTTGACTTATATACGACATTAAAAGAATATGATGCAGATGTGTCTTGTTGTAGAATGTTGATAAAAGGGAGAGAGTCTGCATACAAACCGGAGGAGTTTTTGGTATGGAATCGTAATGAAGCAATCGGGGAGTTTATGATTCATAAACATTTAAATGGGTGTCTTACCAATAAATTAATTCGTCGAACCCTTTTTACTGGTGTTAGTTTCTCCAAGGAAATGTTCTACTGGGAGGATTTGTTTGTAGTATGGCAAATATTGAAGGGAGCTAACGTGGTTGTCAGACATAATGTAGGTACTTACAATTATAATATTAATTCTGATAGTTTGTGTGGTAGGAGTATAACTGAAAATAGAGTATATTGTACTCTGAAAGTATGGAAGGGAATAGTAAATGATTGTAAATCTTCTTTTCCAAATCATTTGAAGGCCGCGCAAAAAACACAGGAAAATTGGGCATTATCAGATATGTGGTCAATGATAAGCGGAAATATGCGTCACAAGGAATTTGAAACGGAGATATCTCATATCGTAAGAAGAGAAGGAATAAAAGGAATATTGAATCAAAAAGGACTTGCACATAAATTGTTTGCTCTTGGTATAATGCTAAATGTGAATATGGTTAGAGTGTTTTACTCTATAATTTCAAAAAAGAAATAAACCATTATGAAAATAGAAGTCAAGGGACATAGTGGATGCCAGATAGACGTGGTGCCTGAAGAAGGGGAGATATACGTCTATAAATCCACGGCAGATCCGAAATATTTGAAACGTCTGGCGTTGCAGGCTGATAAACAGAAAGCAGCGGCACAGGTGGCCTACCAGCATATCCGTGTGCCGGAGGTCTTTGACATCAAGACCGATGCAGAGACAACGGTGGTGAAGATGCAGTATGTCTATAGCCGCAACTTCATCGAGTTTTTCGAGCAGGCAGGTTTCGAGCAGGTGGACTACCTGATAGGTGCACTGAAGTATTTCATAGAATATGAGATAAGCCAGTGCAAAGAGCAGAAGGTTCGTGCAGACATTTTCCGTGATAAGTTTGCTGACGTTCGTAGTAAGGTGGAGAAGAACCCCATCTATGAGGGCGACAAGGAGATAGCTTCGATACTGAACCGCTCGCAGGCGGTCTTTGAGAGCTTGGAGGATATGCTGTTGCCCGTAGGACTCTGTCATGGAGATCTCACGTTCAGCAATGTGCTGTTCAACGGTAATAACTACTACCTCATCGATTTCTTGGACAGCTTTGTGGAGACACCCCTCCAGGACATCGTGAAGATACGTCAGGATACCTGCTACCGCTGGTCGCAACTGATGTACACGAAGCGGTATGATGTGGTGCGCCTGCGCATTGTGTGCGACAAGATAGATCGTGAGACGGACGGCTATTTCTCACAGAAATACGCTTGGTACAGGCAGTACTACAAGCCCATGCAGCTGATGAACATCCTCCGCATCCTGCCTTACGCCCACGAGCGGAAGGTGGTGGATTATTTAGAAACAATATTGAAAGAGATTCTCGATGAAATATAGTCTGATAGTACCAGCTGCCGCTGACAAGGAAGAGTATCGCGACAGCCTGCCCTATATCTTCGGTCTGGACAATGATGGTGTTATTATCTGCCTGAAGAGCATCATGGGCCTTGACCTCTCGCAGTTCGAGCGGATATACATCACCGTACTGAAAAAGCACGATGATCGTTTCTTCGTAGCTGAGTCGCTGAACCTCCAGTTCCGTCGTCTGGGTATCAAGAATGCCAAGGTGGTGGTGCTCGATGAGCCTACACAAGACCAGGCAGAGACCATCTTTGTCACCATCCAGAAGGAGCATATCGCTGGTGGTGTGTTTGTGAAAGATGCCGACAGCTATTTCCGTGCAGAGATTACGGGTGGCAACGGTATCGCCATATGTCCCATCGAGGAGCTGGACGTGCTCACTCCGAAGGATAAGAGCTATGTGGCTGTCGATGATATGTATTATGTCACCAATATCATTGAGAAGTCGGTCGTTGGTCGTTACATCAATGCCGGTGGCTACCTCTTTGACGATGTAGCAACGTTCTGTGACTATTACCATCGTCTGCGGGACTATGGCCGCCTTTACCTCTCACACATCATTTACGCCATGCTCCTTGACAAAAAGACCTTCCGACCGATGATAGTGGAGGACTATAAGGACTGGGGAACACAAAAAGACTGGAAAAGAAATGAATAATAGTAATATAAGATCTTCAAAATTCGAACTGTGTAGAGTCGTTGCTATGTTTAGTATCATGCTGCTGCATACAACGTATTATACATTTGGGGATAGTATATCATGGCCTTTAATTATTCTTGCTTCCTTTTCTGTTGTTGGTGTGAATGTCTATGTTATGATTACTGGTTATTTTACAACCAGACCAAAGAAAACTGCATTGCTAAATTTGCTATTCATTTGTGTGTTCTGGGGGATATGCAAAATTATTGCTAAAAAAGGATTAGGCTTGGAAATGTATAACATAGATTATTTTCTCATTACAAATTCCAATTGGTTTATCCCTTCATACATTTGTCTTGTTTTTTTTGCACCTATACTAAATTCTTATTGTGAAAAAGCGAGTAAGGGAGAGCTGGTAGGGGGGGTAATTTCTTTATTGGCTTTAGAAATTTATTTTGATTGGATACCACCACGCCCTTCATTCTCTTTAGGTAGCCAGAATGGATATTCTGTGTTGTCATTCATAATAATTTACCTTTTAGCCCGGGCTATAAAGCTTTATGGTTTGCCTCAATGGTTCAGAAAGTATAACATATATATTTATGTTTTGAGCTCGCTGATTACTGCGATAATGACTTTTAAATTAGATAATATGAGATTTTGGTGTATTGCTTATACGAATCCGTTTGTGATTATCTCTTCTGTTGCTTTTTTTAGTATCTTTGAAAGTATGTCGGATTGGAACTCAAAGGTCATCAATCGAGTCGCTAAAAGCATGCTCGCATGTCTTTTGGGGCACCTTGGCCTTACAATACTTTATACTGCACAATTCAAATATCTATATGCTCAATATTCAAGCATATCATTAATTGCCTTATGGGTTTCAGCTGTTTTAGTTGCATTCTTTGTATGTGTGCTAATAGATCAGTTGAGAATAATGTTGTGGCAAAGGATAGAAACTTCTATAAGGAAATTTATAACGAATAATGAACTCTTTGCTAATAGTAAATAGTATGACCATTTGATAAAGTTACTCAATGACGATATTCTTCAAAAAGATTAAGACAAAATGAATAGTATAACACTAAAATTCGGAAAAGACAAGACCGCCATTATCAAGGGCATCGCCATCATTTTCATGATTATGCTACATTGTGGTGTGGCGGACGTGCTGAAGCTATGTGTGGGTATCTTCACCTTTATGGTGGGTTATGGCTATGCTTTCGCAAAGAACAAAGACTGGCGTTACAGCCTGAATCACATAAAAAAGCTACTTATCCCGTTCTGGACGATATTGTTTGTGTTTACATTCCCAGTGATGTATGTACAAGGCAATCTGGATGGGGCAAAAATGATATTGCTCAATATGTTTGGCATTAATTCCGAATATAATTGGTATAGTTGGTTCGTGGCTTTTTATATCTATTGCATGATTGTGATGCCGTTTATGTCGAAGCTCATCGATAGGAAACCGATCGTTTCAACAATAGGCTTTATCGTACTGGCTTATGTGCTGGAAGCAGCAGTACATACAATCCCGAATTGGGCTGATAACGATTGGACCAAACGATTGTTTGATTGTTTTTTGTGTACTCCAGGGGTGTTGCTCGGTTATCTGTTCGCACATGAAGGGTGGTTCACTAAGATACAAATTACTAAAAGCGCTTCTGCATTTTGGCTAGTATTGGCGGCTATGGTTATCGCAATGGTTTTTGTTTTGCGTAGTCAAATTGGAGCATTGCTGGGATTTAATCTCGATTTTTTCTATGCATCGCTGTTTATATTTGCAGTTTTGATTATATTGAATCTTTATGAACTTCCTGTACTCTACAAGTTTCTTGCAACTTTGGGTGATGTTTCTGTATATATGTGGTTCTTCCATGCATTATTCTTTACTGGTGCAGTTGCACCAGTTTATGGTCCTTTAAGACAGATCTCCGATAGTCTTTGGATTGTTACGCCTTGGACGATATTCTTAACATTTGTATGTTCATGGGGACTTGATAAGATAACAAGCCTTATTCAAAGTAAAATCTTAATATGAATGAACCTGTAGTTACGATACTTATTCCAGCCTATAATGCGGCAGCATACCTCCCGAAATGCACAGATTGTATTTTAGGACAGACATACCAAAAACTTCAGGTTGTGGTTATAGATGACGGTAGCATCGATGATACGCTTGCTGTTGCTCAAAGCTATGCTGTCAAGGATAGTCGTGTGGAGGTATATCATCAAGAGAACCAAGGAGTGGCGGCAACCCGCAACAACTTGCTTGAAAAGGTGAGGGGTGATTGGGTGCTGTTTGTTGATGCTGACGACTGGATTGAGCTTGACATGGTGGAAACACTTTTGGCACTAGCAGTTGAAAATAATGCAGAAATTGCAGAGTGCAAGAATGTCATAAATGATACTACCTGCGATAAGGATAATCCGACTATAACGCTTTGGAATCAGGAAGAGGCTGTTTTTCAGTTCTTAAGGCATAAAATTTTTAGCGGATCATTGTGGAATAAGCTAATAAAAGCAAGCTTGTTGAAAAACGAGCGGTTCCCTGATAATGTGTCTTATGGTGAAGATGCTCTATTTTGCTGGCATATTCTACAGAAGGTAAATACTATTGTGCGTACGTCAGCTCAGTATTATCATTACAAAATGAACGATACCAGCATATCTCATCAGAAATACGATATTAAGCACATGAGCGGTCATATAGTATGGAAGCAGATAAGTGAGGAAACAGAGACTTTGTGGCCACAATATAAAGAGATTGCAGATGCTACCTATGCCATTTCGGATATGTGGCAGCTTTACAATGCAGCAAAATCTAAGTACCCCAAAGACCTGCATATTAAAGAATACCAATCTCATGTACGTAAATCTTTGTACATCATTTATAATTCTCATTTAATAAATACGAAAAAAATGCTCTTCGCTATAGCAGTATCAATTAGTTATAGGTGGGGTGGATTTGTTGTAAATTAAGAGTGGAATTGACTATATATAAGATGCAATAAATAATGGCGAAAATAATGGTTTAGACAATTATAAAAATACTATAATGAAAACAATAATGCTTGTATTCGGAACACGTCCTGAGGCTATCAAGATGTGTCCGCTGGTGAAGGAGTTCCAGAAATATCCGGAAGAGTTTAAAACTATCGTGTGCGTGACAGGACAGCATCGCGAAATGCTGGATCAAGTGCTGCATATTTTTGACGTGAAGCCAGACTATGACCTTAACATCATGAAACAGGGTCAAGACCTCTACGATGTGACGGCACGTGTCCTGACTGGCATGCGCGATGTGCTGAATGAGGTAAAGCCCGATGTAGTGCTAGTTCATGGTGATACCACCACTTCGACTGCTGCAGCCTTGGCTGCATTCTATCAACAGATTCCTGTGGGCCATGTGGAGGCAGGCTTGCGTACTCACAACATCTACAGCCCCTGGCCAGAAGAGATGAACCGCCAAATCACGGGGCGCATCGCTACCTTCGACTTCGCGCCCACGCCGCTGAGTCGACAGAACCTGCTCGACGAGCACACGCCCGAAGAACGCATCACGGTGACAGGCAACACGGTGATTGACGCACTCTACTGG
>JAEEGL011643576.1_pt1 | contig 27308 bp, 21 predicted proteins | sample 9134231 | NCBI WGS metagenome assembly JAEEGL01 (sample SAMN16246548, study PRJNA631951) | gut metagenome | biome: gut microbiome; feature: rumen; material: fiber-attached | host: Bos | place: Iran: Karaj | collected 2018-10
AACTTTACCTGTAGTCCACCAGGTATTGTAAAGCCTGAGTTCAGCATTAAGTATCTGATCGCTGACGGTGTTTGCCATATAAAACACATCCTTTCGAAAGTATTTTAACTGATTGACAATGATTTGTCAAGGCAATTAAGGTTATAACCTTAATCTTTTGCAAGCTTATTTGGAATATGGTCTAAATCATTCGGTGGTTTTGTTTTGTTATAAAACGAATAAATCAAGTGTCAATCGGTGCATTCAGCAGCGGTTCTGATAACAAGAACCGCTGCCTTCTTATGCTAGGGGATTAATCAGCCAATCTGAGGCATCTGCAGAATTACTCCCGTTTCGGGGTCAAGACAGTTTCTGACCTCTGCTTCCGAAATGTTCAGCAGATTGGCAATCTTTTTGTTTGTGAAGCCGTCTTCGTTGAGCTCGGTCACAGCCTCTGAGATCTTTTCTTTCCTGCCCCTGGCATATCCTTCTCTGTAGCCGATTTTTCTGCTTTCGGTAAGTTTTCTGTTCAGAATTTCCTTCTCCTCGTCATTGGGTTCGGGCGGAGGCGGATTGATGCCGGCTTCCCACATATGGTTCAGCTTTATCATCACCCTTGCCATATCACTTGGCGATGCGTAGCCGACCTTTTTGAAAACCGATCTCACATGCCTTAACCAGGTCGCTTTCGAAACATAGAACTTTCTTGACATAATTTTGTAGTCGATATCGGCGCGTTTGAGATACTTGCGAACCATTTTCGGCGTCAGGCCGAGGATATCCGTAAGGTCGCCGATGGTAAGAGGATCATTGCGGTTTTTGAGAATCTCTTTCCAGTTTGAATCGTTAAACATAGGTTCTCTCCTATAAATTTATTCGAACCTTGAACCCTGTTTAAGCCGCTTGGTCATTGACCAAATTTTCCTGCAATTATTCAAATTTTATCAGAAAACTGTCTTAAAAGTATCAAAAAACACGATTTTTCGGCAATCAAGTGTAAAAAAACCGAATTCTGACCACAAAGCCGATTTCCCTTGAAACAAAAGGGATAATGAGTCTAAACTTGTCCTCGGTTTTCCTTTACTGTCCTATAAATTGGACTCTTTGGGACCACGAGGCCCAGAGTTCGAATCTCTGCACTCCGACCAGAAAAAAGCAAGTCTTATGACTTGCTTTTTTCAGTGAAATCCGCCCTTGCGGGCGGGTGAAATATTGCTTCGCAATGTGAAATTGCCCTTCGGGCAGTGAAATGCCAGCGGGCGCGGGTTGGTTTCATTTCACCGGGCGCGCCGGAACCGTTCCTTCACTTGTGCGCATCACAAACTCTGTTTAAAAAGCTGATTGTTTTGACAGAACAGTCAGTCTTCTTTTTATGCCTCAAAGCTCTTGTTTCAAGGGGGTTACAATTTTTAAGAGCCGCCCGGAATGATGATTTTTCCGAGAGGCTCTTTTTTCACAAATATTTTTTTGTCAGGTTTTAAAAAGCTGTTATGTAAATGTCAAGAGTTATACGATTGCGCGGTAGATTTCAACAATGATGTTGTAAAGCTTTGTTGCGCGCAGGAACATAACGATTTTTTCAACAATGCCCGGTGTGTGCTCTTCGGGGTGGAATGTAAGCGGCTGCGAGCCGTCGTTTATAACAAGCGCCTGTGTAAGGCAGATTCCGCCTTCGCCCAGGATTTCCGCTCTGATATAGCTGAAATCGCTGCTGCCTTCGATTGTGTCAAGATCGAGCACGATGGGGTCTGCGCCGGCTTCGCACTTCATAATGACTTTTCCGTCCGCAATCCACTGGATTTCATCGGCGTTTTCAACCGTGACGGTAACCTTGTGGCCGTCAACCACAACGCTGTTGAACATCGGATAGGGAATACCCTTGCCTCTGACGTCAATATCCTCTTTGGGACCTATCTCATAAACATCATTGCCGGGGAGGCACTTTGACACGCAGAAGAAGGCGCCCGACTGCATGGTCTTTTTAACCTCTTCCTGTGTGTTCTCCTTCATCATAAACACGCTGAAGGAGCTGTCGCAGTTAAGAAGGGAGTGCGCGTCCGTGTTGCTGAAGCCGATGACCGTTCTGCCGTAGGGCAGGCAATACATAAGCAGCTGATCCCAGAGTATTCTGTCATAGCGGGTAACGGAATTGACCTCGTTTAACGCTTCTATTCCGAGGCAGCTCTTGTATTTAAGCAGAAGATTGCCGAAAAAGCTGACTGTTTCGGGGTCTGTCACCACTTCGGGATGAGCGTTGGATTCAAGCACGTCTCCGGGATGGTTGATGTGGGAGAGCGCGCCGTTGTCTTCAACAAATCTCAAAGCGTTTTCAATACCGTCCTCGTTTTCGGCGACATAGCCGGAGGGGTCGAAAATGTTGCTGCCCGGATAATATCCGGCAAAGCCGTTGCCGACGTCAGGCGGAAGAAAATAACCGTTGACGTGGTTTTTGGAGAGCGTCAGGTGGTTGAGCTCGTTTGCGCCGGTTATGCAGGTCATGCCGTAGCCCCTGTTGTTATAGGTGCCGGAGGTGATTGCCTCATACTCCTCATCGGTGAGAACGCTCATCTTGTTGCCGAGAATATACTGATACCAGTAAGGGGTTACAAGCTTGGGCTTTTTATTCCACTCAACGCCCGTGACGGCGTGATCGCTGTTGGCAAGAAAATCGTAGCCGAGAGAGTAGTATTCCTTGACCATTTCGGGGAGGTCAACATCGGCGTCGCTCCATGTGGTATGTGAATGAAGAACGCCTCTGTATGCGCCCCAGGCGCCGTCGCCGCTCCACACAACGTCCTCATAGGGCGAAACTATTGTGTAGCCGGACTCCGCCGAAGCCGTAAGCCCGCCGAAAATGCCGAACACCATAATCGCGCTGATGATTACGCATAAAACTTTTTTCATCATTCGTTCTCCTTTGTTTTGAAAATTATCAGAATTAAACAATTTGCCTGTGCAAATCACGTTTTCCGGATTGATTATAGCACATTAAAACAAAACTTTAAATACATTTTTTAAAAACGGGGCTCCGGTTTTTCATCCGCCGGATTTTTTGTCACCGCTTCCCGCCGGTTACTTCCTGCAGGGAATTTTCGCTCTCATGTTTTCAAGGCGGCTGAGGGCGGCAAGCAGGGTTTCATCCTTCTTGGCAAAATGCAGGCGGATGAGGTGGTTTACCGGCTCGCGGAAAAAGCTTGAGCCAGGAACGGCGCCTACGCCGACATCCCTTGCGAGAAGCTCGCAGAATTCGAGGTCGCTTTCAAAACCGAACTCCGAAATGTCAAGAAGAACATAATACGCGCCCTGCGGCACCGTGTGGGCAATATTGAGTTCGTCAAGCCCTTTGAGAAAGAGATTTCTTTTATTTGTATATTTGCGGGCAAGGTCAGCGTAGTAGTCATCGCCGAAGCGCAGCCCCGTAACAGCCGCTTCCTGAAGGGGAGCCGCCGCACCAACGGTAAGAAAGTCGTGAACCTTTTTTGCAACATCAATTATATTCGCCGGCGCAATGATATACCCCAACCGCCAGCCCGTAATTGAATAGGTCTTGGAGAGGGAGGAGCACGAAAGAGTCCGCTCCCACATCCCGGGCAGAGAAGCGAAATATGTGTGTTTATACGGCTCAAAAACAATGTGTTCGTAAACCTCATCGGTTATGACGAAGGCGTCGTATTTTTCAACAAGGGAGGCAATGAATTCAAGCTCTTCATAAGTAAACACCTTGCCGCTCGGGTTGGAGGGGTTGCAGAGTATGAGCGCTTTGGGGCGCTGTCTGAACGCCGCTTCAAGCTCGTCGGGGTCAAAGCCGAATTCCGGCGGGTGAAGGGGAACGTATATCGGCTTTGCGCCCGAAAGAATTGCGTCGGCGCCGTAGTTTTCATAAAAGGGCGAAAAAACAATTACTTTATCGCCCGGATTGACAACGCTCATCATAGCCGCCATCATCGCTTCTGTGCTGCCGCAGGTAACGACAATGTCGGTTTCGGGGTTGATTGCTCTGCCCATAAACCTTGCCTGCTTTTCGGCGAGCGCCTGCCTGAAATTCTGCGCGCCCCAGGTTATTGAATACTGGTGAAAATCCTCATATGAAACTTCGGCGAGACGTTCGAGAATTTCGCGCGGGGGGTCAAAATCGGGAAAGCCCTGTGAAAGATTGACCGCATCGCACTCCATACAGATACGCGTCATACGGCGGATTACCGAGTCGGTGAAGCCCTGCGTTTTTGCGGATAATTCAGGCATCGCTGTTCCTCCTTTTTATGAAACGGTAAATATACATAAAGTATAAACCGTGCCTGCCGTTCAAGTCAACCCGGCTTTTTGTGCTTTGCAAGGTCAGCCGCAAGCTGTTATTGCGCGGAACAAAAGCCCCCGACTGTTCTTTTTGCGAAAAAATACGGCATATTTCTGTATTGTAATTATAATGACTGTCCGGTGCGTTATAATTTATAATGAAAATGAATAATCTGCCGGGCGGATAAGCCGGCTTGTAATAAAGGGGGAAAAACGATGCTTAACAGAATCTACGCTTTTATAATGGCAATTATTGCCTTTTTCTCGTCGCTTTTCGGTCTCGGGAACTACGGCAGGGTCAACACCTACTACGATGTTCACTACGGCAGCGGAGCACGTGAAGTCTATGACCTTGTTGTGCCCAAGGGCGCAAAGGGCGAGACAAATCTTATTCTGCTTATTCACGGCGGCGCCTGGATAGGCGGAGACAAAAAGGATTCCAGGGACTCGCTTGTAAGCCAGGCGGCGGGCAGCGGCTGCTGCGCCGCGGCAATCAACTACACCTTTGTTTCGGACAAGACAGACATAAACCTCATTCTGGATGAAATAACCATGGCGCTCAAAGCCATAAAGGAAAAGGGAAATGAGCTTGGAATCGACGTAAACAAGGTTATGCTTTACGGTCACTCCGCAGGCGGAAATCTCTCGCTGCTCTACGCCTATTCGCGCATAGACGAGGCGCCGGTAAAACCGGTTGCCGTGTTCGGCATGAGCGCACCCACAGACCTCACCGACGTTCAGTCATATATTGACGGCGATTTTGAGGAGGAGACGGCGTATGAGCTGTTCTCCAAGGCCTGCGGATATAAATTCACAAAAGACAATCTTGAAGAGGCAAAGCCATACCTTGAAAAGGTGTCGCCCGTCACCTACGTCACGCCCGCGAGCGTTCCCACCGTTCTGGCTCACGGCAAGAAAGATTCGACCGTCAGCTTTTCGCAGTCCGAAAAGCTTGACACTCTGCTGACGCAAAACGGCGTTAAGCACGAGTTTGTTGTTTTCCCGAATTCCGGGCACGACCTCGGCAGTGACAAAGAACAGTCGGACCTCATCTACAAGCTTATTGCGCAGTATATAAATGAATATCTGAAATGATTTACAGCGCCGCTCTGAAGCGGGGGGAAAGAGAAGAGGATTAACCTGAGTTTCAGGTTAATCCTCTGTTTTTGTTTTAAGGGGAGTTGCGGCTCTTTGCGGAAAGCTCAGAAACCGCCTTTCAACCCTACCTGCGGATACACGCCTTATATGCCGCCGCAGCTCCGCCGGAGACCGCCCACAGACCGCCGCCGTTTTCGCTTTGCTGACCTATAAACCACAGATTCTTTACAGGCGTTTTGTGCGGCGGATTTTTCTGATGCCGGACGGGCACCGTTCCGCCGAAGGAGCTTTTGCTCATGTGCGTAAGGTTCCTGTAATCGGCTGCGGTCATTATCTTTTTAACCGTAATATGCTGTCTGAGACCGGGCAGATAGCGCTCGGCGCGTTCCAGCAGATGATCGGCATATTTTTCTTTTTCGCTCTCCCAGTCGCCGTCTTTCAGGGTGTCGGGCGCAACCGTGTAAACGGTCAGGCAGTGCCTGCCGGGGGGAGCAAATTCCGGCGCGTGATATGACGGCACAAACAAAAGAAAACCGTCTTCGCCGTCGTGGTATTCGCCGTTTCGCAGGCGTTCGGTTGCCCTGTGCAGGTCATAGGAGCCGTAGCAGTAGCAAAGTGCCGTGCCGAGCACGTCAACGGGGTTGAAATCAACGCCCGCATGCACCATAAACACCGCCTCCATCGGGCGGTAGGTTTCAAGAATATTTTTGTAGGAGGAGTCAAGATACTCCTCCCCGACGGTTTTCAAGAAAAAATCACGCCCGCTGCCGCTGCCTGCAACAACATCCGCCTTTTCAAAAGTGCCGTCCGCAAGGCGCACGCCTGCCGCCCTTCCGTTTTCAACAAGCACTTTTCCGACAACGGTGTTGAGCTTTATCACACCGCCGTTTTGCGTGATATAAGAGGAGAGCTCCTCCGCTATTTTCTGGCAGCCGCCTTTGATATAGCCGAAGCCGCCCAGAAACTTTCTGCCGTTTTTTTCAAGCGGAATTCTGTCGTCAAAGCCCGTTTCAAGGTTGGTCATCGGCACGGCGAGCCCCCAGACCTCGTCCGGGTCGGCGCAGTAGTCGGCAAGAATGCCGGTGTAAAGCGCCTGAAGTTTTCTGTCTTTAAAGAAGTGTTCAACAAGCTGCTGCGCCGTCATACGCGAGTAACGCGCGACGGGAACAAACGAGGCGGCAAGGGCAAAGGCGCTGCGAAGAGACGGCTTGCGGTTTAAGTTGTAACGCACGCGCATCATATTGTCATAAAAGCGGTAGTATTCATCCAGCCCCTTTGCGTCAGAGGGGAACAGCTCCTTCAGACGGTCGCGCCGCCAATACGGACCCTCATATTTTTCGGGTTTTTGCATTGAATAATCGGGCATTTCAACGTTGCGGTCCGCCCGCATAAGGTCAAGGTGGATGCCGAACTGAGCCAGAAGGTCGCTCATCGGCTCGCCGGGCAGAAGGTCGCACATAAGCAGGGGACCCTGCTCAAAGCGGTATCCGCCGGCTTCACACAGAGCCAGAACCCCGCCTGCAACGGGGTTTTTGTCATATATTACGACCTCGTGGCCGTCCTTTACTGCCATGGCGCCGAAAACGAGCCCCGCAAGGCCTGCGCCGATTACGGCAAACTTCATAAAACCGCCTCCGTCACAATTATAAATTGACAAGCGCCAAAAGTAAATAACATAAACTGAAATATCCGCTTTTCAAAAGCTTTTATTTGTGTTAAACTTAAACGCAACAAGACTGAATCCGGGAGGCAGCGTATGAAGAACGAAAGCAAAACCGTTGAGCGCGAGCAAAGGCAGCTCGCAAGACTCGAAAAGCTCGGCGCCAAAAAGCCGTATTTCGGGTATTTTGCCGTAATACTGCTTCTGGTTGCCTCGGTGAATATTATTGACGAGATAACATCAAGCCTGCCGGCGAACCTGCAGTCGTGCTATGTAACGGAGTTTCTTGCAGTCAACGGGCGCAGCTATGCGGACGCTTTAGCCCTGCACGGCACAGTGAGCATAATAAGTTATGCGCTGGGCATTATTACGCCGTTTTACAAGGCGCTCGCCGACAAAATCGGGCGCAAGCCGCTGTTTTTTATGTCCACCTTCGGTATGAGCGTCGGTATGTTTATCGCTTCAATCGCCCCGAACTACTGGGTTTATCTTTTCGGCTCGGCGGTTATGAGCTTTTTTATCGCTCACGACATTCAGATTATCTACATTCTCGAGGTCGCGCCCGCAAAGCACCGCGCAAGAATTTACAGCATTCTCAAATCAATCGGCATTGTCGGGGTTGTCGCAATCCCCTGGATGCGCAAGACGCTTATGCATAACGACCCCGCACGCTGGCGTGTCGTTTACCTCGCCCCCGCGGTTGCCGCGCTCACTGCGGCTGTGTGCGTTCTGCTTTTTGCCCGCGAAACAAAGGTCTATATCGAAGGGCGAAGCGCATATCTCCGCCGCCCATACGCCGAGCGCAAGGCGGAGTCGGAACGCCTTAAGCTTGAAAAGAAAACGGACGCCGGCAAGCAGGGCGTTTTTGCAGGCATAAAATATCTTATGAAGCACCGCGACCTGCGTTCGCTTATGATTTTTCACATCATTTTCGATGTCGGTCTTGCCTGCGTGGGGCTTTACCACGAGTCAATGCTCAAGGATGCCGGCTATTCAACCGCCGAGGCAACGAGGGCGCTGTTCTTTGTGCCGCTTCTGTATGCCTCCTGCGTTTTCATCAGCGGTTTTGTGGCGGACATTCTCGGACGTAAAAAGACAATCCTGCTCTTCGGCACCCTTCACATTATTGCCTTCTGCACCTTTGTTTACGGGCTGAGGCACGGCTTTGCCCCCACGGCTCTCGGGCTTTTGTGCGGAGTTTATCAGGGCGGCTACTGGATTGGCAGAGACTATATGGATATTATGGTCACCGAAAAGGTTCCCACCGAAATTCGCGCTTCCGTCATGGGCGCAGACGGGCTTATTGTAACCGTCGGCATGGCGGTCGGTTACCTGCTGTGCATTGCGGGAATAGGCATAGTCGGCGTTGCATTCTCCTGCCTGTTCGTTACCGTGCCCTGCGTGGCGGTTGCGATTATCGGCGTTACGGTAAAGGTCAGAGAAACGAAGGGCGCCGTTATGGAAGATATCACCGACACCCCCGAACAGCTTCCGGAATAAAAACGTTCTTTAAAACAATCGCAATAAAAGCGGCGGCGGTCCTCATAATGAAGACCGCCGCCTTTTGCTTTTTATTTTAACGGTTTCATAGGTTGTGTTTTCAAAGCGTTCAAGCCAGGTGTCGTCCTCGGTGTCCGCGGCTCTGGTAAGCAGGTTCTGAAGCAAAAGCGTGGCATTGCCGTTTTCCTGAGCAATAATTGTGAGAATATCGGCGTGTTTGTTCTTTTCGCCCTCGGGAAGGGAATCGCGCACCTTTTTGTTGATTTCATAAAGAGAAGTGTCTTCCTTTTCCTTCTCTGAAAGAGTGTCCCACTGCGGTTTTGCCATCTCATAAACAGTCTCGTTCAGGAAGAGGTCTCCCAGGTCCGCGCCGTCTGTATCGTCATCGGTGAACTTGTTGAGAATGTCGTGAATAAACTGCGCTCTTCCCTTGTTTTCGGCATTTGTCGATTTATAGTTCTCACGGTATTCGTTTATAGCCGCAAGGAAGGAATCAACAAAGGGAACAATCTGCTGACTCATCTGACCTTCCATAAGCCTGTCATACTCGGCTGTGTCATAGCCGCCTTTCATGCTCATAAGGGCAAGGTCGGTTATGGCTTCGCTTCTTTTTGTGGTGGTCTTGTAGCCGAGGTAAACCTTTTTGTTGCCCTTTGCGCCTATAGAGGTTTAGCCCGAGCCCCGGTTAAGGTCAACGGGGTTGCCGTCGTCGCCGCACAGGATCTTGAAGCCCTCGGATGCGGCGGCGTCATAACTGCCCTCATAAACTTTCACTTCGCTTATGTATTCGGGTAAGGAATCCGCAAATACCTGAGCGGGCGGTGTGCCTGCTATTGAGAGAGTAAGAATAAGGGCCGTGATAAAAAGTGTTATTTTTTTCATCGGAACACCTCCCTGAAATATTACACCTGCAGTATAAATCATAAGAGGTGACAAAAAAAGAGAATGGTTGTTTAAACCCTTATTTCTTAATAACAATATCAAATTGTTTTTTAAATCAATCTTTAAATCAAAATAAAAAAGATTTAAACATTATAAATGACAGCCCCCCGTTTGCAAAAACTCCGCATATATGTTATAATTCTATTTCGGTTAACACCCCACTTTATGAAAGCGAGTCTGTTATGAAGAATTATTTCAGAAACTACTTCAGAAGAATCTTCTCTGAGGTCAAAAAAAGCGAGCTCATCTACTGGTGGATTATGCGCGGCCTTATGATTTTTGCCCTCATCGACACAATCATAAACGGCAAGGATTACAACGGCAGCAACCCTCCCATACAGATTGCCGCCAACCTCGTCGGTATGTTCGCCTATGAGATTATCCAGTTCTTCCCCGAAAAGAGCACTCTGCGAAAGCTCAGCCCCCGCTTCCAGAACATCACTGCGCTCGGCTTCCTTCTCGGCTCCTTCGGCGGCGCCTACCTCAACTTCTACTACTCAATTCCGATGTATGACAAAATCCTGCACGCAACAGGCACGGCAGAGGGCGTCTATATCGGCTACGAATACACCTGCGCCCTCCAGCTCAAATACAAAAAAACCTGCCCTCCGCAGATAGCGTCACTGTGCGGTCTCGGCTTCGGCTTCATCCTTGCGAGCGGCTGGGAGCTTTTCGAGTTCATCTATGACCAGTTCTTCGGCGGCGACGCCCAGCACTGGAACCTCGCAAACGCCCTCAAGGAGGCGGGCGGAAACTGGCAGAACGTCTTCCTTATGTTCCCGCTCAGAGATTACGACGTTTTCCTCTCCCGCTTTGCCCTTATGGATACAATGAGCGATATTGTCATGAACTTCATCGGCGGTCTGATTATGTATGCCGTGCTGTTCTTCTTCCCCTACCGCCACCGCGGAGCCGGCGACGTCAACGCCCTGATAGAATCACAAAAGGAGTAATTTTATGAATATAAACGAAATTCAGATGAATCCGTTTGAAGAAATCGGCACGGGCTGGGGTCTCGTCTGCGCAGGCGATAAAACCCGCGCAAATATGATGACCGTCAGCTGGGGAGCCGTCGGAGTAATGTGGGGCAAAAATGCGGTTTTCGTTTTCATCCGCGATTCAAGATACACAAAGGAATTTATCGACGGCGGCAGCACCTTCTCTCTCTCGTTCTTCGATGAAAAGTTCAGACCCGCCCTCGCACTGTGCGGCTCGGAAAGCGGCAGAAATACCGATAAATGGCAGGCATCGGGGCTCACCCCGGCGGAAAAGAACGGCGTTGTCTATCCGCAGCAGGCAAAACGCGCCTTCCTTTGCAAAAAACTCGCCGCAGTTCCCGTCACCCCGAAGGATATCCTCGACCCGGGAATCATCCCCGAATGGTATCCCTCCGATGACTTTCACACAATGTTCGTCGGCGAAATCATAGATGTCGTCGAATCCTGAAATTACCGGATATGCAATGAATAAACCCACCTGTTCAATGAACCGGTGGGTTTAATTATATCTCTCAACTGCCTTCCGGCGGTTATCTCACTATCTTTTCCCCGTCAAACATAATCACGCACTCTGCCGCTCCGCCTGGGGCGCCGCCTGACTTTATCCAGTCAACATAGGCGCGTCTCAGCGCAGTGTCAGTCGGCCACTCGTCAACGGGTCTGTCGGCGTATCTGCCGAAAACTCTCCACGCGTCGCCGAAGCGTTCGCTCTCCCAGGAGTCAACAACCTCAAAATCGTCCATAAATTTAAGAATATTCAGGTTCTCCGGCAGGAATTTTCTGTGGTTCTGGTTAAGCAGCCACGACCCGCAGATAAAAATCACTCTCCCGTCGGGGAAAAGTCCGTGCAGATGCTCCCAGGCGCATTTGTATGAGGCAAAACGCACCTCGTCCGTCAGCGGAACGCCCGAGGACGGAATGTGAAAACCTATAAGCAGATCCCCCGGGTTGATAACGTGCCCGCAGCTCATCGTGAAGGGCTTGTTCCTCTCGCTGAAATTCGCCAGCTGATACTGGAACCTGCCGTATGCCACCCTGTCAAGGCGGAAAAAACCGTCAAACCAGTCTGCAACAAAGGTGCCGGGCACGCCCTTGCACTCAATGCACTCAAGCAGCTTGCAGCGCAGGTCGTCCATTGTGTCCCAATAAATCTGCTCGTCTATACCCATCAGTCCGTATTGCTCCCAAAGCTCGCGCGTGAGCGAAAGAACAAACACAAAATGCAGGGTGTATCGGCTGTATCCCATCCTCGCCGCAAGAATGTCAAGCTTTGCAAGCAGCTTGCCGTCCAGCCTTGTTTTGTGGTATTCAAATTTGTCATACAGAGCGTCAAACGTCCTTGCGTAAGATTTGTTTGAATCCAGCTTGTCGAGAACCTCGGTAAACAGATTCACCGCCTCTTCGGGGTATTTGTAACGCGCCATAAAATCCTGAATAAAAGCTGTGTTGTGAAGCATAATTCCCTCCTGATTCAATCCGAAACAAGCCAGACGGTCATATCGCATTCGCCTCTGTTTATGCAGGCATAGAACGGGATGAGCCGTATTTCACACGGCTCGTATTCTCTTTCATAAGCGTAAAGTCCGCCCTCAAACGTCTCCTGCCTGAGCCGTCTGCCTTTAATGATTATATCCGTTGTGCCGAGCCCGGCGTTGAATTTCCGCTCAAAGTCCGTGATTTTTCCGATTTTCAGCGCGCGCAGGTTTTCGCCGTTGTCAACGCTCTCTGCGCAGTAAACCAGCGGACCCATTGTGACGGCAACTCTGCCCGCGTCCTCGTTTACAAGCGGGTTTGCGTAAACCGCCTTCGGGCTTATGTCAAGATTTATCTCAAACTCAGCCGCTCCGGCAACGTCAATATATGCGTAACCGTCTTTAACAACTGCCCCGGCATCCGGCTTTATTTCAAAACTGTCTTTTGAAAATCCCGGAATCCTCAGCGCAAGCTTTCCTCTGAAATCCGCTCCGGTTACGATTTTCACTTTTCCGTCGTATGGATAACCCGTTTCAATCTCAATTTCACCCTTCGCCGTTTTTACGGTTGAAGCAATATACTGGTGAATATAAACTGTGTTTTCGTCTTCACTGCAGATATAGTCGCCGATTGACGCTATGAATCTTGTTATATTGGGCGGGCAGCAGGAACAGCTGAAAACCCTCTGCCTCACCGCTTCGGGGAAGGGCTCCTGCTGTCTGGGAACACCGACGTTTCTGCCCCTCTCGGCGTGAAGGAACTCAAGCGGATTCTTGTAGAAAAACGAGCCGCCGTCAAGCGACACGCCCGAAAGAACGCCGTTGAATATCGCCCTTTCAATAACGTCGCCGAAACGGGCGTCAACCCTCATTTTCTGCATGCGCGAGGCAAAATACACAAGCGCAATGGCAGCGCAGGTCTCGGTGTAGGCCCTTGAATTAGGCAGGTCGTATGGAACGGTGAACGCCTCGCCCACAGCGGTCTGTCCTATACCGCCCGTAAGATACATTTTTTTGTTGTATATGTCGTCAAAAAGGGAGAAGCACGCCTTTTTCAGCGCTTCATCGTCATATTCGAAGGCAATATCAGCCATTCCCGCATAGAGATAGCAGGCGCGCACGCTGTGCCCCTCGGCAGTCAACTGCTCGCGGCAGGGCAGGTGGCTCTGGTAATATCTTGACGAGCACCAGAAATCCTCCGGCACCTCCTCCTGCATTCCCCTTCGGTCAATAAAATGCTTCGCAAGGTTCAGCCATTTCTTCTCGCCCGTGCACCTGTAAAGCTTTACAAGTGCAAGCTCTATTTCCTCGTGACCCGGCGTGTGAAAGGCGGCGGAATCCTCAACCCTGAATATGCGGTCTATAAGGTCGAGATATTTGCACATGATTTTCAGCATCTTGTCCTTGCCCGTCGCATAATAATACGCAACAGCCGCCTCGGTCAGATGCCCTGCGCAGTAGAGCTCGTGCCAGTCCCTGTTCGTAAAGCGGTTTTCCGGCTCGCAGACCGAAAAATAGCTGTTGAAATAGCCGTCCTCCCACTGATTTTTCTCCATCAGGTCAACAACCTCGTCAACCTTCTTTTCAAGGTCGGGACGGGGCTCTTTTTCAATTATGAAGGCAACGCTCTCAATCCACTTCGCTATGTCGGAGTCCCAGAAAATGTGCGGTCTGTTCTCCATGCCTTCCTTCCACTCAAAGCGGAAGGCGTCAAACCTGCCCGTCTCTGCGAATCTGTCACGCACATTGTAAATCGTTTTTTCCGCATTGATTTTCTGACGGTCTCTCCAGAAGCCGTCTTTTATTGTAACATCGCGAAAAGATATGTTTTCCATTACGCTCTCCTTATTAATTATACAGTCAGAAGTCCTGCGTCAAGCACATACTGTGCGCCCGTCGCAAAGCGGGCTTTGTCGCTTGCCAGGAAGAGAACAAGATTTGCAACGTCCTCGCTCTCAAGCCACGGCGTGTCTATGAGGTTGCCCGCCGAAGCGCCTGCCTCCTCCTCGGGCGTCTTGCCCTCAATGGCGGCAAGCCCGTCGTTCATCGGAGTGTTGACAGCCGTCGGGTGAATGCTCAGAACTCTTATGTTATAGGGCGAAAGCTCAATAGCCCACGCCTTCGTAAGCCCCGTGAGCCCCCATTTTGAAGCCGTATAGTGCGACAGACGGTTGCCCCCGCGAAGCCCCATTACGGAGGAGTTGTTGATAATAACCCCGCTCTTCGCCTTCATCATATACGGGCTTATTCTTCTCGTCACCATGAACGGCCCCTTGAGGTTTATGTCAATCATTGCGTCCCATTCCTCGTCCGTCATCTTGTCAACGCTCTGGTGGGCGCATATTCCCGCATTGTTAAACAGAATGTCTATCTTGCCGAACGCCGCTATCGTTCCCTCAACGGCTCGCGTAATCGCTTCATCGTCGCGCACGTCGCCCGCAAAAACCTCGCACTTCCCGCCGAGCGCCTCAATCTCCGCCTTTAAGCTCTCCAGCTCCTCGTTCGTGCCGAAGGCGTAAGCCGGGTATTCAATCTTTTTCGCCACGTCAAAGCCGACTACATTCGCCCCCTCTTTCGCAAAAGCGAGAGCCGTCGCCCTGCCCTGACCGTGAGCCGCGCCCGTGATAAATACTACCTTGTTTTCAAATTCCTTCATTACGAGAACCTCTTTTCCGTATATAATACAATATAATTTAATATACATTTTCAGTATATCAAACCTGTTTTGTCAAGTCAACGCAAAACAGGCGGGCGGCAGTTGAAAAAGTGATTTTTTTGTTATATAATAATTATCACTTAAACGGCAGGGAGGTGAACGGTGTGCCCAACTTTACAGAGCAGGCGATAAAACAGGCGTTTGTCACGCTTATAAAAGAACGCCCGCTCCCGAAAATCAAGGTCAAGGATATTGTCGAACGCTGCGGCATCAACCGCAACTCCTTCTATTATCATTACGCCGACCTGCCCGCCCTCGTTGACTCCATCATCTCCGACGAGGTGGACCGCCTCACAGCCGGCTCCGGCTCCGCCGCAACGCTGGATGACGCCTTCATCTCCGTCGTCAATTTCGTAACGCAGAACAAACAGTCCGTCTATCACATCTACAGCTTCGTTGACCACACCGTCTCCGAACGCTATCTTATGAGTATGTGCGACAAGGTCATAACCTCCGCCTTCGACCGCCTCTACGGCAGCCGCAGAATCGCCGACCGCGACCGTAAAATAATCATCCGCCACTACAAGGAGGTCTTTTACGGCATGCTCTACGACTGGCTGGAGAGCGGAATGAAATACGACATCCTCGCCTATTTCAGCCGCCTCTGCGAGTTAAAACAGGGCGAAATCGAGCGTATGCTCGAAAAAACCGCCAAAAAAAATTAGGCAAAAAAGCAAAAATGTCTGAAAATCGGTCAAATCGCCCCGATTGACCGTTTAATAAAATTAAATAGTGTTTATAATGGGGGATAGAGCGAGTGTGGAATTCGGTTTATCTTATACGGGGGCTGTATTAGCGAAGGTGCAGCCCCCATCCCCCCCTTAAAAGAACAGGTAAGGTGATCAGATGAAACCAAGGTCCGTAGCGCCGATGAGAATCGCTAAAATCGGATATATCATTGTATCAGCCCTGATTGTTTCAATCGGAGTTGTTTTTATTTTAAGACCATTTGAAAGTCTTGAAGTGCTCGGAATAATCTGCGGAGCCGTTATGCTCGCATTCGGCGCAATCAAGATTATCGGCTATTTCTCAAAAGATTTATACCGCCTCGCATTCCAGTTCGACCTGGAATTCGGCACAATAATGCTGATAATCGGCATCTGCATAGCGGCGCAGCCCGAAAAGCTCATTTCGTTTTTCAGCGTCGTTATGGGCATTGCCTCCCTGACCGACGGCCTTCTCAAAATCCGCATTGCCGTTCAGTCAAAAAACTTCGGGCTCGAAACCTGGCCCGTGATGACCGTCTTTGCGTGCCTGTCGTGCATAGCCGGCATCGTGCTGATGTTCTGGCCGCAGGAGAGCGCAAAAATAATCTGCATCCTGCTGGGCGTCTGCCTCGTCGCCGACGGAATACTCAACATCCTCGTCGTGCTCTTCACGGTTAAAATAGTCAAAAACCAGCAACCCGACAAACGGGACTTCCCCTACCGCGACGCCACCTACACCGACATAATCGAAAACAAATCGGAAGAAAAAGACTCCCCCGAACCCGACTCCCCCGAAGAGCCCGAACCGGAAGAGCCCGAACCGGAAGAGCCCGAATCACAACTCGCCAAACCCGAAGCGGATGAATCCGACGACCTCAATCCCGAAGACACCAATCCCGAAGAACTAAAACCCGAACAGGAAGTCTGAATCACTCCCCCGAAATAAAACCAAACCGCCCACGAAGTAAATAACCGAATAACAGCAAACAGCACCCTTTGCGGAATTCCCGCCGGGTGCTGTTTTTATTACTTTAATTATTCATTAATACATAATCCGCCTGACCGTATCCCGAAAAAAGACTTCCGCGCAATTCTCCCTGTCAGATATCTCCGTGCAAAAAAAGCCGCCGCTTTTCAGCGACGGCTTTTTTATTTCAGAATCTTAAATTAAAATACGCTGTTTGCTCTGCCGAGAAGGGAGAGGATTATGTCAAGGAAGTGTGTGAAAATCCAAACGATTTTCTGGATTAATGTAAGGCTGTATTCATATTCATAAGTTGCGCCGCAGACTGAGCATACCTTATATTTAACGCCCTTTCTGAACGCGGTTGCTTCCTTCTTGATGAATTCCTTATCGCCTAAGCTGTGACCTTTGGCTTCTTCAAGAGTAACTCCGCAAACCATGCATTTCTTGTCCTGTGTGCAGGTTGCCTTGCTGATGTTGGGAGTGTGTCCTTTTGCGGGAATGGCTGTTGTGCCTTCAAGAATCTCGCCGCATATGGAGCAGTAGGAGCCTGCGGTATGACCTGCCTTGGTGCAGGTTGCGGCAACTGAGTGGATTTCAACAACCTTGTGACCTGTTGCGGGGATTGTTTCCTGTGCAATGTTTACATAGCCGCAGATGTCGCAGTGCTGACCGGCTGTTTTGCCGTCTTTTGTGCAGGTGGCGTCAACCTTAGCGTCATCAATAAAGGTGTGGCCTGTTGCGGAGCCCGCCTGAACGTTGCTCTTCTTTTCTTCGCCGCAGACTGTGCATATCTGCTGGGTGTAAGCGTCTTCCGTGCAGGTTGCGGGAATCTCTTTGGCTTCGCCATACTGGTGGCCTACGGAGAGAACCGGTGTGTCCTTATACTCATAACCGCAGACGGAGCAGGTGTGGGTTGTGTAACCGTCTTTTGTGCAGGTTGCTTCTGTTACGGTGTCAACGAGCTTGTGACCCGGAGCGCCAACAAAACTGTCTTTGTATCCGCCGCCGCAGACTGTGCAGGTATACTGTGTATAACCGTCGGCTGTGCAGGTGGGTTCAACTCTTTCAATTTTGTAATCGTGGGGGATTGTAGCCACGGGCTGATATGTTGTGGCGTCAATTTCTTCGCAGTTCTGGCACTGCATTGCCTGAAGACCTGTCTTTGTGCAGGTGCTGTCTTTAAGAACAACCTTCTGCCAGTCGTGACCTTTTGAAGGAGTGTAATTATAGGTCTTGCTGTATGTGCAGAACTTGCAGGTCTGAAGTGTGTATCCCTGCTCGGTGCAGGTGGGTTCGATTGTTTCTACTTTATAGCTGTGGGTGCCCTTTGCAACGGGTGTTGCGGTAACGCCGTTGCAGACAACGCACATCTTAACAAGTGTGCCGCCCTCGTTGCAGTCAACGCCTGTAACAATGGGGAACTCCTCGGTGTCAATCGGTGTGCCGGTTTCATCAACAACGGGCTCGTAGGTGATTTCACCGTCAACTTCCACTTCGTCGAAGGAGATAATCGGATAATAATTCTCGCCGTCGGGTGTTGCTACGGGAACATAAACGTCCTTGCCGTCTTCGATTGTTCTGTAATAGCTTACAGTCTGATATTTGTGGCCTGTTGCCGCAATAATCTGAGTGTCAAGGGTAACGTTTGCAACAAGGTTAATCTGATCTTCCGTTGCGCCTGCAACTGCGGTTGCAACCCATTCGTCGCCCATCTCGTCAAAAGCAGCTGTAAGATAATCGATAACAAGCTGTTTGTTTACAACGATTGTCGCATCCTCTGTTGTGTCTTCGGCTATTGCTGCCGCCGCTGCGTCAACTATTTCGCCTGCAAGCGTTGCGTCTGCTTCGCTGAGAGCGATGTTTTTAGCTTCAAAGTTAGCGTTGATCAATGCAGCGATTGCTGTTGCCTGAGGAGCCTGAAGAGCATAATACTGGTTAAGGATATAGTCTGCAATCTGCTCTGCAAGAGCATCGTCAACTGTGCCTATGAGCGCCTTGACTGCGGTGTCGTCGCTTGCCTTGTCAATAGCTGCGCCGACTTCTCCGTCGCTGTGGTAGGGGCAGCCGGGAGTTGTGCACTTTTTAACCATAAGGCCTGTTTCTTCGCAGGTGGGCTCTACAAGAGTTATCCACTTGGATGCCTTGTGGCTGTTGGGAGTCTTCGGAATAGCTTCGGTAATCTTTGTTGTGCCGACTGTGCCTGTCTCGTCCTCTTCGCAGATGTCGTTACCGCAGATGTTGCATCTGAAGTAATACAGACCGTCGTTAACACATGTGGCCTCAAGGCCTACATATTTTGTCGCTTCCCATGAGCCCTTGGTGTGAAGGTTGGGAATCTCTTTTGTTTCTTTAACGTCTCCGCATCTGGAGCAGCGAATCTCAATCTCGCCTTTGCCTGTTGAGTCGGCTGTCGGGCAGGACGGATCCTTGGTGATGACTTCTTTGGTATAGTCATGACCCAGAGCAGCGATTGTTGTGATTTTGTCAACCTCTCCGCATCTGGAGCAGACGTGTTTGTAAACGCCGTTCTCCGTGCAGGTTGTCTCTTTGACTACAACAAGCTTGTCTGCGTTGTGACCGAGAGGATCTTTGAAGTCTGTTTCATCTGTGTAATTGCAGTATTTGCAGGAAACAAGTGTTTTGCCCTGTTCGGTGCAGGTGGGGTCTTTTACTTTATAAAGATAGGTATGGTCTGTTACCTTAACTGTCTTTGTCTCTGTGCAGCCCTCGTTTGCGCACTTGAAAACGACCTGGCTGTTTGCGGTTTTGCAGTTGGTGATCTTGTTGCCGTCAAACTCCCATTTGTGGTCCGTCTTGGGGATGTCTTCAAGGCTGTCTTCTTTGAAAGCGCCGCACTTTGTGCAGTAGAAGCCTTTTTTGCCTAATTTCTGGCAGGTGGGCTCAACCTTAGTCTTCTTTGTTGTTGACCAGGTGTGAGGAACAGTTGTGCTGTCAATGTCATCTCCGGCTTTGAAGAAAGCGCCGCAGGTTGCGCAGTATGTGTCGCCTGTGTAGCCGTCATCTTTGCAGGTTGCTGCCTTTTTGTGCTTAACTGCACCGTCTGTGTGCTTGTGGTTAATCTGAACCGTAACGCCTGTTGCGGGGAATACCGAATTGTAAGCGTCTTCGTCTCCTCCGAAATAAGCGTATGTAAGAGCAAATCCTTCAAATGCGCTGTTTGATATGGAGGTGACCGAACCGGGGATATAAATCTTCGAGGTTCCGGTAAACTCATAGAACGCATATGCGCCGATGGATTTAACGCCTTCCTGAATGGTGATTGTCTTTATGTTTGCGGCATAGGTATGCCAGGGTGCGGGTGACTCAGCCGTGTAGTCGGCTATGTCTTCGGTGATAACAAGCTCGCCGTCGCTGAAATACTGCCAGCCTGTTTCATCTTTAACGGGAGTTCCCGTTCTTACATCTGCCGCGTTAACGACAAATGCTGCATTGAAGAAAACGCCGAACGCAAGGATGACTGCCATCACAAGCGAGAATGTTCTCTTCATCTGCGAGGTTTTTTTACTTTTCATTTGTCTCTTCCTTTCGGTTTATTATTATTATAAAAATAAAACCTTTGACATTATAGCAAAAACAAAATCTTAAAGTCAAGCGTTAAAAAACAGCGGAAAACCCGTGAAAACTCAAAGCCCGTAAAGGTTTACGGCTTGCCACCGCTCTGGCTTCTTTTTTCCTTTTCGGAAAAACAACAAACTTGTTGTTGCTTTTTTCCGTATTTGCACAATATGTGGTGGATTGAAAATAACATATCAAATGTTTCTTTTTTGTATAAATAATCAAAAATTTTTCTGTTTTCGGCAGATTCACCAAAAACACCGCCTGTTTTTCTGTAATATTTCTGTAACCGTTTTGCTCTCCATTGTCTGTTAATTACTCTTGAACCGGATAAAAACATCCGAACCGCAGTTTTTAAGACCTTCCGGCAAGCTTATATGTCTTTCCATAAACACCCACATTCTGATTGAATTTAAAAGCCCCCTGTGATATAATATTTTCATATTACCGCACAGGGGGCTTTTTATGGTTCAGCCGACTAAAAAACACACAATTATTTCCTGGGTGCTGTTTGCCGTCATTTTCGTGGCTCTGCTCGTCACCGCAACCTTCACCGACCTGCAGGTGTCCCGACTTCTCACAAAGGGCACCCTTGCGCCCGGCAAATTCCTTGCCGACGGTCTTTTCGGCGTGGTTTTCGAGTGCATCGGCACCACCGCCCCTTATGTCATCGGCGTTTTCTGCCTTGAAATCGTGTTCATTTATGTTCTGCGTTTTATGCAGAACAAGGCAGGCAAGGTCACACTCTGCTGCCTCCTTCAGGGCGGAGCATTTGCCGCATATTACGTCATTGCCCTCGACATTCTCAACTACAATTTCCGCCATTACGGAATGGAGGACGTTGCAAAACCGCCTTTCGTGCGTGTCGAGCTCGCTTTTGTCGCCGCTCTGCTGGTCTTTCTTGCAACCTTCGCCGTCAACGCCTTTTCGGACGAGAGCATCCGCCGACTTCTTCGCGCGGCATTTGCCGCTTTTCTTGCAATTGCGGTCTCGTCTCTCGCCGTCGAATATCTCAAGCACCCCTTCGGCAGAACCCGTTTCAGGGCGATGAACTACGCAAACGATTTCAGCTATTTCACACGCTGGTATGTTCTCAACGGTCAGCCGGATAAAGAATGGATGAAGGCAACCTTCAGCAGCACGGATGCCTGCAAATCCTTCCCCAGCGGCCATACCCAGAGCGCCGCTCTTGCGTTCTGTATTGTTATGCTCAAAGATGCTTTCGGCATAACCTCAAAAAAGAAAACCGCCCTTCTCTGGTGCGGCGGTTTTTTCTGGACTGCGCTCGTTGCCGTCAGCCGCATTATGGTCGGCGCCCACTTCTTCAGCGACGTGCTCGTCGGCGGCACCATCGGTTTTCTTTCGGTTATGCTCGCAAGAGAAATATTCGTCTGCAGGGGCTCCCATTTCAAAGCCCTTTCAGGCAAAGAATAAACGGAGGTAGGTTATGAAAAAGTTTTTCAACTCTGCGCTCGCCCTCACCCTTTCGCTCGTGATGATTTTCTCGGTCTGTGTTCCCGCTTTCGGCGTTGAATACAAAATGACCTATGACAAAAAATCATCCTGCGGCGATGACTGCGGATATTTCCCGACGATTATCGTCCCCGGTCTCGGTCAGTCCAGCGTCTGCGTAACGGATGAAAACGGCGAGTTCCTTCTTGACAAAGACGGCAACAAGGTCTCCGCCTTCCCCGCCTATATTCAGCTGGGCAAAATCATCGGCAAGGTGCTCTTCCCCGCCCTCGCCACTCTCGTAACCCAGCACGATATCGGCTTTTCGGACGCCTTCGCCGACGCTATCGATATGGCTTTCGGCATAAACACAAGCGACCTGCATGCGCAGAACACCGGCAACGTCGCCACAGAAAAATATATGTATCCCTACTCTCAGTTCAGCGCCTATGAAGTTGAAACGGTCAATCACCACGTTCCCTTCGAGCGCTATGCAACCGAGCTTCCCAAGGATCACCTCTATTATTTCGCCTACAACTCGTTCGGCAACCACATCGACCTTGCGACCGAGCTTTATGAGTTTATCCAGATGGTCAAAGCGCAGACGGGGCACGACAAGGTCAACCTCGTTCCGTTAAGCCAGGGCGCCTCAATCGTGAGCGCAATGCTTGAATATTTCCCGCAGGTCGGCGACGAGCTTCACAAGGTCATCTTCGTCGTTCCCGCAATCGGCGGCTCAATAATCATCGGCGACGTCTTCAACGGCAGAGTCAACTTCCTCAATAAGGATTACCTTTACAACGGCTTCCTCGACGAGCTCGGTCTGCTTGATGAATACACCGCACGTCTCATTGAAATTGCCGTCAGAATCCTCCCCGATGAAGTGATTATGGGCGCACTCAACAAGGGCGTCAAAGCGCTTGTTGAAAATACAATGATAAGAAGCACGGGTATGTGGGCGCTCTGCCCGCCTGAAGATTACCCCACCGCTGCGGAGAAATATCTCTCCTCCCCCGAAATGGCGGATATCAAAGCGCAGACCTACCGCTATTATCAGGCGCAGCTCCACGCCCACGACAATATTCAGGCGCTCGTTGACAAGGGCGTTATGGTTTTTGACCTTGCGGAATACAACATCCCCGTCATCAATGTTGCCGAAAGATGGAACACCATGAACGGCGATTTCATCATCCACCTCTCGTCAACCTCGCTCGGCGCCTATTCCGCAAACGTCGGCGAAACCCTTCCCGACGGCTACACCCAGAAAAACACCCACTGCTCCGACCCCTCACACAACCACATTTCACCCGAAAGGGTTGTCGATGCCTCGGCAGGTCTCCTGCCCGACACCACCTTCTATTTCAACGGCAACCGCCACGACCTCACCCAGTATAATGACGTCATCCTCAAAATTGCAATGAAGATGATTGCCGACGATGAAATCACCGACGTTTACTCGTCTCCCGATTTCCCGCAGTTCCTCCCCGGCAGAAATGTCAGTGAAATAATCAACCTTACCGACGCGGCAAAGGCACTTGACAAATCCAAGCTCAGAGAGGCAGACAAACAGGCGCTCGAAACAGCCCTCGCAAACACACAGCGCACCCTCGACAACAACCTCTCCACCGATGAAGACCTTAAAAAATGCGAGGATGAGCTTCGCGCCGTCCTTGTCCGTCTCGGCGCCGCAAAAGAAAAGGAGGCGGAAAAAGATCCCTCCTTCCTTCGCAAAATCAGCCTTTTCCTCTATGAGAACTTCGGCACAAACGGCTTCTCCGAAATCCCCGCCCTCGCCGTCAAAGGCCTCTTCTCAAAGATAAAATCACTTTTCTCATAAGTAAAGATAATTAATGTAAAAGCCGGAGCAGTTTTGCTCCGGCTTTTGTTTTTACGCCAATTCTATTGTGTCTCCTCTGTCCTCAATCCTGATAAACACCGGGTGCTCGCTGCCCGAGGTGTTCGGTCTGTGAAATGTCAGATATAGCCCGTCCTGAGCATAAAACAACATTCCGTGCCCGCCGTCGTCGTTCGTCATCGGGTCAAGGTGCTCAAAACCGTTCTTTATTGAGCCGCCCTCAAATCTGACAAGGCACTCCGCGTAGTCTCCGTTCGGGAAAGTGCTCCACAGCATAAGCAGCTCTCCGCTTTTTGTGCGGAACATAAACGGACCGTCGGTAACATAATGGTCGTCGCCGTGCGGACCGTCAACATAGTGCGGGTCCGATGCCTTGAAGAGCGTCACCGCCTCCCCGACTGCGTGAGTCAGGTTGTCGCTGAGTTTTATATAGCAGACGGTGCCGTCAATAATCTGCGTGTGCTCGTGGCTGAAAACAAGGTAGGGCTCGCCGTTCTCAACATAAAACGTTCCGTCAAGGCATTCCCAGCCGTCGGGCGTGGCGGAGCCTTCGCTGTGCGGCTCAAACGGACCCATCGGCGAGTCTGAACGCAGAATATACGTGCCCCGCAGACCGTCGGGCTTTATGAAGGTCGCAAACATATAGTATGCGCCCTTGTAAAAATGCACTTCGGGAGCCCAGTTTGAGCCCTTGTTGAGCCCGTATTGCGATGAGTCAAAAACCTCGTGCGGCTCGCTCCACTCGTCAAGGTCCGCGCTTATATACACATCAAAACCGCCCGTTTTTATGCCGAAGTCCTTCGCCCTCGTGCCATACATGTAATAGGTTCCGTCCTCATAAATCACAAACGGGTCGCGGATGTTGATATCACTGCATTTCATTTTTGCCGCCCTCCTTTCGCTCCATTATTTTTTAATTATAACCTGTCCGGTTCCTTTTTTCAACCATATCATACCCGCAGTGTTCCGCCTTTAACCCACCCACCGTTTCAACCGCATTTTCAGACAGAATATCATCTGCCGCCTGACACCTGAAAACTAACCTGTCATTCTGAGCCGCAGGCGAAGAATCTCAAAAGCCGCAATCCCAATGCAACCGTAGGGATCGCCGCAGGCGAGACGGAAGGGTTTAATCCCCTTAAACATCAATCTCAACTATATCCAACGCCCCCGCCTTGCGCCTTTCTCCGAAAAATGCTATACTCCCTGTAATACCGCAGTGAGAGGGAGTGACACAATGACGCAGAACAATCTCGGCAACGGATTTCTGATGCAGACCCTGCCTTCAATCGTAAAAGCTCAGACCGGCAAAGAAGCTGAAAATCTCCGTTTCATCGGCGGCGGCAGTTACGGCAAGGTCTTTTGCGCCGGAATCGACGGCAAAGCAACAGCCCTTAAGGCGTATCTCGTCCCCGGCTCTCAGAACGATGAGGCGGAGCAGCTGCGCATTCTGCGCAAAAACACGTCCGTTCCCATGCCGGAGGTTCTTTTCACCTTTGAGGATGAACAGGTTTCCCTTCTCGCCATGAGTTTTATTGAGGGCAAAAACACTTTAAGCCCTGCCTTCCTGCTTAAAAACCGTCACAAAAAGATGACCTTCGCCTGTCAGGTTGTTGACGGAATGTCTCAGTGGCACTCGGTTACAAACCGGAAATTCGGTCCCCTGCAGAATCCCGGTTACTGTTCGTGGCACGATTATTATACATCAACAAAGCGCGACCCCTGGCTCAGCGGTCTTTCCGCACTGAACCGGAAGGGCAGATTTTCAGACTCCTCTCTCGAACTTCTTCTCAAAGCAACCGAAATTTTTGACAAAATATACACCGAGCCCGAAACCGCCGTTCTGATTCACGGCGACCTCAACATAATGAATATTATGGCAGACCCCAGAACCTTTGAGCTAACGGGCTTTATCGACCCCAACGGCTCCTGCTTTGCCGACATGGAATATGATTTGTTCCAGTTAAGAAATATGTGGGGCGACGCCTTCGGTCTGTATGAGACCTATAAATCTGAGCACAACCTCTCGGAATATGCCGATTTCAAAGTTGCCTATTATGCCGCAATGAACGAAGCGTCAATGCGCCTCAAAGGCGGAATCCCCGTCCCCGTCTGGGAGATTGCCGACCTTAACCGCCTGAAAAAAGAAATGAAAAAGCTTGTCTGACATTTAGACATATATAAAATATAGACATATAAACAAAAAAGGACCGCCCGAGAGCAGCCCGTCATAAACCAGTATTATTAAGTAGTTCTTGATAATACTGAAAAAGTCAATATTTTCAAGAGATTCGGCGTGATTCAGGTCACGCCGATATTTCTTTGTCGGGACTTTTTTCTGATTCTTCGGCATACCGCATCAGACTTTTAACGGGAATAAACCCGATAAAGTCATATTTGATGTGGATTTTGCGGATGCGGCGTTTCTTTGCCGTTGACAGCTTCGGCTTCTTTGAGTGTATAACGCATTCGCCGTCATTATCATCAATTTCGACATTCCCGTCTGTGTCATTGGGCACATCTGCGTTTTCAATGTATATGCCCTGAATCAGTTCGTGAAGATTGTATCCGTTGAGACCGTCGTCTTCAATGTGAGATCTGACAAGTGAAATAAACCTGTCGACGTTCTCTGTATTCTGTTCCTGTGTTTCAATGCGTTTCTTTAACTGTATTGCTTTTGTTTTGAGATCTTTCTGCTCGGAATCGTATTGCTCGGAGATCATCTGAAATCTCTCATCGGATAACTTGCCGTTTGCGTTATCTTCATAGGTTTTGATATAAAGCCTGTCAATTTCAGATATACGGTTCTCCGCCTGAACAAGCTGTTTTTGCAGGGATTTCAGTTCCTGCGTGCTAATGCTTTCGGTTACCTGTTTCATATAGTCGCGGAAATACGCTTCGTGACTATATACATATGAGATAACCTCTTTGAGATGTTCCCATACAAGCCTTTCCAGAATCTCAGCCCTGATAAAATGGGCTTTGCATTCATTATGGTTTTTGTGGTGACATGAGCATTCAAAGAAATCCTGCCTTGTTTCGAAATTATTCGATGTGCAGTAATACATATTACTTCCGCAATCATAACAATAGAGCAAACCCGAAAACATATGACTTTTGCCCGTCTTTGTTTTGCGGTGACGCTTTTCACGTATAATCTGAGCCTTGTTAAAGGTGTCCTCATCTATGATTGCTTCATATGTGCCGGGAGTAACAACCTGGTTTTCTTTAGTGTTTTTTCGCTTTTTCTTATCCCATATGGAATTTGTGTAAGTTTTGAAAGCGGCCGTGCATCCCGTATATTCAAGGCGTTCCAAAACATCAACAACAGTTGCTGAATTCCATTGAAAAGGATTATCATTCGCTTTTGTGTTTGTCGGCAATCCTTTTTCAATTTTGTATGCGGTAGGTGTAAGCGTTTTTTCTTCAGTAAGTTGTCTTGCAATCTGACTTGGACCTCTGCCTTCAATGCAAAGCCTGAAAATCTTTTTCACAACTTTAGCTGCCTCTTCATCAACTATCCAGTGATCTTTTTCATCCGGGTCCTTGATGTATCCGTAAGGAACAATAAATGTCAGAGTTTTTCCGCTTTCGCCTTTCATACGGTTTACAGCACGAATCTTTCGGCTGGTATCAAGCGGGTAAAACTCATTGAACAGATTTTTGAACAACGCCATGTCATTGTCGGTGCTGTTGGGATTGGTAGAGTCATAATTGTCATTTACGGCTATATATCTTATTTCAAGCTGGGGAAATACATATTTCTGATAATAGCCGACCATTGTTGAGTCTCTGCCGAGTCTGCTCAGGTCCTTGGTTACAAGAGCTGATATCTTACCGTTCTGCATGTCTGAAAGCATCTGCTGAAAACCCGGTCTGTCAAAATTGGTGCCGGTATATCCGTCATCAATGTAGAAAACGGGATTTGAGAATCGGTTTTCTTTTACATAGTTCAGACGCATTTCCTTCTGATTCTGAATACTCATTGATTCGCCGAGGCGTTCATCTTCCTGGGACAATCTGCAATACAGTGCTGTGATTTTGTTTGTTGCCGTATTCACGTTTTCCTCCTTTTCTGCGGCAACTGTCATTG
>JAEEGL011236061.1_pt1 | contig 27307 bp, 19 predicted proteins | sample 9134231 | NCBI WGS metagenome assembly JAEEGL01 (sample SAMN16246548, study PRJNA631951) | gut metagenome | biome: gut microbiome; feature: rumen; material: fiber-attached | host: Bos | place: Iran: Karaj | collected 2018-10
AGCGTTAATGCTCCCGTTATCGTCCAGCTCCTCGATAAGCAAGACAAGGTGTTGATGACAGCAGAGGCAAAGGATGGTACTGCAGAGTTCTATTATATCGTACCTGAGACATACTATCTGCGTGCTTTTGTCGATTCCAACGGTAATGGTGAGTGGGATACAGGCGATTATTTTACCGACCGTCAGCCTGAGGATATATACTACTATAGCGAACCTGTTGAGTGTCGTGCAAAGTGGGACATCACTAAAACGTGGAACCTCACGTCTAAACCACTGTTTAGGCAGAAACCTGATGTGCTAAAGAAAGAAAAAGGTGACACCGAACGCATTATAAAGAAACGTAATGAGGAGCGTGCTCGCAACAAGGGCATCCCTCTTCCTGATTATCTTAAATAAATAATAAGGTTCCGAGTTTTGCTCGCCTGAGCACCTACTGGAGCGCAAGAATGAAAAATGAAGAGTGAAGAATTGAAATATTACAGGATGATTTTGACAAGAATGACGTGTAGAAGGATGTTGTTGCTTACATTCTTCATTCTTCATTCTTCATTCTTCATTCCTGCTAATTCCCAGTGCGAATACCCCATCACGGCTTTCGATGGTGCTGAGACGATAAACTACAACCTTTATTTCAACTGGCAGTTTATATGGATAAAGGCAGGAACAGCATCGCTCAAGACCTTTCCGTCAGAATATAAGGGGCAGAAGTCTTATACCACCAGCCTTGTCACTTCATCGTCAAAAAAAGTTGATCGTTACTTCATGATGCGTGACACTATCATGAGCATATACAATGATAAGCTCACGCCTCTATATTATAGGAAAGGCGCGCGCGAGGGAAAGCGATATTACGTCGATGAGATGTGGTACTCATACCCTAACGGTAAGTGTCAGACCACCACACGCCATATACATAATGATGGCACCAAGACAGTGGAAAAGCACCTCTATCAGCAGTGCATGACAGATATGCTCCATGCCTTCCAACAGTTCCGAAATCTCGACACATCCGACTGGCAAAAGGGACAGACCAAGAACGTCAGCATAGCAGGAGGTTCAGAAGTGGTAAAGGCAAAACTCTTGTATCGCAACAAGAAGACCGTCAAAGGAGATGATGGCAATAAGTACCCATGCCTCGTAATTTCCTACATAGAGAAAGATGGCAATAAGGACAAAGAGATAGTACGTTTTTATGTTACTGACGACAGTAAACATATTCCTATTCGTCTTGATCTTTTTCTAAAATTCGGTTCAGCAAAGGCATTCTTCTCATCCATGAAATAATACCCAAAAGTAGGGAGATATTACATAAAGAGCCCGTAAATCCTTCGATTTGCGGGCTCTAATTGTTAATTTTCGGGGGCAGTTGCATTTTTTAACATAAATAAACATAGAATTGTGTGAAAATATACTAACTTTGTACCGATAAACCTAAATTAGACTAAAATTAACCAAACCCACGCAAAATCCATGTCGAAATTAGGTAAATAGCTAAATATTTAAATCAAATAATACTAATCAAACTATTAAACTATGTCTGAAAAAACTAAAAACGTACGCTATGCGCTCGTAGCTATGCTGCTGCTCTTCTGCTCAGCAATACAGGCGCAGACGGTCAGCGGTAACGTTAAAGACCCTACGGGCGAACCAATCATTGGCGCCACCGTTATGGAACAGGGCACACAGAACGGTACCGTGACAGACTTTGATGGTAACTTCACCATTACGCTGAAAGGCAAGAGTCACAAGTTGGTATTCTCATACGTTGGTATGGTGAACCAAACTGTTGACGTTGCTGGCAAGTCATCTGTCAATGTAGCAATGAAGGATGATGCACAGATGCTTGACGAAGTTGTGGCTATCGGTTATACCACAGTTCGTAAGCGTGACCTTACAGGTGCTGTCTCTCAGGTAAGTGCTAAGCAGATTGAGGACATTCCAGTGTCTAATGTAACTGAGGCTCTTACTGGTAAGATGGCTGGTGTAAACGTAACCACTACTGAAGGTTCTCCTGATGCTGATATCACTATCCGTGTTCGTGGTGGTGGTTCTCTTTCTCAGGATAACTCACCTCTCTACATTGTCGATGGATTCGAGGTTTCTTCTATCAATGACATCGCTTCTTCTGATATCGAAACTATCGACGTGCTGAAGGATGCTGCTTCTACAGCTATCTATGGTGCACGCGGTGCTAACGGTGTTGTTATCGTTACCACCAAGAGCGGTAAGGAAGGAAAAGTAAACATTAACTTCAATGCTTCTCTCGGTTGGAGAAAGGTAGTGAAGGAAATAGGTGTAATGGATCCATACAACTTCGGTATGTATCAGTATGAGATTGCTTCTTCTTCACAGTTCAGCACTGACAGAGGCAACTACGGTCCTTATGCAGAGCTCGACCAGTTGAAGTCTATGGCAGGTCATAACTGGCAGCACGAGATTTTCGGTCGCACGGGTACACAGCGCAATTATGACGTAAGTGTTAATGGTGGTACAAAGAAACTGAATTTCAACGTTTCTTTTGCTCATACCGATCAGGACGCTATCATGCGTGGTTCAAGCTATAGCCGTAACAACGTTACAGCAAAACTCGGTGCTACATTCAACAAGTGGCTGTCTGCAGACTTTAAGTTCGCTCTCTCTCGTCAGAGGGTTGATGGTCTGGGCTCAGGTACTGACAGCAACGAGTCTAATGCTACTAACTCATGGTCTAACCAGGCTATTCGTTATGCTCCAATCAATGCTATCTCTGACAATGGTGAAGAGGATGAAGAGAACTCAACCTCTACTCGTGTAGACCCTCTCACACGTGTTGTTAACACTTATAAGAAGGTAACTACCCTGAAGCACAACTACAACTTCGGTCTTACATGGAAGCCTTGGAAGAGCTGGCGTTTCAAGACAGCATTCTCTTTCGGTTTCCAGGATAAGGATACAGACCAGGCTTGGCTTGCAATTGCAAACCGTAACTCTAAGTACCCAGATTCAGGTATGCCTGCAGTTGTATTCGCTGTTGACAACAAGAAGACTATCACCAACACCAATACAGCTCAGTACTCTAAGAAGAAGATTCTTTCTAATGCTGATGACCTGAAGGTGATTCTCGGTCAGGAGTGGAAGCAGACCAAGGAAGACCAGAACGGTAATGTTTACACAGGTTTTGCTGAGACTTTCGATACATTCGACAAGATTCTTGACAATCCATCAGCTGGTAAGCCAATGGTTCCTACATACTACAAGTATCCAGATGACCGTATCACATCATTCTTCGGTCAGGTGCTCTATACCTTTAATGACAAGTATTACCTGAACGCTACTCTGCGTGCCGATGGTTCTTCTAAGTTCGGTGATGGCAACCGTTGGGGTTGGTTCCCTGCTGTTCAGCTCGCATGGCGTCTGACAGAGGAAGAATTCATGAAGAAGGCTGAGTGGCTCTCTAACCTGAAGCTCCGTCTTTCTATCGGTACTGCAGGTAACAACCGTATTGATGCAGGTCTTATCAAAACACAGTATAAGGCATCAGGAAGCACAGGTGTTGCTCCTTACTTTGATGAGCAGCGTCAGTACTTCATTGAGACCAACGGTTACCTCTATAATCCTAACCTGAAGTGGGAGACCACAATTACACGTAACATAGGTATCGACTTCGGTATGTTCAGAGGCAAGCTGAGCGGTAGTTTCGATGTTTACTGGAATACTACTAACGACCTTCTTATGAAGGCACGCGTACAGAGTTCATCTGGTTACCTTTATCAGTATCAGAACTTCGGTTCTACTGAGAACAAGGGTTTCGAGCTTTCTCTTAACTATGCGGCAATCAGCAATAAGAACCTTTCTCTTAACTTCAACGCTAACATTGCATACAACAAGAATAAGATTAAGGAACTTACAACTGACGACCCATTCCAGAGTTCTTCATTCGCAGGCTCTACCATTTCTGAGTACAACGACTTCTACGTAACAGAAGGCGGACGCCTTGGTGAGGTATGGGGTTATAAGTATGATGGTTTCTATACTACTGATGACCTTACTCTCGAGGGCACGACATGGAAGACTATTGATGGTAAGAACCAGACCGCTGGCGGTACCATCTATCCAGGTGCTCCAAAGTATGTTGACCAGAATGGTGACGGAAAGATTGACACTAACGATAAGATTCGTCTCGGCAACACTGTTCCTACATGGACTGGTGGTTTCGGCTTCGACGTAACTTGGAAGAATACATGGGGTACAATTGACCTGACAGCATTCTTCAACTATTCTCTTGGCAACGAAATTCTCAATGGTACAAGACTTTGTAACTCATTCTATGCAGGTTCTTCTGCAGGTTACAACCTTATATCAGACTTTAATGTTGACAACCGTTATACATGGGTTGACCCAGCTACAGGTCTGAACCTTGGCCGTCCAAGCGCAAATACTGTTGCCGCTTATGGTGGTACAGAAAATGTAGTGGCTCGCCTCAGCGAGATCAACGCTGGTAAGGGAAACTGGAACCCAGCAGCAACAAGTGCAATGGTTATCTCTGACTGGGCACTTGAGAAGGCTGACTTCCTTCGTTTCCAGAACCTCACAGTAGGTTACACATTCCCTAAGGCATTGGTAAAGAAACTCTACCTGCAGAAGGCAAGAATATACTTCACTGCATACAACATAGCATGCTGGACTGGCTACTCTGGCTATGACCCAGAGGTAAGCACCAATAAGAATGCAATGTGTCCAGGTATTGACTTCGCTACATATCCAAAGGCACGTTCTTACACCATGGGTATCAACTTACAATTCTAATTCAAGGGAGGAATATAATTATGAAAAATATATTTAAGACAACAGCAATATGCTTGGGTGCGCTTGCGCTTACGGCATGTAATGATTGGCTTGACACCAAATCACCTTCCCTGGCTGAAGAAGAAATGGTGTTCAACAGCGAGGAAATGACAGCTGCTGCAGTAACAGGATTGTATGCAGAGCTGTGTGCTGATCCTTATTCTCAGCTTATGACCATACACCAGGGCACAGGTACTGACGTGGAGCTTATCGATGGTATCGGTGCTACTGCAGTAGGTCAGAACAATGAGCGTGACGGTATGAACTATAACGCTACCACATCATGGGCTAAGCTCGGCACATTGTGGGAGAAGCAGTTTGAGACTATCGAGTGCTGCAACCGTATCATTGACGGTATCAAGGCAAGCAGCATTGGTGAAAACGATGCTATGAAGAGATACTCTGCTGAGGCTCGCGTAATCCGTGCAATGGTTTATCTCGACGTAATCCGTGTTTGGGGTGATGTTCCTATGATGCTTCACAAGGCAGGTGCCGACCTTTCAAATGTAAATGTTGGCAAGTCTGACCGTGATGATATTCTTGACTACCTCATCAGCGATTTGGAGGATGTTGTAAAAGAAGACAAACTCCCATGGTGTGGACAGGTAACATCTGAGCATGTTAACATGGGTTATGCCAAGGGTCTCCTTGCAAACCTCTATATGACTCGTGCGGGATACGTTATCCGTGAAGATGAAAACGATAAAGCTGTAGAAGGCGGTTACTCTTCTAAGTCAAAGGAAGCTGAAGGCTATGTTAGAGCTGCTTATCCAACAGGTGAAAACTACGGTTTCTATACACTCCGTCCATCTGACGAGAAATGTGCTGAGCTCTATGGTAAGGCTGAGCAGCAGCTCAAGGAGATCATCGAAAAGGGTGTTCATAACATGAATCCTTCTTTCAAGAGACTGTGGTCTAAGATTAACAAGCTTGAGCTCGACCAGGAATACTACGAGAATATGTTCGAGATTCCATTCGGCTTCGGTAATGCAGGTGAGCTTGGTTACACCGTCGGCGTCCGCATGAACGGCAATACTATTGACTGGGGTAACTACAACTCTTCAGGTAAGATGAAGACCACAGCCGTACAGCTCTACTCTTATCAGCCAACCGACACCCGTCGTGACATCACATGTATCAACATGGAGATAAAGGACCTGAACCGTTCTCTTTATCAGAGTGCTTCAGAGAAGGAGAAGTACAGCGGCGGTCATGACACGGTAACAGTAGAGAGCCGTATCTCAAACAAGCCTTTCGGTCTCTATCTCGGAAAGTGGGACGTACGTAAGATGTCTGATCGTTGGAAAAAGCAGAACCTCACAGCATCTTCTAAGTTCGGTTATGGTATCAACGTAGTGCGTATGCGTTATCCACAGATTCTTCTCTGGTATGCCGAGTGTCTCGCATATCGTGGCGACATTCAGGGTGCTGGCGAATATGTCAAGCAGGTACACAACCGTGCATTCAATGATGCTCTGACAGCTTATCAGGGCACAACACCTGAGGATGATAAGGCAGAATTCGCAGCAAAGGTTGATGCAGCTGGAGACTTCGAGTCTATGCTCGACATGATTGACCTTGAGAACCGCCTTGAGTTCTGCGGTGAGAACTTCCGCAAGTGGGATCTTATTCGTTGGAACCGTCTGCATGATGCTATCTGGAAAGCAAAGACGGAGTACCAGCGTCTCATCAGCGAGAAGATTTTCCAGACCAAGATGTACTACAAGTATCTTGATGAGGCAGAGAAGGTAATTGACGTACGTTCTATCACATACTATGGTGAGGACGGTACAAACTCAAAGGCAGGTGCGGATATCGCAACTGCTGACGGTGGAAGCACTGATTACTCTTGGCTTTCTCAGATGGGCTATAAGACCACTAAGGAGGATTTCAACCCTGGTAAGGGTACCGACTACAAGGGTCTTAACGGCGATAGCTACAGCACAGCTTCCTTCAGGACTGCTTACGCTAACTATGACACCGAGATGCCATCAATATGCAGTGGTCTTGTAGGTACACAGAAGAACATTACTCCTAACACTAAGTGTCAGGATCAGGATGTAGTGGTTAAGAACCGCTATCTCATGCCTATCTACAGCAATGTGGTTAACTCTTCTATCGGTTCCGACAAGAAGCCACGTGTATATAACTCATACGGTTACTAATCTTTAATCCAGAAGAAGAAATGAAAAAGTTATATAATATTATAGCATTATTTGCAGTTCTGCTGATGGGCGTGATGGTATCATGCTCACCAGACCAGAACGACTGGAGCACGGATCCTTCTGCTAAGCGTCCGTATGCACCAGCATCGGTGACGGCAGAGATAGACTCGTTCTCTCTTGTTATGAGCATCAAGGTGGCTCAGCAGGCAACGGCTAAGTCTTACGAGGTGCAGGTAAGCCGTGATCCTCTTATGAGTGGATACGACGAAACACCAGGCATCATCACTATCGAAAGCGAGAGCGGTGTGGTTGAGATTGCCCGTAATGACGAGCGCCTTGGTGAAGGTGGCATCAGTGAGGGTGACGTATTGTACGCTCGTGCACGTGTTGTCAGCGAGGATGGCACTAAGAGTAAGTGGGTAACCAATGGTATGCTCTATAACGAAGGTTACATTAAGAGCGAGGAAATCGCTTCTCTGCTTAGAAAGAATGCCACATTGAAGGTTACAGCTCCTTCAGGCTTGTGGGTAACAGGTGTCGAGGAGACCAGCATGAGGCTCAACTGGTATATGTTGCCAACTGAGAGTAAGAAGGCTGAGAAGGCGTACTGTAAGGCTCCTTCTTACATCATCAACGAGACTTGGAAGGAAGCTGGTGAAGAAGAGAGTGAATACAAGCACATGATTACCCCAGATGAGCTCGTAAACTACCAGTATGAGTGGACAGGTCTCACCGTAGGTCAGTCATATCACTTCACTCTGTATGATGAGGACGGAACCAAGATAGGTGATGCTGTTGAGTCTACAGAGTATCGTCCTAACATGGATCTGGCTATGTACATAACAGTTGCTCAGATTTATGCTGATATGGATGAGCCAGTATATGAGATAGACGAACAGGGCAACAAGGTTGTTAAGCGTGATCCTAACACTGGTCTGCCTGTTCCTAACGCACGAGGCAACGTGATGGAGGAGCAGTTGACTGGTAAGCAGATGTTCACCACTAAGGCATTCCAGTACCACATCGAGTCTGAGAATCAGTTCAACGGCAAGAAGTTCAAAGTTGTATTCAACAACGAGACAGCAAGTGGTTGGACCGAGTCACGTAATGACTATGTAGGCAACCCTGTTAATGAGGCTGAGAACTACATCATCCGTGGTCAGATTAAGAAGAACAGTACTGCTAAGTTGACATTCCCATCTGCTGGTCGTCTCTACATTTATGCATACGGTAAGTCTGAGAACATGCTCACTCAGGAAGAGCAGGAGCCTTACATCTTCAATGTAGCAGCTGATGCAGAGAAGTCTGTGATACCTGTTTACGGTCACGAGGGCGAGACCATTAAGAAGTGGTACAAGAGCTATAAGTTCCGCGTAGTGGAAGGCGATGCAATCCTCCAGATTGACAATGCTAACTCTATGTACTTCTATGGCTTCGTATTCGTTCCTGATGATCCTAATGCAGGAAAGTAATATCTGATTATACAAAAGTGAGGGCGTATTCGGGGTTACCGTGTACACCCTCACATTTTTTTTCTTTACAAACACATACATTATGAAGAAGGTATTATTGATTGCCGTGTTGGCAATAGCCAACATCTTTGTTGCTGAGGCACAGTTTGAGTATAGCCCAGCCTTCCCTGGTGCAGAAGGTTTCGGTCGCTACACTTCAGGCGGACGCGACGAGGATGGTGGTTTCAGCGTATATCACGTAACAAGTCTGGAAGATAGCGGTCCAGGTACTTTCCGTTTCGGTGCTGCTACGGCAGGTAAGAAGATAATAGTTTTTGATGTTTCAGGAACTATACATCTTCAGTCAGCACTGAAGATACAAGGTAATAAGACTATCCTTGGTCAGACCGCTCCTGGCGACGGTATCTGTCTTGCCGACTATCCTGTATCCATAGGTGGCAGCAATGTCATCATTCGCTACATGCGTTTCCGTATGGGTGATATAAAGGGAGTGGAGGATGACGCTTTGTCATCATCTCATCACGATGACAGCAAGCTGTCAAATATTATAGTAGATCATTGTTCTGTATCATGGTCAACTGACGAGTGTGCCTCATTTTATGGCAATATAAATTTCACCATGCAGTATTGTATCATTTCAGAGAGCCTGCGTGTATCAGTTCATGGCAAAGGCACTCATGGCTACGGAGGTATCTGGGGAGGTCAGAATGCTTCATTCCACCACAACCTCATAATACACCACGACAGTCGTAACCCGCGTTTCGATCACGACTACGTTTCAACCCTCAAGGGTCCTATCGATTACGTTAACAACGTGCTCTACAACTGGGGAGGCAATTCTACTTATGGAGGTGAGTCAGCTCAGAATAGTACGTCAAGGTACATCAATATGATTAACAACTATTACAAGCCTGGTCCTGCAACAAAGTGGAAGACCAGACTGCTGAATCCTACCACAATATGTAGTAACTGTACCTCTGCTGATCCACATACCGCTACACCTGGTAAGTTCTATATTACAGGCAACTATATGTATGGGTCTCCTGAGGTGACAAATGATAACCTTTGCGATGCAGCGATAGACCCTGATCCAAATGGCATAAGTTATGCTGTTTGGAAGGCAAATTATGCAACCTCTACTCGTGCCATATCAACATCCTATGACTTCGATGAATACAACGTGATATCCATGCATGCTGCAGAGAAAGCGTTTGATAAGGTGCTGAAGTATGCAGGAGCAAGCTATCAGCGTGACAACCTCGACAAGCGTTTGCGCTGGGAAGCACTCAAGGGTATCGCATATTTCAAGGGCTCAAAGGGCTCAGAGAACGGCATAATAGACACTCAGAGCGATGTTGGCGGATGGCCAGAACTTAAACAGGCTGACAAACCTACTGACACTGATAAAGATGGCATACCAGACGAGTGGGAGACAGCACACGGATTAAATCCTAATAACGCTGATGATGCTTTGACATTCACTATTTGTGAGAATGACCCTAACAATACGAAGGACGTTAAGTACACCAACCTTGAGGTGTATGCTAACTACCTTGTGCAGGACATTACACAGTATGAGCGTGATGAAGCCACTGAGACCTTCGATGAGTATTATCCACTTGGACTGAAGGTACTGCCTCCAGAGCCTGATTTCCCAACAGAGCCTGACTTCGTATTGCCTGACATTCCTGAAACAGATATTTTCAATGCTTCTAAGGCAACAGAAAAGAATAATGACATCGCAGGCACTTCGTGCACATTGAACGGTGCTGTTAACCCAGGTGGTTCAAGCGCTTCATACCTGAAGTTGCGCACTGGCAGCGGTGACTGGATATTCACCGTAAAGGAAGGCTATATGATTACTGACATAAGTATAGAGGCGTTCCAGAACAATACGTCTGATGTGGCAACAGAAGGCGCTATTAAGATATCAAGTGTCACTGCCGATGATGGCAGCAACCTTCTGCCCTCTGATGTTTCACTGCCTCTCAATGGTAGTGGCAAGACAGCCAGTGTAGCGATTGATAATCTCAGTGCCACACAGAACATAAAGGTATCGTTTGACAATAGTGGCTTACCAGCATCTGGAGCCCAGAAGCAGTGCTACGCCATCGTAACCATCACTTATGAGAAGTCCACAGGCGTAGAAGAGGTCAATGCTACCACTAATGTTAAGACTCCTGCTCCAGCATATTACTACAACCTCCAGGGACAGCGCGTAGCGCCTAACACCAAGGGCATAGTAATACACATGGGCAAGAAGTACTTCAACCCATAAGCCTTATTACATAGCTACCATATTCAGAGGCAATGCTTCCACGTGCGGAAGCATTGCCTCTGTGTGTAGAAGCATTGCCTCTGCATGCAGAAGCATTACTTCTGCAGCTAAAAGCATTACTTCTGCAACTAAAAGCATTACTTTTAGTGCTAAAAGCATAGCTTTTACCTTTTCGTAATAAAATTGGTACTTTTTACTTTTTATTTTTTACTTTCACGAAATACTCCAAGTTTTTCGTGAGCCAACCTCCCTAAATCCTTCTCTTTCCGCATGAATACTGGGCTGAGCATAGGGAGGTTGGGGTGCCGACATCTCCCTCAGACCTCCCTAACACCTCCCTTAGACCTCCCTTTTTTTAGGAGTTAGAGAAGTTAGCGCTCGCAGAGCGAGCTTAGAAGTTAAAGAAGTTAGAGACATTAGCAAGTACTAGATGACTAAGTACAAAGGACAAAGTGAGGTCTTAAGTATTGTCTTCACTCCTAAGCGAAGCGTTAACTCCTATACTCCTGTAACTTCTTTATAAATAGGGAGGTCTTAGGGACCTCTTAGGGAGGTTTGAAGAGCCTACCTCCCTATCGTCAAGTCGCATAAACACTGGGCTGAGAGGGCAATTAGGGAGGTTAGGAGGTAAAAAATCCCATTCTTTTTTTAACCCTCCAAACTTTTGCACAAAAAACTCCGCCGAGGAATATTCCTCAGCGGAGCTGTAATTAGCTTTTGTTTTTACGTTAACTTGGCACTTCGCGGAACTTGTTAACGTTCCCGTTAACGTTAACGTATGAACGAATCGAGTTTCTTACTTCACCTGCTGGCCAGCAACGTTGTAGTTACCAATGTAGAGCTTACCGTTCTTGATAACCTTTATCACCTTTGGTGCCTCAGCCTTAGCCTCTGCCACTGCCTCAACAGCGGTGCCCTGTGGAACGAACTCGAAGCAGTAGAAGTTAAGGCTGTTAATAGGATACTCTACATTTACGGTACCAGCAGTTACAGGAACAGAGATTACAGGATATACCTTTGTCTCACCAGTAGGGTTGGTCTCAGAAATAGCGCTCTCCATAGGAACTACGACAGCGTCAGACTCCTGAACAACCTTGCTATAGAGAGATGTACCACCCTGAGTAAGAGTGAGGGTACGGTCTGTTGCATCGTTAGAACCTGTACGAACGTAAACCTTCAGGGTACCTGAACCAGGGATAGAGAGAGAAAGGGCATTCTTGGCACTGCTCTTGCCGCCTACCTTCAGGCGAGAGGTAAACTTCTCCTGTGCAGAAGCATCACCAAAGTAAGCATTGTTCAGGTCAACAGACTGCTTGCCGTCTGTATCTGTAATTGAAAGAACGAGGCTACCGTCAGAGAATGATGCGGGGATAGAACCTTTTGCAATGGCTGCATCACCGAAGGTAATCTTCTCTGCGCTTGCAGTAAGAGCCATGACAGCTACTGCGATAAGAGTAAAAAATTTCTTCATAAAAATTAATTGTTAGTTGATTAATGTTGATTGTAAACTTTAGTTTTTTTCATTTAGTCTGCAAGGTTAGTTATTATATTTGTAATGTACAAGAAAATTCACAATATTTCACATCTTTGGGCAAAAAAACACATTCACGATGGATTTCCTTGACCTTTGGCTAAGCCAACACTGATTTCCAAACATTAGCCTGTAATATATAAATGGTATGTACACAGTTCTTTGCTTGTACACACCTTTTTTTAACATTTCAAAGCCGTTGTTCCTGTTTTTTTTATGCTTTATCTTAAAAAAACACGTGAAAAATTTTGGAGAATAGCAAAAATTATATAATTTTGCACGTGATTGCTAATTTATGTTCACTTCTAACCCCAACTTAAAAGAAACAGGCACTAACAAAAAAACAGCAACTACCTAACTACGCCTCGCACGCAAGAGGCATAAAAATAACGCTGAAATATTTACTAAATTTTATACTAATCAAACAATTAAACTATGTCAGAAACATTTAAGAATTTTCGCTATGCTCTCGTAGGCATGCTGCTACTCTTCTGTGCAGCAGTGCAGGCGCAGACCATCAGCGGTAATGTGAAGGACGGCAACGGTGAACCTATCATTGGCGCCACCGTAATGGAGCAGGGTACCCAGAACGGTACTGTTACTGACTTCGACGGTAACTTCACGCTTAAGTTGCAGAAAGGCGGTAACCTTAACATTTCGTACGTAGGTATGAAGTCACAGGTTATCAAGACTGCAGGTAAGTCATCGGTGAATGTCACTCTCGAGGATGACAACACCACACTGAACGACCTCGTTGTCGTTGGTTACGGCACGATGAAGAAGAGCGACCTCACTGGTTCTGTTTCTTCAGTCAACACCGAGCAGCTCAACGCTAAGGGTGCTGCATCCGTTATGGGTAACCTACAGGGTGCTACTCCTGGTGTAAATATCTCACAGACTTCAGGTCGTGCTGGTGGCGATTTCAACATCGAAATCCGTGGTAAGTCTTCTATTAACTCAGACACTAAGCCTATCTTTGTTGTTGACGGTGTTATCTGTGATGACATCAACTGGCTTAACCCACAGGATATTGAGAAGATCGACGTGCTGAAGGATGCATCTTCTACTGCTATCTATGGTTCTCGCGCTACTGCTGGTGTTGTAATGGTTACAACAAAGGGTGGTTTGAACGTAAAGAAAGAGGCTAAGGCAACAATCTCTTATGATGGTTACTATGGCTGGACAAAGGCTGTGCGTATGCCTGACTTTATGAATGCTGAGCAGTTTGCACGCTGGCGTCTCCTTGAATATACAAAGCGTCAGTCAGTAGGCCCAGACGGAAACCCTGCTAACCCATACACCATGGTTGACCAGGCTATGGTTGACACCGAGCTTCTTAAGATGGCTGATGGTAGCGGATATCTTATCCCTAACATGCTGAAGAGAGGCGAGGAGTATAACTGGCCTGATATCGTTACTAAAGGAGGTTCTCAGCAGAACCACTACCTTGCTGTTAATGGCACTTCAACCAATGTTGCTTACCACTTTGGCATAGGCTATAACAGGGAGCAAGGTATTTACGAGGCTGATAAGAGAGAGCAGATATCTTTCAAGGGTTCTGTTGATGCTCAGATTAACAAGTACCTCTCTGCTGGTTTCACTGCAAACCTCGCTCGCATCAACCAGAATTATGCTGCTGACGGTGCTGTTGAAGAAGCTTATCGTATGAATCCATTCGTTAAGCCATACTACACATCTAATATATATGGTGACGACGGCACACTCCTGCATAAGGAGGGCGAAACTATCCACCGTCCTGCGCAGGCAAGTGACCTTGGCACAGCTGGTGGCGCACAGTTCTCTGGTAACTCTGTTAACCCTCTCGACCTGATGAGAAACGTTGATAAGGAGCGTCGCACATGGCGTGCACTTGGCAACTTCTATCTTGAGGTTAAGCCTTTCAAGGGTCTTAGCTTTAAGTCAACATTCTCTCCTAACTTTACATACTATCGTCATGGTCAGTACTATGGCTACAATGATACAAACACAGGTGAGACGACCCACTTCTGGGATGACCGTGCAAGTGGTAGTGAACTCTATACTGAGGAAACTGCTATGTGGACATCATACGAGAAGTTCCAGTGGACTTGGGATAACGTAGTAACCTATAACACTCGTTTCAACGACAAGCACTCTCTCAACGTGATGGGTCTGTACTCTTCACAGAAGGAGACTCTTGAGAAGAACGGTCTGCAGTATAAGGGCGTTATTCAAGGCACACAGTGGTATAACACTAAGAATGGTGAATATGATGCTACTGAATCAGATGGTACATCTTATGGTGAGAACAGTATGACATCATGGGCTATGCGTGCTAATTACGGCTACATGGATCGCTACCTCGTTACTGCTACAGTACGTTGGGATGGTTCTTCTAAGTTTACAAAGGATAACCGTTGGGGCTGCTTCCCTTCATTCGCCTTCGCATGGCGTGCATCTGAGGAAGAGTTCATTAAGAAGATTGACTGGATTTCTAACTTGAAGCTCCGTGTTTCTTACGGTGTTACTGGTAACAACTCAGGTGTAGGTAACTACGCTACTGTATCTGGTCTCTCTGGCACTCAGGCATTCTATCCACTCGGAAGCACATACTACACTGGTGTTCGCGCAAGTGGTGTGGTTGATAAGGAGATTAAGTGGGAGAAGTCTCACGAGTTCAACCTTGGTCTCGACTTCGGCTTCTGGAACAACCGCTTGAATGGTAGCATTGACTGGTACACCAAGAAATCAAAGGATCTGCTTGCTACCGTAAGCCTTCCTACCGAAACTGGATGGACATCAGGTATATACACTAATATCGGTGAGGTTCGCAACCGTGGTATCGAGCTCTCTCTTACTGGCATACTTATCCAGAACAAGGATTGGAACTGGTCAGTAACAACTAACTGGGCTCATAACAAGAACGAAGTGCTTAAGCTCACTGGTGAGGTTGATGCTCAGACAGGTAAGTCTGCTCCTATCACCAGCGGTAAGCCAACTGGCAACTACTTCGTGGGTGAGAGTGTAAACAACGTTTATACATACGAGATTGGTGGCATCGCTTCAGATCGTGATATGGTCATTCCTGATAATGAAATGACCAAGAAAGCAGGTCTTACTCCTGGCTCTACAATGAAGGAGTACGATTATTATTACGCTACTCAGGGTGTGAAGGAAGGACAGGTTTATCTCGTTGACACTAACAACGATGGTGAAATCAACGCTAACGACCGTAAGGTATTCTCTTGCGATCCTGACTGGACAGGTTCTGTAACAACAAACCTTTCTTATAAGAACTGGGACTTCGGTATGTCACTGTATATGCGCTTCGGTGGCTATACATACGCAAACTTCATGACCGACAAACCATTCTTTGAATATGCTGACCGCGGTATGCAGCACTTCAATATGGACTACTACATACCAGCAGGAACTCTCATTGGCTACGAAGGCATGAATGCTGACGGTACTATCATCAACCCAGTTTATCAGCAGACCACCCACTACGGTGAGTATCCTTTCCCTGCTGACCAGAAGGCTGGTATCGGTCCTTGGGCTGACTACTACTACGAGGCTCGTGCTTGCGTGAAGACTGACTACATGAAGTGTAAGAACATCACTTTGGGTTACACATTCCCTAAGCAGTGGCTCTCTTCATGGGGTTGCTCTCACCTGCGTCTCTACTTTACTGTAACAAACCCATTCGTATTCACTGGCTATAAGGGCTACGATCCTGAATGGGCAAGCGCTGCTGGCACACAGGACGGTCCAAGTACTGTCAGCTACCAGATTGGTGCAAGCATTAAGTTCTAAACATTAAAAAAGACAACAACAATGAAAATATTGAAATATTTAAAAGTTTCGGCAGCATTGGTTGCGGGTGTTGTCATGACGAGTTGCTCAAGTGACTTCCTCGATGCAGATAACAAGTCTGCAGGCGGACAGACTGATGAGGACTACTTCAGCAAGAAACCTGAGGCTCTGATGTACTATGCTTACAGCACTCTTCAGAGCATAAGCACCTCTGTAAATATTTACGAGCAAGGAACCGACCTCTATGTTGCTAACCGTCAGAATCCAAGTCAGTTGATGGATTATTCTATGTCTTCAAGAGAAGATAATAGTAAGAACCTCTATACTAACTGCTATTCTGCTATCAACTATGCTAACGGTGCAATCAAGTATGCAGGTGGTGATACATCTACTGGACAGCAGTCACGCTTTATCCGTGACTACTGCTACTACGTTCTGACCCAGCAATTTGGTGGTGTACCTTACATCACTGAGTATGTACAGTCTTCTTCACGCAACTATCCACGTACTGACCTCACGACTCTCTATAAAGGTCTGATTGACGATTTGACAGATATCTATAACAACTGCAAGTTGCCTAATGGTATGAACCCAGATAACCCTGGTAAAGTGTCAAAGCAGGCTGTAGCAGCCCTGCTGGCAAAGATAAATCTTGCAGCAGGATGGGATCTTGAGACAACAGGTACCGACATTGAGAGTGGTAAGTATACAGTTAACGGTACAGAGTACTTTAAGGAAGCTGAGAAATGGGCTGGTAATGCTATTGGCAACGCCTCTCTTGCTGGAATGTCTTTTGCTGACGTATGGAAGCAGGAGAATGATTACACAAACACTCAGGCTATCTTCTCTGTTCAGTTTAACAAGGAAAACTATCCTGGCGATACAGGTACAGGTGGTCACAGCTTGCAGAACAACTTTGGTGGATACTACGGCACAACAAAGGCTTCAGGATGTAAGAACCCAGGTTCTGACAACAGCCAGAGTGTTAAGTCTATGTATCTTTGGGAAAAGGGCGACCAGCGATATGACGTTACATACATGACAACGGTATATAACGCTACAAAGATCTCTAATTCTGAAGCTCAGTGGGGTACTGAAGGCTACTATGGCTACTACAACAACTCAAACCCTGACAATCTGAAGATCTTCATCAAGTACTTCCCATGGTACACAACTGAAGATGAGGCAAAACAGTATCTTAAGGATAATGCTGCACGCTTCCAACAGGGTTCTTGTGCTAATGCTAACCCACGTGCGTTCATCCTCACTTCACCTAATGTAAAGTGGCTCACAGTTGACGCATCAGGAAATGTGAAAGTACAGGAACAGGATGTTGAGACATTCGACAAGCGTCCTGATGGCGGTTGTATCGCAGTGAAGAAGTTTGACGATAAGAACAGTGACATTATTGACAGTAAGAACGATTATCGTTGCATCGTTATCTTCTCTCTCTCTGATATGTATCTGACTCGTGCTGAGGCCCGTCTCATGCAGAACAATACAAGCGGTTTCTATAGTGATGTTAACGCTGTTCGCTCTCGTGCTGGTGTAGGTAATATATCTAGTATTTCAGATTATAAGGCTCCTTACCTGCAGCTTGAAGAGTTTGAGAATCTCCAGCTCACTGAACTTGATCTTTTGCTCGATGAGTGTGCCCGCGAGTTCTATGCTGAGAGCCACCGCTACATGGATCTTCGCCGTACCAAGCAGCTCGTTAAATACAATGTTCTCTTCAACAAGTATGTTGAGAGCGCTGCTAAGATGAAGCCAAATGGTGCGTTTAAGATTTATCGTCCGATTGACCAGACCATCATTGATAAGAATGATGCTTTGAGCATTGCGGATCAGAACCCAGGCTATTGATACTGAAATTAAATACAGACAATGAATATGAAAAAGATATTATTGAGCATTTTCGCTCTTGCAACCGTAGCAGTAGCGATGGTTTCATGTGGTGATGATAACTATGCTGAGCCAGGCAATGCAGACGTATCTGCTCTCGCTTCAGGCATCTATGTAGGTAATCTCACTACTCGGGATGAAACAGCACCACTCACTGGTGAAGACTTGACAGTGACTGTTACAAATGATGAGGGCGTTGAGCGTGTAAACACTGTTACGCTCACCGGTACGGTAACTAATCCAAACAATGGTAGAAGTTTTAGTATCAATGACACTAAGACATTCAACTCTATGCTTGCAAACGGATCTTACTTACTGACAAACCCTAAAATTGCTTTGGCTTTCGGCAAGGTAATTGGTGATGAAATTCAGTACACAGTAAAGATTACTCCTGCAGGTAAAATTACAGCAGCTGGTAAGTTCTACACTGTTGTTGCTAAAAGGGTCGTACTGGATGAAGAATAAACATTAAAATAAGGTGGTGTGGTGGTTATCGCGCCACACCACTTATCAATAAACAATTTTTTCTTTAACAACATTTTCTAACAATTAAACTTTTAAAATTATGAAGAAAATTTTTACTCTCGCAGCTTTCGCTGTATTCGCACTTGCTGCAAGCGCACAGTATGTAACTAACCCATCAATCGGTGGTAAGGGTGTACTTGGTGATGCTGACCAGACAACTCGTGAGCTCTCTGGTACATGGGATGGTACAGCTCCTATCACAGCTGTTATTGACCCAGTTGCTACACAAGAAAAGGGTAAGGATACTTACTACAACGAGTATGAGGTAATCTCTATCTCTGCAAAGGCTAACAACGTTTACGTTATTGGTTGTGCTGGTTCTAAGCTGATGATGCGTGCTATCACCGCTGGTGGTGAGACTGTAGCTCCTGGTAGCATGGAAGCACAGACTGAGGTTGCTTCTCCTAACGGAAACTTCAAGTACATGACATCTGAGGCTACTACTCAGAAGGATGATGCAGGCCTTACAGTTGAGTTCGGTGGTGTAACTTATGATCAGGCTACTATCTCACAGGGTTCAACAAACGTAATGTCTTGGGCTGTTCAGCCTGCTGCTGATGGCAACCTCGACATCGCTATCAAGATGGGTGGTAACAAGAAGACTTACGTTATCGAGATCGACGCAGCTGGTTATGAGGCTGAGGCTGGTGAGGCTCTTACACTCGCTGGTGCTTATGCACTCGCAGGTGGTTCAGGTCTCTGCTCTGACTTCCAGGCTCTCGTTGTACCAACAGCTGTAGAGGCTGTTGCTGAGGCTAAGGCTGAGGTTGCTGCTCCTGTAAAGGTTATCACAGCTAACGGCGTTCAGATCGGCAACTTCAACATCGCTGGTCAGCAGGTTAAGTAAATTGACTCACTTCGTTCATACGGGAACGTTAACGGGAACGAAAACTAATAATCACCGCTTAAGTGCATCGTCACTTAGGCGGTGATACTTTTTTCTCCAAACATTTGGAGAATTAAATTATTGTTTGTAAATTTGCAGGCAGAGAATATTACATATAAAGATGAGTACGCAAGCAATGACACATAAGATAACTGATTACCTTAAGACCCAACCAGTCTTGAAGGCTTGGTTGTTTGGCTCGTTCGCAAGAGGCGAGGAAACACCCGAGAGCGATGTTGATTTGCTAGTAATGTACGATCGTAGTCAGCCCATCGGATTGTTCCGCTATGCCAGAATGCATCGTGAAATAGAGGAGCTTATCGGTCGTAAGGTTGACCTTGTAGAGGATGGCACGCTCAGACCAGCAGCATGCGAAACTGCTAATAGGGATAAAAAGATGATATATGAGAGAAAGAATTAGAGATTTAGATCGCTTGCACCATATCGATGAGTGTATAACCAATATCAACAACTATCTACAAGGCAAGTCCTACGAGGATATGAAAGCTGATATCATGTGCTTCCATGCAGTGGTGTATAACATGATGATTATTGGTGAGGCTGCAAACTTACTTACTAAGGAGTTTCGAGCAGAACACGAGGATACTCCTTAGCGTGATATCGTTGACATGCGTAACCTCCTGATACATGGATATATCACAACCAATTCTGCTTATATATGGGATTCATATACTAATGACCTGCCTCTACTGAAAGAGCAGGTTAAGAAATATATAGCAGAATTGTCTATGAACTGAAACTGCAGCTCCTGGACTCCGCGTAGTGCTTGAGCCTGCGAAGAACAATAATTATAGACTCCGCTGAGGATACTCCTCGGCGGAGTTTTTGGTATGTTTATGTAAAAAAAAGGTTATTTGCTTGCGTATAAAGAAAATAATGAGTAACTTTGCACTCGCATAATCATTTAAGAGCGTTTACAATCATTAAAGCTAACTTTTTTATACATCATTTATAACTAATCATTTTTACTAAATTATGAAAAAATTTTTTACTCTTATTGCAACAGCTCTTGTGGCTCTTACCGCAAGCGCTGAGAAAATCACTTTTGGTGATGCAGCAGTAGCAGCAGGTAGTCTCGCTGCAAGCTATTCTGATGGTAGCTTCGTTCTTTCAAGAGTTGATAACGACAACAAGCATGCGATTGACCTTAACAATGCATACTTCGGTGATGCTTCTGCTCAGGAGAAGCTTGGCTCTCGTTTGAAGGTAGGTGGAAAGAGCAGCGCTAAGAATTCTCTTACAATCGCTGTTCCTTCTGCAGGTACTCTGAAGGTTTATGTTCGTACAGGTTCTAACTCTGCTACAGACCGTACTCTTACACTGTCTCAGGGTGGATCAACTCTTTACAATAAGGTGGTTCAGGAGTCTGACGCTATCATTGTAGAGATGGAGAGTGCAAAGTCTGAGACAAACCCAACAGGTGAGACAAAGGTTTACCCAATTATCTCTGTTCCTGTAACTGCAGGTTCTGTATCTGTAGCTTACACTGTTAACAGCCTGAACTTCTACGGCTTCGAGTTCGTAGCTGGCGAAGGTGGTGGCGAAACTCCAGCCCCAGCTGCGGCTGACGCTGGTAAAATCCTCTTCGGTGATGCAGCAGTAGCAGCAGGTAGCCTCGCAGCAAGTTATTCTGATGGTAGCTTTGTTCTTTCAAGAGTTGACAACGACAACAAGCATGCAATCGACCTGAACAACGCTTATTTCGGTGATGCTTCTGCTCAGGAGAAGCTTGGCTCTCGTTTGAAGGTAGGTGGAAAGAGTAGCGCTAAGAACTCTCTCTCTCTCTCAATTGCTGGAACTGGTACTCTGAAGGTTTATGTTCGCACAGGTTCTAACTCTGCTACAGACCGTAACCTCGTTCTGAGCCAGGGTGGATCAACTCTTTACAATAAGGTGGTTCAGGAGTCTGACGCTATCATTGTAGAGATGGAGAGTGCAAAGTCAGAGACAAACCCAACAGGTGAGACAAAGGTTTACCCAGTTATCTCAGTTCCTGTAACAGCTGGTACAGTTTCTATTGAGTACCCAGTAAACAGTCTGAACTTCTACGGCTTCGAGTTCGTTCCGGCTTCAACCGCAGTAGAGGCAGTTGCTGAGGCTAAGGCTGAGGCTCCAAAGGTTGTTAAGGTTATCAAGAACGGTAAGCTCTACATTGGTAACTTCAACGTAGCTGGACAGCAGGTTAAGTAAATTGACTCACTTCGTTCATACGGGAACGTTAACGTTAACGGGAACGAAAACTAATAATCACCGCTTAAGTGCATCGTCACTTAGGCGGTGATACTTTTTTCTCCAAACATTTGGCAAATTGAAAAAGACTTAGTAACTTTGCACAAATGTTAGAAATACGCACGATAAGTACGCCAAGGGAAATCGATGAATTCATTGATTTTCGTACTGAACTGTATAAGGAAGACCCTTGTGCGGTGCCATACCTGTTCATGGATGAGAAAGACACACTGAGCAGGGATAGGAACCCTTCATTCGATTTTTGCGAAGCAGAATACTACATGGCTTACCGCGACGGCAAGGCAGTGGGACGTGTGGCTGCGATAATCAACAAGAGGGCTAACAAGCGATGGGGACAGAAGTCGGTGCGCTTCGGATGGCTCGATTTTATAGATGACCGCGCTGTGAGTCAGGCATTAATAGAAAAGGTACGCGCGTATGGATTAGCTAAGGGTATGGACACAATGATAGGTCCGATGGGCTTTATTGACCTGGAGCGCGAGGGACTGCTCGTGGAGGGTCACGACACTATGGCTACGATGCATGCCAACCATAACTTCCCCTACTACAAGGATCACCTTGAGGCTATGGGCTTCACCAAGGACAATGACTGGGTGCAGGAACTGGTGACCGTGCCTAAGGAAGTGCCAGAGAAGTTTGCCAAGATAACATCGATGATAGAGCGCCGCTATAACCTGAAGGCTGAGAAACTGACGAAGAATGAGTTGATGAAGCAGGGTTATGGCAAAAAGTTCTTTCATGTGCTCAATAAGTGTTATGAGGATCTGTATGAATTCTCTGAACTTGACGAGAAGCAGATTGACAAACTGGTGAATGATTATTTGGGTCTTGCGGACCTGAACCTCGTGTCGTTCCTGTTTGACAGGAACTATGTGACGGAGGAAGACCCCTATGGAAAGATGATAGGCTTTGGTGTGAGTTTCCCATCGTTCTCAGAGGCTCTGCGCAAGACCAAGACAGGTAAACTGTTCCCGTTCGGATGGTTCCACCTGTTGCGTACCAAGCTGTTTCATAACACCAAGATAGTGGACCTGCTGCTCATCGGCGTATTGCCAGAATATCGTGCCAAGGGTGCTAACGCCTTGCTCTTCGATGACCTTATAAAGTGGTATCTGAAGTATGGCTTCACCCATGCGCTCACCCTCGCCATGATGGAGACCAACGACGGAGTACTCTCTGCCTGGCAGTATTTCGATGCAAAAACGGTAAAACGATTACGTAGCTATAAGAAAACGATATAATGGAAGAGGAAATCATAAAATATGATGACGAAAACATACGAAAGCTGAGCGATGTGGAACATGTGCGCAGCAGACCTGGTATGTATATAGGCAGACTGGGTGACGGCTCGTATGCTGAGGATGGTATTTATGTATTGCTGAAAGAGGCGATAGACAACAGTATTGATGAGTTTCGCATGAATGCGGGTAAGCGCATAGAGGTGGATCTGTATGACAAGAAGGCTATCTCGCTGCGTGACTACGGACGAGGCATCCCTCAGGGCAAGATGATACCAGCTGTGAGCCAGTTGAACACTGGTGGTAAGTATGACTCCAAGGCTTTCAAGAAGTCCGTGGGCATGAACGGTGTGGGTATCAAGGCAGTGAACTTCCTCTCTAAGGCATTCGAGGTGCGGAGCTATCGTGATGGTAAGGTGCGTATAGCTAAGTTTGAATATGGCAAACTGGTGAGCGACACTACTGAAGATACACAGGACGAAACAGGCACATACGTTTATTTTGAGCCAGATTCATCGCTGTTTAAGAACTATTCTTTCCATGACGATATAGTGGAGACGATGCTCCGCAACTATACCTACCTGAATACAGGACTGGCGATAATGTTCAACGGCAGGAGGATAGTGTCAAGAAATGGTCTGCAGGATCTGCTCCGCGACCAGATGACCAGCGAACCGCTCTACCCTATAGTGCACATGAAGGGTGAGGACATAGAGATAGCCTTCACCCATACCAACCAGAATGGTGAGGAGTATGACTCTTTTGTCAACGGTCAGCACACCACACAGGGAGGCACACACCAGAGTGCCTTCAAGGAGCATATAGCCAAGACCATAAAGGAATACTTCAGCAAGTATGAGTATGGCGACATACGTAACGGACTGGTGGCTGCCATAGCCGTAAACGTGGAAGAGCCAATCTTTGAATCGCAGACCAAGATTAAGTTGGGTTCGCTCACCATGTCGCCTGACGGGGTGTCAGTAAACAAGTACGTCGGTGACTTCATAAAGAACGAGGTGGACAACTACCTGCATCGAAATCTCGATGTTGCCGAGATAATAGAAGAGAAGGTGAAGTCATCAGAGCGCGAGCGCAAAGCGATGGCTGGCATAACCAAACTGGCACGAGAGCGTGCTAAGAAGGCAAACCTGCACAACCGCAAGTTACGAGACTGTCGCATACACTTCTCTGATGCCAAGAACAACCGTAAGGAGGAATCATCAATCTTTATCACTGAGGGCGATTCAGCCAGCGGTTCTATAACGAAGAGCCGTGATGTGAACACCCAGGCTGTGTTCTCACTGCGTGGAAAGCCGCTGAACTCTTACGGACTGACCAAGAAGGTGGTATATGAAAACGAGGAGTTTAACCTGCTGCAGGCTGCTCTCGACATAGAAGAAGGACTGGACAACTTGCGCTACAACAAGGTGATAGTGGCTACCGATGCCGATGTTGACGGTATGCACATCCGCCTGCTCACCATCACATTCTTCCTGCAGTTTTTCCCTGAACTGGTGAAGAAGGGGCATGTATATGTGTTGCAGACTCCGCTCTTTCGTGTGAGAAACAAACGCACAAAGATAAAGAACAAGAAGATAATAGAAGCTGAGGACCAGAAGCTCAAGGAACGTGGCGAGAAGACAAAGGACTATATCACTCGCTACTGTTACAGCGACGAAGAGCGACTGGAGGCTATCGAGGCACTCGGTCCTGACCCAGAGATAACACGATTCAAGGGTTTGGGAGAGATCTCGCCTGACGAATTTGCCGGTTTCATCGGTCCTGACATACGTTTGGAACAGGTTACCCTACAAAAGAGTGACGAGGTGGAGAAACTCCTTGCTTACTACATGGGCAAGAACACAATGGAGCGTCAGAACTTCATTATTGACAACCTCGTGATAGAAGAAGACCTGCCTGAAGAGGAGGAGGTTTATGATTAGTTCACAGTGCACAGCTGATGATAGTGACGCATATATATAATATAATAAGGTGTAAGGGCGCATGGTTGAGCAGACTGATGTTAGTTCAACTGGTGCTCTTTTGCTGTATGCCCCTCAGTGCGCAGTTGCGCATAGGAGGCAGCAGTGAGTCAGCTATGCGCAAGCTTGCCATAGCCGAGATGGCGACGGTAAACCTGTATGTGGATAGCGTGGACGAGAACAAACTGGTGGAGGATGCCATACGAGGAATGATAGAGAAACTCGACCCTCACTCCAGTTATGCCACTCCTAAGGAAGTGAAGTCGTTTAACGAGCCCCTGCAAGGCAATTTTGAGGGCATTGGTGTGCAGTTTAATATGCTTGAGGACACCCTGCTCGTGGTGCAGACCATCAATGATGGTCCGTCAGAGAAGGTAGGTATAGTGGCTGGTGACCGCATCATCAGCGTCAATGACACTGCTATAGCAGGTGTGAAGATGTCAAAGGAGGATATTATGAAACGCCTTCGTGGTCCTAAGGGCACCAAGGTAAAGGTAGGCATAAAGCGTCAGGGAATATCTGAAACAGTATATTTCACAGTGGTGCGCGATAAGATACCTCTTAACACTGTTGATGCCCTATACATGATAAAGCCGGGAATAGGCTATATCCGAATATCCTCTTTCGGTGCCACTACGCATCAGGAGTTTGTTGACGGCATCAAGAAACTGCAACAGCAAGGTGCACAACAGGGAACACCATTGAAAGACCTCATAATAGACTTACAGGAGAACGGCGGAGGCTACCTGCAGGCAGCAGCCGATGTGCTCAACGAACTGTTGGACGACGATGACCTCTTGGTATATACCGAGGGACGCAGAATACGTCGTCAGGAGTTTCGTGCTAAGGGTAACGGTATCTTCCGCACGGGTAGGGTAGTGGTGCTGATAAACGAGTTCTCTGCTTCAGCAGCAGAAATCGTGGCAGGTGCCATACAGGATCAGGATCGAGGCACAGTGGTAGGTCGTCGCAGTTTCGGTAAGGGACTGGTACAGCGTCCTATTGATCTGCCCGATGGTTCTATGATACGTCTTACCGTAGCGCATTACTACACCCCTTCTGGTCGCTGCATACAGAAGCCATATAAGAAAGGTGAACTGAAAGACTATGCCATGGACCTCGACAATAGGTTTAAGCATGGCGAGTTTACCAGCGTTGACAGCATACACTTTGCCGACTCGCTGAAATACCAGACCCTTAAGAAGCATCGCACGGTATATGGTGGAGGAGGTATCATGCCCGACTACTTTGTTCCGCTCGATACCATGCGCTATACCAAGTACCATCGTGAACTCTCTGCCAAGAGCATCATCATCAATGCCAACCTCAGGTATGCGACCAAGCATCGCAAGGCGTTGCTTAAGAAGTATGCCACCTATGAGGAGTTTGATAAGGACTATGAGGTTCCACGAACTCTGCTCGACGAAATCTTTGCCGAGGGCGATAAGCAGAAAGTAAAGCGTCCTGACGATGCAGAGACGATGCAGAAGACAGAAAAATCTATCGCCATGCAACTAAAGGCACTCATAGCGCGAGATTTGTGGACAATGAACGAATATTTTCGTTCTGTTAACGCACACAGTGACGTTATAAAGTGCGCTTTAGAGCAGTTAAATTGACATAAAGCAATTATATGGAGTTAAAAAATGCACAAAAGGGGGGTGGGTGTGCATGAAATGTTGCTTTTTTGTTATTTTTATTTTGCCAATTGATTTAATATTCGTAATTTTGCATCCGAATTCAAACAGGATTCTGTTTCCTTTGGGAAATAAACTAATTAAGAAAGACAATTAAAAACAACATTAAAAATTTAAAATCATGTCTGAAATTGAATCAAAAGTAGTAGAGATTATCGTTGACAAGCTGGGTGTTGATGCAGCAGAGGTAAAGCCAGAGGCTTCTTTCACAAATGACCTCGGCGCTGACTCTCTTGACACAGTAGAGCTCATCATGGAACTTGAGAAGGAGTTTGGTGTAACAATTCCTGACTCTGACGCAGAGAAGATCCAGACTGTAGGCGACGCTATTGCTTACATCGAGAACGCTGGCAAGTAATCGCTTGCATGCGTAAATCCGAATGATACACAGGGTGATGGTTAGGTGAGAAATTACTTATCCATCACCTTTTTTTCGTAAAATTATCAGAATAGTCACTCTGATTATTCATAACACTCAGAGAAAAAGTACAAAACAATGGAATTGAAAAGAGTAGTAGTTACTGGCATTGGAGCTGTTACACCACTGGGACTTTCAGCTGAAGAGACATGGAAGAATATGCTGGCTGGTGTGAGCGGTGCTGACACTATCAAGCAGTTTGATGCCTCACGCTACAAAACTACCTTCGCTTGCGAGCTGAAGGACTTTGACCCTTCTGTATGGATTGACAAGAAGGAAGCACGTAAGATGGACAAGTTCTGTCAGATGGCTATAGCAGGTGCCGA
>JAEEGL013046266.1_pt1 | contig 27307 bp, 27 predicted proteins | sample 9134231 | NCBI WGS metagenome assembly JAEEGL01 (sample SAMN16246548, study PRJNA631951) | gut metagenome | biome: gut microbiome; feature: rumen; material: fiber-attached | host: Bos | place: Iran: Karaj | collected 2018-10
AGAAAGGTCAACAACCTTCATGGGCAGATATTACGATTCTAAAGAACATTGACCCGAAAGAATTAGGGAACGCTATAAGTGCAAGTAATTATTCAATAAATCTTGTATCAGACTATCTTGAGCATTTTAAGTTCAGAGATTGGACATTCCATTCTGATGGGGAGACACCTGTAACACCTGAAGAAAAAACTAATCGTGCTAAAGAGATTGCAAAAGACCTCTGCGCTCACTCTAAGTGGAAAAGTCATGGGCATGCAATAAGTAGAGAAGTAGCGTGGGAAGTATGTAGACTAAAAATAGTCCATCCTGAAAGTATTACAGGACTTGATAGGGCAATGAGAAGAATGTGGGCGTTGTTCTACTGGTTCTTTGAAAATACTAATGCTGTAAAGTACTTTATATCTGAGAATTACTGTGTAATTAGAAATTATAATCCTCCCAAATAGTCATGTCGGTTACAAGAATATTATCGAGTTTAGGTTACTCAGAAGAGTTTATACAAATAATAGAGAATTCTGTAATAGATAATCAGCCTTATAACGAGGGTGTTGTTTTTAGTGACCAGAATTTGCGAAGCTATGATAGCAACTCTTGTTATATTGAGGAGAGTAATGCCCCTGTTGCTTATACAGTGTTCTCAAATGCTATAGATTAGAATGCAAGTGACTTCCAAAAGATGGACAGGGAAACGCAAGGCGAGGCACTGCGCGAATTGAAGGAATACGGAGCCTCGATAAGACAATTAGAACGACTAACGGGAATAGGAAGAGGACTTATCCAGCGGATGTAACTCATGACAGTGTACCTGTCCCTCTGTCATTTTTGTTGTGAATATGGGTATAACAGACAAGTTACATACAACAAACGTTTCAGTTACTGGCAACGGCAATCATGTCGTTACCAATAGCAGAAATACCCAAATTAGCAATACCCAGAATCCGAAACCAAAACAACAATGGCTGCAAATTTTATATTGGATTGTTGGAATTGCTGTGGCATTAATAGGAATCTCTAAATTCTTTTTAGAATAGCGCAATCATGCTTGATAATAAAGAAGTGGTCTCTGCTCAAGTTACTGGCGATGGTAATATCATAGTCCAGAATTCTGACAATACGACAATAACTATTGACACCAAGAATATTGTTGAGTTGAGGAAACAAATATCAAACCTTCAGGAACAACTGAATAGATTCCCAACCGAAATACTTCAGATGATGCAACAGACAATTAAAGACGCAGGCACGACCAGCCTCCCAGAGATAGATGCTAATATCTATTTCAGTATCGATATTCTCACTGACGGTATGAGCCGAGGAATGGGCTTTTCTATAACGATAACAAACCTAACAAAGGAACATCGTTATTTTACACAACCCTCATTCAATCTTAATCATCCATACAAGGGGGCAGATTCATTCCTTCTCACATCTTCTATAGGCAATGGTGTTCAATTCCCTATAAGACTTGAATATGGTCAGCCTGTAACTGTTCATTATTCGATTGGACAGGGTCAGTTGTCCTTTTTCAGAGAAGTCTTGAGTCAGGATGAGGATGCTGCAATAGCAGTTGTTTCAAACACAACGGTTGGTGAGATATATAGGAGTAATGAGCATACACTAAAACATGTTTTGGATTCATACGCCAGAATAATGGGGAGGTGAAAGATTCATAGCGGCTTCCGCTCTTACGCGCAAGCGGAGTCGCAGCCGGGTAGTTCAAAGCTCCGCACACTTTGACTACTCAGAAATAAGGAGTTGAGGCCCAACGGGATTCTCTCATAAGAAAAGGTTCAATAAGATTCAGTTGGGCCCACTCTTTAAAACAAAAGAATGACAACATGAGCGAGATTAGCGAAGCGGTTCAAGCAAAATGTTTAGCTTTCGGTGACAGAGTCATAAAATTGAATGACTACTTGTTGAAGGAAGCTGCTAATAAGATACCTGCTTACAAGATAGTTAAGGGCAAAAGGGTGTATGAGAAACCTGTACCTGTTTACCTCCAGTCAGTATCAAACTTGTGTAATCAATTACTGAGAGCAGGCACGAGCATAGGAGCCAATAATGCTGAGGCATGTAATGCAATAAGTAGACAGGATTTCCGCTCTAAGAGCTATATCGCCCTGAAAGAGGCGCGTGAAAGCCTCTATTGGATAGAGTTACTTAAACGAAATAATTATATTGACGAGAGGCAGTATCAGAGCATCTATAATGATGCTGAAGAACTAGTAAAGATATTAGTAGCTCGATGTAAGAAATTGGATGCTGAGTTGAATAAGGAATAGGCAGTATTTGGTAAGGTTTCTCAGCCTTCAGCCATCTGCCTTCCACGTTTGTTTACTCAGCCTTCAGACCTCAGCCTTCAGCCTTCGTAAAGTCTCTCATAATATTTCAAAGGTTTTAAAAAATACGACAGCCTTCCTCCTTTTATCGAATAATAAACAAATAACATGAACAACTTTCAATACCATATCTTCTCACCCTACCGGGTGTGCCCCCTGGGCGCCCATGTCGACCACCAGCATGGGCTGGTGACCGGCTTTGCCATTGACAAAGGCGTCGACCTCTGGTTCAATGTCAACGACGATGGCCATGTCCATCTGGAGTCCCGCACCTTTGATGGCCTCGTAGACTTTGATATCGACAAACCCTCACAGGTGAAGGAAGGCCACTGGGGCGACTATGCCCGTGGCGCCAAGTATGCCCTGCGCAAACGCTTTGAACTGAGCAGAGGCATCACAGGTGTTATCCAGGGCTCCCTGCCTGTTGGCGGCCTCTCCAGCAGTGCTGCTGTCCTCATCGCTTACGTCATGGCCTTTGCCAAGGCCAATGGCATCACGCTGAAACCCTTCGAGGTGGTGCAGATAGCCTCTGAGGCAGAGCGTGAGTATATCGGCCTTAACAATGGCCTTCTCGACCAGGCCTGTATTGCCCTTGGCAAGAAAGACGGTCTCCTTTTCCTCGACTGCGACAGCAACGAGTGGCGTATCATTAAGCGCAACCCCGCCATGCCCGACTTCGAGATAGGTATCTTCTTCTCAGGCCTTACCCGCAGCCTCGTCAATAGCGACTACAACCTGCGTGTCTACGAGTGCAAGACAGCAGCCTGGAACATGCTTGCCTATACCGACCAGCCCCTGAAGACCTTCGACAAGACCTTCCTCCGTGATATCCCCAAGGCCACCTTCGACAAGACCAAGATAGCCATGCCCCAGCGCTTTGCTCGTCGTGCCGAGCACTTCTATTCAGAGTACCGCCGAGTACGTCAGGGTGTCACTGCTTGGGAGACTGGCAACCTCAAGCTCTTCGGCAAGCTCAGCTTCGACAGCTGCGAAAGCAGCATCCATAACTACGAGTGTGGCAGTCCTGAGCTCATCGCCATCTATGAGATCATGCGAAAGCTCCCTGGTGTCTGGGGTGGCCGTTTCTCTGGCGCAGGCTTCAAGGGCGCCTGCATCGCCCTTGTCAATCCCGCCTATAAAGAAGAAATCGAAAAGAAACTCACCGAGCAATATCTCGCGCAGTTCCCCGAATACGAGGGCTCCTTCCAAGTCTTCTGGGTCAAGCCCGATGACGGTGCCCGCTTCGTCTGATTTCATTGCGGAGCGTAGCGACCCCATCCTACTTTACCTCCGCATCTCCTCTTTTCCTTTACTCCAAAAGTGGAGCGCAATGATGGAAGGAATAGGTCTATCCTACTTTACCTCCCCATCTCCTCTTCTCCTTTACTCCTAAAAGTGGAACTTTAATTATGAATATTGCAGTAGCAGGAACAGGTTACGTAGGCATGAGCATCGCCACCTTGCTGGCCCAGCACAACCATGTAACCGCCGTAGACGTCATCCCTGAAAAGGTAGAGAAGATCAACAACCGTATCTCTCCCATTCAGGATGAATATATTGAGAAATATCTGGCCGAGAAAGAACTCGACCTCACCGCCACCCTCGATGGCGCAAGTGCTTATAAGGATGCCGACTTCGTGGTCATCGCAGCCCCTACGAACTACGACCCACAGAAGAACTTCTTCGACACCCACCATATCGAGGATGTCATCAACCTTGTGCTGAGCGTCAATCCTGATGCCGTGATGGTCATCAAGAGCACCATCCCCGTGGGCTATTGCCGTTCCCTTTATGTCAAGTACGCCCTGAAGTTCTTGACCGACCCGGCGATGAAGGGCAAGAAGTTCAATCTCCTCTTCTCTCCCGAGTTCCTTCGTGAGAGCAAAGCCCTCTATGACAATCTCTATCCCAGTCGCATCATCGTGGGTTATCCCAAGATCCTTCCTGCCGACCGTAACAAGAAGTGGGATGAGGAGAATGCCGCCATCACCGCCATCGGCAATCCCGATGCAGAAGAAAAGGCCAAACAATTTGCAAATCTCCTTCTCGAAGGCGCCATAGGCTCAAATAACGATGCGGCAGCCAATTCTCAATTCTCAATTCTCAATTCTCAATTTAAAAAGAATATCCCTGTTCTCCTTATGGGCATGACCGAGGCCGAGGCTGTGAAGCTCTTTGCCAACACCTATCTCGCTCTTCGTGTGTCCTATTTCAACGAGCTCGACACCTATGCCGAGGTCAAGGGTCTCGACTCACAGGCCATCATCTCCGGCGTGGGCCTTGATCCACGTATCGGCACCCATTACAATAACCCAAGCTTCGGCTATGGTGGCTACTGCCTGCCTAAAGACACTAAGCAGCTGCTTGCCAACTATGCCGATGTCCCTCAGAACATGATGACCGCCATTGTCGAGAGTAACCGCACCCGTAAGGACTTTATTGCTGATGAGGTGCTCCGCAAGGCGGGCTATTATGATGGCAGCAGCCAGTGGGATTCCACCCGTGAGCAGAAGTGTGTCATCGGTGTCTTCCGCCTGACCATGAAGAGCAACAGCGACAATTTCCGCCAGAGTGCCATCCAAGGCATCATGAAGCGTATCAAGGCCAAAGGTGCCGAGGTCATTGTGTACGAACCGACATTGGAAGATGGCACCACCTTCTTTGGCAGCAAGGTAGTCAATGACCTTGATGCGTTCAAGCGCCAGTCCCAGGCCATCATTGCCAACCGTTATGATGCCTGTCTTGACGATGTCTCAGACAAGGTCTATACCCGCGACATTTTCCGAAGAGATTAAATGATCAGGAACGGCCCCGAGTGGATCTCCTAATTAAAGCTTACTTGATATGAACGAAGCAAAAGGATCAAAAAGGAGGATCTTAAAAAATACGATTATTTTGTATGTCCGTATGATTATTACAATGCTCATTGCTTTGTACACGTCACGTGTTGTGTTAAAAGCATTAGGTATCGAGGACTATGGATTATACAATGTTGTTGGTGGAGTAGTTGCATTATTTTCCTTTCTGAAAACCTCGATGGCTTCGGCCACGCAACGATTTTTGTCATTTGAATTAGGGAAGGCCATAGATCAATCAGACACTAGAAGGGTATTTTGCGCAAGTATGACTACTCATATAATGCTTGCAATCGTTATCCTTCTATTTTGTGAAACACTGGGCTTATGGTTCCTTAATACACAAATTAATATACCTGAGGGGCGTGAGTTTGCCGCAAATATGATATTCCATTTTTCGGTTATCACAATTTGCATAAGCATGTTGAATGTCCCTTATCATGCGTGTGTTATTTCACACGAAGACATGAGTTTTTTCGCCTATATCAGTATTCTTGATGCATTGTTAAAACTTGCTATTGCTATCCTAATATCCAAGATTTTTTCTTTAGACAGACTGATATTATATGGATTCCTAATTATGTTGATTACTCTCGCCAATCAAGTAATCTATGGTATATTTTGCAGGAAATCCTATAGCGAATGTCATTTCAGATTACAATGGGATAAGACAATGATTGGCCGTATTTTCGGCTTCTCTAGTTGGACACTTTTGGGTCAACTCGCAGTAATGGCATCTAACCATGGAGCATCAATATTGGTGAATATTTTTTATTCAGTTAGTGCCAACGCGGCTATAGGTGTAGCCCAACAGGTAAATCATGCTATCAGTGGACTCGTTGCAAACTTTCAAACAGCATATCAACCTCAAATCACAAAAGCATACGCAGCGGGAAACCATACATATCAGAGCCAATTGATATTGCAGGCTTCAAAAGTGTCCTACTTCTTGATGTTTATCGTATCTCTTCCCGTCATTTTCAACATTGACGACTTGTTGAATATCTGGTTAGATAAGGTTCCTGAATATTCGGGTCAGTTTTGCATATATTTTATGATCGCATCAATGCTAAATGCGATAGGTGGCCCACTTTGGATGAGTATTTTTGCAACGGGTAAAATAAGAAATTATCAAATCGCTACTTCAATAGCATATCTATCAGATATTGTTATTGTATATTTACTCTTCCTTGCAGGTTTTCCACCAGTAACAGCTGTTGTGGTAAAAGTTTTCATCAATGCTGTGATTATTATTGTCCGAATTTTTTATTGTAAAAAAGCGATATTATTTTTTTCAAGTGGACAATTTTTGAAAAATGTATTGGTTCCACTGACAATCTCAACAGTGCTTTCCGTCCTCTTTGGTTATGTTGCTTTCTATTATGCTCACACTTTGTTTATGAAGTTGGGTGCTACTTTTTTAACTGTCCTTTTTTCTATTGCTATATCTTATGCTATAGGATTGAACAAAAATGAGAAAAAGACTATCACAAATTTGCTATTTAATTATTTGAAAAAGAAATGAAACAATCAGTATTAGGTTTATTCTACGAGGATTTTGTAGAAGGAGAGGAAATAAAACACGAACTTTCTAAAACTATTTTTGAGAGCGACAATAATTTTTTCTCTCTATTGACAATGAACCACCATCCTGTGCACACTAATGTGGACTATGCCAGCCACAACCAGCATGGGCAGTTGCTTGTAGTAGGTACATTGGTGTTCTCACTAGTGGTGGGAATGACAGTACCCGATATCAGTGGCAAAGCTATTGCTAATTTGGGCTATGAGGATATTAAACATTTAGCTCCTACATTTGTTGGCGATACGCTGTATGCACGTACTAAGATTATTAGCAAGCGTGAATCGGCTTCGAAACCAGATAGAGGTATTATTTATGTGGAGACCATCGGTTACAATCAGCGCGGAGAAGATGTAATCTCTTTCCGCCGTAATGTGTTAGTTAAAAAGTACAACAGTTAATCGTGAATACAATTATGAAAGTAGATTACTTAACCCGTAGTTTATTGTATCTCCCTGCCCATAAAGAGCATTTGATTGAAAATGCGTTAAATAGTGGAGCGGATATGTTAGCACTCGATCTGGAAGATTCTTGTCAGCCATTTGAGAACAAACAGATAGGTCGTGACAATATAGTTAAGTTTTTGAAAGAAGGATTGTTGGAAAGTAAAAAGGTGTTCCCAAGGGTAAATGACAGGGAAAGTGGAGAATTGTTGAAAGATATATATCAACTTACGCTTCCAGGTATTTCAGGCTTTATCTATCCAAAATGTACCAATGGTCAAGACATCTATTTTATTGGAAAACTATTAGAGACAATTGAGTATGAAAAGCATATTCCCGTCGGGTATTTTAAGTTGATTCCCCTTATAGAAACTACGGGAGCTGTCGCATATATCAATGATGTATGCGAATCCTGCCCTGAACGAATCATTGCAGTTGGTTTTGGAGCTGAGGATTATATGACAGATTTAGGTGGCCGACATGATAATGTTGGGAATAGCATTTTTTCGGCAAGAGCCATTATTGCTAATGCTGCAAAGGCACATGGTATTGTTCCTTTGGATATTGTCCACATGAAAGTACACGATTTAGATGACCTGGAGCGGGAAATGAACGTGGCAAGAGATTTGGGCTATGAAGGAAAGATGTTGGTTCATCCCAAAGAAATACCTGTTTGCCACAAATGTTTTTCTCCATCTGAGGAGCAAGTTAAATGGGCGGAAGAAATTGTGTTGCTGTCTGAAGAAGCAATAAAAGAGGGCAGAGGCGTGGCTTACATGAACAACAAGTTTATAGGTCCGCCAATGCTTAAGATGGCGCAGGATATCCTGAAAAAGAACGAATTGTGTAGAAGGACTTTAAGTGTTTTATAAAATATTTATAACAAATCATGAATACCAAAGAGGATATTATCAACGGGCTGAAAAGACTTGGCGTTAAAAGTGGGGACACTCTCTTTTTACGTATTTCATATAAGGCAATAGGAGAAACTGAAGGCGGCCCCACCACCTTACTTGATGCCATATTAGAAGTGATAGGACCAAATGGAACCATAATTGCAGCCGCTTTCCCTAAACGACAATCATCAAGACTTTCATGGCATAAAGCTATTTTTGAACCAGGAAAAAACATGTCTACTGGATTGATACCAAAGCTCATGTCAATGCATCCGGATGCCTATATATCTACTCACCCTTTGTCTCCTTTCGTTTGTATTGGAAAAAACGCTAAGGAGTTGACGTCATATCATACTCCAGAAAAAAACAACATGGATTTGCTAATTCATGCTATTAATATTTCCGAGCCAAAATGTTTGCGTGTTGGTGGAGCAATTCTAACAGGAACAACGCACATGGCATTTACTGAAGGACTAATACAAAACAAACAATATCATTTAAGAAAACCAGAAGGGATATACTATTATGATGAAACTGGCAAGTTAAAATATCGCTATCAAGAAATGTCTTTTTTTTGTAAGAGTGGGTTTGAAAAATTTTGTAAGCGGCATATTTATACAAATCCAGATGCAGTAGTAGGTAAAGGCTTAGTAGGCCGAGGTGAAGCGACTCTAACAGATATGCGTACAACATTAGAAATTGAGAGGAAATGGATTGTTCCTAATCCACAAATATTATTATGTGATAATCCAGAATGTATGCATTGTAGGTCTGCCTATTCCTATTCTGACTATTCTTTGCTCCAATTTGTTTTGCAACTCATAAAAATGAAGTTGAAAGGAGAATATACAAGGGGACATTTATGGAAAGACATAAAGGATAATCTAATATTGTTCTTCTTCGGTAGGAAATGCCGATAATTAAGTTTTATTTTATTAACTTATTACTATAATTATCTTAATACTATTAGTATGTTCAACGGAAAAATCACAATCAAACAAGGAATTTGCTTATTTCTTTATTACACAATAGCTTGGTATTTGCCTGACTCTTATTCTTCATTGTTCGGAAAAACGAGTAATGCTATAAGGGTCTTTCTATGTAAACGTATTTTTAAGAAAGCTGGTGGAATTAGAACAATTAACAGGAAAGTCTCATTTGGTAGTGGTCGCAATATTGAAATGGGTGATGATTCTGGCATTGGTGCAAGAACCCGTATTCCCAACAATACTATTATTGGTAAAAACGTCATATTTGGGCGTGACTGCCTAATTCTGACTAGAAATCATGAATTTGCGGATGTAAATATTCCAATCGTAAAACAAGGCTTTCGTCCATATCAGCAAACAGTTGTTGAGGATGATTGTTGGATAGGATTGCGTTGCTTGTTTACACCGGGGAGGCATGTGAAGAAAGGGACAATAATTGGCATGGGGTCTGTTGTAACAAAGGATTTCCCTGAATACTCAATTATTGGCGGTGCGCCTGCAAAATTTATTAAGAGCAGAATTGATTCAATGAAAGATAACTAATGTTCACCGATTTGTTTATTAGCATTTTGTTTCTTTTATATTTATTGTGAATTATTGCTGTCCGATAAAAATTAACAACAGTGAATTCTGGCTTATAAGTTGTTGATAATAAGTAGTCGGACAGGCAAGCTTGAAAGCCAAGCCAAAAATGGTGGTTTTTGACCCTATAATGGGTAATCTATCTTACTGACTCATTTGCATTTGTTTTTTATCGGACAGCAATAGTTGTGAATAATCTTTTCTTGTTACCCGAATATCTCATAATTGATATTGGCCATTCGTTCATGAAGAATGGTAAGTTGGATAAAAATAGGCGTTCTCGAGAATTTCATTCAATAAGAACGTTTGAAATCCATGGAGTTTATAGTTAATTCTTTAAAATGATGACTGTTTCAAAAAAGAAGTACAACAAATACGATACTTATATATTCCTGCTGATAGCCTCGTTGGTAGCAGGAAATATGTTCGGTGCATTTCAGGTGCCTCGAATTCTTGCTATTCTTTTCTTCATTCCTTGCTTACAATCATATTCTAAGATTAGTTATTTAATAAGAGAGATGAAGAACTGGTTGTTAGTGTTTCTTCTCTATAGCGTAGCGTCATGCCTTTGGACACCAGTTGGTGCTACTGAAGGAATTATTGAGGCTACATATAATATTGTACATGCAATGCTCTTTATTGAGATAATTGTTTTTTCAAGAGTTGCAAAGAACCCAATCAATGCTATTTTATGGGGGTTCTTAGTCGCTTTTGTAGTTTCTGCAATTATTGCCATTTGGGAATTGACAACTGACCAGCATCTATATACTAGTAAGACGAAAGAAGCAAAAGCAAGCAATACTGGCTACGAAATTTATCTAAGATATTTTGCCGCTGTTACTTTTTACAATTTCAATATGTATGTCACATTCTTGTGCTTCCTGTTTCCATTTCTTTTCTATGGAATTAACTCAAAGAAGAACAATAGAAAACTGCGCATACTTTTTGTCGCAGCAACAGTGACTGCTGTTATTTTGGTTCTTTATAACGGATCTAGGGGTGGACTACTTGCTATTTTAATTATGGCAATTGTATATTTTTCTTATTCGCTATTTAGAGTAAGTGGCATTTCTATTTACACTTTGTTATTCGTCGGTTTGCTCGCTTTTGTGTTGTTCAGCTATGGCTCTACTATTCTGAATACTCTTATCATGCGTAGTTCTGTTCAGGATGATTTAGGTGATGAGAGTAGATTAATGATTTGGAGTCATGTATATGAAGTGGTAAAGGATTATTTGGGTTTGGGATGTGGTGCTGGAGGATTAAGTGTCGCAATGATACAATATGCTCGAGGAGGTGTTTTAGTCGCACATAATTTGTTCCTAGAGATATTATCTCAATATGGTATTTTGTTTTTATGTGTTTTTGTGCTTTTCCTCTATAAATTATTTAGAAGGACTGGGAAAGTCAATGACAAAAATCGTCGAATTTGCCTTTATCAAGCTCTCTTTGCATTGCCGGTTGTTAGTATCATTAACAGTGGCTATCTGACTCAGCCTGTTCTATGGGCAGTTATGGCAGCCCTTTATGTTTTTGCTAATTATGAACATATTAGATTTTTTTACAAGGACATACGCCAGGCTACATAATTATCCAGGTGTTCCATACTGGACGTTAACACCATTACGTAAAATTGTGCGTTATGGCGCTAACAAAAAACTTCCTAAGTATTTAGCAAAGCCTTGTAGAGCAAGTGGCAATAATGTAAGCGGAATTATTGTTTCCTTTACTTCATTTCCTGAACGCATTAATGAAGTTTGGCAAGTTGTGAAGACAATCAAGAAACAAAGTCTCTTGCCTGAAAAGATAATATTGTGGTTATCAAAAGAACAATTCCCAACGAAGGATTCTATACCAGAATCTTTGTTACAGGAAGTAGATAGCCTTTTTGAAATTCGAATGGTTGACGGGGATATCCGGTCACATAAGAAGTACTATTATGTAGCAAAAGAATTCCCTAACAATTACGTTTTTCTAATTGATGATGATATTTATTATCCAACTGATCTGATAGAAAGAACTTGGAATGCTCATCTGAAATACCCTGACGCTGTGATATGCAATTATGGATACGAAATGACTTACATGACAGACGGATCATTAAGCCCTTATTTAATGTGGTCCCCTCTTTATAAATATACGATAAAGAAAGAGATTTTCTTCGGTTCTGGTGGCGGTACTCTTTTTAAACCATCTTCACTTTACAAAGACTTGACAAACATAGAATTAGCTATGTCATTGGCTCCGATTGCAGATGACATTTGGCTGAATGCTATGGTAAATATTTCAAATATTCAAAAAGTATTGTTACCAGGTGGCTTTATTCTTCCTATAATTATAATAAACAACAAGCGTCTGGCCACAGAAAATCGTGGTGCTAATAAAAATGACGAACAAATAAAGAACGTTGTTACATACTATACAAATGAACTTAGTAAAAATCCATTTGAATTTTAATACAAGATAGATATAGCATAACACCATCCTAATATGAAAATATCTTATTTTATTTCAAGAGGCACACGAGGGATAAGTGCTGTTTTATGGAGTTGGATATACATCCCGCATCTACTAGCTTATTGCCTAGGGGGGGGGAAAAGAATTATAGATTCAGATGTTGATACATATCGGAAAAAGACAAATGGACGCTTGCCAAGAGTATTCTCGTTATTGTTCCTTCTCCACAACAATATTTGGTTCAGAACATTCTTCTACTACAGGATAGGCCCCATTTGGTCATGGCTCATATCTTGGTGGAGGCCTGGGGACAAGTCATTTCAGATACCTGCCCATGTTGAGATAGGCCCGTCTTTTCATCAAGAGCATGCCTATTCCACCGTACTCAATGCCGAACGTATAGGGAATAATTTTCGTTGCATTCAAGGCATTACTATCGGTAAAAAGGACGGGAAAAGACCTGTTATTGGCGATAATGTACAGGTATTTGCGAATGCTATTATTTTAGGAGATGTAAGAATAGGAAATAATGTTACCATTGGGGCAGGAGCGGTCGTAGTTAAGGATATTCCTGACAATGCCGTAGTAGTTGGTAATCCAGCGAGGATCATCAAGTATAACGATGAAAAGATCCAATTATAAGCAGATAGATAAAACATGGTGGACTAAAAGACCATTTCTCTCCTTGTTTCCAAAAAACGATTAATAGCCAATGAACATTCTTCATATCTGTAATGATTATTGTGGGAGTAAGGTTCACATGAACCTATGCGAAAGGTTGGATTCTATGGTGGACCACCAGACAGTGTACACTTATTTTGATGGTAAGTTGTTGCCTCGTAAGAATTTTTTTGATGGCAAAAACACTGAGATTGTTTATGATGACATCTTGAATCCATTAGTTCGAAAAATCTATCCACTGAAACGGTTGTGGGTTTATCACCACATGATTAATAAAATCAATCCAAGAGAGATTGACTGTGTGTTTGCTACAACGCTTTTCAGTGATGGCGGCCTTGCCTATAAATTATATAAAAAGTATGGAATTCCTTATATCGTCGCAGTTAGAATGACAGATTTGGGGACTTATCTGAATCATACAAAAATACTATGGCCGTACGGAAGAGAGGTGCTGCGAAATGCCAAAAAGATCATCCTTATCAACCGTTCATTTAAACAAAAGTTGCAAACACATGAATTCTCTCATGACTTGTGGGACGAGATAAAGGATAGGGTAATAGTCAGGCCAAACGGTATTGACTCCTTTTGGATAGATAATCTTTACAAAGAGAAACATCCAAATGATGGTTCAATATGCTATGTGGGCAATTTTACAAGCAGGAAGAACGTACTTCGATTAATTGCAGCTGTCGATTTGCTGCGCAATGATTATCCTAACTTGCAACTTAGCCTTATAGGTGAGAAAGGAGATGAAGAAGAAGAAATAAAACAGCAGGCTCAACACAAACCTTATATTCACTTGATTGGTCCAATTTATGACAAGAGGCAATTATTGGAACAATATCGTAAACATTCAATCTTTGCCATGGTGAGTAAAGGTGAAACTTTGGGATTAGTGTATTTGGAAGCTTTGTCCCAGAATCTTAGGCTGCTCTATTCAAAAGGGACTGGTATTGACGGTATGCTAGATAATGTTGGGATTGCAGCTGATGCTAATTCCATAAAGAGTATAGCAGACGGGCTTCGACAGTTGATAGAAAACTACGATAGATATGATGGTAACAGCAAAATAGATTTCGGCGATTTTGATTGGCATCACATAGCACAACGTTATTTTGAAATTTTCAAGTTAATTACACAAATAGCATGAAGATACTATACATTCATCAGTATTTCAAGACACCTTATGAGCCTGGCGGCACTCGGTCGTACTGGATATCAAGGGAATTGATTGACCGCGGACATCAGGTGACGGTTGTCACCTCAACGAGTAAGAACCATCCAGAGGCAGGTCGCGTTCAAATTGATGGCATTGACGTGGTGTATGTAAACAACCCTATTTACAGCAACTATCTCTCTTCGCTGAAAAAGGCTTGGATATTTATTGCTTTCATCCGTAATGCCATGAAGACGGCAATGAAGGAAAAAGACGTGGATTTGGTATTTGCCACATCGACGCCATTAACTGTGGGTGCCATCGCGTTATGGCTGAAATGGCGAAAAAGATGGAAGTATGTTTTCGAAGTTCGCGACCTGTGGCCTGAGTTTCCCATCGAGATTGGTGCTATCAGGAATGGGTTGGCTATCTGGTTTTTGCGTAAGTTCGAGAAACGCATCTATGATAAGTCTGAGCACGTAGTGGCTCTTTCACCCGGAATGAAGGATGGTGTCATGAAGGCCGGTACACCTGAAGAAAAAGTGTCGATGGTTCCAAACATGTCGAAGCCCGATAAATTCTACCCCCATGAACCAAATCTGGAAATAGCGAAACAGTTTGGCATTGACCTAACCAAGTTCAACGTGATTCATTTCGGCTCCATGGGTAAGGCCAATGGCTTGGAATATATTATCAATGCGGCCAAAAAGTTACAAGATGAAGGGGATGACAGTGTGCGCTTCATTTTCCTAGGTTCGGGGGCAACAGAGCCTGTTATGAAAAAACTGACCGAGAAGTATGGACTGAAGAATGTCAGCTTCCACGGAAGTCAAAAGATGGATGTGCTCTCTGAAGTGGTGAACTGCTGCCAGGCTTCTATCACTACATTCTTGAACCTGCCTGTATTGCAAACGAACTCTCCAAACAAGCTCTTTGATTCGTTATCGGCGGGCAAGCCTATCATTGTGAACTCAGCGGGATGGACAAAAGATTTGGTGGAAAAGGAGATTTGCGGCTTCTATGCGAATCCAGAAACTCCTGCCGATTTAGTTGCTAAATTGCAATATTACATGAAAGACAAGGAGCTACTGAAGACCTGGGGTGAGAACGCTCGTCGTCTTTCATTGGAGGTTTACGATAAGGCGATTCTTTCAGCCCAGGTAGCTGACATAATAGAGAAATATGGAAAGGCATAAGGCCTTCTTTGATTTTATTAGATACGCCATTGGGGCAGATGCATCTATTCCTGACAGCTCTGGCGATATTGACTGGCAGCAGTTTTTTAACTTCTGCAACCGTCAGGGCATTGCAGGAATCGTCTTTGGCGGCATTGAGCGTGCAAGCCTGAAGATTCCGCAAAGAATTCTGTTTGAGTGGGTGAGTGTTGCTGAGAGCATCAAGAGCACTAATCAAGTGGTTGATAAACGTGCTGTACGTATCAGTCGTTTTTTTGAGGATAGAGGCTTCCGTAGCTGTATTCTAAAAGGGCAGGCGAATGCTACGATGTACCCACGGCCAGAGCTGCGAAGTCCTGGCGACATTGATATTTGGGTAGAGGGCGACACAGAAGAGATCATCCGACTGGTTCAGAAGGTTGCGCCTCAGGGACATTACTCGCTTCACCATGTGACGATGCCTGTGTTTACTGATACATCTGTAGAGGTACACTACCGCCCCATCTTCCTTGATAACCGACTGTTGGATCTACGTCTAAAGAAGTATGTTGACAAAGTCAAAGAACAGCAATTCGGCCATCGGATAACTTTGGGAAATAGTGGTAGGGAAATAGGGTGTCTGACAGATGACTTCAATGCTGTTTACCTGTTGCTGCACATGTGGCACCATCTCTTCTCAACACGTAACAACCTGAAGCAGCTGATTGACTATTATTACCTGCTCAAACGAGTTGTTCTTTCTGAGGAACAGCGTCAGCAGATAGTTTGTTTGATGAAAAAACTCGGCGTGATGAAGTATGCTTCTGGCATCATGTGGGTGGAACTTGCCATTCTCGGACTCGAAAAAGAGCACCTGTTGGCGGCTCCTGATGAGAAGATTGGCAAAGTGTTGCTGAATGAGGTGCTGCACTATGGCGTTAGGAAAAAGAGGAAAAAAGGAGCTTTGTTGTTTGGACGACTGGCAGACAATAGCCACCTCTTTCGTTATTTTCCTTCTTCTGTCCTTGGTAATCCTATGCATCTGGTGTGGCACCAGTGGTGGAAGTGGAATATGAAAAAGAATCTGAAAAAGCAATCATAAAATGTATAAGCATTTTTTTAAACGATTTTTCGACTTCTGGATATCGCTAATTGCAGTCATCTGTATCTCGCCCATTCTGTTGGCCGTCACTGTATGGCTGCACTTTGCCAACAAAGGGGCTGGCGCTTTCTTCTTTCAGGAAAGGCCAGGCAAAGATGCCAAGATTTTCAAGGTTATCAAGTTCAAGACAATGACGGATGAGCGAGATAAGAATGGTAAACTGCTTCCTGACGCACAACGACTGACGAAGGTGGGAAAGTTGGTCCGCTCTACATCACTTGATGAGTTGCCACAGTTGATAAATGTCCTGAAGGGCGATATGGCACTGATTGGGCCAAGACCACTTACGCCAATATATCTTCAGCTGTTTAATGAGGAACAAGCCCGAAGAATGGAAGTCAGACCCGGTATTAGTGGGTGGGCGCAAGTTCATGGCCGTAATCATTGCAAACTGAGTAAGAAGTTTGAGTTGGACGTTTGGTACGTAGATCATTGTACTTTTGCCACAGATTTAAAGGTCATTTGGCTAACTGTTATCAATGTGTTGAAGCGTTCGGATGTAGGTGAAGGGAACGCTGACATGAAAGAAGTAGATGACTTGGGATTTCTCCAAAGAATAAAAGAACTCAAAGAACAAAAGAAAAATGCTTAGTGAGATAGGAAGTAATTTCTGGCTGAATCCTCATGAAAAGATGAGGGATTTGCCATTAGGCACTCCATCACAATTTGGTTGTGAGGGCAGTGACTACGTATGGCTGTCAACTGGCCGTTCTGCCATTCGGTTTGTCGTACAAGCGATAGAGAAGAATTACCCTGATGTCAGGAAAACGGTCGTCTTGCCCCCATTTACTTGCCATACCGTCATAGAACCGTTTATTGAGGCAGGATACGAAACACATTATTACGAAGTGGATGAAAAGCTGGGTACTACAGCCGAAAGGATTCTTCAATGTGTCGACATCCACCATCCCTCAATGATTTTGTTCCATAGATATTATGGATTTAATACCATTCAGGATGTCAATGAGCTGTGCAACAAGTTGCGTGATAAAGGGGTGTTTACAATTGAAGACTGTACGCAATGCCTGTATAGCATTTTCCCACGATCGAACGCAGACTTCTTCGTTGGCAGCATTAGAAAGTGGGTAGGAACACCCGACGGCGGTTTCGCTGTTTGCCGTGAGGGGGCTTTTATGGGCAAACCCACTGAGAGGGACGTTGAGCTGGAAACAGCCAAGACCAAGGCTTCGTTTGCTAAGTATCGTTTCCTCTTTGAGCATCAAGGTGACAAGGCTTCCTTCCTTCAACAATACCGAGAGGCTGAAGATATTCTTGCATCGAGAACCGTTTTTTATACTGTGAGCGCTTTTTCTGCCAGTGTACAAAGCAATCTTGATGTACAATTCCTTAAAAAGAGAAGACGGCAAAATTATAAGACGCTCTTACAAGAATTGCTGTTTTCATCGGAGATGCAGCCTTTGTTCAGCCAGATGGACAATGACGCCGTGCCTCTCTATCTTCCTGTTTTTGTCAAGGATCGTTCTTCATTGCAGGCACAATTGGCCCAACATGCCATATTTGCACCTGTTGTTTGGCCTAAGGCTGACTGTTTAGGAAGTGTGTGTGATGAAGCTGAAAGCCTCTACCAACACCTTCTTTGCATTCCTGTAGATCAAAGGTATGACGAGGAGGATATGTTGCGTATTGCAAAGACAATCAACAATTTTTTTAAATAATGAATAAGAAAATAGCTATTTTAGGTGCGAATTACCAGTATCTAACTTTCTATAGGCAAACAAAAGCCTTAGGATACGAGATCTATTCGTTTGGAAGGGCGTCCGACGACCATATCAGCGCAGAGAGATATGCAGACCACTTCTATGATTTGTCTTTTACGGAAAAAGAAAAGATACTTGAGATATGTAAACAGGAAGGCGTACAAGGTGTAACATCGTTCTTGATAGAGTCTGCCCTTCCATACGTATATTTTATCTCGAGAGGATTGGGAGTACCATGTAATTCGCCTATATGTGAAGCTCTGACGGCCAATAAATACACCATGCGTGAACAAATGCGTAAAGAAGGTGTGAGTATTCCCGCATATAAGGCCGTGAAATCGACCGATGAACCTTTTGACATTCCATTTCCTGTTATTGTAAAGCCTTCGGATAGTGGGGGCAGTAGAGGTATAACTCTGGTTAGAAACGAGAATGAATATGGAGATGCTTTGAAACGAGCAATGAGTTGGTCACCTTCAAAGACTGCTTTGGTAGAACAGTTCATCGAGGGGCGTGAGTTCAGTATTGAAGCAATCTCGTACCAAGGAAAGCATTATGTGTTGCAGATAACAGACAAAGAAACGACAGGTGCACCTTATTTCGTGGAACTGTCTCACCACCAACCAGCCGATCTCACAGACAAACAATGGAAAGATATTGAAGACCTCGTGTTAAAAATGCTGAGTGCGCTGAAGGTTGAGTTCGGTGCATCGCATACAGAAGTCAAAATGGATGCTAATGGCGTACCGTACGTTATTGAAATGGGGGCACGGATGGGAGGAGGCTTCATTACATCCGACCTCGTAAAGCTGTCGACTGGCTACGATTTCGTTAAAGGTGTCCTGGAAGTTTCTACTGGTTCATTTACTGCTCCTACCTTCCCCATAAGGAAATATTCAGGAATATATCTTCTATGTGAGGAAACGAAAGAAAGAGTTTTGCCATATATCCTGAATAGAAGTCAATACCCCTTTGTCGTTGACGCTGACATCTGGGGGGAGATTAAGCGTGTACAATGCAATAGTGATCGTGGGGGGTATTTCATTTATCAAGCAGATAAGAAAATTGTGATATAATGGAAAAAACTGTGTATTTTAGGGCGTTCGAAGAAGAGGATGCCCAACTCATTTATGAATGGATGAATGATGACTCGCTCAAAAAACTGAGTACGGGTCTTAATCGCCGCATGTGCAAAGACGAAGCACTGGATTGGGTGAAAGCACGTATGAGGCATAATAATTATCAAGTGTTTTGGGCTATCTGCGCTTTAGACACAAACAAAATGATTGGTTATGCCTGCCTGACAGATATTCATTACATCAATAGTTCGGCTAATTTTAGTGGCGTGGTCATTGGAGACAAAATGTACCAAAATGGACTCGCATGGATAGAAACTTATTTGTTTATTTATGAATACGTTTTTGAACGTTTGAATCTTAACCGTCTTTATGGATCAGCCATTGTTGAACATAAATCAACTCAAGCTATTCGGGAAGCTATGTTTGTCCAAACAGAAGGAATACTGAGGCAGGCAGCTTATAAAAACGGGAAGTATTACGATGTTTCAATTGGATCAGTTCTAAGGGATGAATACTACGCCCATAAGAATGCTGGCGAATACGAGTCATCAGCAGTACTTAAAAGATTAACGAAAATCGCACGTAATATTAAAAAAAATAGTTGACTATGAATACAACAGATTTTATCGAGAAGTTTGCAGAGGCGCTGGACATGGATGCAGCTGGCCTGAGTGTAGAAACTGAGTTCCGTTCACTTGATGAGTGGGACAGCATCTCATACCTGTCGGTCATCGCCATGATGGACGAGGAATATGAGACTCAGATTGAAAACGCTGAATTCAAGCAGTTGAAAACGTTAGGTGATATCGCGAACTATATTGAATCGCACAAGTAACACGACATGGCATATCTGAATTATCAAGGTGTGGGGGTGACAGCGATGGCCGCTGCCGTACCCAAGCGTGTTGTCAAAAACTTAGAGTATACCGATGTGTGGCCAGTTGAAGAGGCGGCTGCCATCGTGGAAAAGACAGGCATCGTCGAACGTCGCTTTGCTGATGAAGAGACATGTTCTTCTGACCTATGCTATGCTGCTGCGGAAAAGCTGATTGAGGACAATGGAATCAACAAGGAGGAGATTGAACTGCTGGTGTTCATTTCACAGACACCCGACTATCGTATGCCTGCAACCTCAGTAACGCTGCAGCATCGGCTAGGCCTACCAAACAATACCATTGCTTTCGACATCAACTTAGGTTGCTCGGCATTCCTTTATGGACTGTCAGTCGTCTATGGCATGATGCAGAACAGTGGATTGAAAAAAGCGCTCATCCTTGATGGGGAGACGCGTTCCAAGGTTTATTCTCCTCGTGACCGACGTAGTGCCTTTCTTTTTGGCGATGGTGGCGTGGCAGCCTTAGTGGAGCGTGACGAGAAATTTGGCAAAAGTACTTTTTCACTTAACAGTGATGGCTCACGAGCCGAGCTTATTATGATTCCTGCTGGCGGTTACAGAAAGATGAGTTCAGCGGAGACAGTTGTAGAAAAAGTTGTAGATGAGTTTGGTAACATGCGTAGTGAGGAACAGGGCTACATGATGGGTGGTGATGTGTTCAACTTTGTGATCCGTGAAATACCTCGAGACATCAAGAACACACTCGCCTATGCAGGACTGACGACAGATGACTTTGACTTTGTAGTGTTTCATCAAGCAAATAACTTTATTAATTCCTACATAGCAAGGAAAATGAAGCTTGACACGACAAAGATTCCCTCGACTATAGCCAAATTTGGCAATACTTCGTCAGTATCGGTTCCACTGACTATAGTTAGCGAGTTGAAAGGCAAGATGAATGGAAGAAAACATTTATTGATGAGCGCTTTTGGCGTTGGTATGACTTGGGCAACAGGAATTGTGCCTTTTGTGGATTGTAAGATAAGTGACATAGTGGAGGTGGAACATGGAAAGAGAGTTTAATCCGTTTTCCTTGGAAGGGAAGGTGGTCGTGATTTCAGGTGCCGCCTCGGGCATTGCACAGCAATGTGCCATTAGTTGTTCGAAAATGGGTGCAAAACTCATTCTTCTTGACTTGAATGGCGAGGGATTGGCAATGACTGTGACCATGTTGGAACGGCCGGAAGACCATTTTACAGCAGTAGTTGACTTGACAGACAGAGAGAAAGTGTCAGAGGTCGTCGCCCAAGGAGTTGCCAAAGTTGGCAAGGTGCATGGATTATTGAATTGTGCAGGTATTTCTACGACATTACCTTTGAATGTCGTTAAAGAGGAAACACTCGACAAGTTCTTCAAAGTGAATGTCTATACTGGCTATTTCCTCACTCAGGAGGTATGCAAACGTGCTAATCTCGCCACAGAAGGGGCAAGCATCGTATTCTTCTCGTCTGTGGCAGGTAGCTATGGCAGCAACGGAAAGTCGGTATACGGTATGACCAAAGGAGCTTTGAAGGCTCTGGCAAGATCATTGGCAGTGGAGTTGGCAAAGAAAAACGTTCGCGTTAATTCCATATCCCCTGGCGTTATCGTAACACCCATTAACCAAAATCTCCCTCATATCGCTGACCCAGAGAAACGTGCAGAATTAGAGAAACAGCATTTGTTAGGGCTGGGAAAAACCACCGATATCGCCAATGCATGTATTTATCTGCTGAGTGATGCTTCAAGATGGGTGACAGGGACAAACATTTTCGTGGATGGCGGGTTTACGACAAGATGACTGAAACGATATGATACAAGTTTATGCTATCAATAGGCCAACGGTTTGGAATGGTATTGTAAGAAGCTTTCCAAATTACGACGTGTATTACCTGAGTGACTATGTCAAGGCTTTTCAGATTCATGGAGATGGAGAACCACAGCTTTTGTATTATGAAGCAGAAGAATTAAGGGCTATTTATGTCTATATGAAAAGGAAGACAGCCATTGAGGGCTATTATGATAGCATAACCCCTTATGGCTATGGAGGCGTATTGTTTGAAGGAGATGCTTCTCCTGACAATCTGAATGCTTTCCGAAAGGCATACGTAGAGAAAATGCTGGAGGAAGGAATTGTTGACAACTTTGTGCGCTATCATCCAGTATTGGCGAATGCTATTCCGATGAAAGAGGTCTCTACGGTGATAGACCTGGGAAAGACGGTGGCCTTCGACCTGTCTTCGCCTAATGTCATATGGGAAAATATCATCAGCAAGAACAGGAACATGATTCGTAAGGCGGAGAAGAATGGCATTGAGATACGGCACAGTAAAGATTTGCAATTGTTTGTTGACTTCCGCCGAATATATAACGCCACGATGGAGAAAGACCATGCCGAAGCGTATTATTTTTTCAGTGATGCTTTCTATGAGAGCATCCATCGGGATTTGTATGACAACTATGAGATGTTCTATGCTGTGTTGGATGGTAAGATTATTGCCATGAGCATAATGTTGTTTGCCAACAAGCAAATGCACTATCATCTTTCAGGTTCCTTGATTGAATACCGTAACTTAGCACCTTCGAACCTCTTGCTCTACAAGGCAGCACTTTGGGGCTGTGAACAGGGATTCAAGACATTCCATCTTGGCGGTGGAGTGGGTAGCGGTGAGGACAATCTCTATAAGTTTAAGGCTGCTTTTAACAAAAATTCTGACTATACGTTCTCAATAGGAAAAGAAATTTTTGATCAGCAGAAGTATGATGAGCTGGTGGGAGAACGTGCTGCACGAGATGCTGAGTTTAACCCGGAGAGTAAATTCTTCCCGTTGTATCGGAGTTAGAGGGACAGGGGGATAGGAGACCTGTCGGTTGATGATGAATGATTCAAGGGGAATGACATATACGGTTCACGGTTAAGGGTTCATGGTTAGCTGGTATGGTAATATTTAATCGTACATGAGCCTGGACTAATTGAGGTCGTTCAAATGATTCATGATTAAATATCCACATGGAAAGCATATTGAAACATCGTGGGTAAATTGTTGATAACAGGACATTAACTATAGAGTAATCAATTATGGGTGGAATCACCTCGGAATGAAAATGACTGTCGTAGAACCTAAACCGACAGTCATTTCGTTATAGAGGTAACCATAGTTTACATAGTGCGATGAATGGTTCATGGTTACTTCTGGTTAATGGTTAATGGTGAAGGGTTAAGGGGGAAGGAAGGTTAATGGTTCATGGTTAAGGGGGACTTTTGGTGAAGGGTTAATGGTTAAGGGTTTAGGATTAGTGGGGGGCTAAGGTGTGAAGAAGATGGAAACAATGGTAATTGAAAAACGAATATACACCATTCGCAATGTGCAGGTTATGATAGATCGTGACCTTGCAGAACTTTATGGAGTCGAGAACCGTGTGTTGAGGCAGACTGTAAGGCGTAATATTGATAAATTCCCTGAAGATTTTCTGCTTAAATTGACAGCATCGGAGGCGAATGAGCTGATAGCCAAAGGGGTATCACAGTTTGTGATACCCTCTGGGTATAATACTGGGGGCATGCAAATGTTCGCCTTTACAGAACAAGGTGTGGCTATGCTCTCTAGTGTTTTGAAGAGCGCTAATGCCGTTAAAATAAGCGTGGCGATTATGAGGGCATTTGTTACGATGCGAAGGTTCTTGACTGCAAATGCAGGGCTGTTTCAGCGTGTTGATTATCTTGAGCAAAGACAAACAGATACTGAGAAGAAGCTAAATGTGGTGCTGGATAAGATTGAGGAGTTATCACCATCGGTTACTACTGAACAATTGTTTCAATCGGGCTGTGTATGGGATGCCTATACGTTTGTGTGCGATCTGATTAGGAGTGCGCATAGGAGGATTATACTTGTGGACAACTTCGTTGATGAGCGGGTGTTGACGATGATGGATAAACGTAATGCAGGTGTTGAAGCAACGGTGCATACGCGATATACGGAACAGGTGAAACTGGACTTTGACAAGCATAACCAGCAGTATAGGACTATCTGTTATGTGCAGTTGCCTCATGCTGTGCATGACCGTTATTTGATTATTGACGATAATGTGTGGCTACTGGGTACGTCGGTGAAGGATATGGGTAGAAGCCTGTGTACCATAATTAAGGTCGGGTTTAGTGTAGAGGAGGTGCTTAAGATGGTTAATGGTTAAGGGTTAATGGTTAAGGGTTACTTCTGGTTAATGGTTAATGGTTAATGGTTCATGGTTCATGGTTAATGGGGTGCTTCCCTATGTTTTCAGACGACTCGTAATGAACAGGCAATAGGGAATGGAAAAGTTTTCCGTACACTTGTTGAGAACTTCTATACTTGCGAAAGTTGAGTAAGATAATTATATTATGGCAGAAAGAAAAAGAATTTATTTGTGCTTGGCGCACATGTCAGAAGAGGGCGCTGAACAGCGCTATGTGAAGGAGGCTTTTGATACGAACTGGGTGGTGCCTTTAGGACCAAACGTCAACGCTTTCGAGAAGGATCTCGAGCGTTTCGTTTGTTCCGGTTCAGGGTTCATGGTTCAGGGTTCACGGTTGGAAAAGAGGGTGGTGGCGTTGTCGTCGGGAACGGCAGCAGTACACCTGGGACTGCTGAACTGTGGCGTGGGGCCTGGCGATGAGGTGATCGTGCAGAGCTTTACGTTCTGTGCATCGACGCACCCTGTGACGTATCTGGGGGCTAAGCCAATCTTGGTGGACTCGGAACCGGACACGTGGAACATTGACCCGGAGCTGCTGGAGGTGGCTATCAAGGATCGCATCGAGAAGACGGGAAGGAAACCTAAGGCGATTGTACCGGTGGCTCTGTATGGCATGCCGTATAAGGCTGACCGCATCATGGAGATTGCTAACAAGTATGGCATCCCCGTGGTGGAGGATGCAGCGGAGGGCTTTGGCTCTCGTTACATGGGGCAGGCGCTGGGCACGTTCGGCAAGTATGGCGTGCTGTCGTTTAATGGTAACAAGATAATCACGACCTCTGGTGGTGGAGCGTTGATCACGGAGAACGAGGATGAGTGGCGTGAGATCATGATGTATGCCACACAGTACCGTGAGAGCTATCCGTACTACCAGCATGAGAAGATCGGGTATAACTACCGTATGAGCAATATCTGTGCTGGTATCGGCCGAGGACAGATGACGGTGCTTGAGGATCACTTGGCGCACCATAAACATGTGCAGAAGATGTATGAGGAGCTGTTGAAGGATGTGAAGGGAATACATGTGCACTCACAGCCGGTTCAAGGTTCAGGGTTAATGGTTAATGGTTCTGAAATCCCGATGTATGACAGTAACTACTGGCTGTGTACGATGACGATTGACCCGGAGGTGAGGATCAAGGGACAGGAGAATGCTTATAAGACGGTTGTGAAGGGTGCCGTGGGTGGTGCTGCCGGCGTGATACATATCGCTGAGAGTGCAACGACGGACTGTCAGCCGAATGATAATGTGGAGGCTTTGCGTGTGCTGATGGATCAGGCACAGATTGAGGCAAGGCCGCTGTGGAAGCCGATGCACTGCCAGCCTGTGTACAGACGCGTTGGCGTTGAGAATTTAGAATTTAGAATTGAGAATTTGCCTAACGGCATTGTTCGACAGACATCGGACGCGAGCGTGGCGTATATCAATGGTGTGTCGGAGGCGCTGTTTAAAGTGGGCATGTGCTTGCCGGCGGGACCGTATGTGACGGACGATGATGTGAGGTATATCGTGGAGACTATAAAAGCGGCAATCGTTGGATGAGATGTTCTGGAAAAAGGTATGGGCGTTGGCTCATACCTTTTTTCGCTTTTGGCACACGGTAACACAGAATAGCAGAGGGGGCTTCGCGGGGGAGACATAGTATGGGTTTTTAAGACACAGTAACAGAGTAACAGAAGGAAGTAACAGATGGCTTCGCAAGCGAAGAGGGGGGAGACAGAGTAAGGGGGAAAGACACAGTAACAGAGTAACAAAAGATAGTAACAAGAAAGGGTTAAAGACACAGTAACAGAGATGGTGAATGGTTAAGGGTTAATGGTTAAAGACACAGTAACAGAGTAACAAAGATAGTAACAGATGAAGGCTTCGCAAGCGAAGAAGAAAAGACACAGTAACAGAGTAACAGAAGATAGTAACAAAAGGCTTCGCAAGCGAAGAGGGAAAGAGACAGTAACAGAGTAACAAAAGATAGTAACAAAAGACTTCGCGGAAGACAGGGTACTGTTTTTTTAAAAGACACAGTAACAGAGTAACAAAAATAACTGAGGGGCTGCGCATAGCAGAGCGCATGGCACTTACAATAATTCTTTAAGCGAGACGCAATAAATGATACTTACTATCGTTATTTTTGCAGACGAATATATTTCGTAAAAGTGCAAGAATCGCAAAAATATTAAATGGGGCCATGGAGATTAGGCGCGACAAATATCTGGGAAGGCTGATAGCTCACAAGGGAAATGGGCGGGTGAAGATAGTGACTGGCATCAGAAGATGCGGGAAATCTTACTTGTTGTTCCAACTCTTCAAAAGATATCTTATAGATTCGGGCGTGAAGCCAACGCATATTATAGAGATACAGTTGGAAGACCGCTCGAACAAGGCTTTGCGCGACCCGGATGTTTGTCTTGCTTTCATCAAAAAGCAGATTAAGGATCAGAAACCGTATTTCTTGCTAATAGATGAGGTGCAACTGATGCAGGAGTTTGAGGATGTGTTAAACAGTTGTCTGCACATAGGGAATTTGGATACTTATGTTACTGGATCGAATTCGAAATTTCTTTCAAAGGATATTATTACTGAGTTCAGAGGGCGAGGCGATGAGATGTATCTGCGCCCCCTGAGTTTCAAGGAGTTCAGGACTACTCAACCTGACAAGCCGTTTGACGAGGTGTGGACTGAGTACATGACTTTTGGCGGGCTGCCCTATTGTGCGTTGCTCCCTTCTCGAGAGGAGAAGGCGGATTATCTGAAACGATTGTTTGAAGAAGTGTTCCTTCGGGATATAATAGAGCGTAACAGGGTGCAAAATGATGCTCAGCTGGAGAGTCTGCTGAATGTTATTTCATCGGCTGTTGGGTCGCTGACGAATCCTAAGAAACTGGAGGATACGTTTGCGAGCAGCGGAACTGGAAAGTTGTCGGCGAGTACTATTAACCCGCATTGCAGTTGTATGAAAATTCAAAGTTAAACTATGTTATAGAATTGGCTTCAAATGGCAGCTTTCGTTTATTTTTCAGCCTGTTTTTAGCTAAAAAATCACAAAACGCCCACCTTCGTCTGAAAAACAAGCAAAAAGGTACACCCGGAACGTTTGCATTTCCGAGAA
>JAEEGL016205488.1_pt1 | contig 27305 bp, 23 predicted proteins | sample 9134231 | NCBI WGS metagenome assembly JAEEGL01 (sample SAMN16246548, study PRJNA631951) | gut metagenome | biome: gut microbiome; feature: rumen; material: fiber-attached | host: Bos | place: Iran: Karaj | collected 2018-10
CAGTCTCGAGTTCTGCATGATTCCCTACAACTTCCTAATCAAGAAGGCTGCCTACCTCAACACGGGCGTCTGGGCCAAGAAGGCCATGAAGGAGGCAAAGTTGTTTGGCGAAGTGGTAGAGGTGGCTTCTTCAGCTGATGCCAACTATACCTTCATCCCCAAGGACTGGACGGTTCCCGCCGATGCCGACTACCTGCACATCACGACGAACAACACCATCTACGGAACTGAGATTCGCAAGGACCTCGACGTGCCCGTCCGTATGATTGCCGACATGTCGTCCGACATCTTCTCACGGCCCATCGACGTCGCAAAATACGACGCCATCTATGCCGGTGCCCAGAAGAACCTGGCTATGGCCGGTGTCACCATCGTCATCGTCAAGGACGACGCCTTAGGTAAAGCTCCCCGCGAGATACCCACCATGCTTGACTACCGCACCCACGTCGACAAGGGTTCTATGTTCAAAACACCTCCTGTGGTGCCCATCTACTGCGCCCTGGAGAACCTGCGCTGGATCAAGGCTCAGGGCGGCGTCGTGGCTATGGACAAGCTGGCCCATCAGCGTGCCGAGATTGTCTATGGCGAAATCGACCGCAACAAGTGCTTCGTAGGCACCGCCAAGGCAGAGGACCGTTCGCTGATGAACCTCTGCTTCGTGATGGCTCCCGAATACAAGGAACTGGAGAAGGACTTCCTCGACTTTGCCGTTTCGAAGGGCATGGTCGGCGTGAAGGGTCATCGCTCGGTAGGTGGCTTCCGTGCCAGCTGCTACAACGCTCAGACCATCGAAGGTGTCAATGCACTCGTGGCCTGCATGAAGGAGTTTGAGGCTAATCACTAAAAAGAGGGTTTTTTATGAAAGTATTGGTTGCAACAGAGAAACCGTTTGCAGCAGCAGCTGTGAATGGTATCAAAGCAGAGATTGAGGCAGCAGGCAACGAGCTGGTGCTGCTCTAGAGATATACTGAGAAGGCTCAGCTGCTTGATGCTGTGAAAGATGCCGACGCACTCATCATCCGTTCCGACAAGGTCGATGCCGAGGTGCTCGACGCTGCCAAGCAGCTGAAGATTGTGGTGCGTGCCGGTGCCGGTTACGACAACATTGACCTGGCTGCCGCTACCGCTCACAACGTCGTGGCTGAGAACACGCCCGGTCAGAATGCCAACGCCGTGGCCGAGTTGGTGTTCGGTCTGCTGGTGTTCGCCGTACGTCAGTTCTATAACGGTAAGGCCGGTACTGAGCTGATGGGCAAGAAACTGGGTATCCTGGCCTTCGGCAATGTGGGTCGTAACGTGGCCCGTATCGCCAAGGGATTTGGCATGGAGGTCTATGCCTACGATGCTTTCTGCCCCGCTGAGGTCATTGAGAAGGCTGGCGTGAAGGCCGTGGCCAATCAGGACGCCCTGTTCGAGCAGTGCGACGTGGTCTCGCTGCACATCCCCGCAACACCTGAGACCAAGCAGAGCATTAACTATGCCCTGGTAGGCAAGATGAAGAAGGGTGGCATCCTCGTGAACACTGCCCGCAAGGAGGTTATCAATGAGCCTGAGCTGCTGAAGCTGATGGAAGAGCGCCAGGACTTGAAGTTCGTCACCGACATCATGCCTGATGCCAATGCCGACTTCCAGAAGTTCGAGGGACGCTACTTCTCGACACCGAAGAAGATGGGGGCCCAGACTGCTGAGGCCAATACCAACGCCGGTATTGCTGCTGCCAAGCAGATCAACGCCTTCTTCAAGGATGGAGACACAAAGTTCCAGGTGAACAAATAGTCTGTATCTCGCAGATTAACAACCCATTGCACGGACAGCGCAGAAAGACTGCTGCTGTCCGTGCCTTTTTGTTTGCAGCCTGTTCCTCAAATGCAAATTTCTGTGGATTAATTTGAAGAATGTTAATAATTTGTGCAAATCCTTTGTGTTTTCCCCATTTTGCAGTATCTTTGCATCTTGATTTAATATAGCTATATGGGAATTTTTGGACTATTTGGTAAAAAGAACAAGGAAACGCTTGATAAGGGTCTGGAGAAGACCAAGACCTCGGTGTTCGACAAACTGGCACGTGCTGTGGCAGGCAAATCGAAGGTCGACGACGACGTGCTCGACAATCTGGAGGAAGTGCTGATTACCTCCGACGTGGGCGTCGACACGACGCTCAAAATCATTGAGCGCATCGAAGAACGGGTGGCACGCGACAAATATGTGTCGACAGCAGAGCTGAACGGCATCCTTCGCGAAGAAATTGCCGCCCTTCTGGCCGAGAACAATACGGAAGACAATGACAAATGGGATTTGCCATCCGACCACAAGCCTTACGTCATCCTCGTAGTGGGTGTGAACGGAGTGGGCAAGACCACCACTATAGGTAAGCTGGCATGGCAGTTCAAGCAAGCCGGAAAGAAAGTCTATCTGGGTGCTGCCGATACTTTCAGGGCAGCTGCCGTGGAGCAGATCAGCATCTGGGGTGAGCGCGTGGGGGTGCCCGTCGTGAAGCAGCAGATGGGGTCAGACCCTGCCTCGGTGGCTTTCGACACCCTGCAGAGTGCCAAGGCCAACGGTGCCGACGTGGTGATTGTAGATACGGCTGGCCGACTGCATAACAAGGTGGGCCTGATGAACGAATTGAAAAAGATCAAGGACGTAATGAAGAAGGTACTGCCCGAGGCTCCCGACGAGGTGCTTTTAGTGCTCGACGGCTCTACTGGACAGAACGCCTTCGAACAGGCTAAGCAGTTCGCTGCCGTCACGCAGATTACTTCGCTGGCCATCACCAAGCTCGATGGTACGGCCAAGGGTGGTGTGGTCATCGGTATCTCAGACCAGCTGAAAGTGCCCGTGAAGTACATCGGACTGGGCGAGGGCATGGAAGACTTGCAGTTGTTTGACCGCAAGGAGTTCGTTGATTCGCTGTTTAAGAATTGAAGTCATGAAAAAGAAGACTTTTATTGAAGGCTTGGTCATTGGACTGGCGTGTGGCGCTTTTGCTGCCTGTCTGTTCTTCCTGCTGTAATGAATGATGAAGACAATTGACTTTATTTCGCTCGGATGCTCGAAGAATCTCGTTGACAGCGAGATGCTCATGGGCTTGATGGAGGCCAACGGCTTCCATTGCACTCACGACAGCGACGATCCCCAGGGCGAGATTGTGGTCATCAACACCTGTGGCTTCATCGCCGACGCCAAGGAGGAGAGCATCAATACCATCCTGGAGTTTTGCGAGGCTAAGAAGCAGGGCAGGGTGGAGCGCGTCTATGTCATGGGCTGCCTGTCGGAACGCTACCTGGCCGAGTTGGAAGAGGATATTCCCGAGGTCGACGGCTGGTATGGTAAGTTCAACTACCGAAAGCTTCTTGCTGATTTAAGCAAAGCGACTCCCATTCCCCACTCTTCAGCAAGAAAGCTCACCACACCCCATCACTATGCCTATCTGAAAATCAGCGAGGGCTGTGACCGTCAGTGTGCCTATTGTGCCATCCCCCTGATCACGGGCAAGCACAGGAGCCGCCCCATGGAGGAGATTCTCGATGAGGTGCGATGGTTGGTGTCAAAGGGTGTGAAGGAACTGCAGGTCATTGCCCAGGAACTGACCTATTATGGCGTTGACCTTTATGGAGAACAGAAAATTGCTGAACTCGTGGAGCGGATGGCCGACATCGAAGGCGTGGAGTGGATTCGCCTGCACTATGCCTATCCTACCCATTTCCCATGGGACTTGCTGCGCGTGATGCGGGAGAAGCAGAATGTGTGCAAGTATCTCGACATTGCCCTTCAGCATATTTCCGATAATATGCTTACGCGCATGAAGCGGTACGTCACCAAGGAGCAGACCATGGCTCTGCTGGAACGCATGCGACGCGAAGTGCCTGGCATTCATATACGTACAACCCTCATGGTGGGTTTCCCTGGTGAGACGGACGAAGACTTCCAGGAACTCATTGAGTTTACGAAATGGGCCCGTTTCGAGCGCATGGGAGCCTTTGCCTATTCGGAAGAAGACGGCACTTATTCGGCAGAGAATTACGACGATGACGTGCCCGATGACGTGAAGCAGCATCGTCTGGACAAGCTGATGCGCATACAGCAGAATATCAGTGCCGAAATAGAGGCTGCAAAGGTAGGACTGACACTGAAGGTCGTCATTGACCGCAGGGAGGGCGACTACTACGTGGGTCGCACCGAGTTCTGTTCACCAGATGTAGACCCGGAGGTGCTGGTGGAGGCAAGGCAGGAACTGACTATCGGACAGTTCTATCAAGTGAAAATAACCGATTCGGAGGAGTTTGACCTCTATGGAGAGATTGTGAAATGAACAACAAGGAATTTATTGCCGAACTGTCACGGCGTATGGGATATAATCCTGCCCAGACCAACAGACTGATGCAAAGTGTGATCAGTACTATGGTCGACGGCTTTCAGGAAGGCAACTCATTGCAGGTGCCCAATTTCGGAACCTTTGAGGTGAAGAAGAAACTGGAGCGTATCATCGTGAACCCAACGACGGGACAGCGCATGCTGGTTCCCCCCAAACTGGTGTTGGGCTTCAAGCCAAATGCCAATTGGAAGAATATGATAAAGAATGGAGGAGAAGACAATGGGTAGACTGACCATACAGGAACTGACTTCTCTTCTGCAAGAGAAAAACGGAATAGACAGGAAAGAAGCCCAGACGTTTATCACCACCCTGTTTGAACTCATCCAGGAAGGGGTGAACACCGACAAACTGGTGAAAGTCAAGGGATTGGGTACCTTCAAAGTGGTTGACGTCGGAGCACGCGAAAGTGTCAGTGTCAACACGGGCGGGCGTGTGCTCATCGACGGACATTCCAAAATCTCTTTCACACCTGATTCTCTCATGAAGGAACTGGTGAACAAGCCTTTCTCTGGTTTTGAGACCGTGATACTCAACGAGGGCGTGAATTTCGATGACATGCCTGACGGAGGAGAAGAGCTTTCTGCTGAGGATGATACTGAGGAAGAAACGGAGATTGCTCCTAATGAGCCCATCGTAGTGGAAGAAGAGCCCATCGTAGTGGAAGAAGAACGCATCGAAGCGGAAGAAGAACGCATCGAAGTGGAAGAAGAACGCATCGAAGTGGAAGAAGAACGCATCGAAGTGGAAGAAGAACGCATCGAAGCGGAAGAACAGGAACCCGTTGTGGTGGAAGAGGAACTAATCGAAAATGTTCCTGAAGTGGAACCTCTCCTGGAGATTGTTGATGAAGAAGAGGATCTGGTATCCTCTGAACCACAGGAACCTCAGGTAACTCTGGAAGTCGCTGAACCTCTGGAAGCAGTCGAAGGGCCGGAAGAAGTCGCTGAACCGGAAGAAGTCGCTGAACCGGAAGAAGTCGCTGAACCGGAAGAAGTCGCTGAACCGGAAGAAGTTGAAGAACCGGAAGAAGTTGAAGAACTGGTAGAAATCGAAGAACCGGAAGAAGAAGCAAAGGGTAGGGGATGGACGTGGATTCTCTGGCTCCTGCTGTGTGCAGCCTGCTTTGCCGCTGGCTATTTCCTGGGTCGATATAAAGCTCCTGTTCCTGAGAAAGAAGCTACGGAGGTGAAGGATGAGCCAGTTACCATTACGGTGGGCGACTCTATTGAGCAGCATGCTGATTCTGCTGCGGTGGTGACCGACACGCTCAGCCAGCAAGATGCCGACACGATTGAAGTGGCTGTTGAGCCTGTTGTGTCCCAACAGGAAAACACGGACGAGGAGTATAAGAAATATGAAGAGATGGATGTGCGCGTGCGCACGGGTGCCTATCGTATAGTAGGAACGGCCGAAGAGGTAAAGGCACGCGAGGGCGAAACCGTGGAGCGCATCAGTCGAAGACTTTTCGGCCCCGACATGTCCTGTTACGTGGAAGTATACAATGGCTTGGATGCCAAGACACCGCTGAAGGCAGGTCAGGTTGTCAAGATTCCGAAACTAAAGTTCAAGAAAAAGAAAAAATAAACAAAACAATAAAGAAAGAATTATGGCAGAAGCTATTGACATTCGGGAGTTGAACATCCGAATAGAACAACAAAGTGCTTTCGTGACCAACCTGGTAGCAGGTATGGATCGCGTTATCGTAGGACAGAAACATCTGGTTGACTCACTTCTCATCGGACTGCTGAGCGATGGCAACATATTGCTGGAAGGTGTTCCCGGACTGGCCAAGACTTTGGCAATCAAAACACTGGCACAGTTGGTTGATGCAAAATATAATCGCATCCAGTTTACCCCAGACCTGTTGCCTGCTGACGTTACGGGTACTATGATTTATTCTCAGAAGGACGAGAAGTTCCTTGTGAAGCATGGCCCCGTCTTTGCCAACTTCGTTTTGGCAGATGAGATCAACCGTGCCCCAGCCAAGGTGCAGAGTGCCCTGCTTGAAGCTATGCAGGAGAAGCAGGTGACGATAGGCAGCGAGACGTTTGAGTTGCCCACACCGTTCCTTGTGATGGCTACCCAGAATCCAATTGAACAGGAAGGAACCTATCCGCTGCCCGAGGCACAGGTAGACCGTTTCATGCTGAAGGTGGTTATTGACTATCCCACGCTGGAAGAGGAGAAGAAGATTATCCGTGAGAACATCGGTGGAGGACTGCCGAAAGTGACGCCCGTTACTACAGCCCAGGACATCATGAAAGCCCGTGAGGTGGTGCGCGAGGTGTATATCGACGAGAAGATTGAGCAGTATATTGCCGACATCGTCTTTGCAACCCGCTATCCTGAGCGCTACGGCCTGAAGAGCATGAAGGACATGATTGCCTTCGGCGGATCGCCACGTGCCTCCATCAATCTGGCAAAGGCAGCCCGTGCCTATGCTTTCATCAAGCGTCGCGGCTATGTGGTGCCCGAGGACGTGCGTGCCGTGGCCCACGATGTGCTCCGTCACCGTATCGGACTGACCTACGAGGCTGAGGCTTCGAACGTGACCAGTGAGGAAATTGTATCAAAGATTATTAATAAGGTTGAAGTGCCCTGATGGAAACATCAGAAATTATCAAGAAAGTCAGGAAGATTGAGATTAAGACGCGCGGTCTTAGCTCAAACATCTTTGCAGGTCAGTACCATTCGGCCTTCAAAGGGCGTGGTATGGCTTTCTCGGAAGTCCGGGAATACCAGTATGGTGACGATGTGCGTGACATTGACTGGAATGTCACAGCGCGTTTCCATAAACCGTATGTCAAGGTGTTTGAGGAGGAACGTGAACTGACGGTGATGCTTATGATCGACGTCAGCGGTTCCCAGGATTTTGGAACGCAGCGACAGATGAAACGTGACATGGTGACGGAGATTGCGGCAACGCTGGCTTTCTCGGCCATTCAGAACAACGACAAGATTGGCGTTGTCTTCTTTTCTGACAAGATTGAGAAGTACATCCCCCCCAAGAAGGGACGTAAACATATCCTGTATATCATTCGTGAGATGCTCGACTTCCATGCCGATTCAAAGCGTACGGATGTGGTGCAGGCTGTGGAGTTCCTCACAAGTGTGTCAAAGCGCCGTTGCACAGCTTTCATCCTGAGCGATTTCTATGTGCGTCAGGACTTCCTGCAGCAGCTCACGATTGCCAATAGGAAGCACGACGTGGTGGCCATCCAAGTCTATGACAAGCGTTCAGCCGACTTGCCCGATGTGGGCATCATGAAGGTGGTAGATGCCGAGACAGGCTTTGAACAGTATGTCGACACTAGCAGCCGCAGCACGCGTGATGCCTACAGGCGTTATTGGCAGAACCGTCAGAAGTCGCTCAAGGAAACATTTGCCAAGAGCAATGTTGACTGTGTGAGCATAGCCACCGACGAGGACTATGTGAAGTCGTTGCTTGGGTTGTTTAAACAACGAGGATAAATGAAGATGAAAAGGTTATTGTCTCTTATTGTGCTGACATACAGTGTGTTGCATTTGGCTGCTCAAGTCTCTGTAGCGGTCAAGATAGACCCTATTGAGATTTTCGTGGGCCAGCAGACGCAACTCACGGTGACAGCAACCATGAAGGAGGGGCAGGAGGCCGTGTTCCCTGTGTTTCAGCCCACTCAGCAAATCACTCCCGGTGTGGAAGTACTGTCGAGTGAGGAACAGGGAGTGCGCAGTACTGAAAACGGATTCGTGGAGCGTACGGTGGTCTATACGCTGACCTCGTTTGACGACACCCTTTACTACCTGCCACCCTTTGTTGTCAATGTTGACGGCAAGCCCTACGAAGGAAAAAGCCTTGCCTTGAAGGTGCTTACGCTGGAAGTAGACACCCTGCATCCCGAAAACTTCTTCGGCCCGAAGGGTGTGCAGGACAATCCTTTCCAATGGAGCGAGTGGAGTGCGTCGTTCTGGCTGAGTGTCCTTATGCTTGTTCTCATGGCGTTGGGCTACTACCTGTATTTGCGACTGCGTGACAACAAGCCCATCATCAAAAGCATACGCATTGTCAAGCGGTTGCTGCCCCATCAGAAGGCCATGAAGGAGATTGAGGCTCTTCGCGTAGAACGTCATAGCATGAACGAGGACAATCAGGAGAGCCAGAAGGAATACTACACGAAGCTGACCGAGACATTGAGAAAGTACATTGAGGAGCGTTATGGCTTCTCAGCTATGGAGATGACCAGTGGTGAGATTATCGAAAGGCTCATGAAGAGTCCCGATGCCAAGTCGCTCGACGAGCTGCGCCAGCTGTTCCAGACGGCTGACCTTGTGAAGTTTGCCAAGTTCTCGACGCTTATCAACGAGAACGATGCCAACCTCATGAATGCCATTGAGTTCATCAATGAGACGAAGATTGAGAACCTCCCGACGGAAGAAACGGTGAAGCCTCAGTTGACCGAGGCCGAACAGCGTTCGAACCAGGCACGTTCCGTCTTGAAGTGGACGGTTGTCGGCATTGCCCTGGCATGCGCTGTCTTGCTGGTTGTCGTGACTTATAGAATCTATCAGTTATTAGTTTAGCACATGGAATTTGCCAATAAAGAATATTTCTTTTTGCTTCTGCTCACCATACCTTATATTATCTGGTATGTGATGTATAGAAAGAAGAGCGAGCCGACCATCCGCATGGCCGATACCTTCGCTTTCCGCTATGCCCCCAGGAGCTGGCGTGTGATGCTGATTCCTGTTCAGCTGTTGCTGCGCCTCTTTGCCTTTACCATGCTCGTCGTGGCACTGGCACGTCCCCAGACGCATAATTCCTGGAAGAACCAGACCATCGAGGGTATTGACATCATGCTGGCCATGGATGTCTCGACTTCCATGTTGGCTGAAGACCTGAAGCCCAACCGCATGGAGGCGGCAAAGAATGTAGCTGCTGAGTTTATTGCTGGGCGTCCCGACGATAACATCGGCCTGACCATCTTTGCAGGAGAGTCGTTCACCCAGTGCCCCATGACCATCGACCACGCTTCCCTGCTGTCCATGCTCCATAATGTGCGTACCGACATTGCCGCACGCGGGCTTATCGAGGACGGTACTGCCATAGGCATGGGACTGGCCAATGCCGTGGGACGCCTGAAGGAGTCGAAGGCCAAGAGCCGTGTGGTCATCCTGCTGACTGACGGTTCCAACAACCGTGGCGACATCTCTCCGCTAACGGCTGCTGAGATTGCCAAGAGTCTGGGCATCCGTGTCTACACCATCGGTGTGGGCAAGAACGGCACTGCTCCTCTGCCGCCTGCTGCAACGGGATTGCCACAGTATGTGAACTATCCTGTCGAGATTGACGAGAAGACCCTTCGGGGCATAGCCGGTGCTACCGACGGTGACTATTACCGAGCCACTAACAACAAGGAGCTGAACCAGATTTACAAGGAGATTGACAAGCTGGAGAAGTCCAAGTTGAATGTGAAGCAGTTCAGCCGCCGCTATGAGGCATATCAGCCTTTTGCACTGGCTGCTATCATCGCCCTATTACTTGAGATTTTACTACGCATAACATTGTTCCGCAGAATACCGTAGAAATGTTTAGATTCGAAGACCCGAAATATCTTTACCTGCTGGTGCTCATCGTTGTGTTTGCACTCATCAGGTTCATTACCTATCGCAAGCAGAAAGCCCGTTTGCGTAAGTTCGGCGACCCCGTGTTGATCAAGGAACTTATGCCCGACGTGTCGCGTTTCCGTCCTATGGTTAAGTTCTGGCTGCTGCAGGCGGCCCTTGCCCTGCTCATTGTCATGCTGGCGCGTCCACAGTTTGGTACGCGCATCAGCCATGAGAAGCGCACTGGCATTGAGACTATCATCGCTATGGATATCAGTAACTCCATGCGTGCCGAAGACGTGGTTCCCAGTCGTCTGGAGCGTGCCAAGATGATGGTGGAGAACCTGGTTGACAATTTCACCAACGATAAGATTGGACTCATTGTCTTTGCTGGCGATGCCTTCGTACAACTGCCCATCACGAGTGACTACGTTTCGGCCAAGATGTTCCTTTCCGGCATCGACCCTTCGATGATGCAGGTTCAGGGTACTGACATTGCGGCTGCTATTGAAGCAGCCATGCACAGCTTCACACAGCAGGAGAACATCGGCAAGGCCATCATCGTGATTACCGATGGTGAAGACCATGAGGGTGGGGCACTTGAAGCTGCCAAGGCTGCCCGTGAGCGTGGCATGCGTGTCTACGTTCTTGGAGTGGGTTCAACAAAGGGCGCACCCATTCCCGTTCCCGGTACGGGTGACTATATGCACGACAATACCGGCAATACTGTGATGTCGGCCCTCAACGAGCAGATGTGCCGTGAGGTTGCACAGGCAGGTGGCGGTGCCTATATCCATGTGGAAAACAACTCCAATGCCCAGCGTCTGCTCGACGATGAGCTTGACAAACTGGAGAAAAACGAGTCGGAGAGTACCATCTACAGCGACTTCGACGAGCAATTCCAGGCCGTGGGTATCCTGGCCCTGCTGCTCTTGATTCTTGAAGTGTGCATCCTCGACCGTAAGAATCCTTTGTTGAAGAAGGTGTCACTCTTTGGCAGCAAGAAAAAAGCTGCTGCTGTCATGTTGCTGTTGGTGGCAGCAGGTGCTCAGGCACAGACTGACCGTCAGTACATTCGTCAGGGTAACCGCCTTTTCCAGAAGGGCGATTACGAGCGGGCCGAGGTAGCTTACAGCAAGGCTGTGGAGCAGAACGACAAGAACCCGCAGGCACACTACAACCTCGGACTTGCCCTGATGGCCCAGAAAAAAGACTCTGCTGCTATCGAACAATATCAGAAGGCAGGCCAGCTAGAGACCAATCCCTTACGCAAGGCTCGATCCTATCATAATATGGGTGTGGTCTGCCAGCAGCATCAGATGTATGGTGAGGCCATCGAAAGCTATAAGCAGGCTCTTCGCCTGAATCCTAATGACGATGAGACTCGCTACAACCTGATACTCTGCAAGCATCAAAAGCAGAAGCAGGATCAGAACCAGCAGAATCAGAACCAGCAACAGAAGCAGGATCAGAACCAGCAGAAGCAGGACCAGAACCAGCAGAAGCAAGATCAGGACAAACAGCAGAAGCAAGACCAGCAGAAGCAGCAGGAGCAGAAGCCTCAGATGAGCAAGGAGAATGCTGAACAGTTGCTTAATGCTGCCATGCAGCAGGAAAAGCAGACACAGAAGCGCATGAACGAGGCTCAGAAACAGCCGCAGCGCCGACAGAACGAGAAAAACTGGTGATGTTTTGAAAATCATAGAAGTGTATGAAACGTTTATTCTTTATATTATCGTTCCTTAGTCTTTTGATGGTGACCGCCAGGGCGCAACGCCTCACGGCCAACGGCCCGTCGCAGGTGGCCGTGGGTGACAGGTTCCGGGTGACCTATACTGTCAACACCCACGAAGTCAGCGGCTTCCGCATGGGACAGATACCCGAAGAACTTGAAGTCCTGATGGGCCCCAGCACCTCGACGCAATCCAGTTTTCAGATAATCAACGGCAAGACCACCCAGTCGTCGTCAGTCACCTATACGTTTATCTTATGTGCCTTGAAGAACGGCACCTTTACCATACCAGCTGCTACGGTGACTGCCGATGGCAACCAGATATCGTCGAACGCACTGAAGATTGTGGTGAGCGGACAGGCTCAACAGCCCAAGGCCAATGGCCAACAGCCATCGGCCAGACAGCAAGACCAGATGCGCGATGCGGGTACGGCCATCTCGGGAAGTGACCTCTTTGTGAAGGTCAGTGCCAACAAGAAACGGGTCGTGGAGCAGGAACCCGTCCTACTTACTTACAAGGTCTACACGCTCGTTGACCTGACCCAGCTCGAAGGCAAGATGCCCGACCTTCAGGGGTTCCATACCCAGGAAGTGCCGCTGCCACAGGAGAAGAGCTTTAAGTTGGAACAGCTGAACGGTCGCAACTATAAGACTGTGACATGGAGCCAGTACGTGATGTTTCCACAGATCACTGGCAAACTCAAGGTACCCAGCATCACGTTTAATGGCATCGTGGTGCAGCGTAACCGCAATATCGACCCCTTTGAGGCTTTCTTCAACGGTGGCTCTGGGTATATTGAGGTGAAGAAAGCTATTCAGGCTCCAAGCATCGAGATTGAGGTCGACCCATTGCCATCACGTCCGGCAGGCTTTTCGGGTGGTGTAGGCCAGTTCACGGTGTCTGCCTCGCTCGACAAGAACAAAGTGAAGGCCAACGACCCGATTACGCTACGTGTAGTCGTAAGCGGTACTGGCAACCTGAAGCTGGTGAAGCAGCCTGTGGTGGAGTTTCCCAAGGACTTCGATACTTATGACCCCAAGCTAACAGACAAGACCCGTCTCACAGTGAATGGTGTTGAAGGTAGCATGGTCTACGACTTCCTTGCCGTGCCACGTCATCAAGGCGATTATGAGATACCTGCCATCCAGTTCTCATATTACGCCCCCGGCACTCGCCAGTACAAGACCTCGCGTACGCAGGCTTTCCAGATTCATGTGGACAAAGGCGACGGTAGTGTGACATCCGTGCAGGACTTCTCTGGGCAGGAGGATGTGAAGATGCTGGCTAATGATATCCGACATATCAAACTGGGCCGTGTGTCTCAGTCGGCTCCTGGACAGTACTTCTTCGGTAGTGTTGGCTATTGGGTGGCCATCATTCTGCTGCTGGGCATCTTCGTGTCGCTCTTCATTGTCTTCCGCAATCGGGCCATTGCCAATGCCGATGTGGTCGGCTCGCGTTCTGGAAAGGCCAATAAGGTGGCGGCTAAACGCTTGAAGAAGGCTTCGCGGCTTATGCAGGAGAATCGTTCGGGGGATTTCTACGACGAGGTACTGCGCACGCTCTGGGGCTATGTGGGTGACAAACTCAACATTCCCGTTGCCCAACTCTCGCAGGACAATATCCGTGAACGCCTATCGGAGCATGGTGTTGACGGTTCTACTGTCGAACAGTTCCTTGATGCTCTGAATCTCTGCGAGTTCCAGCGCTATGCTCCTGGCGATCCAAAAGGCAACATGAGTAAGGTATATACCAAAGCTATGACAGCTATAGAAAAGATTGAAGGTGTGATTAAACGCAAGGTTAGCCGTCCCGTAGGTGCTGTGCTTCTGGCCTTTGGCTATTTGCTTTTGGCATTTAGCTTTTCGCTGAATGCCAATGCCCAGAAACCAACAGCTAACAGCCAACAGCTGAAGAACCTGGCCGATAGTGCCTATGCAGAAGGACATTACCAGCAGGCTATCCTGCTCTACGACTCGCTTTTGAGTCAGGGCGTGAGCAGCGAGCTTTACTACAACTTGGGCAACGCCTATTACCGCATCGACGACATTACCCGTGCCGTGCTCAATTATGAGCGGGCATTACAGCTGTCGCCGGGTGATGCCGACGTGCGCTTCAACCTTCAGATGGCCCGTTCGAAGACCATTGACAAGATAGTGCCTGAGTCGGAGATGTTCTTCGTTACGTGGTACCGTTCGTTGGTCAATTTCTGTAGTGTTGACGGTTGGGCTTATACGGCACTTTTCGCCCTGGCGCTGGCTGTGGTGCTGGCCTTGGTCTACCTGTTCTCCCAACCCATTTGGCTGCGCAAGGTGGGCTTCTTTGGTGCCTTTGCCTTGCTCGTTCTTTTCCTGTTGAGTAATCTCTTTGCCTATAGTCAGCAGCAGGATCACCTCTATCGCAAGGGAGCCATTATCATGGAGTCGGCTGTCAATGTGAAGAGTACACCTGCTCAGAACGGCACCGACCTCTTCATACTCCACGAAGGCACCCGTGTGACTATCACCGACGACTCCATGCGCGAGTGGAAAGAGGTGCGCGTGGCCGATGGTAAGCAGGGATGGGTCAAAACGAAACAGATTGAAGTAATATAAGGAATGGACTGGAACGCACTTATATCGTTTGATAAAGAACTGCTCCTGGCAGTGAATGGCAGCACTTCGCTTTTCCTCGATGGACTGGTGAAGACGCTCACTACGGCTGTCACTTGGATACCCCTCTATCTGGCCCTCTTCTTTCTGGTGCTCAGAAATAACGACAACGTCAAGAATATACTGCTCATTGTGGCCTGTGCTGCCCTATGCGTGTTGGTGGCAGGTTCGCTTGACGACATGGTGGTCAAGCCATTGGTGGCCCGATGGCGTCCTTCCCGTGACCCTGAGATTGGCATCCTCGTTGACACCGTGAATGGGTATCGTGGTGGACGCTATGGTTTCTTCTCTGCCCATGCCAGCAATACCTTCAGTATCGCTGTGTTCTTCTCGCTGCTCATCAGAAGCCGTCTGCTCACACTGTTCCTTATTGGTTGGTCGTTCGTCAATTGTTGGACACGCTTGTATCTGGGTGTCCATTTCCCCGGCGACATCCTCGTTGGACTGTTGTGGGGTGGACTGGTGGGTACGGGCGTGTGGATGTTCCATCAGCGCGTTAGTCGTCGATGGAGAACGGGCCGACGTTTCGTGTCGGCGCAGTACACCTCTTCAGGTTACCAGTACATTGATGTTGATGTGGTTATCAGTGTGCTCATCTTTACGCTCATTTACGCCATTCTGCGTGCCTGCTTCTATCTTTATGTGTAGGAAGGCAGGGCGTTCCACCCCTTGTAAGCGTTTACGTTAATTTTTTGCGTTAACCTTTGGGTATGTCAGAAAATATATGTATTTTTGTACGCACAAACGAAAAATCAGTTTAATCTATACAAACAAACAGAAAACAATGGCAAAGATTGTAACACTTGGCGAGATTATGCTTCGCCTGTCGCCCCAGGGCAACGACCGTTTCATCCAGAGTGAATCATTCCGCATCATCCCCGGTGGTGGCGAGGCTAACGTAGCCATCAGCGTGGCTAACTATGGCCATGAGGCCTACTTTGTGTCGAAGTTGCCTAAGCACGAGATCGGACAAATTGCCGTAAATGCCCTGCGTCGTTATGGCGTGAACACCGAGTTCGTGGCCCGTGGCGGTGACCGCGTGGGACTCTACTATGCTGAGACGGGTGCCTCAATGCGCCCATCGAAGGTCATCTACGACCGTGCCCACTCTTCGATTGCTGAGGCCAGTCCTGAGGACTTCGATTTTGATGCTATCATGGAGGGTGCCTCCTGGTTCCACTGGAGCGGCATTACACCTGCCATCAGCGACAAGGCTGCTGAGCTGACAAAGTTGGCTTGTGAGGCTGCCAAGCGTCATGGCGTGACGGTGAGCGTTGACCTGAATTTCCGCAAGAAGTTGTGGACCAGTGAGAAGGCCATCTCGATCATGCGCCCGCTGATGAAATATGTCGATGTTTGCATCGGCAATGAGGAGGATGCTGAGTTGTGTCTGGGCTTCAAGCCTGATGCCGACGTGGAAGGTGGTCAGACCGATGCTGCTGGTTACGAGGGCATCTTCAAGCAGATGATGCAGGAGTTCGGCTTCAAGTATGTAGTATCTACGCTCCGCGAGAGCTTCTCGGCTACATTCAATGGATGGAAGGCCCTGATCTATGACGGTAAGGAGTTCTACCAGTCGAAGCGTTACGAGATCAATCCCATTATTGACCGCGTAGGTGGCGGTGATTCGTTCTCTGGCGGTCTCATCCATGGTTTGCTGACGAAGGAGACTCAGGGCGAGGCCCTGGAGTTTGCTGTGGCAGCTTCTGCCTTGAAGCATACTATCAACGGCGACTTCAACCTGGTGTCTGTAGACGAGGTTGAGGCGCTGGCAGGCGGCAATGCAAACGGACGTGTACAACGATAAAAATGAAGAACAATGGCAAAGTTTGATAAGATAGCAGTACTGAAGAAGATAGGTGACACCGGCATGGTGCCCGTGTTCTATCACAAGGATCTGGAGACCTGCAAGAATGTGGTAAAGGCTTGTTATGAGGGCGGTGTGCGTGCCTTCGAGTTTACCAACCGTGGCGACTTCGCCCATGAGATTTTCGGTGAACTGGTAAAATGGGCCGACAAGGAGTGTCCTGAGCTTGCATTGGGCATTGGTTCGGTGGTCGATGCTCCCACAGCATCGCTTTACATTCAGTTGGGAGCCAACTTCGTGGTGGGTCCGCTGTTCAATCCTGATATTGCACCCGTTTGCAACCGTCGCCTGATTCCCTACTGCCCTGGCTGCATGACTGTGAGCGAAATCGGCAAGGCCCAGGAGCTGGGTTGCGACCTCACAAAGGTGTTCCCCGGCGACGTGGTGGGTCCCAACATGGTGAAGGGCCTGAAGGCTCCGATGCCCTGGTCGAAGATCATGGTTACTGGCGGTGTGGCTCCCGAGGAGGAGAACCTGACCAAGTGGTTCAAGGCTGGCGTGTTCTGTGTGGGCATGGGCTCGAAGTTGTTCCCCGGCGACAAGGTGAAGGCTGGCGACTGGCAGTATGTCACCGACAAGTGCAAGGAGGCACTGGGGTATGTGGCTAAGGCACGCGCTTAAGCTACTCCTTACCATCATAGTTTTTTCAGCTTGTTCATCGCCAGATAGGCAGGCGGTGGACAAGCTGAATTCTCTTTCTTATGCCTATCACTACCGTAATCTCGACTCAACCGTCTACTATGCCCGTGAGGCATTTTCGCAGGCTTCGTCCTATCAAGATGGTCAGGCTGAGGCTCTCAACAATCTGGCTTTTGCATCGATTGCCCGCATGCACTATGAGGAGGCACGGCAGAAACTGGACACCATTACGAAGATAACCGACAACGAGGTAGAACTGCTCATCGCTTATATTCAGCAGATGCGCCTTTGCCAGCGTCGTTCCCATAATCGTGAGTTCTATGACTATCGCGAAAAAGCCCTACGTTCTCTACGCCGAATCAACGAAGAACGCTCCAATTTGAGTGAGCATCTGCTGGCCCGCCTGCACTATGCTGAGACGGAACTGGCTATTGTCACTTCCACCTATTATTATTATGTGGGACTGGAACAGCAGTCGGTGGATGCGCTGAAGGAGATTAGTTGGGTGGCCAACCGCTTCTCCATGTCGGAGGAAATGATGAACTACGACGTGGGACAGTTGCTGAACTACCTGTACAATGTGGGTGCTGGTGGCATTATTACAACGGGCACACAAGAAGAAATCAACCAGCAGGAGTTCGACCATCTGCTACGTTGTCTGCTCATAGCGCGACAGTACGACTACCCCTATTTCGTGGCCAACTCAATGGAGGCATTGGCCGAACATCTGGCCAGTCCCGATGCTCGTGATCAGCTCCTCCGCGACAATTTCTATGCCATGAAGTATGTGAATACCGACGATGTGACAACCGACGAACTGCCCTCGCAGCTGGCCGAGGAGGCTCTTTGTCTCTTCCAGCAGTATGGCGACGTTTATCAGATTGCTGGTGCCTACCGCACCCTGGCCTCCTGTTCGCGGGCTACGGGCAACAATGCCTCGGCCTTGTTCTATCTGGAGCAGGCACTGGCTGACTCGGCCATCAATCAGGCTCCAGACCTTGTAGCCAGCATCCGTGAACAGCTCAGCGTGGCCTATTCTGCTATCGACGACAAGGTGTCGAGCGACTATAACCGTAACATCTATTTGGATTTGCAGGAACAGACCCGACAGGATCGCTCGCTGGAAGCCCGTGCTGGACAACTCGACTATTCAGTGAGTCGGCTGAACAAACTCCTTATGGCTGTGGGAGCAGCGGTAGTGGTACTGTTGTTGTTGATAGGCATTTTTACCTATTGGCATTTTCGCAGTCAGCGCCGTAGGGACATGCCGCTGATGAGTGAGCAGGAAGAAGAACTCTCTGAGAAATTGGCACAGAGCCGCCTTCATATTGAGCGAGGCCAGCGACGTGCCTTGGAGCAGCGGGCAAAGGTCTCGCTGGTGAACAGCATTACGCCGTTCATAGACCGCATGCTGCATGAAGTGCATCGTGTGACAGCCGAACAGGATCCTTCACGGCAGGCGGCTTCGCTAGAATATATCCAGGAGCTGACAGATAAGATCAACGAGCAGAATCAGATACTTACTCATTGGATTCAGCTGCGTCAGGGTGAGTTGAATTTGCACATCGAGTCGTTTGCCCTGCAGCCACTCTTCGATCTGGTGGCCAAGGGCCGTACGGCTTTCCTTATGAAGAATGTGCAGTTGGTCGTACAGCCGACCGATGCTGTTGTGAAAGCCGACCGTGTATTGACACTCTTTATGCTGAACACCCTGGCCGACAATGCCCGTAAGTTTACCGATGGAGGAGGGAAGGTGACGGTACAGGCCGAGGAGACAGACGATTATGTGGAGATATCGGTGTCCGATACGGGGCAGGGCATGAACGAAGAGCAATTGGCCCATGTGTTCGATCACCGCATCATCAACGATGGCATGAAGGCTGCAAGTCATGGCTTTGGTCTGCTCAACTGCCGTGGCATCATCGAGAAGTATCGTAAGATCAGCCAGATATTTTCCGTCTGCCTGCTTGATGCCGAGAGTAGGGAGGGGCAGGGCAGCCGCTTCTTTTTCCGTCTGCCCAAGGGGGCATTGAGGCTTTTGTTAGCCCTGTTGTGCATGTCTTCTGGCCTACAGGCCCAGACCCGTCATTTGGATGATGCAAAAAAGTGGGCTGATTCGACTTTCTTCTCCAATGTCAACGGCAACTATGAGCGTGCCCTTCTCTTTGCCGACAGTTGCCGAATGGCACTCAACCAGTACTATCTCAGTGCGTGTCCCGATGGTGCCGACACGCTTGCCCGGCAGGGACGCTTGTCAACGATGCCAGCCGAAGTGATATGGCTGCACGACAGCATCCGACTGAACTACGATATTATCCTCGATATGCGTAACGAGAGTGCCGTGGCAGCCCTTGCGCTGCACCAGTGGCAACTCTATGCCTATAATAACCGCATCTATACCTTGTTGTATAAGGAACTGTCGGCCGACATCACGCTCGATGACTACTGTCGTAAGATGCAGCAGTCGCAGACTAACCTCATTACGGGTGTGGTGGTATTGGTGGTGTTGTTGCTGGCCATTCTTGTGGCAGTGATAGTTCAGGTGCTTCATGCTTTGAAGCGTTCTGCTCGCCGACAACAGGAACAACAAACCCAGTTGGAACTGATGGGCGACGAGCTACGTCGGGCTGAGTTGGAAGAGGCCAATCTTCACGTGACCAACGCCGTACTCGACAACTGTCTCTCGGCCCTGAAACACGAAACAATGTATTATCCCAGCCGCATCCGTCAACTGGTCGATGCCAACGACATAGCTCCGCTGCTCGATGTAACATCCTATTATCGTGAACTTTACAGTATGCTGAGTGAACAAGCCATGCGGCAGGTGGAGCGTGTGAAGCCTCATGTCGTTCCCTTAGATCATGATGTCTTGGCCGATAAGGTGCTTCTCAACGACCTCTTCGAGATTCTGCGGAAGACTTCCCGGCAGAAAAAGCTAAACATCAGCTATGAGCCCAAAGATGCTCATTACGTGGACTGCCTGGTCGCCATGCCGTCGCTCCAGCTTACTGCCGAGCAGGCTGCCAGCCTGTTTTCGCCCAGTATAGACAACATTCCCTATCTGTTGTGCCGCCAGATTGTTCGCGATCTGGGCGAAGCCACCAACCGAAGGGGGTGCGGCATCAAGGCCGAACTGAGAGATAACATAACTACAATCATTATTACACTACCCAGACAACAATGCAAAACTTCAAAGTAATCATCGTGGAAGACGTGCCTTTGGAACTGAAAGGCACAGAGGGAATTATTCGTAACGACATCCCGGAAGCCGAAATCATAGGTACAGCCGATAGCGAGGCCAGCTATTGGAAGTTGCTAAAACAGCAGTTGCCCGACCTTGTGCTGCTCGACCTCGGACTGGGCGGTTCCACAACCGTAGGAGTAGAGATATGCCGTCAGACGCGTGAGTTGCATCCTCAGGTGAAGATACTTATCTTTACGGGTGAGATTCTAAACGAGAAACTGTGGGTCGACGTGCTCGATGCTGGAGCCGATGGCATCATTCTGAAGACAGGCGAACTGCTCACCCGTCACGACGTGAGTGCCGTAATGGAAGGCAAACAGCTGGTGTTCAATGAGCCCATTCTGCGCAAGATTGTGGAGCGTTTCAAGCGTAGTGTCAGCGGGCAGATAGCCAAGCAGGAAGCCCTGGTCAACTATGAGATTGACGAATATGATGAGCGCTTCCTGCGCCACCTGGCGTTGGGCTATACGAAGGAACAGATTACCCAGCTGCGTGGCATGCCCTTTGGCGTGAAGAGTCTGGAGAAACGTCAGAACGAACTGGTGCAGAAGCTTTTCCCCAGTGGAGGTACTGGCGTGAACGCCACCCGTCTGGTGGTACGGGCCTTGGAGTTGCGTATCATAGACATCGACAATATTGAACCTGATGAAGAATAGCCGCCTTGTTGCCCGCCTTGCTGTCTTTCTGGTGCTGGCCCAGGTTGTTCTTGTCTTCCTCTCATGGCTGCTCTCGGCCACGATGACGGAAGGTGTTCACTCCTTGCTTTCGGGCGAGGGGGCACGTTGGTTCTTTGCCCATTTCACCGATATGCTGGCCACGCCGTGGCTGGTGTGGCTGGTGTTGTTGGCCATGGCTGGCGGGTGTCTTTACAGAAGCAGGCTCTTTTGTGCCTTGCCAATAGTCCGTCACGGACAGGCTTTGGGGGTGGCAGTCTTTCTCCTTATTATATATATAGGTGTACTGTTGTTGCTCACCGCCGTGCCCCATGCCACGCTTCTTTCAGCTACAGGCAGTTTGTGGCATTCGCCTTTCAGCCATGCGCTGGTGCCAGTTGTTGCTTTTGGTGTCATCCTCTGTTCTGCGGCTTACGGTCTCGTTGACCATTCATTTGGCGGTATCTCCGATGTGTGCGAGTCGCTTGCATTGGGCATCCGGCAGTCGGCACCGCTTTTCATCCTCTACGTGCTGTTTGTGCAGTTCGTTGAGTCTTTACAGTTCGTTTTCTTCTGAATTACAGTCTGTCGAAGTCAATAGACAAGCCTATGCTGAACGATGTGCCTGTTGTCAGTGGAGAACAATAATAATAAGTCTTGGGCTTGTAGTTGAAGAGATTGTCGATAGCCGTATTCAGATTTATACCTCTCCAGATGTGGTGCTGAAGCATGAGTTTCCAGATGGTGTAACCTCCGTCGACATCCGTTCGCCCCGATTGCGGTTTGCCTTGGCTGCGTCCTGAGAGTGCCGCATCGAGGGCATAGTGGCGTGAGAACCGATGCTCGTAGCCTATCCGCCATGTCATGGAATGAGTACGGGGCTGATAGAAGTCTGAGTAGTAGACGCTGCCTGTCTCTTTCATCCATGAGTAGTTCAGTTTGAGCATCAGTCCGCAATCCCAGATGTGTCCCAGGCTGGCATCCACCCCCCAGACCGTAATGCCGTCTTCGTTCCAGTAGAGCGCGCTCTCCATGCCATTGTACAAGCCGCCGTCGATGGTGGTGATGCGCTTGTCGAACACGTTGCAATAGCCCATGAGAGTGAAGTTGTAGCGTCCGTCCAGGAATCCGCTATTGCGTATGCGGTTCGTTCTTTCGATAGCGACGTTGAAGTTATTGCTCTTCTCAGGCTTCAGATCGGGATTGCCACGGAGCATATAGCCCATGTTTCCCATGTCGAAGTGCATGTACATTTCCTTGAGTGTAGGAGCGCGGAAGCCGCTGGCATAGTTGGCCCGGAAGGTCATCCATGGCATTTTGTAAACAACTGCGAGACGCTCGGTGAAGGCTTTCTGGGCCGAGGCTGAAAAGTAATCGTAGCGCACACTGCCTACAATGTTCAACTGTTCGGTAATGTTCCAGTCAAACTGTGCATAGCCGTCGATGTTGTTCTGTGAGTGGCTTGTGCCCGTAGCGAACTGGTAGGTCGAGAGATAGTCGTTCATGTAGTCGGCACCAAGGATGAGGGCGTTATTTCCGAAGGAGTGGCTGTACAGGGCATGCAGCACATGCTGCCTGTTGCTGTAGTCATGGTCATGGGTGCGTGTGCCGTCGGGCATGAAGTTTGCCTTGTCATACTGGTCGAATGCGTACGACAGTTCCAGGTGGCGTTTATGATTCCATGCATACCTGCCCTTCAGTCCTCCGCTGTAGCCGTTGAAGTGATAGTCGTGGGTATCGCGTTCGCTGGTGCGGAAGAAATAGCCACCTCTGCCCACAAATGTCAGATGGTCGTTGGCCCGCCATGTCAGCCGTTCCTTCACGTTGTAGGTCTTCTGCCCATAGAGACGGCTCAGGTTCGAGTCGTCTGTCAATACCGATTCGTCGTAGGGCAGCCCTTGTGCCTTCTTCAGCAGTTCCTGGGCAATCTCCATGGAAGAGTGTGCCTTCGGCAGATCGACAGGGTCAATTGCTGTATGCTGGAAGCTTGTCTGAGAGTTCCATTTCCCTTTGTTGAATGAGAAACTGGCCCCGTGGCGCCATTCATGACCGAAGGAACTGTATCGTGAGTTTGCGTTAGCCGTCCACGGCTCAATGTTTTCCCGGCTGATGATGTTCACCACTCCTCCTACGGCATTTGAACCGTAAAGAGCCGACGACGCACCCTTTACTATCTCTATACGCCCTACATTGTCGAGATTCATCCGGCTATAGTCCACGTTGTCCATGGTCTCGCCCGCCATTCGCTCACCGTCTACAAGGAAGAGGACGGCATTGCCGCCAAAGCCGCTCATGTTGAGCGATGTTTCCTGGCTCATGGCAAAGCCGAACTCCAGTCCCGGTATCTCCTGTATGAGCAAGTCCTGAATGTTGGTGGCATCCGTAATCTTGATGTCGTGGAGCGTGATGAGCCGTGTAACGACAGGTGCATCCTTCAGTGCCTTGGGCGAATGCGAAGCCGTTACGACCACGGGCTCAAGCTCTATAGAATCTCGGAATGTCTGTGCGGAGATTCCAATAACTGGCATGGACAAAGCCATGCCAGCCAAAAAGTATTTTTCAATTATCAATTTTTCTTCGTACCTGTAAAGGTTGTCGCCATGATAAACGGCATGGTGCCGTACTTCAATGAGAATGTAACCACAACATTCTTGTCGCCGAACAGGATGTTTACGTCACTGACTGTATATGCTTTCTCTTCACCCTTGGCGTTGGTCACCTTGCCGTTGTAAGTAGCAAGTCTGCCAGCAATGGTGTTGCCTTCCTTTTTCAGCCCGATGCCATTCACCGTCAATGCGGGTATTGTCATCATTCCCATTCCTATTTCAGGAATGTTCATGTCAATGGATGCGTCAGTGACTTTGGTCAACACATAGGTCTTGGTCTCGTTAGACGATTCATCATTGTCGACCATGACAATCTCATTGCCTTCATACGAGCCTGCTACCTCAGCGGCTACAGCTACCTCCGGCTCATCGTCATCACTACCACACGAACTCACACCCATCACGAGGGCCACCGCAGCAACCATCATGGTCATAAAACTCTTAATCTTCATAGTTTTCATTTTTATATTTTACTTTTTTACCTTTTTACCTTTTTACCCTTTTTCCGTTCCCAACTGCTGAGTTTCGTAGTCATACTCCGAACCGTACATGCTGTGGGGAATGGTAAAGACGGCAATCATCATCAGTACGGCCAAGCCGACCACCCACCTGTTGTACTTCCATTTCAGTGTGGCCAGGGCAGCTGCAAAGAAAAGGAACGACAGGAGCGTCTTGTTGTCAGTCAGGTCGGTGTCGTAGGGGAATCCTGCCCACCAAGGTCCGAAAGCCACATGCTGAACGAGAGGCCCAAAGATGAACCCGCCGACAACCAGCGTTCCTGTAGTGATCCAAAGCCACTTGCTATACTTCTTGCGTGTGACAACCAGCAGGAACGTATAGACTGCAAACAGCATGGCTGCAAACATCAGTAGGATGTGGGGCACCAGAATGGTGGCGGGCACATCGTTGCGGAAACGTATCAGAAGTGGTTCGTCGGCAAGATAGTCCTTTCCTCCCACCGTGATGTAATACTGCAGCTTACCACCTACAGGCTGTACTGGCAAGTCTGCCTTCCACTCGCCCTCGTTCCAGCTGAACTGCGCTGTGGTATAGTCATTGGGCGTTGGGTACTGGCGGTAATGCAGTTGTGCGTCAACATCCGACGGAACCCCTTTCAGCGTTACCGTCTCGTCGTGCTGCACACCGCTTCTGGGCAGTTTCACCTTGTATTGTTCTCCGTTTACTTCTACGGTCACGCTCTTGGGATGCGTAGGCCCCGTCACGCGTTGGTAGACACTCAGCACCAATGTGATGACAACGGCCAAAATCCAATATACTGATTTCTTCACCTTTTTACCTTTTTTACCTTTTTACTTTTTCAACTCCACTTGAAACGTGATGGTATCTTCGCCCCGAAGCACCTTCACGGGAATGGTGGTGCCAGCCTGTAGCTCCGACAGCCGCTGCATATATTCCTCGATGTCCTTCACGGGCTTGCCGTCAATCTCCTGAATCACGTCGCCGCTACGAATACCGGCATTATGCGCAGGCTTTCCTGCCACCACAATGTCGGCACGCAGTCCGGGAATGCTGCTGGCTCCCATGACATCGGGCATCAAACCCAGCGTGACCTTGAACTTGGCGTGCTTCATTGTGCTGCTGCCAGGCACGTTGATGTAGTCGGGTGTCGTGGGCATGCTTGCCAGCCCGGCCACTAACTCCTTGGTATAGTCCAGCGTTTGCTGCATGCCGTCATAGTTCAGCGTCGATGGAATATCGCTTGGGGTGTGGTACTCCATGTGGCCGCCTGTGGTAAGGAAGAGCACGGGGATGTCGGCCGCCACGAAAGCCGCTTGGTCACTTGGGCCGTAGCCGTCGGGAACGCAGGTGACGTGCAGACCGCTCTGTTCAGCCACTTTCTCCACCAAGCCCTTGAATTCTGTGCTTGTTCCAGTGCCTGATACGCTCAGGGCGTTGTCGCGCATGCGTCCCACCATGTCCAGATTGACCATGGCCACTATACCTTTTATATTATTGGGAAGATGGCGCCTCCGTTTGTCTTCCTGTTTCATCCATTCCAGGAACTTCTTGGAACCTATGATGCCCTGTTCCTCAGCCCCGAAGAAGGCGAAGATGATGCTGCGTGCCGATCCCGCCTCCTTGAAATGCCTGGCCAGTTCCAGTACCACGGCATCGCCGCTGGCATTGTCGTCGGCACCGGGGTGTACCCCCAGCGTGTCGGGCCGTCTTGATCCCGACCCCTGGCCTCCCATGCCCAGATGATCGTAGTGCGATCCCACCACGATATATTCGTTTCTGAGCCGTTTGTCCTTTCCTGGCAGAACGGCCAGGATGTTGTGGGTGGCCCTCTGTTCAGTCTTGCCGTAGGTGAAGTCGTGATAGAAGCCTTTGCTCTTCTTGCCTTTGACCACAGGCTTCAGCTTCAGCTTGCGGAGCTGGGAGGTTATGAATTCCGAGGCCAGCGTGTCACCGGCCGTACCGGGATAACGCCCGCCGAGTTCCTGCGAAGCCAGGTATTCCACTGCTTTCCGCATGTCGTCTTTTTGGGCGTATGCCTGCATCACGAGTACGAAAGCCAGGGACAATAAGAAGTATTTTTTTCTCATTACTCTTGCGTTGTTTCTGTTTTCGGGTGCAAAGGTACTACAAACATCTTGACTGTGCAATCCTAATTTATGATGATTTTTGCAGGATATGTCCTGAAAAAATTTGGCTGTTCGCCGTAAAATGCCTACTTTTGCACCAGTCAATAACTTTTTAATACGAAACGAAATGAAAAAAATGTTGTTTGTGGGTGCAATGATGGCAGCATGTCTGCTTGGCACCCAGAGCGTTAGTGCTCAGGATGTGGTATCGGTCGACGATGCTAAGAACATGACTTCGAAGGAACTGTCTAAGGCAGCCAAGGTTCAGAAGCAGAAGGAGAAGGCTGTGAAGGACGCTGCTAAGGCCGAGGCCAACGTGGCAAAGCTGGAGAAGAAGGTGGCGGCTGCCGATAAGGCTGTCGAGTCGGCCAACAAGAAGGCTGAGAATGCCCGGAAGGCTGCTGAGAAAGCCGAGAAGAAAGCAGCAGAGCTGAAGAACGACCTGGAGGAAGCTAAGAAGAAGGCTGCCGAGGCCAGAACCATTGCCAACTCTCCGCTGACGAAATAATCAGTTCATTCTTGAAAAAAAACTGAGAGTTCCTGCCTACGTCGCAAGAACTCTCAATTTTTTTACCTTTTTACTTTTTCTTATCCCTTGATGGCAGCCACACCGGGCAGCACCTTGCCTTCGATGGCCTCAAGGAGGGCACCACCGCCGGTAGAGATGTAGCTCACCTGGTCGGCCAGGCCGAACTTGTTCACGCAGGCCACCGAGTCGCCACCGCCAATGAGCGAGAAGGCACCCTCAGCCGTAGCCTTGGCAATAGCCTCGCCAATGGCGCGGCTTCCTGCTGTGAAGTCATCGCACTCGAACACACCGGCAGGGCCGTTCCACAGGATGGTCTTGGCACCCTTGATAGCCTCGGCAAAAGCCTTCTGGCTCTCAGGACCGGCATCGACACCCTCGAAGCCCTCGGGCACGTCGGTAGCAGGGCAGGTGATGATCTCCGAGCCGGGCTTCACCGTCATTGTGCCGAAGTCCAGTCCGTTGGTAGCCGTGCAGTCGCTGCCCAGCACCAACTCCACGCCGTTCTTCTTGGCCAGTTCCTCAACGCCTAGAGCCACGTCCAGCTTGTCGAGCTCCACGATCGAGTTGCCAATCTTGCCGTCGTGAGCCTTGGCGAAGGTGTAGGTCATACCGCCGCAGAGAATCAGTTTGTCCACCTTGCCCAGCAGGTTCTCGATGATACCGATCTTCGAGCTCACCTTCGAGCCACCCATGATGGCCACGAACGGACGCTTGATGTTAGAAAGCACGGCGTCAACAGCCTGAACCTCCTTCTCCATCAGCAGGCCGAGCATCTTGTTGTCGGCGTCGAAGTAGTCGGCGATGACAGCGGTAGAAGCG
>JAEEGL010541484.1_pt1 | contig 27304 bp, 28 predicted proteins | sample 9134231 | NCBI WGS metagenome assembly JAEEGL01 (sample SAMN16246548, study PRJNA631951) | gut metagenome | biome: gut microbiome; feature: rumen; material: fiber-attached | host: Bos | place: Iran: Karaj | collected 2018-10
TCCGGAATCGCTGGTCCAGGAGGTGGAAGTGAAGAAAAACCAGTCGGTACCGTATGGATGGCAGTGAGCGACGGGGAAAAGGTCGTGAGCAAAAAGTGGAATTTTGACGGAAGCAGAGAAGAAATAATAGAAAAAGCCACAAAAACAGCCATTTTTATGCTTTTAGAGATTGTTTGTTAAAAACTTTTTTATATTTTTGCACCGAATTTGTGGAATAGCCTATACGTGAGGGCAAAACGCAAATGGATTAAAAAATGAATTGTTTCTTTGGTGGACTCTGATAGTTACGCTACTTTCGAGAGAAAGATTCAGACACTCCTCCTTGAATATATTCTGTAAGCAATAACAAAAAAGTTAAACAAAAATGTCTAAGGTTTGTCAGCTTACCGGAAAGCAAGCGCAGAACGGTAACAACGTATCTCACTCAAAGAGAAGAACAAAGAGATTGTTCAACGTAAATTTGAAGACAAAGAAGTTCTACTGGCCAGAGCAGGGCTGCTGGATTGAGCTTAAGGTGTCTGCAAAAGCATTGCGTACAATTAACAAGAAAGGTATTGATGCCGCCCTTGTAGAGGCAGCTCAGAAAGGTCTATTTTAATCGGGAGGTCTAACGATGGCAAAGAAAAGTAAAGAGAATAGAGTACAGGTAATTTTGGAGTGTACTGAGCACAAAGATAGCGGAATGCCAGGAACATCTCGTTACATTACTACAAAGAATAGAAAGAACACTCCAGAGCGTTTGGAGTTGAAGAAATACAATCCTATTCTTAAGCGTTATACTATTCACAAAGAAATTAAATAATAAGCTACTATGGCAAAGAAAGCGGTTGCATCATTGCAGACAGGTGAAGGTCGTTCATACGCAAAGGTCATCAAGATGGTTAAGTCGCCAAAGAACGGTGCTTACGTATTCGAGGAGACTATGGTTCACAACGACGACGTAAAGGCATTCTTAGCAAAGAAGTAAGAATTCTTTATTCACAATATCTCAGACGGAGCAACTTTTTGCTCCGTCTGTTTTTTATTTTGTTTTCCTCAAATAGTTTGGGAATATCAAAAAAGTAGGGTATCTTTGCACCTGTAAGAATTGAACCAATGAGAGTTTCGACGGAATGTCGAGATTCTTTTTTATTGTGTTTTTATAAACTTAAAAATAATACCAAATCAAAATAAAATTATGGCTGTATCTTACGTTAGTAAAGAGGGCTTGCAGAAAATGCAAGAGGAGCTGCACCGCCTTGAAACAGTGGAGCGTCCAAGAATTTCAGCTCAAATTGCTGAGGCAAGAGAAAAAGGCGACCTAAGCGAAAATGCCGAGTACGACGCCGCTAAAGAGGCGCAAGGTCTACTTGAAGGAGAGATCTCTATGCTTAAAGAGAAAATCTTGAACTCTAAGGTGATTGACATGTCGAAAATAGACACTGAGACTGTACATATCCTTAATAAGGTTGAAATCAAGAACACTAAGACAAATGCCAAGATGAGCTACACTATCGTGTCGGAAAACGAGGCTAATCTAAAGGAATTCAAGATCTCTACAACTACTCCTATCGCAAAGGCGCTACTTGGAAAGAAAGTTGGAGATATCGTCGAAGTGGTGACTCCTGCCGCAAAAATGTCGTTCGAAATCCTTAGCATCTCTATCTAATGGCTACTATTTTCACTAGAATCATCAAGGGCGAGATTCCTTGCTACAAAATATACGAGGATGAAAACTACTTTGCGTTCCTTGACATCAACCCTCTACAAAAGGGACACACTTTGGTAATTCCAAAAAAAGAAGATGACTACATCTTCAATCTTGATGACGCCACTTATGCTGGATTGATGATGACAGCTAAAAAAATCGCTGCAGCTATCAAAGAGAGCACAAACTGCAAACGAGTTGGCGTGACTGTTCTAGGTATGGAAGTGCCTCACGTACATATCCATCTTGTGCCAATGAACAGCGAAAAAGACATGCTTTTCTCAAACCCTAAGAAAGAACTTAGCAAAGAGGAATTCGAAGCTATAGCTGCTGACATAGCAAAGCGTGTAAAATAACAAAGACTTCTACAAAATAAAAGCCAAACTGAAAAAAACAGTTTGGCTTTTTAATTAACTCTTTATCAGCAAACAGACATTTTTATGAAAACACTTAAAATTCAAAAACCTATTGAAAACCGCAACGTCAAAAGCATCCTTAACATTTTCGATCTGAAGACTGGAGAATACGAAACAGTCGCTATAATTGATGCACTTGCGGAAGCCCCAAACTGGGAAAACAATGGAAAACATCTCGTCTACAACAGTCTTGGCAGGCTTTACCGTTTCAACATCGAAACAAAAGCCTCGTCTATGATCGACAGCCAATATTGCAGACACTGCAACAACGACCATGTGCTTTCCCCTGATGGCAAACGTGTGGCAGTGAGCCACCACACCCGTGAAGATGGAGAGAGCCGTATCTACACATTCCCTATTGAAGGAGGTTCTCCTACTCTGGTGACACCAATGGCGCCAAGCTATCTCCACGGATGGAGCCCCGACGGTTCTACCCTAGCCTATTGTGCAGAAAGAAATGGACAGTACGACATTTATACAATCCCTGTAAATGGAGGATTGGAGACTCAACTGACAGAAACTCCCGGACTTGACGACGGACCTGAATACAGCCCTTGCGGCAATTATATCTGGTTCAACTCCGTCAGAAGCGGATTAATGCATATATGGAGAATGAAAGCTGACGGATCCGAGCAGACTCAGATGACAGATGACGGCATGAACGACTGGTTCGCTCATCTTTCTCCTGATGGCAAAAAAGTGATTTTCATCTCATATTATGAGGGAGACGTTGCTCCGGGAGACCATCCTGCCAATAAAAACGTGGAGATACGAATGATGGATAACGACGGAAACAACATCCAGACACTTGTAAAATTGTTTGGTGGACAAGGATCATTGAATGTCAACTCATGGAGTCCATGTGGCACCAAATTCGCATTCATGAGTTATGTATTGAAATGACCATATATATTATAAAACGACAAAAGGCGAGCCTAATTGGCTCGCCTTTTGTTATTCTATCGTATTTAAATTATGCCTCTTTATTCTCGGCAGTCTCATTGTCATCTTTTTCTTGTTGAGCTTGAGCCTGCTGTTTCTCATACTCCTCTCTCAATTCTTTCTTCACAACAGCCAAATGCTCCATTATCTTCTTGTTTACCGTCAAACAAACACCTTTGCTATTGACAATAAACGCATCTGCATTCATCGACTCCACCATCTCCACTACTTTGTCATAAGAAAGAGTTGTTGTCATCCAATCCGCGCCAAACTCCTTAGACTGCTCAACAATATCTGTATAAACAGCCAATGCAGAAGTCTTGTCGCTGCCATTCATTACAGGATATATTGTATTGCCTTTTTCATCCTTACGAGTAGGAATCAAGTAAGTAGACGATACAATAGCAGCCATCATCTCATGCTCAAGGTATGCGCACATTCTGTTGTGCATATCCTTGTTTGCACCCTCCTCAATATTCTCTCTGCGCATTTCCTGGAAGAATGCAGTCATTGCAATCTGGAGACGTGGGTTTTGAATAGCATTTTCACCCTCTTTTTTTGCAGTTGGCCACTCCTGCATAGGAATACCTACAGCTGGTCTGATACCATCCGCAACAAAGACAGCCAAATATCCATCCTTACGAAGAGCATCCATACACAAGTGCAACTCCTCTTTCTTGACTGGCATGATATCCACGTCGTAATGACCCTCTTCCATTTTCTTTATGAAAGCCTCTCTGTTTTCGTCAGAAAGAAGGAATAATGCTCCATGCTGCAACTCATATGGATAACCGGTAGTCTTACAGATTGTAATCCAAACCTTCTCCTGTGCGGCAATCTTGGCAACCAAAATCTTGGAGTTGATCGCAAGAAGATTATTGAAAACTCTCACATCCTGCTCCTTCTTCATATCACGAGCCTTCGGTATCATAACATTCTGCATGTATGACATCACGAACAGATTCTCCTGAAGTGTATTTCCCGCAAACAGTTTCAAGCCCTCAGGACCCTTAAAACACTGTTGCAGCAACTCTGTGCGTTTATCATCGCTGTCCACAGGTGTTCCCATGTTCATATTGAGATTCAACTGCATCTGCTGCTGTCCCTGCTGAATATTCTGAGCAGGATCATTGCTCCTGAATCGGAACTGTGATTCATCCACTTTTCCTACTGGCTCCGCATTATTAACATTTGCGGCAGCTGCGCTATTCACTTTGGTAGGATCAAACTTGTCCGCTGGATTAAATTTATGATCTAGCTCATTATTTGATTCTGGCTTAACATTCTCCTCTTCTTTTACAGGAACGGACTTTGACTCATCCTTTGCTTTCGCCTGCTCTTTATTTCCGAAAATCTTATTGAAAAATCCCATTTTTATATTATTTTCTACAAATATAAACAAAATGTCAGCAAAACATTATAACCTAATCCTATTTTTTACGACAAACTACAGAAAGAAAATAGAAAAACAAAAACAAAGTAGCGAAATCATGCCACTAAAAGCAAAATTGCGTCATTACAAATCATAATCAAACAAACCAATATCCATAACATTTTTTCATTTTACGCACCATCTCGCTTACACATTATAACAAAACACCACAAACCCATCAAGCTATGATTTATCAAAATGCAAGCGTATGCACAAAAAGTATAACTTTGGAATCGGAAAAAGAAGACATTTCAGAAAAATAGAAATAAAAACTCACATAAAACTGACAAAATTAAAATTATGCAGAAAAGATGGATTATCATGTTCGCTTTTATGCTTATAATAAGCATTTGCGGACTATTCGTTCCCGGAGACGTGGATTTCGGATTCAACATTGAACTGAGCGAAGACGCTCAACTACTTGCTAATGTGGCATGGTTGATCACAGCCACAATCTTTGTTTTGATGATGACACCTGGTCTGTCATTCTTCTATGGTGGTATGGTTCGAGAAAAAAATGTCATCTCCACAATGCTACAAAGTTTCATCGCAATGGGTATAATCAGCGTGCTTTGGGTAGTATTTGGTTTCAGCCTTTGCTTCGGCCATGATTTAGGAGGAATTATAGGAAATCCACTTTCATACTTATTCTTCAACAATGTAGGAGGAGCTTGTTCTGACACGAACTTCGTTGAAGGTTTGTCAATTCCAATTGCTCTTTTTGCACTGTTCCAAATGAAATTTGCGATCATCACACCATCTCTAATCACAGGTTCATTCGCAGAGAGAGTGCGTTTCTCAGGCTACTTGTTCTTCATGATCTTCTTCTTTGTATTTGTATACTGTCCGTTGGCTCACTGCACATGGCATCCACAAGGATTGTTTGCTAGCATACATGTAAAAGACTTCGCCGGCGGTATTGTCGTACACGCATCCTCTGGTATAGCCGCATTGGCAGGTGCTATGTTCTTGGGCAAAAGAAAAGAAGCAGGAGATCACCTTCCTGCAAACGTTCCGTTCATTCTTCTTGGAGCCGCTATGTTGTGGCTTGGATGGTTTGGATTCAATGCAGGATCTTCTTTGGCTGCCGACGGAATGGCTATCAAGGCATTCTTGAACACCAACACTGCGTCCGCAGTAGCAATGATCACTTGGATCGTGTTCGACTGTCTACGTGGAAGAAAACCATCTGCAGTCGGTGCAGCAGTCGGTGCAGTAGTTGGTTTGGTGGCAATCACACCGTCTGCCGGATGGGTATCAGTCGGAGAGAGCGTATTCATATCATTCGTGACAACGCTGATCTGCAATTTCGCAGTCTACTTCAAAAACAAGAAATCCAACCTTGACGACGCTTTGGATGTATTCCCTACTCACGGTGTAGGAGGTATCGTCGGAACTTTGATGACAGGAATCTTCGTCTACAACTATGAAGATCCTGCAGTGAAAGCAGAGTTGACTCATCTTCAGTATTTTGGCAACCACTGCATGGTTATGGCAGGTGTGATCGTCTACTCTTTCGTAGTCAGCTACGGTCTTTATTGGTTGACAAACAAGATGATTCCGATGCGTGTGAGTGAAGAAAGCGAGGAGATGGGACTAGATATGAGTCAGCACGACGAAGTTTATGGCTCAAAAGTTGTAGAAAGGGAACTTGCCGAGTATTTTGAGCACGAGCACAAAGGAAATGCTTAGCTAAGACGTGGCATAGACAATCTTAAATATTTATAACGTATTTTTTTCATACTCCGGACGTTGGCTGTTATATCCAACGTCCATTTTTTTGACAATTGGTTTTATCACAAACAAAAAAGAGGAGCATCTCTGCCTCCCTTTGATTTAAGATGTATTTCTTACTTCCAAATTGCCTTCAACTCATCGTACCCCCTAGAGAAGATTCGTGAGTTCTCCGTTCCGTATCCAAGTCTTGACGCACGACCTGCAACAGCCTTTGTCATCTGGAATGATGTTGTTCCGTAGAAGAACAAACATGTATTTGTTGGGAAAGATGCCAAAAGATCCTGACACCACTGTGCATTGTCATTTGCAGTATTAACATTGTCTGCAGGCAAATTCACCGCTCCTTCCAAATGACCTGCATCATACTTTGATTTCTCACGAGTGTCTATCAGCGCCTTTAGTCCTGTATAAGACACATACGAATCATAAAATGTTTTTGCTTCTGTATATTCTACAAAGTCCATGGAGCCACACCCTTCACAATCAACTTCTTCTTTACACGAAAAACAAAGCACAGACATGACAACAGATATCAACGACACAAAACAAATTCTTGACTTTTTCATTTTCATTAATTTAGATAATTGACATTTATTATAAACAAAGAAAGGGAAGCTTACCTGCCTCCCTTTTGATATTCTAAGATAAAATCTTACTTCCAAACAGTCTTCAACTCATCATAACCCTTAGAGAAGATACGTGAGTTCTCTTTTCCGTAACCGATTCTAGAAGCACGACCTGCAACAGCCTTTGTCATCTGGAATGATGTTGTTCCGTAGAAGAACAAGCATGTGTTTGTTGGGAAAGATGCCAAAATATCCTTACACCACTGTGCATCATCCTCCGCTGTATTATAAATGTCAGCAGGGAAGTTCTCAGCTCCATTCAAATGGCCTGCATCATACTTTGATCTCTCACGAGTATCAATCAATGCCTTTGCTCCTGTGTAAGAAGTATAAGTGTCATAAAACGTTTTTGCCTCTGTATACTCCACAAATGGACCTAATTCCTCATCTCCAGTATCACCAGAACATGATGTACCGAACAGTGCCAAGATGGCAACTGTCAACATAACGAAATAATTTCTTAGTCTTTTCATTTTTTACCCTTTATAAATTTATACTATGTTGCTTTCTATCAACACTCCAAAGATAAATCTTTTTTTGAAAAAAACAATGGCAATTGCTATTTATGTGTAATCACACGCTTTGTTTTGATTCCAGATGCATTGATTTCATCAACTTTTGCTACAACTCTCGATGCCAAATCCATGAATGCCTGAGACGTGATCGTATCGTCTTTCAACGCAGCTGGGGCTCCATTGTCTCCACACTCACATATCGACTGTACAATAGGAATCTGTCCTAGCAACTCAACGTTCATATCCTCAGCCAACTTTTTGCATCCTTCCTTACCGAAGATATAATACTTGTTGTTTGGTAATTCTGCCGGAGTAAACCATGCCATATTCTCCACCAACCCGATGATCGGAACATTGACCTTCTCTCCAACAAACATGCTGATTCCTTTCTTCGCGTCTGCCAATGCCACCTCCTGCGGTGTGCTGACCACAATAGCTCCAGTCAACGCTAGAGTCTGCACCAATGTCAGATGGATATCACTTGTGCCTGGAGGCAAATCCAACACAAAATAATCCAACTCACCCCAATTGGCATCTGTAATAAGCTGTTTCAACGCATTGCTTGCCATTCCGCCTCTCCACAACACAGCATCGTTAGGATTGACAAAAAATCCGATTGACAACAATTTGACTCCATATCGCTCCTCAGGACGGATTAACTCACGTCCCTGCTCATTTTTTTCTTCCAAAATAGGACGGGCATCCTCTAGTCCGAACATTTTTGGCATCGAAGGTCCGAATATATCTGCGTCGAGCAAACCGACTTTATAACCCATCTTTGCAAGAGAAACTGCAAGATTAGCAGAGACGGTGCTCTTTCCTACTCCACCCTTTCCTGACGAAACGGCTATGATATTCTTCACTCCTGGCAACGGATTGTCCGGATCTTTCTTTGGTATCGCCGTCTTATATTTACAGGTGATATTGCCTGCGATTTCAACCTCCTTGCCGACATATGTCAAGATTGCTGTCTCACATGCTTTCACCAACGATCTCGCAAACGGATCATTCTCTTTCTCAAATATCAATGAGAACGACACTTTGTTTCCGTCTATTCGGATGTTGTCCTCCACCATCTCCGACGACACAATATCCTTACCTGTGCCCGGATAACGCACATGTGTAAGTGCGTCGATAATCAACTTTAGATATAATGCCATTATTTATACTGATTTTCTATAATGTTCGACAACACGTTCTTCATCTCCAAACCTGCCGCAGCCACCTGCTGAGGAATGAAACTTGTAGGTGTCATTCCTGGAGTTGTATTGACTTCTAGAAGGTTCACAGTACCGTCTGCTGAAATGATATAATCCACACGGATGATTCCATGAGCATCAAGCACATTATAGATTCTTTCTGTCTGCTTACGGACAACTGCAGCGATTTCCTCTGAAATTCTGGCTGGAGTGATTTCCTTAACCTGTCCTTTATACTTAGCGTCGTAATCAAAAAACTCATTCTCGCTGACGACCTCTGTAATTGGGAAGACGGTAGTTTTTCCACCTGCCTTATAGATTCCACATGTGATCTCTGTTCCCTGCATGAAACTCTCAATCACTGTCTCAGATCCTTCTGCGAAAGCTTTCTTCACTGCCGGTTTTACCTGCTCGATTGTCTTTACTTTTGTCACACCGAAACTGCTTCCTCCATCATTTGGCTTGACAAAACATGGCAAACCGACAGTTTCAACAATCTCTTTATCTGTGTAGTCGCTCTCACTTCTCAAACGCAATGATTTAGCGACAGGTATACCAAAATTCTTCAAGTATGTGTTGCAAGTGAACTTGTTGTATGTCAATGCAGAAGCAAGTACTCCACATGAAGAGTATGGGATCTTCATCAACTCAAAATAACCCTGCAATTTACCATCCTCTCCTGGTGTGCCATGGATAGTGATGTAGGCGTAATCGAATTTGATTTTCAATCCATCTATATCAGCTGAAAAATCATTTTTGTCGATTGGATATTTTGCGTCATTAACCTCCAAATTCCACTCTGTGCCAATGATTGTCACAATATATACATTATACTTCTCTTTGTCCATGAAAGAGTAGATACCCTTAGCACTTTTCAGTGACACAACCACTTCCGACTGGTCGCCACCTGCTACAATTGCGATATTTTTTTTCATTTGTTGATACACTTTTATTGTCCATACAAAGATAGGCAATGACAATCAAAGGGCAAACAAATAAGGAAGATTTTAAATTATACTACAACCCTAAAAAATATTTCCAGCACGGCACAATCTCCACTACTCCATGCGAATCCTCTATTTGTCCCTCTTCATCATATGTCAAAACCAATCGTCGTCTACAAGATAAACGATTTGGCAGTTTTTTCAATGCATCCAATTCACGACGACGCGTTTCATCATCTCGTAATGAATAACTTACCTGTATTGCCAATTCTTCTTCGGGTATATAAAAATCAACTTCAAACCCATCATTATAAAAGTAAACCTGATCGTTCTCCATATCGTGGCCATACTTTCTAAACAAGTGTAGAGCCACCATATTCTCAAGCAACATCGAGTCTTTATCTATAAGAAACAATCGAAAGATTCCATTATCGATGAAATAATATTTACAATTGCTTTCCTTATCGGCCAAACAACTCACATAATTCTTAAGTCGAAGTAACAACCAAGCGTCTTCACAATACTCAATGTATTTGATTGTAGTGGCAAGACTCAATTTTCCTCCAACGCTTGACATCAGACTGTTGATTCTATTATAACTGATTGGGCGACATACACTCTCAGCCATCTTTCGAACCAAAACTCGCATACCAGCCACATTAGTGATCTTATTTCGTGCAATAATGTCTCCCAGATAAATTTTCTGATAAACACTATTCAAATAATTTGTTCTGACAGGAAGAAGTGCGGCTGCAGGCAAACCACCATCATGCATATATTCTTCGTAATGCCGCATCAGATTTATACGTTGTTCAGTGCCGATTATATCCATTTGTCCGGCAGGAATATGATGAGCATTTAAGAACTCCTTAAAGCTATATGGATATATCTCTTTTACAAGATAACGTCCTCCTAATGTGGTATTGATTTCTCCGGATAACATTTTCGCATTTGAGCCTGTTAAATATACAGTATGACCTGTGTCCGCCATGCGTCGAGCAAATTTTTCCCAATGATCTATATTTTGTATCTCATCAAGAAACAACATCGGACGAGTTCCATACATTTCCCCATGACATTCCAACAGTTTATTAAAATCCTCAGTAGAAAAGTCCGCCATACGCTCATCCTCAAAATTAACATACAACATTTCATCCCATTTATGGCCTTCTTTTAACAACTGTTGCATTTTTTGGAATAACGTGTATGATTTTCCAGAACGTCTGACTCCTACTATTACAACACAAGGGAATTCATCTAAATCAAGATTTCTTGAGATTATCTCATATCTTTCTATCTCCGATTGATTATCTTTTATAATCTGTTTTAAAACCTGCTTATCCATACATATTGTATTAACACAGGCACAAATTTAACATTTTCTTTAATGGACTAAACAAAAAAAGACCGATTTTATTTAATCCATTAAACAAAATCGGCACTTTTACATCCAAAACATATTGTTCTAATCTTGAGAGAAGCTACACATCACGAAAATCACGCATTGCGAATCACCACAAGATATTGATAGTGATCATTCTCATAAACCTTCTCCGCTTTCAGTCCACACATCTGACAAACAGCGTTAAGACGGTTGAAATCCACAAACAGCCATTCAAACGGTTCGTCCTTCTCTCCACGGTAAGTGATAGCATAATCAATCTCTCCGTAATAAGGCTCATCATCTATTCCTGGATCAACATTACCGTCTTCATCCGTGTAAAGATAAATCAGATCGGAGCTGTCCATCACGATTTTACCACCGTCGGCAAGTATACTCTTGCAATGATTCAGGAAAGACGGAAGGTTCTTCATCGTCTTTGCGATTCCAACTCCATTCATCAGCATCAGCAACGTGTCGTATTTTTCTCCGACGATATCATAAAAATCACGTATCTGGGCATTCTTGACTCCCCTTTGCTTCATCACATCGACGGCTCCGGCAGAAACATCAATCGCCTCAACATCCACACCTTTATCCTGCAGCCAAAGCGTATGGCTGCCAGACCCGGCACCGACATCCAATGTTCGTCCTTCACACAGTTTCAATGCACGATGCTCTATCTCACTCATCTGCTCCCACGTATGGAAGAATTCCTTAATATTCCAATATTCCGTCTCCACCACATTGCTTTCAACTTTGATTCGAGTCTTCTTGTCTCCATTGAAATATGCGGTCAAAACTTTGCCGTATGCGTCGCTCATAATCAATTGTTTTAATTTGCTCAAAGGTAGTATTTTTTCAGTTATCAAGCAAGGCATTTTGACGGACACATAAGAAACAAAAAATCCCGACAATTTGCATTGCCGGGATTATATGAGATCTAAACTAAAATTACTTAGTCTGGATGATCAAGTAGTCTGAAGTAGACCAGAATCTGTTGTAATCCTTGATCTTCAAGATCAAAGTCTTGTCCTCAGCACTCTTTGGAAGAAGAGTGTAAGAAGTCAATGGGTGACGAGAAAGGATAACTGCCTTCTTAGTCTTAAGATCTAGCTCAGTGAAATCTCTCTTGTCAACCTTAGTAAAGTCAGAAGTTCTGATGTCACCACCCTTCTTAAGAGCTCTCTCCAAAAGACCCTTGTTCTTCAAAGTAGCCTTATCTGCAGCCAAGTAGTATACTGCGTTCAACTCTGCATCCTGAGCAGCGATAGCAGCAGCCTGCTGTGCAGATACATTGTTAACCGAGTCGATACGTGCGTTAGCAGCGAGGTTTGCGCTCTCAAGGTCAGCGATCTTGATGTTCTTAGCCTCAAGTTCCTCCTTAAGCTTAGCCATCTCAGCCTGGCTCTCAGCCAACTGCTTCTTCAACTTACCGATTGTACCACGAAGACCGTTAAGCTGACCGTTAGACTTAGCCAATTTCTCCTCCAACTCGTTGATCTTCTGGTTGCTCTGCTGGATACGCTCAGAGATTAGTTTGAAATCCTCCTGGATAGTAGCCTTGTTTGTACCACCTTCCTGACCTTTGTCGTTAAGAACACCAAGCTCAACCTCCTTGATCTGCTTCATGTTAGCGTTAACCTCCTCGAACAAATCAGACATCTGCTGTGAAATCTGACGCTCCTCAGCCAACACTGTTCTCAAAGAATCTGAAGTCTTGTTAGCCTGATCAATCTCTCCCTGCCATGGGTTGCAAGATGTAGCAGCTACTAGCGCTACGCTTGCGAATAAAATTGCTTTTTTCATTTTATATATTTTTATTTAATTTATTCTTGATAATACCATCGTAACGAATCAATCCTCGTCATCATCATATTTCTTTTTGCTTGCCTTCTCCTTCTCTTTTCCAGAAATGACAATCACAAACTCTCCTTTTGGTTCATTCGCTTCAAAATGTGCTTTGACCTCAGATACGCTTCCTCTAACAGTCTGCTCAAACTTCTTTGAAATCTCACGTGATACAGACACCACTCTGTCTGGTCCCGCAAGCTCCTCTATCTGCGACAATGTCTTGACGACTCTGTATGGAGACTCATATATGATAGACGTGCGCTCCTCCTCAACAATCTCTTTCAAACGAGTCTGACGGCCCTTCTTCTGAGGCAAAAAACCTTCAAAACAGAATCTGTCTGTAGGTAATCCTGAATCCACAATCGCCGGCACAAACGCTGTCGCTCCAGGAAGGCATTCCACCTCTACTCCAGCCTCAGCACATGCTCTCGATAACATAAAACCAGGATCCGATATTCCAGGTGTGCCGGCATCACTTATCAATGCCACATTCTCACCCGACTTTATCCTCGTCACAACTGAATCACAAGTCTGATGCTCATTAAACTTGTGGTGAGACATCATCTTGTTTTCTATCTCAAAATGTTTTAGCAAGACACTGGATGTACGAGTGTCTTCAGCCAATATCAAATCAGCCTCCTTCAACACTCTGATTGCCCTGAATGTCATGTCTTCAAGATTGCCGACCGGAGTCGGAACTATGTACAGTTTTGCCATAACACTAGTTAGTGAACCTTGCTTCCAACAACTCCATAAATTCAAATGCTGCGCCTTCTGTCGTGTCCCAATTGAAATTTTCAGCGACATAAACCTCAGCCTCCTGCAATGACGACATTGAATTCAATTTATCAATTGTAGTATTCAACAACGTCATATCACCACCGAACAACTCCTTCTGATAACGGATTCTATCGTTAAGATTAAGTGATTTACGCAGATCAGTCACAAATCTGCTCTCCAATCTACGGCCGCCATTGAATCTCTCATTAGTGATTACAGGATTGCTAATTGCAACCTTAGGCTGTTCAGCCACTTTTTTCTCTACACTTTTCGATGGTGCGGGATTCTCTGTCTCAACTGTTTTGACTACTTCTTTCTGAGCCTCAGTCGCCGGCTGACTCAATTCCTCAACCACTTTCGGCTCTGGCTCTTTCACAACAACTTTAACAGTATCTATAGCAGAAACGTCAACCTCAATAGTAGCGTTTTTTCTCGGACTAACCAACTCTTCTTCAACGTTGACTTTCTGATCTTGCTTGCTCTGCGTTTCCTCGACAACATTTTCCTTTTCGACTTCCGATTCCACCTTCTCTATCGTCTTTACGTCTTTCGGTTCAACTTTCTGACTAGCCTCCCTTACCGGTTCTGCCGCCACAGTCTTCTCTTCAGACTTCTCAAGAGCCGCCTCTTTGCTTTCTACGCTTAGCTGCTCAAACTCCGACAATATGTTTCTTACCTTTTGAAGGGCGAGATCGTGCATTGCGTACGGAATCGTTTCCATACTTTCCATGCATTTCGTTAGCATATCAAGTTCGGAAATGTCATTCAGTATAAATGTGATAAGTTTATTTTTATTCATTAAGAATAACTTTTTACTTTATCTTTGCCACAAAATCGCAAATCAATAATGCATTCAGCACTATTGGATATGCAAATATAATTAGATTTTTTACGAAATGTACGTTTTATTTAACTTTTTTTATGAAACAGATAAAGAATAATTTCATCACAGCTCTTTCCAATTTATACGAAACTTCTGAAATCAATGAAATTTTCTACGAATGTGTTTCTCATATATCCGAAAAATCACGAAGCCAGATAATATTGTCGTTGTCCGACAAGGCTTCCGATGAAATTATCAGACAATGTGATATGCTTCTTTCCCGTCTCAAAAAAGGCGAGCCAATGCAGTATGTATTAGGTTTTGAATGGTTCGACGGGATGAGATTCGCTGTTGATTCCAGAGTGTTGATTCCTCGCCCGGAAACTGTGGCTTTGGTGGATGAGATTGATAAATTAAAAATGCAAAATGCAAAATGCGAAATGAGAGTGTTGGATATCGGCACTGGATCAGGAGCTATTGCGGTCGCTGTAAAGAAAAGGATTCCCAACGCAGAAGTCACAGCGGTGGATGTCAGCAAAGATGCTCTTGAAGTAGCGTCGACAAATGCTAAGAATAATGGAGCCGACGTGAATTTCATCTGCGACGATGCTCTATCCAACTCTTTCTTATCTGGCTGCGCTCCATTCAACGTGATTGTAAGCAACCCTCCATATATATGTCCTGACGAGAAAACGGAGATGCGTACAAACGTACTCGACTTCGAGCCTCATCTTGCACTATTCGTTCCACAAGACGACCCGTTGTTATTTTACAATAAAATCGCTAAATTTGCAATCAATAATCTTGAAAGCGACGGTGCTCTACTATTCGAAACCAATGTGGCATATGTCCACGACGTAGAGAAGATGATGAGCGAAACGGGATTCTGCGACGTCGCAGTGATAAAAGATTGTTTTGACCGTGAACGTTTCGTGATTGGCAAAAAGATATGATCGGAGAGACGAAATTAAAAATATGGAGCAAAGACGAGGCTTTGGCTAAGATGTCGATGTTGTGCGCGGAATCGGAAAAATGCAAGTGCGACATCGCTGAAAAGCTAAAACAACACGGGGTCTCTTCTGAAGACATAACTTCTATACTGACTTACCTGGAAACCGAAAGATTCATCGACGAAGCCAGATATTCCAAGTTCTTCGCAAAAGACAAATACAAATTTGCCAAATGGGGACGCAAGAAAATAGAGTATGCTCTCAAAATGAAAAGGATCCCATCCGACTATATCAAAGATGCGCTGGAAGAAATCCCAGATGACGCATACGAGGAGACAATGATGGCCGCACTCACGTCGAAACTAAAAACAATCAAATTCCAGAACCGCTACGATGCAAAGGCAAAACTATTCAGGTTTGCCGCTTCTCGCGGATATGAAAGCGGTGTGGCTCTTGACATGATCGAAAAAATATTAAACGATAATTTAGAAGGATACGACAATGAATAAATTTATCAAAGGAATGTTTGCCAACTATACAACAGGCAAAAAAATACTATTGTTGCTCGGCATTTTCATACTGTTGGATGTTATAGGTAATGTAGTCGGATTAGGCTGCGACGTGGTCGGGGCAAAACTCCTTTCCCATGCGAATTCTTTACGTTTGACACAATTCGTCGCGTCTATGATTGTTTTTGTCGGAACCCCATGCGTTTTCTTCTATCTCACGGCCAAACCACAATGCTCATTCAGAGAATACTTCAAGCTAAACAAAAAGAATGATTCTATTCTATATATATTGGCATTTGTGGCACTATTATCAATCACTCCAATCGTCAACTATACAACATTAATTAACGAGCAGATGACTTTGCCAGATTGCCTTAAAGAGATCGAGGATCTACTTAAGAAAATGGAAGATTTGGCAAAAGAAATGACTTTGGAGCTTCTGAAAACAGATTCTGGACTAACATTTATAATCAATTTGATTGTGATAGCCGCCGCACCCGCAATCGGTGAAGAGCTGATGTTTCGCGGAGCATTGCAGAGGACATTGCACGAAAAGTTTTCTCCATTTTGGGCTATCGTAATCACATCCGTCTTATTCAGTGCCCTACACTTCCAATTCTACGGATTCATTCCACGATTCCTGCTTTCTGTATTCCTTGGCATGCTATACTATCTCAGCGGAAGCATCAAACTAAATATGTTAGTGCACTTCACCAATAATGCGTTGGCTGTATTAGCATATCGCATCTGCACAATCTACAACATTCCGATCGAAGATGCCCCAACAGAAACATTAGGCAAAGAAGATTTCGTCCCTGTAATCCTTGCGACCGTGCTATTTGCCGGAATAATGTGGGTAATCTATCAAAAAACAGACAAAGGAGACAGAGAAAGTCTGATGCCAGTGAAGTCTGATGATGTAGAAGCATTGGAAAAACAAAACAATAATCAAGATCTGCCAAAATCAGGAGAATCAGAAGATTCAAATAAAGAGGCTGAGCATTTGTCGTAAACTAGGGTCCTCAACGATCATAAAAAAAATAAAAATGGCCTGCACATTGGATTATATCGATTTCGTATGTTCCCAGCTTAACGGCATCGGAGAAATACGCACACGCAAAATGTTCGGAGACTGGTGTATCTATATCGATGAGAAACCGGTCGTCTTAGCATGCGACAACATCTGCTATGTAAAGAAGCATGCAGCTATTGAGGATTTGATGAGTGACGCGGAATGTGGCTGTCCATACGATGGAGCAAAAGAGCATTACATACTCGACATCGAACATGGAGACGATGCGAAACGTGTGGTGAGAAAGCTTGTAGAAGTGTTGCCTTATCCGAAAAAGAAGACAAAGAAATAAGACGTTTACCACTGATGGTAATTATCAATTCTCATGGGTAGCCATATACCAACTCGTCTTCTTATACGCAGACATTAAAGGATGTTCACTTGGCTCTGACGTTGTGATTCCAGAATATTTCACAATCGGCATCTCCCCTCCCATCGTTGTATAATAAGTAGGGGTATTTTTCTTATACGGAATCAAAACACTCATCAAGTTGTCGAACTCACTCAACATGCTTGCGTCTTCTGTCAGATGACACACATAATCCTCAAAATCAACAAATACGGTAGGTGTATAGCCATCCAAACGTTGTAATGATGAAGCGTCTACATGCACCGTCGCATCAAGAGAAAGATTGACCTTTTTCATGAATCGGGCAAGAGAGTCGAGAGCATCACAATTGATTGTCGAAATTGTGCCACATGGTCTTTCATAATTGACATAGAATCTGTAGAACGACTCGCAAATATTCTCATAATCGACTCCTCCTATCAAATAATTTCCACTTATCTGGTATGGGAAACCGTATGCCATAACCTCTGTAGGATATGCCACGATATGTTTGCACACATCCTTCAACTCGTACGCCACCTCGACATTTGCCATATAGCAATTATCAAACAGGATCATCTCAAACTTCCTGATCTTTGAATTTTTTATTCCTTCCTTAAAAGTAGAGATTTCTATCTGAGATTCCATCGTGGTGCCTCCAATAAACCTCGTCTCCGGCACAGACGTTTCATCCGAACTGACATTGGCTGAACGTGTAGAGAAAGAACCTGCTGGCACCCAACCTGTCCCATGGCATCCGACAGTCATCGAATAAGTGTTGGATGGGAATTTAGGATATACTCTGTCAAGAAGATGTGTTATACCTTCGCTCGTCGTGAATCTTGGATCCGAATAACTGTCCAAAGTATCCTCAACAAAAGAGCCATTAGTTTTCTTCAACTCAATGATATCTACTTTTCCATGAGAAGACTCTATACATACGACATAGCGTTCATTATCCATTCCCTTCTGCTGAAGAACTTGCTTGAAATCACTAATATTCTGAATAAAACAAGGTTTCAGATTGTTCGACCATGGGAAAAACATGATAATAGTGTTTTCTGCAGTCGAACGAGTATCATCCATACCCTCGTCTATTTCATCACAGGCTGTAAAACAGAAATAAGATAGAAGACACAACAGTAGTTTTTCTAAATTCTTCATTCTCATAAACAAAAAAGGCAGAGAAACCGAAGTCTCTCTGCTTGTATTATTTCATTTTATTATTGGTTCATTGAAGCCAAATACTCCTCGTTTGTTCTGCTTCTTTCAAGGTTTTCTTTCACCTCAGTCATAGCCTCGATAGGAGTCATGTCTGAATAGTGCTTTCTCAAAATCCACATTCTCTGAAGAGTGATCTTATCCTGAAGCAGATCATCACGACGAGTACTACTTGCCATGATGTCGACAGCTGGGAATATTCTCTTGTTGGCAAGACGACGGTCGAGCTGAAGCTCCATATTACCTGTTCCCTTGAACTCCTCAAAGATGACATCATCCATCTTCGAACCAGTATCAGTAAGAGCTGTGGCAATGATAGTCAAGCTACCACCATTTTCAATATTACGAGCAGCACCGAAGAATCTCTTTGGTTTCTGCAATGCGTTTGCGTCCACACCACCACTCAACACCTTACCAGAAGCAGGAGATACAGTGTTGTAAGCTCTGGCAAGACGTGTGATAGAATCCAAAAGGATCACCACATCATGTCCGCATTCCACCATTCTTTTCGCCTTCTCCAACACGATGCTTGCAACCTTCACATGACGCTCTGCAGGCTCATCAAATGTAGACGCGATAACCTCAGCGTTTACGCTTCTCTGCATATCGGTAACCTCCTCAGGACGCTCGTCAATAAGGAGAACCATCATATACACCTCTGGGTGGTTGGCCGCGATTGCGTTTGCGATATCCTGCAATAGTATTGTCTTACCAGTCTTTGGCTGGGCAACGATCAATCCACGCTGACCTTTTCCGATTGGGCTGAACAGATCGACGATTCTTACAGAAGTGTTGCAAGTCTTAGGGTCTCCAGTCAAATTGAATTTCTCATTTGCGAACAAAGGAGTCAGATGGTCAAAAGGCACACGGTCTCTCACATGCTCCGGAGGACAATTGTTGATTGTATCCACACGTGTAAGAGGGAAATATTTTTCTCCGTCACGTGGAGGTCTGATGTCACCAGTCACAACATCTCCCGTCTTCAATCCCATCAGTTTAATCTGATTGGAAGAGACATAGATATCGTCAGGTGAACTTAGATAATTATAATCAGGAGAACGAAGGAATCCGTAACCATCAGGCTGGATAATTTCAAGCACTCCACTACCCTTGATTACACCTTCGAAATCATATTGTTTTTGCTTTTTTGCCTCTTCAGCGGCTCTTTCAGCCTCAATTCTCGCACGTTCTTCTTCAGCCTTTATTCTGGCAGCCTCTTCTCTGGCTCTGATAGCTTCCTCTTCTGCTAATCTTCTTTGAGTTTCCTCTTCCTCACGTCTACGCTCTTCCTCAAGTTGTTTTTGACGGAACATCTCTTCGATTTCCTGTTTTTGGTAGACGAATGGTTCTGCGACACCAGAGTTTTCCGCAGCCTTTTGTTTAGCCAATTTCTTTTTTTCAAGAATCATTCTGGCAACTGCGGCCGCCGCGTTATTATTACTGCTTGTAGAAAGGCCAGCTCTACCGCTGGTAACGGAATCAACTACAACCTTTCCTGTTTCCTGTTTCATTTCAGTTGCCTGAGGCTCTTCCTTCTCTATTTTAGGCTCTTCTATTACAGTCTGAGTCTCTGGCTCCGAATCTTCATTTGGCGATTGAGATTGACCCATAATTGCGTTTATCAGCTGCTCTTTTCGATATGAATCCGGACGATGAATACCTATTGATCTTGCGATAGTCTGCAATTCGGGCAATTTCTTTGCCTTCAATTCTGCTTCTGTCATGTATATATTATTGACTTATACTCTGTTGAACGAGACACAGCAAAGCTGTATATCATTTTCTTTTTTTCCGAATAATTGTATAGACTAAATAATCAGGATTTCCCTTATGCATATAACAAAAGTCTGTGACACACTCCCGATGTGTAATACACCTTAATAAATACGACTTGCTATGGAATTTTATTGAGAATAAGCAATCTCTATTGTTGCTCTTTCCTGATTGCGACGACAAAATTATATTTTTGTTTTATTATCGTCAAATAAATCTCACATTTTTTTTAAGTAGTTTAGACTAAACAAACAAAAAGTCCAGCCTTGAACTCAAGACTGGACCTCAATATCCTTATCCCAAAGTGATAGCCTCTGAAGGACAAACTCCTGCACAAGTTCCACACTCTGTGCATGCATCTGCATCAATTTTGTAGATATCGCCCTCAGAGATTGCTCCTACTGGGCACTCGCCTGCGCATGTACCACATGCTACGCAGTCTTCACCAATTACGTATGCCATAATTCTTTTTTTGTTTTAGTTTATAAATACAATGCAATATTAGTGCTTTTTTGATTTCACTGCAAATAAAATCAATAATATTTTTTTGAACTCTTAATGGATGTTAAAATTCTTTCATTCCTGATATGTTCAATTTATAGTCTGAACTTTCCAACAACGGGATTCTTATTGGGGCAACCACAAGGTGTACTTACATGGGCAACCACAAGGGATTGCCCCTACCGTTCCCGAAGGGAACACATAACCTCTGGTTAACTCCAAACCGATTGTATTTTGCAGAGCGAAACTCTGTCGGTTTTATGAAACCAATCTTACTTCTCCCATATATGATCAAACCTAAAGCCTAAACTCTCCAAATCCTCACAGAAGAATTCATTCATCGCCAAAATCATATTTTGATAGGATTTTACATACCTTTCATTCTCCCCATATTCCTTTTTTATGCAAATATAAAATTTACATAGCGAATCATAAAATTCATTAAGTCTCCTCTTGTAACTTAAATGTCTTGTCATTTTCAAAATCAAAGCGGCTCTTATACGGGGTGCCCCTAATGAGTTTACAAAACGACAAACATCTTCAAGCTTTAATCTACTAATCTCATCCGCCACATTTTCCAAATTGCTATATTTGTCTATGAACGGCAAACTGTAATCATCTATAATCCGCTGCATTTCTTGCCTTAATGGCTCAAATGCTTCAACGGATTCGATTGTCTTATTGATACGAAAATAATCATGGTTCATAGATGAATAATTAATAGGCACATCACATACCGTATGTGTCACTTCTCCATCAAATAATTCTCCATATAAATTATATTTCTTATATAATGGACGTAAAATATCCTCTATCTCGCTAAATAACACAAATGAGACAGGCTCATAAAATTGATATCCATTATATGCCTTATCATAATTTATCGTAATATGATATCTGTCTCCTGTCTCTTTATTCAACTTTTTAAAATCATAACTAGAAACGTTATGTTTGAGTTTATAGTCTCTCACCTTCAAAGATCCGAGACATGTCTTTATATCAGATTTTTCTAATGCCATGATTATTTAATTTTGCATTCAGCATTTCTCATTTCTATATGCGCCAGGAGAAATACCAGCATGGGTCTTGAAGAATCTGCCGAAAAAACTTTGGTTTGGGAAATTCAACGTTTCTGATATCTGCTGGATTGAAAGATTGCTCGTGCGGAGCATCTGTTTCGCCTCATTCATCACCAATGAATCTATGAATTGGCTGGGCGACGAGCCGACACATTCCGACACAATCTTACACAGATACTTAGGAGTGATGCATAACTGGTCAGCGTAGTATTTCACATTTCGCGTCGTCTTGAAATTCTCTTTCACCATCGAAGAAAACTTGAGGAATATCTCCTGTGTGCGTGAGCCCTTCTCCTGCGCCACACACGATTTCGAAACCTCATTCAACACCTCACAAAGCATAGCCTTCATCAGAAACTCACATGTCGCTCTCAAATACGCGCTCTTCTCCGTCTTGCACAAATCAAGCCTGCTCTTGACAAAGTTAAGATACACAAGCATCGACCCATACAACTCCTCCGACGTCTTGAATATCGGATTGGTATTGCCTAAAGGCACTTTCAGACCAGACACAAATCCTGAGATCACTCGTCTGTCGAAAAAGAACAGCACAGAATTGAAATCCTCACTGACAGATTTCACAAGCAACGTCTGCCCCATCCTTATTCGCACAATATCCCCTTTTGAAAATTTACATGGTTTCATGTCTATTTCCAGATCCGCCTCACCTGATATGCAGAATCCATAGAAGAAAAGAGGCAATCTCTCCGGCGTCGACATCACAGGAATATCGCAGACATTCCACAATCCATATAAAATACCATCATTTTCTATCTTGATATTCTCCTTTCCGCAATGCTTGAATATTTCCTGTTGAATTCCGTTCTTTTGCATCTTCAAATTATTTACCTATGCAAATTTATCAAAATTCACTTTTTTGTCATAAAAAAGGATGCTGATTTTTTTCAACATAAAAAATATGATTACTTTTGCACCGTCAATTATAATTAATAGGATTATGGCAGAACACAACGAATTAGGTAAAAACGGTGAAAACTTTGCCGTGGAATTCCTTGAAGGGAAAGGTTATCAAATCATCACAAGAAATTGGAGATGCGGCAACAACGAACTTGATATTGTTGCTTTAGACGGAGATACACTCGTCTTTGTAGAAGTCAAAACACGTTATTCCGACTACATCGACCCCCGTACCAGCATGAGCAAAAGCAAAATCAGGAATTTTGTGAACGCAGTGACCATGTACCTCCGAAAGATGCAGGTCAACTCAAATTTCCGTCTGGATGTCATCATAATTGTGATGCAAAGCGGATTCGACAACAAAGGGATGTATGTGGAGCATTATGAAGACGCGATTTTGCCGACTGACTTCTGACATTTCTACATAAACAACGAAGAACAAAAAAAGTCAGCCAAGATTTACTTGGCTGACTCCTCACAAGAAATTAAAATATCGTTGTTCTGAGTTAGTTAAATGAGGCATAGAAACGTAGTGATGGAACAGGAATAGTTATCTGAGCTCTTGCAATCGGACGCTCTACCATCATGTAGCCCTCTGCCACTGGCAAGAACCACATTCCTCCTGCTTCATAATAAGTTGTTCCATTCACGCGAGACAGACGAGCTCCGTAAGGAAGTGTTGTGAAGAATACATTCTCAGGGAATGCAACCTCCTCATATCCATATACTGGATCGTATACATAGTACACGCCATTACCATAGTAATAAGTGTAATCGCCAACCAAGAATGAGTGTACAACTACTGGACGCTGATAGTACACTGGATGTGGACGATGGATCACACGATGATGGTGCGCAGGTGCATGGTGATGTGCTACCGGAGCTGGAGCATGGTGGTGGTGATGATACGGAGCTGGAGCATGGTGATGATGGTGCGGAGCTGGAGCTGGTCCGTGATGATGGTGCGGAGCTGGAGCTGGTCCGTGATGATGAGCTGCTGGAGCATGATGAACAGGACGTGATCCATGTTCTACTCTCGCAGGTGCCGATGGACGATGTCCGCCACCATGAGATGGAGCTGCCGCATGATTGCCACCTCCTCTGTTAGATGGTGCTGGTGCTGCAGATGAATGTCCACCACGATTATTGTTGGCTGGAGCAGATGAATGCTGAGGAGCGCCTCCACTACGTGAACGCTGTGCGTAAGTTAATTCTGACATAGCTAGCATTGCTACAATGCTTAAAACTATTAAAAACAATTTATTTTTCATGGTCGTATCAATTTTATCATTAACAATAATCAACATCGCCATATCGGTTCCGTTTATCTTTTATGCAAATATAATGAAGTGAAAATAATATCTTACCTTTGTAAGGTTTTTTAAGATAGAAAAAAAGGTTTTTTAACACTATGAACAACTCATACATATATAAAATAGAGGAAATCGAAAAATCCACAGATATAGTATCAAAAAAATACAAAAACCTGTTTTACATTTTCGAATCTATCTGCAAAGAACTGACTGCGGACGACAATATTCGTTTCGCAACAGAATATGCCAGACTGACGTTCCTTTTAGACAAATACAATGTGCATATCGCAATGCGCAAGAGAATTCTGAAATTCCGTGCCGACGCGATTAACTCTATGCGCAACAATGCCGTCATCTCTACCGAACAATACAGAGAAGACTACATTACTCTGGCTCTTTTCATATCCCTACTATACGGAGAACAGATTTCGGAGTCTCAAAAGAGGGATCTGGAAGTAGTGAGCGGTTCATGGACTACAGATGAATATCGTCGTACCGAACGCATCAACTATATGCGCATAGTGGCTACAGCATGCGACTACGAATTTATCACAGGCTACAAGGAAGACGCGGAAGAATATACACAAGTGAAGGTGAAAATCAACGTGATAGGTCAGAACAGCGATTTCGCAATCACACCAAACATGGTATGGAACGGCTGTATCATAGGGCTTATAGACAGCACCGTCGAACCTAACGGAGACCTTTGCCCAAGATTCATAATCATCAACCCTGACTATCTCATGGAGTGTAGCTCGATAGCCGACTGCGTCACTCCATGCGGCCCGAACCCTCTTGAGCATCTGTTCAAAAAACTGATGCGAGCAAAGACGTCGAAAGCAATGCTTCTCGGAAATATAGCCAACTATTTCCACGACCGTCTTATCCACGCTCACGACAAAAGCAACATCGATTTCAAGACACTTATGAATGAAGCTTTCCTTGAATCGTCGCTATCCATCAGCACCTGTGAAGAATTACAAAACAAAGATGATTATGATTCATGGATTTCAGACGCGGAGACTCATTACAACAACATAAAGAACGTTGTGGAATCGGTATTTCCAGAAGTCGGCATCTCCACAGAAAATGTGCTGCTTGAGCCTACTTTCTTCTGTGAACAACTCGGTTTGTCTGGACGTCTCGACCTGCTGCATCAGGCAAGAGGGAACTATGCCGTGGTGGAAATGAAAAGCGGGAAAAGCAAGTTTCCTGAATCCCAATTAGATCTTATCGCAGACAACCATATCACTCAGGCTTTTCTATACCAAGCTATAGTGCAACGTGTGCTGCAAATTCCGTTCAATGAACTGAAAACCTACATTTTTTACACTAAATATCCGTATGAGAAGCGAGCCAACCTCCGTTATGCGAAATGTACACTTAAAAACATATCGGAGGCTCTCAATCTACGCAATCGCATCGTCTGCTACGAGCATCTGCTTGCCAATGCCAAAACCATAGATGAAGTGAGACGCATAGTGTCGTGGATCACGCCTCAATATATGATTCCAAACTATGATAAAGTAAGAAGCGAACGAATAGTAAGCGGATTCATCGTGCCAAGAATTGAGGAATTCCGTCACACAATAGACTCTTCTTCTCCATTGGAACAGAAATATTTCTACGCTATGCTCGGATTCATCGCGAAAGAGCAGGATTATGCCAAGACTGGAGGTAGCGGCACACGTCGCAACCATTACGGTTTTGCTTCATGCTGGAGAGAGTCGCTGGAAGAGAAAAAAGAGTCAGGAAACATAATCTTTGACCTTCGTCCAAGAGAAATCGCAATCGATTCCGCAGAGCCATATGTTGTATTCGACCGCACACCAAACGACGAATACACAGCGTCTTTCCGTGTGGGAGATATCGTTGTCATTTATGAAAGACGGAATGATACCGACTTGGCAACCAACAAATTAGTACTTCGTGGCACAATCGCTGAGATCAACAACAACACGCTACGTATCAATATGCGTCAGACTCAACGCAATCCTAACGTACTACGCAGCGACATGGAGTTCGCTATCGAAAGAGACTTCATAGAATCAAGTTTTGCCAACCTTTACTCTGGTCTTTTCACATTCATCAGCACAAAGCCGGAAAGGAAACGTCTGCTTCTTGGAGAGACGCTGCCCAAACCGACAAACACCCACCGCCATGGTACATACGCCAACGAGGATATCAACCGTATTGTGGAGAAAGCGAAGTCGACAGACAGCTACTTTCTTCTTGCAGGTCCTCCAGGTACAGGCAAAACATCCTTCGCACTCAAATCAATGGTGGAGGAATTTTATGAAGACGACGGGAATATCCTGCTGATGGCTTACACCAACCGTGCTGTGGATGAGATCTGCAACTCATTGAACAGAAGCGAGAAAAACATAGATTTCGTCAGAATCGGCAGTAGGCTGAACGCTGACAAACGATTCCTGCCAAACATTTTGTCTGAACGAATCAAAAAGATGACAACACCTCAGGAAGTGACCGCAGAAATCCGCAGCCACAAAGTTTTTGTCGGCACAACGACAGCCATGTTGTCAAACAAAGAGATATTCAACATCATCAATTTCGACGTCGCCATCATCGATGAAGCGTCACAGATCCTTGAGCCTCAAATCATAGGTTTGCTATCCGAGCAGACTCGACTCGGCGAATACGGCATCAAGAAATTCATCATGATAGGCGACCACAAACAACTTCCTGCAGTGGTGGCTCAATCAGAAAATGAGTCGAAAGTGGAAGACGAGGATCTTCGCGGCATCGGACTGACAGACCGTCGCAACTCGCTGTTTGAAAGGTTGTTCCGATTAAACAGAGACTCAGGCAACAATTGTGCTTGGGACACTCTGAGAGGTCAGGGAAGAATGCACAACGAAATATGCAAATTCCCGAATGACCAATTCTACAACGGCGAACTACACACTGTGGCAGACTGGCAAAACGAAACATTCGACTACTACAATGATTATGACAAGGACAATCGTTGGGAGACGCTGGTGGCAACCAGAAGAATGGCATATATTCCGTCGGAACGAGATTTAGGAAGCAATAGCGGCAAGACCAACGATAGCGAGGCTAACATTGTGACAGAGATTGTGAAAGCATGTGTGGAATTGAGAAAAAAGAACGGCATTGCCGATGACGAAATGACGATAGGCGTGATCACAGGCTACCGTAGTCAGATCGCAAAAATCCGCCACAGACTGGAAGAATCGGGAGTGGCAGACGGGATTGTGGTCGACACCGTGGAACGCTACCAAGGCGGACAGATGGACATCATCATCTACTCCTTCTGTGTCAA